>QFCM01000373.1_pt1 | contig 2614 bp, 2 predicted proteins | sample 5346001 | NCBI WGS metagenome assembly QFCM01 (sample SAMN09062260, study PRJNA434731) | Human gut metagenome, whole genome shotgun sequencing project. | isolation source: stool timepoint D gemcode assembly | host: Homo sapiens | collected 2016 | reverse complement strand
ATAGCTCTCCAAAGCCTTCTTTAACTCGCGCTGCTCGGATGCGCGATCCGTCACGAAGATCGGCTCATCGATCTGAACTACGACCTCGCTATCAAGCTCGCTAAGAAGCTTTAGCAGCTCCTCATATTTCGCGGCAAGGGCATCTAAATGCGCGAGTGGTTCGCTTTTGTCGCTTGATTTGCTAAGCGCCAAGTAAGTAATAGGTCCGATTAAATTTATCTTTAGCGCGCAGGAATCCTTAAAATCGTTATTCTTCGCGGCCTTGTACTCGTTTAAAATTTTACTAGGATTTAGGCTAAATTCCGTATACGCAGAGATCTCAGGCACAATATAGTGGTAGTTTGTGTTAAACCACTTCGTCATCTCCATCGCGACTGCGTCTTTACTGCCGCGCGCCATCGCAAAATACTGCTCATGCGCCGAAAGAGCCGCAAAGCGCTGTGGGATCACGCCGAAAAGTACGCTGGTATCGAGCATCAGATCGTAGTATGAAAAGTCGTTTACGCTAATTAAGCCGCTCCAAGCATCCAGCTGATATTTGATGTGACGATCTTTTAGCTCTGCGGCAACCCGCTCTAGCGCGTCATAATCGCACTTGCCCGCCCAATAGCTCTCCAAAGCCTTCTTTAACTCGCGCTGCTCTCCGATACGCGGAAAGCCCGTAACGTAACTCTTCATCTCTATCCTTTGAGTAAAATTTTGGTATGAAAGTGTTGATTTTATCTAAAATTTCTTTTGACGTCATTAAAATTTTAATCTAATCTCGAAAATGAACGAAATTTTATCCAAAAGCGCAGGGGTGGAATTTAGCCAATAAAATCTGAAATGGAATTTTTATCGACGAAATTCCGTAAGTTAAAATTTTAGGATTGAATTTAAAGGCGTTAAATTCATCATAATTTAAACCTCGTCGCAAGATTCTACTAAAACTTAGTAAAGCCTTGCGACGAAGCTAGCCTTACCTGACACTCTGCAAAGCTACTGAGTATCAAGGCTCTATGAAAGCAGTGCAACGCCTAAAATATGAAAATTCTTAGAATTTATAATTATATCCTGCGTAAACGCCGTATTTTTTACCGTCGTTATCTTCGATATAATCGCCGTCTTTGTACCACGCCTTGCTTGCTTTAAAGCCCATTTCAATCTCGCTATTGGAGCCAAACTCATACGCGGTACCTATCTTGCCGCCCAAAATGAAGCCACCCAGCGTATCGTCCGCTCTAACCCAGCCGCCATTGCTATAGTCTATTTTAACTTCAGTATCTAGCACCGAAAGCCCAGCGTAAGCGCCTAGGACGAGCTTAAATCTACCGAAAAGCTCCGGCGTAAAATCCGCACCGGCTACGAAATCGTGCGTGCTCCATTTAACCTTTCTTTTCGAATTGGCATTCGAGCTGGAATCCTCGCCCTTAAATCCGTAAAAATATCCGCCGTAAGCTCTAAACGTGCCGAAGTCATATCCGGCTTTAACGCCGATTTGTGGCTGTCCGTCATCAAAACCTGCGGCTTGGTTTTTGAAATTGTATCCGCCTTCGCCGCCTATAAAAAGCCCCTCCGCCATCGCGCTTACTGCAGCTAAAGAGCTAAGAAGCGCCACTTTTGCAACTAAATTTCTCATTTTTACTCCTTTGGGTGAAATTTCAACCTCTATGTTAGCGTTAGCTTATAAAACACGATCTAAATTTAAAGTAAATATAACGCCCAACAAATAGGAGGATATTCAACACAACAAGAAATATACTAGGCCTTGCAATTCTATACCTCTTATTATATATCTAAGCTTACTTTAGCAATCTATAGATCCTCGCAGAATCGGTTAAAGAAACCGGCTCGAATAGCTCTTTGTCGTAATTTTCCAATACAAAAAGCTGGATAAACGTCGAGTTAAAGACCCTTTTATCCAAAACCAAAATCCTTTGATAGTCTGGCAAAAATATAACGAACAAATCGGAGCTTTCATCTACCTGCTTTGATAATTTAACGAGTTTGCCGTCTACTTCGCCTACATGATAGTAGGAGTTAATACTCATTTTTTCACCGTCATGAATCAGATATTATGCCGACGTAAAAGTGGTGGCTGACCCCGGGGGTAGGCAGTTTGGAGATTACGCATTTTTAACAGCATTTTCTTTTAATAAAGATCAGATAAGCTCGGCTAATATGGCGAGGCTAAATGTCGAATATATCGAAAGGCGTATGAATGAAAATTTTAGCTCAAGTTTGCTTCAAATGCAAAAAGATTATAATGAGCCCGATATCAATAAATTTTTAAAATCCCTGGAAGATAAAAATTTTAAACTCCCTCAAAAAACCAGAGAGGTGTATTATTACTTCGTACCGCGTATGTTGGATATGCTTCCAAATATTTTAAAATTTTCCGCTATAGATATAACTACGGGCGAGGAGTTTTATACACCATTAGCTTATGTAGGATATGACATTAGGACGGGTGAAGACGGAGTGAGCATAATAGTGGGCAGTGAATGCACATTACCTAGCGCTGATCCGGAATATCTGATTCATGACGGTGAAAAAATGAGTATTAACTCCTACTATCATGTAGGAGTTAATACTCATTTTTTCACCGTCATGAATCAGATATTATGCCGACGTA
>QFCM01000421.1_pt1 | contig 2637 bp, 3 predicted proteins | sample 5346001 | NCBI WGS metagenome assembly QFCM01 (sample SAMN09062260, study PRJNA434731) | Human gut metagenome, whole genome shotgun sequencing project. | isolation source: stool timepoint D gemcode assembly | host: Homo sapiens | collected 2016 | reverse complement strand
TGGCCTTGGTGGGCTGTTGCCTCTGGGTCTTGGTGGGGGGCATTAAAATCTCTATACTTTATATCTCTTATTGAAAAAGATAATCTAAAAATTCTTTATACTCTTTTTCATTCTTAAAAGTTAAACTTTCAATTTCCATATAAACTCCTATTACCATACATTAGAAGCATGGCTTGTAAATCCAGCAGATGTTGAGAAATATTTAGCATCTATTGGCATACCATTATAAGTCATAATTTCACCAGCAGTTTCCTCTATTGCACGAGTAGCTTCTTCATTTTCAACTTGGTTATTATACACTTGGCTTTCAACAGTATCTTTTATGTGGAAACCATCATTTGCATATTTTCCTTTTAAAATATCACTCACTGCATAAGTTCTGGCTGCAACAGCTTGTACTTTTAATGCTTCAACACCAAAACTTTTTGGCATTTCACTTGGAACAACTTGTAATAAATATTTTTCAATATCCAATGTATTAATCACTCTTAAACTTGAACCTCTTGGTATAACAGTAATAATTCCTCTATATTTTGGAGAAGATGTATGTCCTTTTCTTACAGGACTTAATGTTATATATTCTCCTTTTGCATAGAAATTAAGAGGATTTTTAGTTTTATATGTTTTTCCATTTTCAAGAGTTATAGTAACTGCACCAGAAGTATTTCTTACATCAACTCTTTCATTTTCTCCAACAGTTATATCAAAATCATCATTATATATTTGAACTTTATTTTCTGATGAAGAAATAGAAAGTCTACCATGTTCCAAACTTCCATTAGTTGTAATTCCAACTTTAATTTCCTTGTCTTTTCCTAAAACAGATTCAACAGTTGAAAGTTTTATATCTGTATAGTATCTTTTTAAAATATTTTTATAGCTTTCTCCATTTTTAGCAAGAGCTCCTGCTGCAAATTGAGACATACCAACTCCATGCCCAAATCCACCACCATAGATATTAATATATCCTCCTTCTTCTTCAAGAGCTAAGTATGCAGAAGGTAAAGATGTAACATTTGGTATAACAGGTTTACTATTATATGTTCCTTCTTCCCCCTTTGAACCATAAAGAGCATTATTAGTTGCTAAAAGTTTTCTTACATTAAATTCTTTGGCAACTAAGTACTTTCCATTACTTGTTATTACAAGCATATGAGTTATTATTCCAGATTCTCCTCTTGCAGCAACAATAATATCTTGAACTGTTCCAACATTTTTTATAGGAACTTGTTGCCATTCACCATTTACAAGTGTTAAAACATTTCTAGGGTTATTTCTATAAATGGCTATTAACCTATTTGCAGCTTTGTTATATAAATCAGATTTTTTAATGCTTGTTTTCCATCTCCAATAAGGCGAATTATCTCCATGTCCTCTTACACTTAGATCTTTAAAATATTTTAGTGCTCTATTTTCATTATATTCTTCAAATACAGAAAAACTTTCTTTGTGGTTGTCATTTACAGGTACTAAATATGGGATAGGTTCTCCAAAAGTATTATAAGGTAAAGGTAGTCCCATTTTTTTAAATACAGTATTTTCCAATTTTATTTTTTCCCTAGTTCCTCTTTGAATATTAGGTGGTAAACTATGTCCATAATCTCCATTAGGTTTGACAGGTTTAACCCTATTTACTACTTTGTTACTTGAACATGAAATAAGTACAAGTGCTGATAAAAAAATTAAAGATATTTTCTTTTTCATTATATTTGTGAGGTTATTACCTCAACTCCTCCTTTATATATGATAATTAAAATACATTATATTTTAATATTATTTTTTCTAATAAATTTAATTACTTGTTCTAAATTTTCTTGTGTATCAACTCCAATTAGACTATGAGTTGTTTCTAAAACTTTTATTTTATATCCATTTTCTAAAACTCTAAGTTGTTCTAATGATTCAGTTTCTTCAAGAGGTGTTATAGACATTTTAGAATACTCAATTACAAAATCTCTTTTATATCCATAAATACCAATATGTTTAAAATATGCTATATTTTCATATTATCTTGGATATGGAATCACAGATCTTGAAAAATAAATTGCATAATCATTTTTATCACAGACAACTTTTACATTATTTGGATTCTCAATTTCTTCCTTATCTAATAATTTATGTTTTAATGTTGCCATTTTTAAATTTTTATTCTCTTTAAATGTTTCTATTAAAGAGTTTATCATTCCATATTCTATTAAAGGTTCATCACCTTGAATATTTATAATAGTGTCAAAACCTGTCATCTTCTCACAAACTTCTGCAATTCTTGATGTACCATTAGTATGATTTTTATTTGTCATTATTGCTTGACCACCAAAATTTATAACTTCATTATAAATTCTTTCATCGTCTGTTGCAACAATTAAAGCATCAAGATTTGATTTGTTTGCTCTTTTATATACCCACTCTATCATAGTATGTCCTTCAATCATTTTTAAAGGTTTACCTTCAAGTCTAGTTGAAGAATATCTGGCAGGAATTATTCCTAAAAATTTCATTTTTCACCTCAAATTTTAAAGTTAATTTTACATAAATAGTAAAATTTTGTATAATCTATAATATATTAATCAAATATTATTATAACAAATTAAATGGAGGCATTCAATATATGGAAATTTATTTTGTGAGACATGGGCA
>QFCM01000233.1_pt1 | contig 2666 bp, 4 predicted proteins | sample 5346001 | NCBI WGS metagenome assembly QFCM01 (sample SAMN09062260, study PRJNA434731) | Human gut metagenome, whole genome shotgun sequencing project. | isolation source: stool timepoint D gemcode assembly | host: Homo sapiens | collected 2016 | reverse complement strand
AACTCTTAGGCTACCTATAAAAAATTAATTACTACTTACAAGTATTTGTAAAACCATTTGTCTCTATTATTTTTTTAGAGATTATATTTAATTCAGAATTAATTCCATTATAATAAATTTTACAGTATAACCCTTCTTTTATTTTTTTTCTATAGTATACTGAACTGCATCGTTCAGTTATTTCAAATGTTATAGCTATTCCATAGCCTGTTTTTTCATCCACTATATTTCCATGTTTTGGATTTAATCTTGTATTTTCTGGAATTAGTAAAGTTGTCCCTTCAAATTGTACCTTCTTATTTACTGGTCTTTTTGATATATCCTGTATTACTCTTTCTACATCCTCCTTATACTCATCTACAACAATTGCTCCTGGTCCATCTTTTTTTCTTAATTCTTTTCTCTCTCTCTCTTTCTCTATTCTAGCTATATTATCTTGTATTGCTATCTTTCCATAATATATAAAATCACATGAACTAAATATTAATCCTAACATTATCACTATTATTACTCTTTTTAGCATTATTGACCAACTCCTTTTCTTAAATTATTTAGATATTCATTTATATCTGCTGTTGTTGGAGTTTCTTTTCTTTTATAAGGTTGTGGACTTAAATTCATTTCCTTATTTTTAGGTAGTCCTTTATCTTGATAATTTCCATAACCATATTCTTTTTTTAATTCTTCTTTTCTATAGTCTTCTACTGCTTTTAGTAAGAATGGACTATCTGTAAATATTGGTGGTCCATACATTGCTAAATTTATTTTATTTTGTTGGTCTTCTTTGTATAATAATTCTATTTCATTTTTATACTTTTCTCTTTCTTCTGGAGTAGTAGCTTTTCTGTAATCTTTCAATAGATTATTTATTTTTTCCGCTCTCTCTGGATTTTCAAATGTGTATGTTCCATGCGGATCACTTATTAATATTTCTATTCCTCTATCTAAAAGTATTTCATTTGGATTAAGGATTTTTGAATAATTTTGTTGTATTAATTTTTTTTCTTTACCTCCAATTACTATAGAATACCTGTATTCATCCTTATTTTTATCCTTATTATTTGATATTTCAGGTAAATATAGTCCTCCCATTGTTTGTCTTCTAAAAATTGCTTTTGTTCCAAAGAAATTTCCCAACTTATCTGTCCATAAATGTTCTTTTACTCTATTTATATTTTCTGGATTTATTAATGTTGTTTCTCCAAATAATCCAAACCATTTATCATCATTTCCTACAAGATCTGGGAAATTTATTGCTGAACCTCTGAATGTAAAGTTTAAAGTATTTCCAAATCCTGCTATTAAATCTCTCATTATTGGGCTTCCAAACATTCCTACTAAAAACTTATTTTTATCTTTATAGCCTAGTTTTATTCCCTTATCTTGTAGCCAATTAAATGCTCCAAGACCAACTTCATTTCCTTGACTATACATATTATCAATATAAGTTGTATTTCTATCCCTTGTGACCAATATTTCTGCCGTTTGTTTTGATACATTTGTAGTTATTTTTAAACTTGACCAGCTTCCATCAAATAGCTTTCCTGCCACACATTCTAGTCCATCTGCTACAAATCCTCTTGTTTTAAAGTTTTTTAATCTCTTAACAAGTAGCCTAAGAAAATCTCTTAGACTACCTATAAAAAATTAATTACTACTTAATTATAACTTCTTAACAAAATATCCTATAAATTTCTCTCAAACTTTTATTTTTTATTGATATATACTTACCCTATTTATTACTTCATTTTCTTGAATTTTTACTGATGGATTAGATTTTGGTATTTTTCGTTTTTCTCCTGTTGGACTAATATAATAATAGTCATTTGTCATACAAGCATTTAAAAAAAATATCCCAAAAATTATTAATAATGTTTTTTTCATTGATATATACCTTCCTTCTTTATTTTTTCCTATGGTTCTTTACTTTTATTTTAATTCTCTAATAAATAGTTTAATATATGAAATTTACTCACTCTTCTTTCCAACCATTTTTCTTATATTCTTCAACTGTATTATAGTATTGATTAAATTTGCCATTTGGGTTTACAGTATTAAGAATACTTCCTTTTGTTATATATATCTTTTTTTTAAAGTTTAATGGTGGAATATCTTTAACTTCTCCTGTATCTAATTGTATTTTACCTATATAAACTACAAATTCATCATCTGTTATATTTACATCATTTTTTAATATATTAATATATAAATATTCATCATCATCACTTTTTGATTTTGAATATGGAATAACATACTCTTTACTATCTTTTATTATTTTTATTTTATTGCTTGCTAATTTTATCTTATGTTTTATGTTATTTTTATTTCTTCTATCACTTATCTCAAAATAATCAAGGGCTGAGTATTCATTGTTTTCATCTATTAATTGTCCAACTATATTTATAGTCTTATCTTTTTTATCAGTTTGATAACTATATTGTTTAGTTGTCATACCTACACAAGTATTAAAAACTAATGTACCAAAAATTATTACTAATATTTTTTTTGTCATTGATACACACCTACCTTATTTATTACCTCATTTTCTTTTATTATTGGTAATGGTCCTGTTTCATTGAGCTTCAATCTATATTTTTTTAATTTATTATCCCATCTAAAATAGTAAGGATTGTATCCTATAACTCCATGTCCTGTTCCTGTTGTAT
>QFCM01000235.1_pt1 | contig 2811 bp, 1 predicted proteins | sample 5346001 | NCBI WGS metagenome assembly QFCM01 (sample SAMN09062260, study PRJNA434731) | Human gut metagenome, whole genome shotgun sequencing project. | isolation source: stool timepoint D gemcode assembly | host: Homo sapiens | collected 2016 | reverse complement strand
GGTATGTTGCCTATACTTCTGATATCGGTGAGTCTTTTCGTCCTGTTGCCCACCCATACCTGGTGAAGCTTGGTTATGGAGTGTCGTGGCTTTATATCATTGGGGATGTGCTGTATCTGTCATGGAAGGCAAAGATGAAAGCAGAAGGTCGGTACACCTCTGACTTGAAACCATGGAATTTTCCATACCCTCCAGCAAATCCTGTGGCAGCCCAGATCTACCGAGATGGTGCCAGCGATAAGCTTGTAGATACCGACTGGCGGTTGGTGGGACTCAAACGAGGCATTTTCCAGTCCATTGCATCGATGGGACTTCCCGCTTTCACGATCCATTCTGCTGTGCGGTACTCGTCGCTTATGTTTAAGAACACTAAAATCAAACAATTGCGTACGTATGGACCCGTGGGCGTGGGGTTGGGTATAGTTCCGCTTTTGCCATATGTATTTGACGAGCCGGTGGAAATGGTGGTTGATTGGGTTTTCGACAAGGGCGAGGAGATGTTTAGAGAGAAATAGAGAGGTGGAGGATTTGAGCCATACACTCGTATTCTTAGTCTACGAACAATCATATTGTCTTATATTTTATCTTACCTTTGGATGTTTCATATTCAGTATATATTTATATGAGGTAATATCAATTTTCAGTAAAGATAATATGAATAGAAATGTTGTCCGTCTTGTCTCGTCTCTCGTACCTTGTCTCTCGTGTCGTCTCTCATCTCGTCTCGTCTCTCCTATATACATTGATCCGGAATCCTAATTTGGCCGCGAGTAGTTATAAGTTCCACACTTGCATGTTCGTGCCTCATCGTCTCCATCAAATGCCAAAATCGCATCTTTCACTTGGGTACCCAAATCATAACAGTAAAACTCCACCTGATGAACAATCTCTCTACAGTTCAGACAGTACCACCGGATCTTATCATTGACACCTTTAGGACGATCTTGTTCTACTACAAGACCAATTGTATCAGCGTATCTGACCGGATTATGAGGCACATTTCCGGGCAACAAAAACGAATCTCCTTCCCGAATGGTAATGTCACGGAATTTGCCGTCATCCACAACTTTTAAAGTCATATCTCCTTTGATTTGGTGAAAATATTCCGGGGTTTGGTTGACATGATAATCGGTTCTTTCGTTGGGACCGCCCACAATCATCACTGTAGCACCTCCCCGGTGAAGACAGTAGTTGTTTACGGGAGGCTGGAGCAAATCCTTGTTTTCGGAGATCCAAGACTGGAGATTTATTGGTTCTGCAAGCATTGAAATTGTAGAGGTCTGTCATTTGAAATCTGGTGATGACAAAATAGTCACGTGATACGATGTTTCCGGTTTGGAAGATATGACAATTGCGTTGCTACCGGAGTGAGCTATGAGCTATCCAGGAATAAATGATCGACTTGAAATAATCCAATTGAAGTGAACCATCAAGTTTAACCAACCAGTTAGCGTAAAAAATAAGCTTCCCCACCAGGAGTCGAACCTGGAATCTTCTGGTTCCAACCGGAAGTGGTTACGTAATCGTAGCCAGACACCTTGACCATTGGGCCATGAGGAACGAAGCTTGGGAGAAAAGATGAGGGAAACGAAATGAGCGAGTTGAGTGAATTTATGCGAAATTGAAATTATTGAAACGAAATTATTCATTCCACTTCAATATCCTTATAGTTTTTAATTTTTTTTTCTACTTTTTTCTACTCCTTTATTATTCTTCTTATTCTTCTTATTCTTCCTCTTTCCTACGCTATTCTTTCCTCACATATATTAACCTAATGCTCCAATATGGTCAAGTTGCCGGTAACCACTACATTCTCCAACACCGAACCATTAGGAATATCAATCTTGTCACCATCGTTACAAACTATGATGACTGTTCCCTTTAAGGTGACATTTCTTCCCAAGGTGACATTTCCGGTAATTGTCAAGTGATCAAGCTCGACAATCTTGGGTATATGAGCTATCCGGGACAGGAATCCGGAAACCTTTTTAAAGTGTGAACCCAACTTGATGAGTGGGTTAGCAAAACCATATCTTGCTGGGTCCAATTTCAAGGCACCGTGCTCCAAATGGAACAAATCTGACTTGACAAGTAATAAATCAGAACAGGTTTTCACAGGCAAGAATCTGGCACGAGGAACGACCACTCCGTGTGCTCCTTCAAAGTGTCTGATGGCGGCACCAACGGCGGTTTCCAATTGCAAAACATTGAATTCGGAATTACCCTTGGAAATGGATTTTTGGTTGGGGATGATTTCGGCCTGGATGCTATTTGACTCCACCAACTTTTTAACGGCCTTCAAGTTGATCCACAAGTTGTTGGTGTTGAAGTACTTGAATTTTTTGATCGACTTGAAATCTTCAACGTGCTCCTTGGGTACCTGAGCAATTTCCAACAACCGAACTTGGCCATCATAATTGATCAAAGTTCCTCCCTTAACATCGGCTCTGGTTTTGTCGGTCAATTCCATGAGATACTCTGCTCCGGTTTCGATCATGTGGTCCAAAATCTTGGTGTCGACAGTGGCTCCTAAATTATCACCATTGGACACAAACAAAATTTCTCTTCCCTGGGCCAAAAGCGAGTCCAATTCACCTGATGAGATCAATGCCTCGTACAAGTCTCCGTGACCTGGGGGGTACCAACCGTCCAATTCGTCGTCAAACGACTCGGGAACCGGCAACAACGAGTCCTTAAAAATACGAGGAAATCTCGATTGGTTGAAGGTTCTCACTCTGATTCTGTGGCCCTGGTACTTCTTGATGATCTTGGCGGTGTCGGCATCGGTGTTAAACGAGTTCATCAACAAGA
>QFCM01000297.1_pt1 | contig 3554 bp, 2 predicted proteins | sample 5346001 | NCBI WGS metagenome assembly QFCM01 (sample SAMN09062260, study PRJNA434731) | Human gut metagenome, whole genome shotgun sequencing project. | isolation source: stool timepoint D gemcode assembly | host: Homo sapiens | collected 2016 | reverse complement strand
TAGTAGAAGTTCCTAAATCAATGCTTGATCTATCTGCATAAAGAGCTACACCATCTTTTCCTACTGATACATTTCCACTAGAAGTTAAAGTAGAATTTTCAGCATAGATACCTACACTTGATTTATTATTAGTAAAATCTATATTTCCACTGTTATTTATAGTAGATGTTGCCTTTGTATAGTTAGTTTTATCATTTTTAGCATAAATACCATAAGCACCTGTTGAATTAGCCTTAGCCTTTATAGTTCCAGTGTTAGTTATATTTATATTTTTATTTGCTGATATAGCAGTGCTATTTCCTCCTATCTTTAAATCATTTTCAGCAAAGATAGCAGTACCCTTTGTTCCAACTTCTATAATTCCAGTGTTTTTAACAATAGAACTATCAGCAGCATAAATGCCTACACCATTTTCACCAGTTGAAGAAATATTACCTGCATTTGTTACAGTTCCAAAACTTGTTGCAAGTCCAGCAGAATTTTTACCTGTTAAAGTGATATTACCATTATTTTCAACTTGTATATCTTCTACTTTTGGAGCTGAAAGTTTTGAGCCAGCTTCTCTTTTAGTATTTGCTTGGAATACTGCAACTTTATTAGCAGAATTAGAAGTCATATTTACTCCAGAATTTACTTTTACCCAAGAAGATAGATATTCCAATCTGTTATATGGAGTTGTAGCATCATCTAAATTTACATTTGTATCAACTTCTAATTTATTTCTAAGAGTTTTTTCTATCTTATATTTTGTAGAATCTGAAGAAGAATCTAATTTAACCCTATTTCCAAGTATAGTACTTAAATTAGAATAGCTACTTAATTTTTGGTAAGCTACCTCATCTATATTTTTATTGTATGAAGCAAACAAACTTGAACCATCTTTCATTATTAAATTAAGTTTTTTACCATCAGCACTTTTTTTATTATAAGTAGTATTTAGAGTATCAGCAAACATATTATTTAAGAATTCAGCTTTTCTATTCATATCTTCTTTTACTAAATAGAAAACAGAGCCTCCATTTTCTACAGTGGCGTTTATATTATTATTTAATACAAATACACCAGTAGGAATAGGTCTTTCTACAGGTACATTCTTAAATTTATCGTGTTCATCAGGTCTGGTATGGCTATAATTATAGAACATTACTCCTACCATTTTTCCATAATTACCAACAGCTAGTTCAGGAGAAGTAGTAGAAGTTCCTAAATCAATGCTTGATCTATCTGCATAAAGAGCTACACCACCATAAGATGAAATCTTACCTTCTTCAATCTTATTTTCATTTTTAATTCCATTTGAATATAGAGCAATAGAATTTTCACCAGATACTTTTATTTCAGGAAATTCAGTGTTACCTCCTCCTTTTTTCATCACAAAATGACTTCCATTTCTATATGAAACATTACCATTTGCATCTATTTCACTAGCTTTTCTCATAGAGTTATATACACCCATTACACTTTTTCCAGTTAAATTAATTTTACCTGTATTTTTTGCATCTAAATCTTCTAAAAGATCTATTCCTATAAGATTTTCATTTTCTTCTACATTATCATTATTAGTTCTAATAGTTCCATGATTAATTAGGTTTCCAAGCTCTCTATCAGAATATTTTTTCATATAATATTCTCTATAATCAGTATTATTGTCATCTTCAGCATGACCATAAGTAGTATATAAACCTACATTTTTTTTACCTTTTAAAATTATTTCTCCTTTTTTTAAATTTACAACTTCATTTAAACCTGAACTACTAATAGAAGACATTGCAGTATTTGATTTACCATTTACTTCTATTGTTCCTTTATTAGTAATTCTTGTTATAGATACTGTTATTTTATGATTAATCGTATCATTATGAGGAAATCCACTTCCTATAAGATATAATCCAATATTATTACTTCCATTTAAAGTAATAGTACCTTCATTTGTAATTACATCAGGAGGAGCATCTTCTGGAATAGTAGTATCTAAAAGCATAGCAATATTTGATTTACCACTTACTTCTATTTTTCCATCAACACCATTTTTTATTTTACCTATATATCCATCACTATCTTCTGCTGGTGCTGTTATACTTGGAGTCATCAAAGGAGAACTTAAACCTTTTACCTTATCACTAACAGCTATTCCTACTGAACTGTTATAATATTTTTTACTTCCATTTGGGAATGTTTCAACATCTGGATTAGAATTTATTTTTATAATTCCTAAATTTTCAAATTTTTCTATTTTAGTAGGTGCTGAAGATAATTTCATTCCATAGCTTCCTCCTCCATTAAGCTCTATTGTTCCTCCCTTATCATTAACTACATTTATAATACCATTTTGAGTATCGAGAAACTTTCCTTCATTAATTGGAGGTGCAAATACTTGGATACCAACAGAACGTTTACCATTAAATCTCTATAGTTCCTTTATTAATAAGTGAATATTTATTTGTATCCATCTGACGCATTATCAGTATCCTAGCAGTTAAAATCATACCTACTTTATATCCTGTATAGCCACCTTTTTTGATAACAGTGTCTCCATCTGCTTTTACTATATCAGGGGTTCTTTTTACCTAAATCTGTCATCATCGGAATAATTAGTACTCTCATCGTCTCGCTCTATGATAGTTTAGATCAGCTAATGCTGTTTTTAAAGTTATTGGATCATAGGAGAAGTTACCACTGTTCCATCTTCTTTTACTGTACCAACTGTAAGTCCTCCTAATCCTCCACTACCTCTATATTTATCTTCTGTTTCTGCCTCATCTGTTATTAATCCACCTACTTCATTTACTATCTTTCTTTCACCTTGACCAATTCTTGAACCAGTATCCTGTATCAGTTTGTGCTTCAAAGCCAATAGTAAATGGACCTACTAAATTTATAGTCCCTTTATTTTCTATTGTAGCCTTTGGTGTATTATGTAAAGTTCCTACTCTTGAGCCTCCAACTAAAAATATTTGTTTATTAATACCTCTACTGTCTCCATGTGTCTATCTTTTTTGAGCTGTCACTTAAAGGATTTATAGAATCTATTGTTATATTTGCTCCATTAGCTATTGTTAATGTCTCCACCACCAGTACCATTTCCATCTATACTTCCATAATCAAAATATGTTTTAAATAATGCTTGCTCAGTGTCACCTACTGATGAGTACCATTAAACATGCTTTTCACATCAGTATCTATGTTGATATATAGCATTAATGCTGGTTTTTTACCTGCAAAATCACTATTATTTAATGTTACAATATCATTATGATCATATGATTGCGTCATTTTTAGCACCATTAGGTCCTGCTGTGTTCGTGACTTGCACCATCCCAATAAGAGTTTGCTTCATGCTACTGTACCACGATATGAAATTACTGTCATACCTTCTGATACCACCATTTACAAGACCTGCATACCATACAACTATGTAATGGATCAGCTGAGTGTTAAAGTAAATATTCCTCCACCTGTTACATTAATAACTGGTGCAGCTGGATTTTCTGGTTCTCTGTGGTACAGGAAATTGAGGTTTAACAGGATTTAAAACAATAGGTGGATTAGGATTT
>QFCM01000352.1_pt1 | contig 3789 bp, 2 predicted proteins | sample 5346001 | NCBI WGS metagenome assembly QFCM01 (sample SAMN09062260, study PRJNA434731) | Human gut metagenome, whole genome shotgun sequencing project. | isolation source: stool timepoint D gemcode assembly | host: Homo sapiens | collected 2016 | reverse complement strand
GCGGGCGGGCTCGGGGTGTTGTCGGGTGGGCTTGGCCCCTGTGTGGGTGGTGTCTTTATTATTTGTGGCCAAGTTCGTTTGGGTTGGCTGATTTCATAAAGGCGTAATTTATTACGCCTTCATTTTTATAGCATTGCAACAAGGAGTGCATCATGCAAAATATTCTTTTTATCGTCAATGATTCCACATATAGTGGAGAAAAAACGTTCAACGCTGTTCGTTTCGCCATCAATATGAAAGAAGAGCACAGCAAGGATGTAAATATTAAATTATTCTGCTTTTCTGATGCGATTTTATGCGGTATTGCGGGACAAAACCCAAATGAAGGTTTCAATATCCAACAACTTATCGATATTTTAGCGGCACAAGGTGCTGAAATTAAATTATGCACCAGCTGCGTAAAAGCACGTGGTTTATTAGATGCTAAATTAATTGACGGCGTGACCCTTGGTACCTTAGATGATGTATCCGAGTGGACATTATGGGCGGATAAAGTTTTAACGTTCTAATTTCTGATAAAACTGACAAAATAAAAAGGTGTAATCAATAATAGATTGCACCTTTTTAATTCTATATAGTCGGTTTAAGTTTTTAAACCTCGCCACCAATCCCAACAAACTTCTCAACAAAGGCAACAATCTTTTGGAAAATGCTTTGTTTTTTCGTGAGATATTGCGGATTAAGCGGACTCATTTTCGGTAGGGCATCATTTAAATCCGTACCTTGTTCACTAGCATATCCGCGTTTTAAGGATACGTTAATATAACGCTTCGCGGCATCAATATTCAGCCCTTCACTGCTAATTAATTCGTCAGCTTCTTTCTGTTGCTCTTTTTGAGCAAATTGGAAGAAGGACTCAATAATACCGGCTTTATCGACAATGCTATCTAAGTCAGTTTGATTGATAAAATCTACGATTAAACTTTCTTTGGCGCGATTACCTAGGCTCGCTCGGATTGTGGTTCGAATTTCATCAATCAGCTCAGTTTTATTTTTCATTTTTTTGTTGTGTTCAAAAATCAATTCTAAGATGTAATCTAGGTTGATTTCTTGGGATTTTAATAAATCCACTTCAAACACCACATCGTCCCAATCAATAGTCGATTTTGCTTTTTCCTCGCCATCTTTTTGACGACGGAGCCAATCCCGAATATCGTTGTAAGTTGAACGGTAATTCTGAATGCTACGTTCGCTTGGCATATCAATAGGTTGCATTTCAGCAAAAGCTTCATCCGTTAAATAATATTTTTCTTTAAAGGCTTCAACGGCTTTTGCATCACTGGTATCGAGTGATTGAAATGCTTGTAAAGCAGCGAATTCATCATAGTTTTGCAGAATGTTTTCAACCCGCAAATATTCACCGAATAATTTCACAAAGTCTTTTTTGTCTTTTTCCGTTTGAATTACGTCTGGATCCGGGTAGAGTTCTTGCCACTCAGCAATAATCTCTAGATACCCACGACGGGCTTCACCTGCATCGGTAAAGCCTTCCATATATTCTTGGTAACTTTTTTCTAATACAATATTACGTGTATTGGATTTACCGAAAAGGGTAATCGCATCAATGGTATCTTGTTCTAAATCGCGGAAAGTGACGATATTGCCAAAACTTTTGGTGCTGTTGTAAATGCGGTTTGTACGAGAATAAGCTTGAATCAAACCATGGTAACGTAAGTTTTTATCTACAAATAATGTGTTTAAGGTTGGTGCATCAAAACCGGTTAAAAACATCCCAACGACAATCAGTAAATCCACTTCTTTGTTTTTGACGCGTTTGGCGAGATCACGATAGTAGTTTTGGAACGATTTAGCATCCACATCATAATTGGTGGCAAAATAGCCGTTGTAATCATCAATGGCAGATTTTAAAAATTCCTTAGCCGAGGAGTTCATCGCCTCCACTTCAAAACTTTCATCAACAATATCGCCAATCGCATCTTGCTCTTCATTCGCGGCAAACGAAAAGATTGTTGCAATTTTAAGTGGATTTTTGACCGCACTTTGTAACTGTTTAAACGTTTGATAATAAGCTTTGGCCGCATCCACGCTACTTACTGCAAACATGGCATTAAAGCCATTATTACCGGCATTAAAGCGATGGGTCTTTTGTTTGAAATTATCTAAAACATATTGGGCAATTTGCTCAATACGTTTAGGTTGTAAAAAGGCTTGTTTTTTCTCGAGTTTTGTTAGCTCTTCAAGATTCTTTTCAGTTTCAATACTCTTAAATTGTGGCCGAACATCATTGTAATCTACTTTAAATTTCAGCACTTTTTCGTCACGAATCGCATCGGTGATAATATAAGAGTGGAGTTCAACGCCAAAAACACTCGCTGTAGTTTCAGCTCCTAATGCATTAGTTGGAAAAATAGGCGTGCCGGTAAAACCAAATTGATAGTATTTTTTAAATTTTCTCGTTAGATTTTTTTGCGCTTCACCAAATTGAGAACGATGGCATTCATCAAAGATAAAAACGACCTGTTTATCGTAAATCGGTAATTTATCTTCCGATTTCATCAGGTTGTTAAGTTTTTGAATGGTGGTAACAATGATCTTATTGTCGTCTTTGTCGATATTGCGTTTTAGCCCTGCCGTACTTTCCGAACCATTCACGCTATCCGGTGAAAAGCGTTGGTATTCTTTCATAGTTTGATAGTCTAAATCCTTTCTATCTACTACGAAGAATACTTTTTCAATAAAGTCTAATTCCGTTGCAAGGCGTGCGGCTTTAAAGCTGGTGAGCGTTTTGCCTGAGCCGGTGGTGTGCCAAATGTAGCCACCACTTTCTTTATTGCTCCAATTTTTTGCCTGATATGAGCTTTTAATTTTCCATAAAATACGCTCGGTGGCGGCAATTTGATAGGGGCGCATAATTAATAGGGTATCGGAAACATCAAACACGCAGTAATTTACCAATACATTGAGCAGGGTATGTTTTTGCAAGAATGTCGCGGTAAAATCCTTTAAATCTTTAATCAGAGTATTTTTTGCCGTTGCCCAATTCATTGTGAAGTCGTAGCTATTTTTATCGCGTTTGGTGGTATTGGCAAAATAGCGGGTATCCGTGCCATTAGAAATGACAAAAATCTGAATATATTTAAAGAGAGAATTTTCTTTATTGAAACTTTCTTTGCTGTAGCGGTGAATTTGATTAAAGGCTTCTCGAATCGCCACACCACGTTTTTTTAGTTCGATATGCACAAGCGGTAAACCATTGACTAAAATTGTCACATCATAACGATTGTCATAGCTGCCGGTTTGCTCAAATTGATTGATGACTTGCAGGGCATTGTTGGCAAGATTTTTCTTATCTAGCAGATAAATATTCTGAATGTGTCCATCATCAAACACAAAATCATAAATATAGTCATCATGAATTTTACGGGTTTTCTCGATTAGACTATCGCTCGGTTTATCTAAATATTCTTCTAAAAAACGTCGCCATTCTGCATCGGAGAAAATCACGTTATTTAAGCGCTGTAATTGTGCCCGTAAATTTTTAACCAATGCATCATGATCATTGAGTCCTTGCAGATACTCATAGCCTTGAGCCTGCAAATCACGGATAAATTCACGCTCAAGACTCCCTTCCGTTTGATAACCAGCATTGGGTTCTTCAACAAACTTATTATATTGATCTAAAACAATAAAATTATTGGATTCAGCGATGGTTTTGTATTGGGTCATGATTTTCCTTAGTATACCTTTCAGTTATTAAGTGATAATTTATAATTGAATGTTTGTTAACCTTTTGTATTTAAATTGGTTATAATTTTTTTGGGGCGCGGC
>QFCM01000158.1_pt1 | contig 3899 bp, 2 predicted proteins | sample 5346001 | NCBI WGS metagenome assembly QFCM01 (sample SAMN09062260, study PRJNA434731) | Human gut metagenome, whole genome shotgun sequencing project. | isolation source: stool timepoint D gemcode assembly | host: Homo sapiens | collected 2016 | reverse complement strand
AAAGAAGAGATTGCGAAGAGAATAGAAAAACGGATAGCTGACTTATCGATAAAGTTAGAGGTGGATGGATTTAACACGGATAAGCAAGCGTATTATCTGCATCCGTTGGGGATGATTGGATGGTTAATGCCTTATTCGACCTGCTTTTGTCATCGGGATTTTACGGTTGAGGAATTTAAGAGTATTGTGACAGAACTTAGAAAAGGGGTTCTTAAACATACTAATTTATGGATTCCAGCAATTTCTAGTGGAGCTTCTCCTAGCGATAAAACATATGAAGCAACCGTTAAGGAATTAAATAGGGTAATGAATAAATACGAAATTAATACCTGTTTAAGGAAAATTCATTTTCTTGCTCAAGCATATCATGAAACACACTATTTTCAGTCTATGCAAGAATATACTAGCCCTTATACTTCTAAATATGATCCTTATAGAGGTCGGGGGCTTATACACTTAACCCATAAGAAAAATTATGAAAAATTTAGCGCAGATATGGGCGATTCTAATATAGTTAATAATCCATCAATTGTTGCGACAAACATTGCATATGCATTTGAATCTGGAGGATGGTTTTGGAAAAAAGGAGCTACTCTTTCTAACAATAAGCCAGGTGTATGGAGATATCCTAATAGTGCTCCTAAAAGTATTCATGAGCGTATTAAGATGGAAGGAGCTAATTGTAATAAGTCCATAGTGTCTTATGGAAATTTACAGGGAACTTTTGGTGTTTTAGATCTTAATGTGTTGGCAGATAATGATTGGGGAAATACTATTAGTTGGCTTATCAACGGTGGCGCAAATGGATTCGATGATAGGATAAAATACAGAAATTTGTTAAAGGAGATTATGAAATATGAATTATGTAAAAATAAAAAGTAGTCTTGTATTATTTTTTACGTTTATCTTTGGAATGTGTTCTCCTGCATTATCTGATGTTAGATATAATTTTAAAATAAATAATAATGATATAGAGTTATCAGTTAGTGATGATGGAGAATTTATTGTATCAAATAAAACTAAAAATAATATCTTGTTTAAGAAAGAAAATATTCTATCTGATGGAATTTATTCCTTGAATAATATATCAAAAGAAAAAGATCTTTTTGTTATGAGATTAGTCTTCAGTGGTTCAGGAGGACAAGAACTTAACTATTATTACCATATTGATGAGAATTCAGTATATGTTGTTAAAGAGAGTTCAAGGTACTTAGAAACAGAAGGTAGTATAAGAGATAGAGTATGTGATTATTTTTATTCAAATAATGTTAACGAATGCTTTTATCTTGTTTTAAGGAAAAGTTATTTATATGATTTAAATAGAAAAAAGACAAGCATGTATCTAATTAAGGGAGATAGAGTAAAAATTATTAAAACTGAGTTTGATTCTGATGGAACTAGATGGTATTTCATTAACTACAAAGGAAAAAAAGAAATCAATATGTGGATTAAAGCTGATTCTGTCGATCTAAATTAAATGATTTATTAACCGCACTTTGTAAGGTGCGGTTATTTTTTGTTCTTTTAAAAACTAATCATCAACCTACCAAACCTTACGAGATTACACCTTTTTAAATCTGAATTACAACCTCGAACATCAACACCATTCACAGGCATCAAAATTTCCGAGCAGTGAATTTGAGAATAACAAGATTTGTGCGATAGCCGATGGCAAACTGATAGCTTATAAAGTGGATAGTGAATATAAAACCGATGCCAAATCTGAATCATCAAAAGCAAGTGCGGTATATTCTACGGGCTTTTTTTTACTGAAGCATGAAGTAGCCTATCCGAAAGATAATGTGCTGACATTTTATTCGCTTTACCGTCATACAGCGAAATTGAGTGATTACAAAAGTGGAATAGAAGAGATTGTAGGCATTACCAAGTCGGCAGATAATAAGATAGTGATTCGAGATGCTAAAAATCAACCTCTTAATCCACGTATAGAGTTGAAGAATGATGTGACGATTGGTGTCAGACGAAATACGAAGGGGCAAGAACAGTTTGATGAATTGCTGTGGTATAGAGAAACACAGGGTAATAAAACGGTTGAGCATAAACCTAAGTCTGGTGAGCATTGGCGCATTTTTAATCAGTCTTATGAGGAGATGCAAAATGAGAAAATCAAAGGCCTTCCACTGCTAAGCAAACGTAAGATTGATACACAAGTTGATGTTGAAGTAAAGCTGGATAAACCCATTGAGATTAAAGCGGGTGAAACATTAGGTCTGATGGGTGAATATAACCAAATAGGTGAAAGTGGTGAAAAACTCCTACATTTGGAAGTGTTTACTTATGATGATATAAGTCAATTTACAGCAAAAGCGAAGGCAGCTTATCTAAAGGACAAAGAAAAGAAAGGGATAAAAGATAACTTTTTGTATGTGGCACGAGGCAGTCAGCTTTATAGCATAGCGAATGATGAAGCGGTAGCGCTGGAGAAAAGCAAAGTTGAAATCATGGTGCCGTTAGCGGATGTGGCAAAAAAAACAGTGAAGAAGAAAACGGATAAGACGGGCAAGGATTATTACAATGTACAACCTTATCTGTATAGCTTGCCACAAAAGAATAAAGATGGCGGAATTTATGTGGATAGTAGCCATTTAACACATGGTTTATTGTTCCCTGGTGTGAATATTTTTAATCAATCTGGAAATGGGCTTTGTATATTCAAACATCCTCTTCATCAAAACATAGACCCAAAAGGTGATTTAACGACTGAGCAGAAAAATGAATTGGACCCGGTGTTTAAGTCTATTATGAACGAACTTAGTTTAGATAAGGATAAAAACAAGCCCGTGGTATTTGAGGCAGGAAAGCTCAAGGACTTATTATTAACCCCCGTGCAACAAAGAAGATTAACGGGAATTGTTGTCAAACATGATAGCGAATGGAAGAAGACCCGGACGGCAGATTTTAATCAAACTTGTGGTGTTTTCCGTGCAAATGGAAAAGAAGAGATTGCGAAGAGAATAGAAAAACGGATAGCTGACTTATCGATAAAGTTAGAGGTGGATGGATTTAACACGGATAAGCAAGCGTATTATCTGCATCCGTTGGGGATGATTGGGTGGTTGGCTGTTTCCGTTGGAGAGTTTGATTGGTTTGAAACGCCGTTAGTTAAGTTGATTTTATCGAAAGAATCTAAAGGCTCTTTTAATGCCTATAATATAACCGGTTGGGATGAAAAAAACAGAAATAGAGTTTATGAAAGTCATTTTGAACCTACAGCGCAGTATCATTTGGAAAAAATGACGATTGCAGAGATTAGGAAAGCACAAACAACAGAGATAGGACCAAATAGAAAACATTTATTTGCTATTGGTATTTTTCAGATGATACCTAGTACTATTTTTGGAAAGCGTAAAGGTGATAAGTGTTTTATGAAATGGTTATCAGATTATCGTAATGTTAATGAATCTGAACAACTATTTAACCGTGAATTTCAGCAATTAACGCCTCTATATTTTTGGGAGGATAAACAAGAGGAAATATCTTTATATTTTATGGATAAAACAACAGTAGAAGAGGCAGCCTATGCAGTATCAAAAGAGTGGGCTTCAGCGGCAGTACCTAAAAATAAATCAACTTATAAAGGTAAATTTATTTCTAATGGATATATGAGTTATTATGCTGGGGATGGTATGAATAATGCCCATTATTCTGCTGATGTAACAATTAATGCGTTAAAAGAAACTAAAAAAATAATTGATAATTTTGGTGGTTATAGTTTAGTTAGAGAAGTTACATTATCAATTTTAAACAAATAGGAAAATACATGCTTAAGAATATATTTTTTTTATCTTTACTATTGGCTGGTTCTACAATTGCTAGTGCTTCTTGTATCTCAGCAGCCGCCACACCCCGCGACAACGCCGGCAAGCCCACACCCGGCG
>QFCM01000360.1_pt1 | contig 3958 bp, 5 predicted proteins | sample 5346001 | NCBI WGS metagenome assembly QFCM01 (sample SAMN09062260, study PRJNA434731) | Human gut metagenome, whole genome shotgun sequencing project. | isolation source: stool timepoint D gemcode assembly | host: Homo sapiens | collected 2016 | reverse complement strand
GGGCATGGCGGTGTCCTCGTGCAGAAACTGACAGGCTGTGTATGGTGCGCGACGAACAGCAAGGCAAGGCGGAGTTCGAGAAGTTCTTCATCACCTCGGCAGAGAAGGCCGCGCAGGTGATTCTGGATGGCGTGCGCAAGAACAAGCGCCGCGTGCTGATCGGCCCCGACGCGCACGCTGCAGACGTGATGGCCCGCGTGCTGCCTGCCGCGTATCAGGCGCTGGTCGTGCGCGAAGCCCGCCGCACGCGCAAGAAGGCACTGCGCGAAGATACGGCGCCGGCCACCGTGCGCGCCAAGTAGGAGGCGCCGATGGACACGGCTACCACCGGCGAACTGTTCGCCAGCCCCCCGCGCGCGAATCTGCTCAATGTCGCCCGCGCGATGCTGCGTCCCGGCCGCATCGGCCTGCGCAGCATCGGGCGCGACGTGCTGATCGCGCGCTACGCCAAGCCGCAATCGCGCTACCTGCCCCTGATGGGCACGCGCGTGCATTACACCGATGAAGGTGCCGCCAATTCCGACGGCACGTTGCTGCTGATCCACGGCTTTGGCGCATCGCTGCACACGTGGGATGGCGTGCTGCCGCAACTCACGCGGCGCTATCGCGTGATCCGGCTCGACCTGCCGCCGTTCGGCATCACCGGCCCACTGCGCGACGCTCAGGGCCGCCCGCGCACGATGGAACTGCCGCTGTACCGCGACTTCATCGACGCGTTTGTCGACACGCTCGGCCTGTCGAAACTCACGCTGATCGGCAACTCGCTGGGCGGCATGGTGTCGTGGGACTTTGCCGTGCGGCACCCGGGCCGCGTCGAGAAGCTCGTGCTGATCGATTCGGCCGGCTTCCCGATGAAGCTGCCGATCTACATCGATCTGTTCAATCACATTGGCGTCCGGTTGACGTCGCCGTGGATGCTGCCCGAGGGGATCATCCGCGCCGCCACGCGCGATGTGTATGGCGACCCGTCGCGCGTGTCCGAACCCACGCTGCGCCGCTACGCCGATTTCTTCTATGCCGATGGCGCACGACAGGCCATCGGCAAGATGGTGCCGAAGTTCCGCTTTGACGATGTCGATACCAGCGGGCTGGCCTCGATCCGAGTGCCCACGCTCATCCTCTGGGGCCAGCGCGACCGGTGGATCCCGCCCGCGCATGCCGGCGAATTCGCCCGCTGCATTCCCGGCGCCACGCTGCGTATGTACCCGGCGCTCGGCCATATCCCGATGGAGGAAGACCCCGTACGCGTGGGGACCGACCTCTGTGCATTCCTCGATCAGGGGCGCGCATCGACGCGCCTTTCAGAAACCACATTCCAGGAGAACCGCCCATGATGCCAGTCCGTCGCGACGTGCATCCTCACCTGCCGGCTGATCGCATCAGCAACTGGCACGAGCGAGGCCCGCACGTGACCCACTTCCTGAACGCGCTGTCGATCTTCTTCCCGACCGGCGAGCGCTTCTTCATGGACAGCGTGCGCAACTACCGCCATCTGGTGACCGACCCCGAGCTCAAGCAGGCCGTGGCCGGCTTCATCGGGCAGGAGGCCATGCACACGCGTGAGCACGTGCTGTACAACGACCTGCTCGATCGCGCCGGCCTGCCTGCCACGCGGATCGACCGCTTTATTGGCAAGTTCCTGAACGTGCTGCGCAAATACACGCCCAAGTCGCACCAGTTGGCCGTGACCGTGGCGCTCGAGCACTACACCGCCATGCTGGCCGGTCAGGTGCTTTCACATGAAGATGGCCTGGGCCGCAATTCGGAACCCGGCTATCGCCAGGTCTGGCTGTGGCACGCCATGGAAGAGACCGAGCACAAGGCCGTCAGCTACGACGTATGGAACCTGGCCATCAAGCCGGGCGTGGGCCGCTATCTCACGCGCACGCTGACGATGTTGGTGACGACCGTTACCTTCTGGGCGATGGTGTTCTACGTGCACTTGCGGCTGATCTTTGCGGATCGCACCGTCAAGCACAAATTCCTCGGCCTCGGTAAGGCGTTCCATTTCCTGTGGATCCACCCGGCGCCGCTGCGCAAGATCATCCCGGAATTCTTCGACTTTTTCCGGCCCTCATTCCACCCTTGGGATGAAGACAACCGTGCCGCACTGGAACGCCTGCCCAAGCTGATCTCGGAAATTGAAGCGTACGCCGCTGCAAACGGCGAAGCGCCGTCGCCATCGATCCGCCGCAAGCTGTCGACGGCGGGCGCGGCCGGATCTTGAGCAGGCATTCAAAACGCCTGCAGCACCCGTCATATCGGGATCAAACTAGAAATAGATCAGGCGCGCCCCACGCATGGGCGCGCTGGAGACACTAGCCTTTGTCCGGCCCGGGCGCGCTGCCCGGCGGTTCGTGCATGTGCTCGATGACCTGCGCCACGCGGTCGCCCAGGTATTTGTTGGCGGCCGTCTCGAGCGCACGCATCAGCTCAGCCTCGACCGCGACCAGCGCCAGCGGACGGATGCGCCAGATCACGTCGACCAGACGCGGCACGTCTTCGACCGGCGGCAGGTCGCTGCCGTACTTGTCGAGTTCGCGCACGACCATGGCGACAAGATCGTCGGCCACCGCCTGCGTATGCGGCCGGGCACGCTCGATGATGTCGAGCACTTCGACGAGCGGGAAACCGGCTTTTGCCATCTGTGCGCCGGCCAGCAGTGCTTTCGGGCTGCGCGCCAGATAGCCCAGGCCATCGGGTTCAAGCAGGCCGAGCGAGATGGCCCGCGCCAGCGCCTGACGCGACATGGCACGGCCGAACAGCTTGGCCAGCGCCAGGAGCGAGTAGTGCTTGGGCGACTCATCGGACCAGGGGCTCGCGATGGCGGATTCGAGCCCGAGGATGGAGCGCAGGTCATGGCCCTCGACGATGGCCTTGAGCAGCTCCTGGATGTTGGAGAGCGTGTAGCCGCGCCCGAGCAGATGATTGATGAGCTTGAGCCGCCCCAGATGCGCCTGCGTGTAGATGCCCACGCGGCCGCGCCGCTCGGGCGGATCGATCAGGCCGCGGTCCTGATACGAGCGGACGTTGCGGACAGTGGTTTCAGCCGCGCGCGCCAGTTCATCGATGGTGAACTCGCGGGCGGGCGGAGTGGCAGGCGGACCGGCGTCGCCGGTTGGTTTGCGGGCAGGCATGCAAAAAATTCTACACGAGCGCGGCGTCAGACCGCGTCGGTGACCGGAACGTTTCCGGTGCGTTTCTCACGACGAGGAGACCGTCGATGTGGGACTTCATGTTGCATTGGCTGCGCCGCTGGCAGTCTGTGGATGCGGTTGGCACATCCCGTGTTTCGCCCCCTGCCGGGGCCGACTTACTTTCTTTGTCTTGCCAAAGAAAGGTAAGCAAGAAAAGGCGCGCCCGAGATGGCGACTGCCCCTTGGATTTGTGTCACGGGGAGGGAGGAGAGGCAAACTCGCTGCGCTCAAACAGCCTCCCGTCTTTTTCCTCCCCGCGACAAAAATCCAAGGCGCCATCTAGGGCCGGGTACGGCCAAAACATCGGTGCGCGAGTGCGGGCTCCATGGCTTCGGGCTGCGGGCTCAGTGGTGGCGGCGCTGCTGCTGCAAAGCTGCGCCACCGCGGGCGACGGGCACGGCGCCATCGAAGCCGACAAAGCCAAGCAGCTGGAAGATGCACGCGCCCAGGCGCGGGCGCCATTCCAGTCGGGCAATCTCGCCACGCGCGAGGTGCGGCCCGCCACGCTGCGCGATTCTGGCCAGCCCGATGCGATCTCGTATCTGCGTCATGTCGATTTTCGTTTCGATGGCGGCGTGGGCTTCCTGGTCGATCAGCTCGCGCTGCGCATGGTGCCGCGTGCGCCCGGCGACCCGGTGTGGCTCGACGATGTGTCGTCGTACACGCTGCAGCCGGTGAGCGGTTCGGTGCGCGTCACGGCCGAAAGCATGGCCGCGGCCAGACCTGGCACCTGACGCAGTTCTGGCTGAACCAGAAGCTGC
>QFCM01000006.1_pt1 | contig 5421 bp, 4 predicted proteins | sample 5346001 | NCBI WGS metagenome assembly QFCM01 (sample SAMN09062260, study PRJNA434731) | Human gut metagenome, whole genome shotgun sequencing project. | isolation source: stool timepoint D gemcode assembly | host: Homo sapiens | collected 2016 | reverse complement strand
GTGGATAACTTGTTGGCTACTTTCTTAAATAAAGTAAATTAAAAAAATAATTAAAAAAAATAAAAAAAACTGTTGACGGTGGTTTAATTAGATGGTAAAGTATTACTTGTCCTTAAGACAAGGGCAAAACAAACTAAGAACTTTGAAAATTAAACAGTAGGTTAATTATATAAATTCTTTTTAAAGAATTAAACAACAAACAACCAAGCCAGATATTCAGATAATGATTAGCTGAGCGATGGACAACTTTTTAAATTATATTTGAGAGTTTGATCCTGGCTCAGGATGAACGCTGGCGGCGTGCCTAACACATGCAAGTCGAGCGAACCCTTCGGGGTGAGCGGCGGACGGGTGAGTAACGCGTGGGTAACCTGCCCTGTACACACGGATAACATACCGAAAGGTATGCTAATACGGGATAATATATGAGAGTCGCATGGCTTTTGTATCAAAGCTCCGGCGGTACAGGATGGACCCGCGTCTGATTAGCTAGTTGGTAAGGTAACGGCTTACCAAGGCAACGATCAGTAGCCGACCTGAGAGGGTGATCGGCCACATTGGAACTGAGACACGGTCCAAACTCCTACGGGAGGCAGCAGTGGGGAATATTGCACAATGGGCGAAAGCCTGATGCAGCAACGCCGCGTGAGCGATGAAGGCCTTCGGGTCGTAAAGCTCTGTCCTCAAGGAAGATAATGACGGTACTTGAGGAGGAAGCCCCGGCTAACTACGTGCCAGCAGCCGCGGTAATACGTAGGGGGCTAGCGTTATCCGGAATTACTGGGCGTAAAGGGTGCGTAGGCGGTCTTTCAAGCCAGAAGTGAAAGGCTACGGCTCAACCGTAGTAAGCTTTTGGAACTGTAGGACTTGAGTGCAGGAGAGGAGAGTGGAATTCCTAGTGTAGCGGTGAAATGCGTAGATATTAGGAGGAACACCAGTAGCGAAGGCGGCTCTCTGGACTGTAACTGACGCTGAGGCACGAAAGCGTGGGGAGCAAACAGGATTAGATACCCTGGTAGTCCACGCCGTAAACGATGAGTGCTAAGTGTTGGAGGGTTTCCGCCCTTCAGTGCTGCAGCAAACGCATTAAGCACTCCGCCTGGGGAGTACGACCGCAAGGTTGAAACTCAAAGGAATTGACGGGGGCCCGCACAAGCGGTGGAGCATGTGGTTTAATTCGAAGCAACGCGAAGAACCTTACCAGGTCTTGACATCCTTTGACCACTCTAGAGATAGAGCTTTCCCTTCGGGGACAAAGTGACAGGTGGTGCATGGTTGTCGTCAGCTCGTGTCGTGAGATGTTGGGTTAAGTCCCGCAACGAGCGCAACCCTTGCCTTTAGTTGCCAGCATTAAGTTGGGCACTCTAGAGGGACTGCCGAGGATAACTCGGAGGAAGGTGGGGATGACGTCAAATCATCATGCCCCTTATGCTTAGGGCTACACACGTGCTACAATGGGTGGTACAGAGGGTTGCCAAGCCGTGAGGTGGAGCTAATCCCTTAAAGCCATTCTCAGTTCGGATTGTAGGCTGAAACTCGCCTACATGAAGCTGGAGTTACTAGTAATCGCAGATCAGAATGCTGCGGTGAATGCGTTCCCGGGTCTTGTACACACCGCCCGTCACACCATGGGAGTTGGGGGCGCCCGAAGCCGGTTAGCTAACCTTTTAGGAAGCGGCCGTCGAAGGTGAAACCAATGACTGGGGTGAAGTCGTAACAAGGTAGCCGTATCGGAAGGTGCGGCTGGATCACCTCCTTTCTAAGGAGTAATTACCTACTGTTTAATTTTGAGAGTTTATCTCTCTGTTAGTACTTTAAGCAACGGGACATGAACGTATGTGAATGGACGTTGGCGACGTACTGTTAGTACTTTGAAAACTGCATAACATTTAGTGATGATTAAATAAACCAATTATAAGAGAAGACAACTCTTAAAAAAATAACACTTTTAATAACTGGTCAAGTTATTAAGGGCGCAGGGCGGATGCCTTGGCACTAAGAGCCGATGAAGGACGCGATAAGCTGCGATAAGCTTCGGGGAGTTGCACGTAAACTTTGATCCGAAGATTTCCGAATGAGGAAACTCACTTAGAGTAATGTCTAAGTATCATTAAGTGAATACATAGCTTAATGAGGGGAACCCGGGGAACTGAAACATCTAAGTACCCGGAGGAAAAGAAAGAAATTCGATTCCGTAAGTAGCGGCGAGCGAACGCGGAATAGCCCAAACCAGTGAAGTTTTCTTCGCTGGGGTTGTGGACACATCATCAACGAAGAGGTATCGTAAACGAAGAGAGTTGGAAAGCTCCGCTATAAAGTGTAATAGCCACGTAGTTGAAACGAGAAGACTTTAGATGTGATCCAGAGTACCACGGGACACGTGAAACCCTGTGGGAAGCAGGAGGGACCATCCTCCAAGGCTAAATACTACTTAGTGACCGATAGCGCATAGTACCGTGAGGGAAAGGTGAAAAGAACCCCGGGAGGGGAGTGAAATAGAACCTGAAACCCTGTGCTTACAAGCTGTGGGAGCACTTTATATGTGTGACCGCGTACTTTTTGTAGAACGGGCCAACGAGTTACGACAGTAAGCAAGGTTAAGTACTTAAGGTATGGAGCCGTAGTGAAAGCGAGTCTTAAATGGGCGTTAAGTTTTCTGTCGTAGACCCGAAACCGGGCGACCTACCCATGAGCAGGATGAAGCGAAAGTAAAATTTCGTGGAGGTCCGAACCCACGAGCGTTGAAAAGCTCGGGGATGACTTGTGGGTAGCGGTGAAATTCCAATCGAGCCCGGAGATAGCTGGTTCTCCCCGAAATAGCTTTAGGGCTAGCCTCAAGGTTGAGAAATACGGAGGTAGAGCACTGAATATCCTAGGGGGCATTGCGCTTACCGAAGATTATCAAACTCCGAATGCCGTTATTTTATACTTGGGAGTCAGACTGTGGGTAATAAGATTCATAGTCGAGAGGGCAACAGCCCAGATCGTCAGCTAAGGTCCCTAAATGTAAGTTAAGTGGTAAAGGATGTGGGATTGCATAGACAACCAGGATGTTGGCTTAGAAGCAGCCACTCATTTAAAGAGTGCGTAATAGCTCACTGGTCGAGTGATCCTGCGCCGAAGATTACCGGGGCTAAAACTTACTACCGAAGCTACGATATCATTTATGATAGGTAGGGGAGCTTCCTATGCAGGCTGAAGCATGACCGTAAGGACATGTGGACAGTATAGGAGTGAGAATGTTGGCATGAGTAGCGAGACGTGGGTGAGAATCCCACGGGCCGTAAACCCAAGGTTTCCAGGGGAAGGTTCGTCCGCCCTGGGTTAGTCGGGACCTAAGCCGAGGCCGAAAGGCGTAGGTGATGGACAACAGGTTGAGATTCCTGTACCACCGATAATCGCTTGAGAGAAGGAATGACACAGTAGGATAAGCTAACCACACTGTTGGTTATGTGTGGCTAAGTACTGAGGCAGTCAAGGTAGGCAAATCCGCCTTGATAATGCTGGGGTACGATGGGGAGCGAAATTAAGTAGCGAAGTAGCTGATTTCACACTGTCGAGAAAAGTTTCTATCGAGATTAAAGGTGCCCGTACCGCAAACCGACACAGGTGGGTGAGGAGAGTATCCTAAGGCCAGCGAGAGAACTGTTGTTAAGGAACTCGGCAAAATGACCCCGTAACTTAGGGAGAAGGGGTGCCACGTTAGGGTTAACGCCCGAGGTGGCCGCAGAGAATAGGCCCAAGCGACTGTTTACCAAAAACACAGGTTTCTGCTAAGTCGCAAGACGATGTATAGGAGCTGACGCCTGCCCGGTGCTGGAAGGTTAAGGGGATCTGTTAGGATTTATCCGAAGCAGTGAACTTAAGCCCCAGTAAACGGCGGCCGTAACTATAACGGTCCTAAGGTAGCGAAATTCCTTGTCGGGTAAGTTCCGACCCGCACGAAAGGCGTAACGATTTGGGCACTGTCTCAACAACAGACTCGGTGAAATTGTAATCCCGGTGAAGATGCCGGGTACCTGCGACAGGACGGAAAGACCCCATGGAGCTTTACTGTAGCTTGACATTGAATTTTGGTGCTACATGTACAGGATAGGTGGGAGGCTATGAAGTCGGGACGCCAGTCTCGGCGGAGCCATCCTTGGGATACCACCCTTGTAGTACTGAGATTCTAACCAGATACCTTGAATCAGGTATTGGGACACTGTCAGGTGGGCAGTTTGACTGGGGCGGTCGCCTCCCAAAGAGTAACGGAGGCGCTCAAAGGTTCTCTCAGCACGGTCGGAAATCGTGCGTAGAGTGTAAAGGCAGAAGAGAGCTTGATTGCAAGACATACAGGTCGAGCAAGGACGAAAGTCGGACTTAGTGATCCGGTGGTTCCGCATGGAAGGGCCATCGCTCAACGGATAAAAGCTACCCTGGGGATAACAGGCTTATCTCCCCCAAGAGTCCACATCGACGGGGAGGTTTGGCACCTCGATGTCGGCTCATCACATCCTGGGGCTGTAGTAGGTCCCAAGGGTTGGGCTGTTCGCCCATTAAAGTGGTACGCGAGCTGGGTTCAGAACGTCGTGAGACAGTTCGGTCCCTATCCGTCGCAGGCGTAGGAAATTTGAGGAGACCTGTCCTTAGTACGAGAGGACCGGGATGGACGTACCTCTGGTGTACCAGTTGTTCTGCCAAGGGCATGGCTGGGTAGCTATGTACGGAATGGATAAGCGCTGAAAGCATCTAAGCGCGAAGCCAACTTCAAGATAAGATTTCCCACCGTAAGGGTAAGATCCCAGGAAGACTACCTGGTTGATAGGTCAAAGGTGTAAGTGCAGCAATGCATGTAGCTTATTGATACTAATAGATCGAGGACTTGACCAAGATTATTTAATCAGATAAATGTTATACAGTTTTTAGAGTATTAACTCTAAAAAATGTAAATTTATATTGACATTTTAAACAAAAAATGTTATTATAATACTTGTTCAGCAAAGAACAAAACAATCTAGTTACTATAGCAAAGAGGATACACCTGTTCCCATTCCGAACACAGAAGTTAAGCTCTTTAGCGCCGATGGTACTTGGTGGGAAGCTGCCTGGGAGAGTAGGACGTAGCTAGGTGATGCGCCGAAGTGGCGGAACTGGCAGACGCACAGGACTTAAAATCCTGCGGGACTTACCTCTCGTACCGGTTCGATTCCGGTCTTCGGCACCATTTTAAATAATATCGCGGGGTGGAGCAGTTGGCAGCTCGTCGGGCTCATAACCCGAAGGTCGCAGGTTCGAGTCCTGCCTCCGCAACCATTAAAATAATATATGGCTCATTGGTCAAGCGGTCAAGACACCGCCCTTTCACGGCGGTAACAGGGGTTCGATTCCCCTATGAGTCACCAATTAAATATGCGGGAGACGCACCCAGGACGCGAACCG
>QFCM01000129.1_pt1 | contig 7195 bp, 5 predicted proteins | sample 5346001 | NCBI WGS metagenome assembly QFCM01 (sample SAMN09062260, study PRJNA434731) | Human gut metagenome, whole genome shotgun sequencing project. | isolation source: stool timepoint D gemcode assembly | host: Homo sapiens | collected 2016 | reverse complement strand
TGCGGTTGTGCGCCGGTGGCGGGTGGGGCGCCTTACGCATCTGTGCGGTATTTCACACCGCATATATGGTGCACTCTCAGTACAATCTGCTCTGATGCCGCATAGTTAAGCCAGTATACACTCCGCTATCGCTACGTGACTGGGTCATGGCTGCGCCCCGACACCCGCCAACACCCGCTGACGCGCCCTGACGGGCTTGTCTGCTCCCGGCATCCGCTTACAGACAAGCTGTGACCGTCTCCGGGAGCTGCATGTGTCAGAGGTTTTCACCGTCATCACCGAAACGCGCGAGGCAGCTGCGGTAAAGCTCATCAGCGTGGTCGTGAAGCGATTCACAGATGTCTGCCTGTTCATCCGCGTCCAGCTCGTTGAGTTTCTCCAGAAGCGTTAATGTCTGGCTTCTGATAAAGCGGGCCATGTTAAGGGCGGTTTTTTCCTGTTTGGTCACTGATGCCTCCGTGTAAGGGGGATTTCTGTTCATGGGGGTAATGATACCGATGAAACGAGAGAGGATGCTCACGATACGGGTTACTGATGATGAACATGCCCGGTTACTGGAACGTTGTGAGGGTAAACAACTGGCGGTATGGATGCGGCGGGACCAGAGAAAAATCACTCAGGGTCAATGCCAGCGCTTCGTTAATACAGATGTAGGTGTTCCACAGGGTAGCCAGCAGCATCCTGCGATGCAGATCCGGAAAGAGTTTGTAGAAACGCAAAAAGGCCATCCGTCAGGATGGCCTTCTGCTTAATTTGATGCCTGGCAGTTTATGGCGGGCGTCCTGCCCGCCACCCTCCGGGCCGTTGCTTCGCAACGTTCAAATCCGCTCCCGGCGGATTTGTCCTACTCAGGAGAGCGTTCACCGACAAACAACAGATAAAACGAAAGGCCCAGTCTTTCGACTGAGCCTTTCGTTTTATTTGATGCCTGGCAGTTCCCTACTCTCGCATGGGGAGTCCCCACACTACCATCGGCGCTACGGCGTTTCACTTCTGAGTTCGGCATGGGGTCAGGTGGGACCACCGCGCTACTGCCGCCAGGCAAACAAGGGGTGTTATGAGCCATATTCAGGTATAAATGGGCTCGCGATAATGTTCAGAATTGGTTAATTGGTTGTAACACTGACCCCTATTTGTTTATTTTTCTAAATACATTCAAATATGTATCCGCTCATGAGACAATAACCCTGATAAATGCTTCAATAATATTGAAAAAGGAAGAATATGAGCCATATTCAACGGGAAACGTCGAGGCCGCGATTAAATTCCAACATGGATGCTGATTTATATGGGTATAAATGGGCTCGCGATAATGTCGGGCAATCAGGTGCGACAATCTATCGCTTGTATGGGAAGCCCGATGCGCCAGAGTTGTTTCTGAAACATGGCAAAGGTAGCGTTGCCAATGATGTTACAGATGAGATGGTCAGACTAAACTGGCTGACGGAATTTATGCCACTTCCGACCATCAAGCATTTTATCCGTACTCCTGATGATGCATGGTTACTCACCACTGCGATCCCCGGAAAAACAGCGTTCCAGGTATTAGAAGAATATCCTGATTCAGGTGAAAATATTGTTGATGCGCTGGCAGTGTTCCTGCGCCGGTTGCACTCGATTCCTGTTTGTAATTGTCCTTTTAACAGCGATCGCGTATTTCGCCTCGCTCAGGCGCAATCACGAATGAATAACGGTTTGGTTGATGCGAGTGATTTTGATGACGAGCGTAATGGCTGGCCTGTTGAACAAGTCTGGAAAGAAATGCATAAACTTTTGCCATTCTCACCGGATTCAGTCGTCACTCATGGTGATTTCTCACTTGATAACCTTATTTTTGACGAGGGGAAATTAATAGGTTGTATTGATGTTGGACGAGTCGGAATCGCAGACCGATACCAGGATCTTGCCATCCTATGGAACTGCCTCGGTGAGTTTTCTCCTTCATTACAGAAACGGCTTTTTCAAAAATATGGTATTGATAATCCTGATATGAATAAATTGCAGTTTCATTTGATGCTCGATGAGTTTTTCTAAGCGGCGCGCCATCGAATGGCGCAAAACCTTTCGCGGTATGGCATGATAGCGCCCGGAAGAGAGTCAATTCAGGGTGGTGAATATGAAACCAGTAACGTTATACGATGTCGCAGAGTATGCCGGTGTCTCTTATCAGACCGTTTCCCGCGTGGTGAACCAGGCCAGCCACGTTTCTGCGAAAACGCGGGAAAAAGTGGAAGCGGCGATGGCGGAGCTGAATTACATTCCCAACCGCGTGGCACAACAACTGGCGGGCAAACAGTCGTTGCTGATTGGCGTTGCCACCTCCAGTCTGGCCCTGCACGCGCCGTCGCAAATTGTCGCGGCGATTAAATCTCGCGCCGATCAACTGGGTGCCAGCGTGGTGGTGTCGATGGTAGAACGAAGCGGCGTCGAAGCCTGTAAAGCGGCGGTGCACAATCTTCTCGCGCAACGCGTCAGTGGGCTGATCATTAACTATCCGCTGGATGACCAGGATGCCATTGCTGTGGAAGCTGCCTGCACTAATGTTCCGGCGTTATTTCTTGATGTCTCTGACCAGACACCCATCAACAGTATTATTTTCTCCCATGAGGACGGTACGCGACTGGGCGTGGAGCATCTGGTCGCATTGGGTCACCAGCAAATCGCGCTGTTAGCGGGCCCATTAAGTTCTGTCTCGGCGCGTCTGCGTCTGGCTGGCTGGCATAAATATCTCACTCGCAATCAAATTCAGCCGATAGCGGAACGGGAAGGCGACTGGAGTGCCATGTCCGGTTTTCAACAAACCATGCAAATGCTGAATGAGGGCATCGTTCCCACTGCGATGCTGGTTGCCAACGATCAGATGGCGCTGGGCGCAATGCGCGCCATTACCGAGTCCGGGCTGCGCGTTGGTGCGGATATCTCGGTAGTGGGATACGACGATACCGAAGATAGCTCATGTTATATCCCGCCGTTAACCACCATCAAACAGGATTTTCGCCTGCTGGGGCAAACCAGCGTGGACCGCTTGCTGCAACTCTCTCAGGGCCAGGCGGTGAAGGGCAATCAGCTGTTGCCAGTCTCACTGGTGAAAAGAAAAACCACCCTGGCGCCCAATACGCAAACCGCCTCTCCCCGCGCGTTGGCCGATTCATTAATGCAGCTGGCACGACAGGTTTCCCGACTGGAAAGCGGGCAGTGACTCATGACCAAAATCCCTTAACGTGAGTTACGCGCGCGTCGTTCCACTGAGCGTCAGACCCCGTAGAAAAGATCAAAGGATCTTCTTGAGATCCTTTTTTTCTGCGCGTAATCTGCTGCTTGCAAACAAAAAAACCACCGCTACCAGCGGTGGTTTGTTTGCCGGATCAAGAGCTACCAACTCTTTTTCCGAAGGTAACTGGCTTCAGCAGAGCGCAGATACCAAATACTGTTCTTCTAGTGTAGCCGTAGTTAGCCCACCACTTCAAGAACTCTGTAGCACCGCCTACATACCTCGCTCTGCTAATCCTGTTACCAGTGGCTGCTGCCAGTGGCGATAAGTCGTGTCTTACCGGGTTGGACTCAAGACGATAGTTACCGGATAAGGCGCAGCGGTCGGGCTGAACGGGGGGTTCGTGCACACAGCCCAGCTTGGAGCGAACGACCTACACCGAACTGAGATACCTACAGCGTGAGCTATGAGAAAGCGCCACGCTTCCCGAAGGGAGAAAGGCGGACAGGTATCCGGTAAGCGGCAGGGTCGGAACAGGAGAGCGCACGAGGGAGCTTCCAGGGGGAAACGCCTGGTATCTTTATAGTCCTGTCGGGTTTCGCCACCTCTGACTTGAGCGTCGATTTTTGTGATGCTCGTCAGGGGGGCGGAGCCTATGGAAAAACGCCAGCAACGCGGCCTTTTTACGGTTCCTGGCCTTTTGCTGGCCTTTTGCTCACATGTTCTTTCCTGCGTTATCCCCTGATTCTGTGGATAACCGTATTACCGCCTTTGAGTGAGCTGATACCGCTCGCCGCAGCCGAACGACCGAGCGCAGCGAGTCAGTGAGCGAGGAAGCGGAAGGCGAGAGTAGGGAACTGCCAGGCATCAAACTAAGCAGAAGGCCCCTGACGGATGGCCTTTTTGCGTTTCTACAAACTCTTTCTGTGTTGTAAAACGACGGCCAGTCTTAAGCTCGGGCCCCCTGGGCGGTTCTGATAACGAGTAATCGTTAATCCGCAAATAACGTAAAAACCCGCTTCGGCGGGTTTTTTTATGGGGGGAGTTTAGGGAAAGAGCATTTGTCAGAATATTTAAGGGCGCCTGTCACTTTGCTTGATATATGAGAATTATTTAACCTTATAAATGAGAAAAAAGCAACGCACTTTAAATAAGATACGTTGCTTTTTCGATTGATGAACACCTATAATTAAACTATTCATCTATTATTTATGATTTTTTGTATATACAATATTTCTAGTTTGTTAAAGAGAATTAAGAAAATAAATCTCGAAAATAATAAAGGGAAAATCAGTTTTTGATATCAAAATTATACATGTCAACGATAATACAAAATATAATACAAACTATAAGATGTTATCAGTATTTATTATGCATTTAGAATAAATTTTGTGTCGCCCTTAATTGTGAGCGGATAACAATTACGAGCTTCATGCACAGTGAAATCATGAAAAATTTATTTGCTTTGTGAGCGGATAACAATTATAATATGTGGAATTGTGAGCGCTCACAATTCCACAACGGTTTCCCTCTAGAAATAATTTTGTTTAACTTTTAGGAGGTAAAACATATGATTCTGGACACCGATTACATTACCGAGAATGGCAAACCGGTTATCCGCGTTTTCAAAAAAGAGAATGGCGAGTTTAAGATTGAGTACGACCGTACCTTTGAGCCGTACTTCTACGCACTGCTGAAAGACGACTCTGCAATCGAGGATGTCAAAAAAGTGACGGCAAAGCGTCACGGTACCGTCGTCAAAGTGAAGCGTGCGGAAAAGGTCCAGAAAAAGTTTCTGGGTCGTCCGATTGAAGTGTGGAAACTGTACTTTAACCATCCGCAAGATGTGCCGGCTATTCGCGACCGCATTCGTGCGCACCCTGCAGTGGTGGACATCTACGAGTACGATATCCCGTTTGCTAAGCGTTATCTGATCGACAAGGGTCTGATTCCGATGGAGGGTGACGAAGAACTGACCATGCTGGCGTTCGACATTGACACGCTGTACCACGAGGGTGAAGAGTTTGGCACGGGTCCGATCCTGATGATCAGCTATGCGGATGGCAGCGAAGCGCGCGTTATTACTTGGAAGAAAATCGATTTGCCGTATGTTGACGTCGTCAGCACGGAAAAAGAAATGATCAAACGCTTCCTGCGCGTTGTTCGTGAGAAAGACCCTGATGTCCTGATTACCTACAACGGCGACAACTTCGACTTCGCGTACCTGAAAAAGCGCTGCGAGGAACTGGGTATTAAGTTTACGCTGGGTCGCGACGGCAGCGAGCCGAAGATCCAACGTATGGGTGATCGCTTCGCCGTTGAAGTTAAGGGTCGCATCCACTTTGATTTGTACCCAGTTATTCGTCGCACCATTAATCTGCCGACCTATACCCTGGAAGCTGTTTACGAGGCAGTGTTTGGTAAACCGAAAGAAAAAGTGTATGCGGAAGAAATCGCACAGGCGTGGGAATCGGGCGAGGGTCTGGAGCGTGTCGCCCGTTACAGCATGGAAGATGCGAAAGTGACCTATGAACTTGGTCGTGAGTTCTTTCCAATGGAAGCGCAACTGTCCCGTCTGATTGGTCAGAGCTTGTGGGATGTCAGCCGTTCTAGCACCGGCAATTTAGTCGAGTGGTTCTTGTTGCGCAAGGCCTACAAACGTAACGAACTGGCCCCGAACAAACCGGATGAGCGTGAGCTGGCCCGTCGCCGTGGCGGCTATGCGGGTGGCTATGTGAAAGAGCCGGAGCGTGGTTTGTGGGATAACATCGTGTATCTGGACTTCCGTTCTCTGTATCCGAGCATCATCATTACGCATAATGTTAGCCCGGATACCCTGAACCGTGAGGGCTGCAAGGAATATGACGTGGCACCAGAGGTCGGTCATAAGTTTTGTAAAGATTTCCCGGGCTTTATTCCGAGCCTGCTCGGCGATTTGCTGGAGGAAAGACAAAAGATCAAGCGTAAGATGAAAGCGACGGTTGACCCGCTGGAGAAAAAGCTGCTGGATTATCGTCAGCGCGCGATCAAGATTCTGGCGAATTCCTTCTATGGTTATTACGGTTACGCGAAAGCGCGCTGGTACTGTAAAGAGTGCGCCGAGAGCGTTACCGCGTGGGGTCGCGAGTATATCGAAATGGTTATTCGCGAGCTGGAAGAGAAATTTGGCTTCAAGGTTTTGTACGCAGACACCGACGGTCTGCACGCGACGATCCCTGGCGCAGACGCCGAAACCGTCAAGAAGAAAGCTAAAGAGTTTCTGAAGTACATCAACCCGAAGCTGCCGGGTCTGTTAGAGCTGGAATACGAAGGCTTCTATGTCCGCGGTTTCTTTGTGACCAAGAAAAAGTACGCTGTCATCGATGAAGAGGGCAAGATTACCACCCGTGGTTTGGAGATTGTCCGTCGCGATTGGTCCGAGATCGCAAAAGAGACTCAGGCGCGTGTGCTCGAAGCAATTCTGAAACACGGTGACGTGGAAGAAGCCGTCCGCATCGTGAAAGAGGTTACCGAAAAGCTGAGCAAATACGAGGTTCCGCCGGAGAAACTGGTGATTCATGAACAGATTACGCGCGATTTGCGTGACTATAAGGCTACTGGTCCGCACGTCGCAGTGGCCAAACGCCTGGCTGCGCGTGGTGTTAAGATCCGTCCGGGTACGGTCATTAGCTACATTGTGCTGAAGGGCAGCGGCCGTATCGGTGATCGTGCGATCCCAGCGGACGAATTCGACCCGACCAAGCATCGTTACGACGCGGAGTATTACATTGAGAATCAAGTACTGCCGGCAGTTGAGCGTATCCTGAAGGCATTCGGTTATCGTAAGGAAGATCTGCGTTACCAGAAAACGAAACAAGTTGGTCTGGGTGCCTGGCTGAAAGTCAAGGGCAAAAAGTAACCCAAGGGCGACACCCCCTAATTAGCCCGGGCGAAAGGCCCAGTCTTTCGACTGAGCCTTTCGTTTTATTTGATGCCTGGCAGTTC
>QFCM01000045.1_pt1 | contig 7569 bp, 6 predicted proteins | sample 5346001 | NCBI WGS metagenome assembly QFCM01 (sample SAMN09062260, study PRJNA434731) | Human gut metagenome, whole genome shotgun sequencing project. | isolation source: stool timepoint D gemcode assembly | host: Homo sapiens | collected 2016 | reverse complement strand
ACCGTGGCACTGCGCGCGCGCCGTGCTGCCGCACAAGCTGGCGCGCGGGGCGGGCAGCATCGTGAACAATGCCTCGGAGCATGGGCACAAGATCATTCCCGGCGCGTTTCCGTATCCGGTGGCCAAGCATGGGCTGATCGGCCTCACGCGGGCGCTGGGCATCGAATATGCGGCGCGCGGAATCCGCGTCAATTCGATTTCGCCAGGATTGATCCTCACGCCGATTGCCGAGGCGGGCTTTGCCGCCGCTCCCGATCCGGAAGCGGAACGCCGCCGCCAGGCTGAACTGCTGCCGTGCAAGCGCATCGGCGAGCCCGAAGAAGTGGCCTACACCGCGCTGTTCCTCGCTTCCGACGAGGCGCGTTTCATCAACGCGACCGACATCCTCATCGATGGCGGGCGCTCGCAGCTTTATCACGAATGACCTGGACAACCCACCTTCCGCTGATCGCCATCCTGCGCGGCATCCGGCCTGACGAGGTGCTCGCGCACACGCAGGCGCTGGTCGATGCGGGTTTCGATGCCATCGAGATTCCGCTCAACTCGCCCGACTGGGCGCAGAGCGTGCAACTTGCCGCGCGCGCCTTCGTCACCGCGTACCGCGGCGCCCCATCCGACCGCACTTGAACGCACCATCGATTCGATCCATGAAAATCACCCGCCTGACCACGTACCGCCTGCCGCCGCGCTGGATGTTCCTGAAAGTCGAGACCGACGAAGGCGTCACCGGCTGGGGCGAACCCGTCATCGAGGGCCGCGCGCGCACGGTGGAAGCGGCGGTGCACGAGCTGTCCGACTACCTCATCGGCCAAGACCCGAGCCGCATCAACGACCTCTGGCAGACCATGTACCGCGCGGGCTTCTACCGCGGCGGCCCGATCCTGATGAGTGCCATTGCCGGCATCGACCAGGCGCTGTGGGACATCAAGGGCAAGGTGCTGGGCGTGCCGGTGTATGAACTGCTTGGCGGCCTCGTGCGCGACAAGATGCGCACCTACAGCTGGGTGGGCGGCGATCGCCCGGCCGACGTGATTGCCGGCATGAAGGCGCTGCAGGCCGGCGGCTTCGACCACTTCAAGCTCAACGGCTGCGAAGAGATGGGCATCATCGACACCTCGCGCGCCGTGGATGCCGCGGTGGCGAAGGTGGCAGAGATTCGCTCGGCTTTCGGCAACACCGTCGAATTCGGGCTCGATTTCCACGGCCGCGTTTCTGCGCCGATGGCCAAGGTGCTCATCAAGGAGCTGGAGCCGTACCGCCCGCTGTTTATCGAAGAACCGGTGCTTGCCGAGCAGGCTGAAACCTACGCCCGGCTGGCCGCACACACGCATCTGCCCATCGCCGCGGGCGAGCGCATGTTCTCGCGCTTCGACTTCAAGCGCGTGCTGGAAGCGGGCGGGGTATCGATCCTGCAGCCGGATCTGTCGCACGCCGGCGGCATTACTGAATGCGTGAAGATCGCTGCGATGGCCGAGGCCTACGATGTGGCGTTGGCGCCGCATTGCCCTCTCGGCCCTATCGCCCTTGCAGCCTGCCTGCACGTTGATTTCGTGAGCTGGAACGCCACGTTGCAGGAGCAGAGCATGGGCATCCATTACAACAAGGGCGCCGAACTGCTCGATTACGTGCGAAACAAGGCCGATTTCGCTCTGGAAGGCGGCTATATCCGCCCGCCGCGCCTGCCCGGCCTGGGCGTGGACATCGACGAGGCGCTGGTCATCGAACGCAGCAAGGAAGCCCCCGACTGGCGCAACCCGGTGTGGCGCCACGCCGACGGTTCCGTCGCGGAGTGGTAAGCCGGGCGTGGGAGGGGGACGTCGTAGCACGTTTTACTGACCGCGATCACCCCAGCCGGGTCATCCCCGTCTGGTAAAATCGCGGTTTTCCCGCCTATCTCCTGCCGCAGGTTCGCATGACCGCCCCCGCCCTCCACTCGAACACCACCCAGCCTACCAAGTTGATGGCCAGCGCCATTCGCGTGCTCGCCATGGACGCCGTCCAGCAAGCCAATTCGGGCCACCCCGGGGCGCCGATGGGCATGGCGGATATCGCCGTGGCACTGTGGAGCCGCCACCTGCGCCACAACCCGCTGAACCCGCGCTGGCCTGATCGTGACCGTTTCGTCCTGTCCAACGGCCACGGCTCGATGCTGATCTACGCGCTGCTGCACCTGACCGGCTACGACCTGCCGATGTCGGAACTGAAGAACTTCCGCCAGCTGCACAGCAAGACCGCCGGCCACCCGGAATACGGCATCACCCCGGGCGTGGAAACCACCACCGGCCCCCTCGGCCAAGGCATCACCAACGCCGTCGGCATGGCCCTTGCTGAACGTCTGCTGGGTCAGGAATTCAATCGCCCGGGCTTTGACATCGTCAACCATCACACCTACGTCTTCCTGGGCGACGGCTGCCTGATGGAAGGCATCAGCCACGAAGCCTGCTCGCTGGCCGGCACGCTCAAGCTGAACAAGCTGATCGCGCTGTGGGACGACAACGGCATCTCGATCGATGGCGACGTCGTCCACTGGTTCAACGACGACACCCCGAAGCGCTTTGAGGCCTACGGCTGGAACGTGATCCGTGCCGTGGACGGCCACAACGTCGACGCCGTGGACGCTGCCATTGCCGAGGCCAAGAAGTCCGACAAGCCGACCCTGATCTGCTGCCGCACGCTCATCGGCAAGGGTGCGCCCAACAAGGAAGGCGGCCACGACGTGCATGGCGCCCCCCTGGGCGGCGTTGAAATCGCCGCGGCGCGCGAGGCGCTGGCTTGGCCGCACGCCCCGTTCGAAGTCCCGCAAGCCGTGTACGACGCCTGGGATGCCAAGGGACAGGGCCAGGCGCTGGAAAAGGCCTGGAACGCGCTGTTCGATGCATATTCCGACCGCTACCCCGCCGAAGCCGAACAATTCGAGCGCCGCATGCGCGGCGAACTGCCCGCCAGCTTCGAAAAGGCCGTCGACGAGTTCATCGAGAAGTGCGAACTCAAGGCCGAGACCATCGCCACCCGCAAGGCCAGCCAGAACACGCTTGAAGCCTACGCCCCGGTCCTGGGCGAGCTGCTGGGCGGCTCGGCCGACCTGACCGGTTCGAACCTGACCAACTGGAGCGGCAGCAAGGCCGTGCGCGTGGATGCCTGGGGCAACCACATCAACTACGGCGTGCGCGAGTTCGGCATGAGCGCCATCATGAACGGCATCGCGCTGCACGGCGGCTACATTCCGTACGGCGGCACGTTCCTCACGTTCTCCGACTACAGCCGCAACGCGCTGCGCATGGCCGCGCTGATGAAGATCCGCTCGATCTTCGTCTTCACGCACGATTCCATCGGCCTGGGCGAAGACGGCCCGACGCACCAATCCATCGAGCACGTTGCCAGCCTGCGTCTGATCCCGAACATGGATGTCTGGCGCACCGCTGACACGACCGAAACCGCCGTCGCCTGGGCCGCTGCCATCGAGCGCCAGAACGGCCCGAGCTGCCTGATCTTCAGCCGCCAGAACCTGCCGTTCCAGGCGCGCAACCCGGCCACGCGCGAAGCCATCGCTCGCGGCGGCTACGTGCTGCGCGATGCCGCCAACGGCAAGCCGGATGTGGTCATCATCGCCACCGGCTCGGAAGTCGGCCTGGCGGTCGGTGCAGCCGACCAGCTCGCCGCCGAGGGCATCCACGCGCGCGTGGTTTCCGTGCCCGCCACCACCGTGTTCGATAAGCAGGACGCGGCCTACAAGGCGAGCGTGCTGCCGGCCGGCGTGCCGCGCATTGCTGTGGAAGCAGGCGTGACCGATTTCTGGTGGAAGTACCAGGTGCAAGCCGTGGTCGGTATCGACACGTTCGGTGAATCCGCCCCGGCAGGCGTGCTGTTCAAGCACTTCGGTTTCACGGTCGAGAACGTGGTGAACACCGCCAAGAGCGTCATTGCTTAACTGAATTTGCGTACGCGGCACCCACGAGGTGCCGCGCTGGTTTTTATCGCATCGTCGATTTCTTTTCTGCTATCAGGAGACTGACCATGACCATCAAGATCGGCATCAACGGCTTCGGCCGCATCGGACGCATGGTGTTCCGCGCCGCCGCCGCCAACTTCAAGGACATCGAAGTTGTTGCCATCAACGACCTGCTCGAGCCCGACTACCTGGCGTACATGCTGAAGTACGACTCGGTGCACGGCCGCTTCGACGGTGAAGTGTCGGTCGACGGCAACACGCTCGTCGTCAACGGCAAGAAGATCCGCCTGACCGCCGTGAAGGATCCGTCGGAGCTGAAGTGGGGCGAGGTGGGCGCCGACGTGGTGATCGAATCGACCGGCATCTTCCTGACCAAGGAAGGCGCACAGAAGCACATCGATGCGGGCGCCAAGAAGGTGATCATGTCGGCCCCGTCGAAGGACGACACCCCGATGTTCGTGTACGGCGTGAACCACGAAACGTACAAGGGCGAGGCAATCATCTCCAACGCTTCGTGCACGACCAACTGCCTGGCACCGGTTGCCAAGGTGCTGAACGACAAGTGGGGCATCAAGCGCGGCCTGATGACGACCGTGCATGCTGCCACCGCCACGCAGAAGACCGTTGACGGCCCGTCCAACAAGGACTGGCGCGGCGGCCGCGGCATCCTGGAAAACATCATCCCGTCGTCGACCGGCGCCGCCAAGGCCGTGGGCGTGGTGATTCCGCAGCTGAACAAGAAGCTGACTGGCATGTCGTTCCGCGTGCCGACCTCGGATGTGTCGGTCGTCGACCTGACGGTTGAACTGGAAAGCGCCGCCACGTACGCTGAAATCTGCGCCGAAATGAAGGCACAGAGCGAAGGCGCACTGAAGGGCGTGCTCGGCTACACCGAAGACAAGGTCGTCGCTACGGATTTCCGCGGCGATGCCCGCACCTCGATCTTCGACGCCGAAGCGGGCATTGCTCTGGACGGCACCTTCATCAAGGTCGTGAGCTGGTACGACAACGAGTGGGGCTATTCGAACAAGTGCCTGGAAATGGCACGTGTGGTGGGCAAGTAATCCAACCCACTACGCAGTCGAAAGAGAACGCGCCTTCGGGCGCGTTTTTTCATAGGCTGCGGTCCGGATGCGGTGTCTCCGCAAAACGTTGTCGGTTGGGTACAACTCGACGTTTGTTATGGACTGCAACGAAAACGTTTGCGAATTAGCAAATCTAGAATTTGGGCTACAGGAATTCGCTTTGAAAATTGAGTTGCAGTCCGTACACTGAACAAATACTACATTGTGATGTGGCGGGCATTATCGTCGCGTCCGGCCCGTTGCCTCGGCAATGGTTGCCTTTCCAGTTTTCCAACGTGTTCGAGCCAAGGCGTCCCATGGTCAACGTCGATACCAAGCTGCTGGTGATTTTTGTTGAGCTGCTCAGTAAGCGCAACGCCACCTACGTGGCCGAGAAGATGCACATGACCGCACCGGCTGTTTCGCATTCGCTGGGCCGTCTGCGTGAGATTTTTGACGATCCCCTCTTCATTCGTGTGCCGCACGGTCTGACGCCCACGCCCAAGGCGCTTGAACTGGGCCCGAAGGTGCGCGAGATGCTCGACATGTGGGCCGCCATCAATGAAGGCGATATCGCCGCGTTTGACCCCGCCGAGGCTACCGGTACGTTCAACGTCAGCTTTGCCGGCACGCTGGGAGATGCGCTGTTCGATCGTTTCCTGCTGCGCATCAAGCGACTGGCGCCGGCATTGCAGGTGCGTCTGACCGAGTCGTCTTCGTGGGAAGCCGATGTGGCCGCCATGCGCGCCAATGAGTTGGATCTGGCGTTCTCGCCATTCCCCACGCGCCACCCAGAGATCATGGAAGAGGTCGTGACCTCCTTCAACCTGTGGGTCTGCGCGCGCAAGGACCACCCGATCCTTGGTGACCGGTGCACACTCGAGCAATACCTCGAGTGCGAGCATATCTTCATCGCGCAGGGTAGCCCCGGCAGCCGTGTTGCGCCGTCGCTGATCCCGCTCGACTACGCCTTGCAGCAGCGCGGCCTCAAGCGCAGTTCGACCATGACGGTGCATAGCTGGCGCACCCAGGGTGAAGTGGCGGCCCAGACCGACATGATCTTCACGGTCAATTCGCTGATGAAGGATATGGTCTGCAAGATGTACGACCTCAATGCATTCCCCCTGCCGACGGAACTGGAAACCGTGCTGGGCCTGAACATGCTGTGGCACCGCAGCCGCAACACGCATCCAATGCTGGTGTGGGCGCGTCAGCTCTTCAAGCAGGTCGTGGCCGAATACACCGGGCAAGCGTCCGGCGCACTGGCTCATTCGCCTGTGCAGGCGAATGAGCATGGCAAGGCCGAAAAGGGCGGCCAGGGCGACGCAGAAAAGGAGGACGAGACGCGGCTGTCCGCCTGACATCTGCCTTCTCGCCGCTCCAATCAAAAACGGCCGCAGACGATGCGGCCGTTTCCTTTTGGTGACAACGCTTCAGCGCTTTGGCCGATGCGGGCAGGCTTCCTTCGTGCAGTTGCCATAGAGCGAGAGCGCGTGCTCCTGCAACGCAAAGCCGCGCGCACGTGCGATGCTCTGCTGGCGCTGCTCGATCTCGGCGTCGAAGAATTCTTCCACGCGGCCGCAATCGAGGCACACCAAGTGATCGTGGTGCTTGCCCTCGTTGAGTTCGTAGATCGCCTTGCCGGATTCGAAGTTGTTGCGTGACAGCAGCCCCGCTTGCTCGAACTGCGTCAACACGCGATAGACGGTGGCCAGGCCAATGTCCATGTGCTCGGCGAGCAGGATGCGGTACACGTCTTCGGCGCTCATATGGCGCTCTTCGCTGGTTTGAAAGATCTCGAGGATCTTCAACCGCGGCACCGTGGCTTTCAGACCGATGTTCTTGAGGTCTGCAGGACTCGGCATGCGCCAGGCTCCCTAGAGTACAATGTTCGGATATTCCAATCATAAGGGTTTTGGCGGCAAAAGTCCTATTGACCGGCCTGCACGATGTGTCTGGGTCGTCGCCGATTCCTCCCGTACCGGTTTGTCCGGAACCGTTTGAAGGCCGATCGCTCATGACCTTTTCTTTTGCGCGCAGTCCTGTCCGTTTTGCCCACGTTGCCCGCCGCGGCGGCTTGTTGGTGGGTGCGGTGCTCGCCGCGTCGGCGTTGCTGGCCGGATGCGGCACCTATGACAGCACCACGCGCAAGATCGCCAATGCCATCACGCCGTATCGCATCGATATCGTGCAAGGCAACTTCGTCTCGCGCGAACAGGCTGCACAACTCAAGGAAGGCATGACGCGTGACCAGGTCCGCTTCGTGCTCGGTACCCCGCTGCTGACGGACATGTTCCACGCCAACCGCTGGGATTACATCTTCTCATTCAAGCGTGGCAATACGTCAGTTGTGCAGGAGCGCCGGCTGACGGTGTGGTTTGATGGCGACCGCCTCGCCAAGTGGGTGGGCGCCGATGAGCTGCCGTCTGAGTCGGAGCTGATTTCCGAGATCGACGGCATCAAGCGCCCGAAGAAGGATGCCGCGCAAGCCGCAGCTGCTGCGGGCGCCGCGCCGGCAGCGCGTGCACCGTCGATCCCGTCGGCTGAGGTGACTGA
>QFCM01000222.1_pt1 | contig 8383 bp, 10 predicted proteins | sample 5346001 | NCBI WGS metagenome assembly QFCM01 (sample SAMN09062260, study PRJNA434731) | Human gut metagenome, whole genome shotgun sequencing project. | isolation source: stool timepoint D gemcode assembly | host: Homo sapiens | collected 2016 | reverse complement strand
TATTTCTAATATATTTTTATCCTTACAATAAAATTTTTTTCTGTTAAAAGCTTCTCTTATAAGTTTTTTAATAGAACTTTTATAATGAAATTTTTCTGAATTACTTAAAAAATCAAGACACCATTTTTGAAAGAACCTCCATTTATAAATTATATTTTTATCCATTTTATACAATTTAAGTAAGAAACTCAAATATCTTTTTTCATTTACCATATAAGGAATTTTCTCACTTTTTGTCATCTCAGTAAAAGCTTTGTAATAGTATTGATTAGCTTCTTCCTCAGTCAAAATATTTTCTAATACATCTAAAACATAAGTTTTCATTATTTATCCTTAGCTTTTTCATAAGCTTGCCCTTCTATAAAGAATATTTCTCTTTTTAAACTTCCATCTTCATTATATACATAAGTCCAACCATCTGGTTTTCCATCTTTATAAAAACCCTCTACTTCAAGTTTTCCACTTTTATAATAATCTTTTCTAATCCCCTCTATCTTTCCATTTTTATAGAAAGCTTCTATTTCCAATATCCCATTCTCATAATATTGTTTAAAAGCCCCATTTTCTACACCATTTTTCATTTCTATGCTATATTTTAAATTACCATTTTCATAGAAATTTTTTCTAACTCCATCTTCTATTCCATTTTTAAATGAAGTTTCCTTTTCTTTTATTCCTTTTTCATTATATTGTCTTGCTATTCCATTTGGTATACCAGCTTTAAATTCTACTTCTTTTTTTATCTTTCCATTAGGATAGTATTCTTTATGAATCCCTTCTTCTTTATCATCTCTATACATTCCTTCATTTTCTACTTTTCCATTCTCAAAATAATCTTTATATATTCCATTTCTTAAATTATTTTTTAAAGTAGCTTCAACTATTAATTTCCCATTTTCAGAATATTGCTTTTGTACTCCCTCTTTTATACCATCTTTAAATGGAATTTCCATTTCTAATTTTCCATTAGGATAATAATTCTTTACTATTCCATCTTGTTTATTATTTTTTAGATATGCTTCATATTTTAAGTTTCCATTTTCATAATAAACCTTTGCTAAACCATTAACTAGACCATTTACAACAGTCCATTCATTTTTTACTTTTCCATTTTTATGATAATCTTTCATTATTCCTGTATATGAGGTTTTTTCATCCTTAAAATATATTATGTCATTCTTTATTGTGATATCATCTCTTTTTATCACTCTTTCAGCCTTTGCTATTAAGGTATTAAACAAAAATACAAAAATAAATAAAATACAAAATCTAAAATTTTTCTTCATAATCTTCCTCCTAAAATTTATTTCACCCACTATCTTCTTTTATATCATTGTATTATTTGAAATATAATAAGTCAAATTATTGTAAAACAAAAAATGGAGTGATTAAACTCCATTTCTAAATCTGCTTCTGCCAAATTTTCTTACTGCAATATACATTAATGTCCTCAATAAAAAATTCACTTTTTCCTCTTTTAATATCTCCAAGAATATTTTATCTGCTTTCTCTCTACTTATATCTAAATTGCAATTAGAAGAATATAGCCAATCATGAACTACACTTGCTCCACTGTGTTTTCCATAAGGAAGAACTATGGCTCTTAGTAATTTAGGTATACTTGCATAATCTGTTACAAAGCTTTTTGGAACTTTGATAAGATATTCCTTTGTCTTGTACACATAGTCAGAAAATAATTCAAATTTACCATTCATTAAATCTTTAACCAATAATTTTGTCATTTCCATATATCTACCTCCATTTAATTTTATATAACTTAAAATAACTCTTTTTCCTTTTTATTTCATTTTCTAAATAGATAGATATACTTCTATGAAAATAAAAAAGACTATTGAAAAATTTAGTCTTAGTATACTAAACTTACAATAGTCTTTAATGTTTTTAATTTAAACTTAATTTTTTGCTTCTACTTTTTCTGCCACAGCTTCTGCTTTTTCTTCAACCTTAGCTTCTACTTTTTTTACAGCTTTTTTAACTTTTTTAGCAGTTTTCTTTACATTTTTCTTTACAGTATTAGCTGTTTTTTTTGTACTATCTTTTGCTGCTTCAATCTTTTCTCCTGCTTTATCCTTTGTTTCATCAGCTTTTACTTCAACTTTTTCAGCATCTTTCTTAGTATCTGCTTTAACATCTGCTGCTTTTGCTTCTACCTTTTTAGCATCTGCTTTGACATCTTTTTTAGCATCTGACATCTTTTCTTCTACTTTATTTTTAGCGTTTTCTAATTTTTCTCCTGCCTTTTCAGTATCCTTTTTTACATCTTCCTTAACATCTGCTGCTTTTGCTTCTGCCTTTTTAGTATCCGCTTTGACATCTTTTTTAGCATTTGACATCTTTTCTTCTACCTTATTTTTAGCATTTTCTAATTTTTCTCCTGCTTTTTTAGCTTCCTTTTTTACATCTTCCTTAACATCTGACATCTTTTCTTCTACTTTTTTAGCTTCTTTTTTTATAGTAGTAGTTACTCCTGTATTTGCAGTATTTGTAGCATCTTCTGCCATTGCACTAACTCCTAAAACTAAAGCTACCAACATTAATATTTTTTTCATAATAATTTCCTCCTATCTCAATTTATAAATTCAAAGGAGTTGTCAAAATTAACAACCCCCATATTAAACCTATTTTTTTATTTTATTTATAAAACTATCTACCCCACCAATAGCCTTATCTTTTAATTCTTCTGCTTTTTCAGCTGTTTTATCTTTTAATTCAGTTGCTTTTTTTTCTGCACCTTCTTTAAATTCTTTTGCTCTATCAACTGCTTTATTTTTTAGTTCATCTGCCTTTTCAGCTGTTTTATCCTTTAATTCAGTTGCTTTTTTTTCTGCTTCTTCTTTAAATTCTTTTGCTTTATCTGCGACTGTATCTTTTAGTTCATCCAATTTTCCAGTTAAATCATCAAATGCTCCCATAGTTTTCCTCCTTAATATTTTTTTATTCTATTCCTAAACATTCATATTTTTTTATTACTATAATAGTACAGTAAAATTTTGAAATTGTCAACTTAAATTTGATAAATTTTACCATATTTTTCTTTTAAGTATTCAATATAGTATTTTGGATTCAACTCTTCTCCTGTAACTTCCTTAATTATAACAGGAGTGTCTTTTAATCTTCCATATTTATGAATTTTTTCTCCAAGCCAATCAGTTATTTTTTTTAAATCTTGATTTTCCAAAGCCTTATCTACATCAAAATCTTTTTTCATAGTATTATATATTTGAGAAGCATAAGCATTTCCTATTGCATAAGAAGGAAAATATCCAACTAATCCACAATACCAATGTATATCTTGCATAAGTCCTTCTGCATCATTTTTAGGTTCTATTCCCAAATATTCTACCATTTTCTGATTCCAAATCTTTGGTAAATCATCTATACTTACTTCACCTGCAAATATCATCTTCTCTATTTCATATCTTAACATAATATGCAATGAATAAGTCAATTCATCTGCCTCAGTTCTTATAAGCTCAGGCTCAATTTTATTTATTTGTTTAATAAATTCTTCAAAGTCTATATTTTTTAAAAATGGATAAAATTCCATAGCTTTTTTATATAATGGTTTCCAAAATGCTCTATTTCTACCAACTATATTTTCCATAAATCTTGATTGTGACTCATGTAATCCCATGCTTCCACCACTACCAAGTAAAGTATCTATCAAATTATCAGCAGTTTGTTGTTCATAGATTCCATGTCCTGCTTCATGAATAATTGAAAACATAGTTGAAAAAGGCATATTTCCCTTATTATTTGTTGTAAGTCTAACATCATTTTTATTCAAATTTAAAGTAAAAGGATGTTCACTTGTTTCAACAAGTCCTTTTTCAAAATCAAAACCTACATAAGCAGCTAAATATTTTGCAAACTTCATTTGTATATCCTCATCTACTGGGACATTCAATTTATCTTCTTCTTTTAAAGATTTTTTCTTTTCTTGTATTTTCTTTAAGAAAGGTACAATTTCTTTTTTTAATTCACTAAAAAATATATCTAATTTTTCAGTATCCATACCTTTTTCATAATCATTTAATAAAACATCATAAAGATTTTTTTCATCTTTTCTTCTGTATTCTGCAAACTTTTTATTATAGTTAAATATTTTTTCTAAACCATCTTTAATTATTGAAAAATCATTTTTAGCCTTAGCTTCTTCCCAAATACCTTGATTTATACTTGTTAATTTTGCATAGGCTTCATATTCATCAGCAGGAATTTTCTTTTTCTTTTCAATTTCTTCCATTGATAATTCTACTTCTTTTTTTTCAATTTCAGTTAAATTATTTTTTTCTTTATTTAAATTTTCAACCAAATTTACAAACTCATCAGAAGTGAATAAGTTATATTCCTGCATACTAAGTTCTCCAACCAATTCAGATAAATAAGGCTTTGATTTTACAGGAGTTTTTGTTTCCAAATCCCATTGTATAAGCTCTAAATTAGCAAATATCTTATTTTTTTTCTTTACTAATTCCCTAAATTTCTCTCTCATATTTCTTTCCTTTCAATCATTTTCTTTTAATTAATCCGTTTTTAACTGTATAATTTTCACTTAAAATATTAAGAATATTACGTACAAGATTATCTCTTGTCTTATATGTTTCTCCTCCTAAAACAACAATAATTACATCTGTTCCTTCAAATTTACTTGCAACAGCTATGTTATATTTTGCTTCTTTATGGAACCCTGTTTTTATTCCATATACTCCATTTTCTCCAATTAAATGGTTTCTATTTCTTATAGATATTTTATCATTATGGATTTTTGTAGTTTTTATTCCTGCAATCTCAATATATTTCTTATATTTTAATGCTTCTATTGATAATTTATATATTCCTCTTGCTGTTCCTTCATCCATAGGTTGTTTTGTAACCCTTGTAGGCAAACCAGCAGGAGTATGATATTTTATTTCATTTTGTAAACCTAATTCTCTTAATTTTTTATTCATTTTAGTAACAAAACCAAATATGCTACCATTTCCAACATATTCAGCTATTGCATAAGTTGCATTATTAGCTGAGTATACAGCAGCTGCTTTTATTAAATCTTCTAATATAAACATTTGCCCTGCTTTTAAAGCTATTCCACTTCCTCCATATTTTAAAGGGGTTTTACTTATTCTCACACTATCATTTAAAGAAATATTCCCTGCATTAATTTCATCAAATGTAACCATCAAAGACATCATTTTTGTAACAGAGGCAAGTGGATACATAGTATCAGCATCTTTTGCAAATATTACATTACCTTTTGTATCTCCAACTATAACTGCCCTAAAATTATCTAGTAATTTCCATTCTACACCATCAGCAGAATAATATTTAATCATTTCATATTTTTGTTTATCTTTTTTAGGATCTTCCACTTCTTCAAGTGCTAAATTTTTATCATTATTCTTTTTATCCTCTATTGCTTTTTCTATGACTTCTGTTAAATCTTTTTTATCTTTTTTTTCAACTGGCTTTTCTGTTTCTTTATTTACAATTTTTTCATTTTGTTTATTCTCATCTTTATTTTCTGTAATTTTATCTTCCTGTTTCTTTTCGTGTTCATCACTAGGATTCTTATCTTCTGTAACTTCTTGTGTATCTTGTTTTACTGGTGATTTCTGAACTGCTGGTTCTTGATCTTTTGGCTCTCCTAAAAGTTCTGCTGAAAAATCATCTATTAATTGAACTTCTTTAACTTCTTCTGCATAAGTATTAGTAAATAATACTCCCAAAATTGACATAACTAAAAATATTTTTTTTAATCTCTTATACATTTTATTTACTCCTATAATTAAAATAACCATTACATTATACCACAATGTAATGGCTATTTATAATTTTTTTAAATTTTTTATATTTTACTCAGCTTTTTCAGTTTTTTTCCCATCTCTCTTAGATAAATAATCTTCTATTGCCATCTTAATAGCTTCTTCTGCTAAAACTGAACAGTGCATTTTAACTGCTGGTAGCCCTCCTAACTCATCAACAACTTGCTTATTAGTAAGTTTTAAAGCTTCCTCAACAGTTTTTCCTATAATCATATCAGTTGAAATTGAAGAACTTGCAATAGCTGATGCACAACCAAAAGTTCTAAACTTTACATCTGTAATTATATCATTGTCAACCTTAATAAAAATTTCCATTATATCTCCACAAGAAGGGTTTCCTACTTTTCCATATCCATCTGGATTTTCAATCACTCCCACATTATGAGGATGCATAAAGTGTTGCATAACTTTTTCTGTATATTGCATAAAAAATTCATCTCCTTTAATTATCTAAAAAATCTACTCAACCATATATTAATTTTTAAAAACTTGCTTCATTAGTCAATTTATTATCTTTAAAAGTTTTCCATAATGGTGATAAATCTCTTAATTTTCCTATTATTTCAACCAATGATTCAATAGTGTAATCTATTTCTTCTTTTGTAGTATATTTACTTAAAGAAAATCTTAATGTTCCATGTGCAAATTCAGCAGGTATTCCCATAGCCAATAAAACATGTGATGGTTGTAAACTGTCAGACGAACATGCTGAACCTGAACTTACTGCAATTCCTTTTAAACTTAGATTTAAAAGCATAGACTCTCCTTCCAAGTATTTGAAAGTAATGCTTGATGTTCCTGGTAATCTTCTTGCTCCTCTTCCATTTATTTTTATTTCTGGTATTCTTTTTGAAACTTCATCTTCAAAATAATCTCTTAATTTTTCTTCTTTATCCCATACTTCTTTCATATTTGCTACTGCCATTTGAAGTGCCTTAGCCAAACCAACTATATAAGGAACATTTGAAGTCCCAGGTCTTCTTTTTCCTTCTTGGTTACCACCAGTTATTATTCTTGCTAAACGAACACCATCTCTTTTATATAGAACTCCTATTCCTTTTGGAGCATGAAATTTATGTCCTGAGAAGGATAATAAATCTATTCCCATTTTTTCTGGATATATTTCAACTTTTCCCATAGTTTGAACTGCATCAACATGGAATATTATTTTTCTTTCCTTTGTAATTTTTGCAATTTCTTCTATTGGTTGAAAAGTCCCAACTTCATTATTTGCATGCATAACACTTACAAGAATTGTATCTTCTCTCAATGCTTTTTTAAATTCATCCATTATCATGACACCATTTTTATCAACTGGTACCATTGTAACTTCAAAACCATCATCCATTAAATCCATAAAAGTATTTTTTACTGCTGGATGTTCTATTGTTGATGTTATAATATGTTTTCCTCTATGTTTATATGCCTTTGCTATTCCTCTAATTGCTAAATTATCTGCTTCACTCCCTGAGGCAGTAAAAATTATTTCACTTGGTTTAGCCTTTAAAATATCAGCAATAGTCTGTCTTGCTTCTGAAACTGCTTTTCCTGTTTCAGCTCCAAATAAATGTAAGCTAAATGGATTACCATAATATTCTGAAAAATATGGTAACATCGCTTTTACTACTTCTTCATCAACCTTTGTTGTTGCATTATTATCTAAATAAACTTTCATTGTAATCTCATCTCCCTAATAGTATATATAATTTATAGCATTCTTTATAAAATTTGTCAAGAATAAATTATACTTTTTTAGTTCTCATTAGATAATTTTTTTATTCCATAGTTGCAATACTTAGAAATTTCGCACTCTGAACATCTTGGTCTTCTTGCAATACAAGTTGCTCTTCCATGTAAAATAAGATAGTGAGAAAAATTTATCCAAGATTTTTTAGGAACAATCTTCATAAGCTCCAATTCAATTTTTATTGGATCTTCACTATCTACAAGTCCTATTAAATTTGAAAGTCTTTTAACATGAGTATCAACAGTTATGCCATCTGCTAGTCCCCATACTTCCCCTCTTACAACATTAGCAGTTTTTCTTCCAACTCCTGCTAACTCTGTAAGTTTATCCATATCCTGTGGAACTTCTCCATTATATTTTTCTAATAACTGCTCACTACACTTTTTTATATTCTTGGCTTTATTTCTAAAAAAGCCAGTACTTTTTATATAATTTTCAATTTCTTCTAATTTCATATTAGCAAATTGTTCTGGTGTGTTTACATGCTTAAACATTTCTTCTGTAAACTATATTAACCCTTTTATCTGTACATTGTGCAGAGAGTATAACCGCCACTAGAAGCTCAAAAGGAGTTTTGAAATCCAAAGCACATTTAGGTTCTCCAAATTTCTTTTCTAATTCAACTAATATTTTTTTTACTTTTTCTTTCTTTGTCATTATATTGTATCCTTTTTATAAAAGTATTGATATATAAAAATAAGTAAGTTACATTCTAGAATATGCCATAATAAATTTTCTTTGAAATAGTTATTTACAATTTTAAATAAGATTACTGCGACGTCCTATAATGTTG
>QFCM01000204.1_pt1 | contig 9375 bp, 9 predicted proteins | sample 5346001 | NCBI WGS metagenome assembly QFCM01 (sample SAMN09062260, study PRJNA434731) | Human gut metagenome, whole genome shotgun sequencing project. | isolation source: stool timepoint D gemcode assembly | host: Homo sapiens | collected 2016 | reverse complement strand
AGTACATTTGGTAATAGCTTTGGCTATTAAAGCATACATACTTATAAAAAATGGACATTTTATGGATGCTATATATGATGTTTTCTTATGGTATTTAACTTTAACAAGTTTAATTCTACTTCTTCTTGCAGAAAAATTAGGATTTAGTGAATTCATGAAAAATAGCCTTATAGTATGTGCTATTATAGGAATGTTAGGAATTGTAATATTTGGAGCAAGAGATGCAAAGACCATTGTTGGAAGAATAGGAGGAGGACTTTATTCTCTATATGGAATTACTTCATATATAGGAGATTTTGTTTCTTATTTAAGACTTATGGCATTGGGCTTAGCAGGGGGCTTTATAGCAAGTGCTATAAATATTATTGTAAAAATGCTTGTAAGTAAAGGAATACTAGGAATTATACTTGGAGTAGTTGTATTTGCATTTGGACAATCATTTAATATATTCTTGAGTTTCTTATCTTCTTATGTACATACTTCAAGACTTATATATGTAGAATTTTTCTCTAAATTCTATGAAGGTGGAGGAAAAGCATTTAAAAAATTTAGAGTGTGAAGATACAAAGTAAAACTAACTTTTAATATTAAAAAACAGTTTGCTACTAACAAGGTTTCTAAATACTTAAATAATTTTTTTGAAATAAAATTACATTAGACTTCTATTACACATATCAATTACTTGACAGCCTATAATGTATCTCAAATTCCAAAATGCTTGTTCAACATTATAGGACGTCGCAATAGTTTCATTTAAAAGCTATTTAATTGTTTTTTCAAAAAAAATTTAAATCTTATTATAAGAATTTGGAATGAAACTCAATAATAAGTTAGTTAGTTTTACTTTGATAATAAGATAATATTATAAGGTAGAAAGGGGTAGTAAAATGGAAAATATAATGACAATATTTCAACAATATGGTGGAGTAGTATTTGGAGTTTTAGGGGCAGCTCTTGCAGTTTTATTATCTGGTATTGGTTCAGCGAGAGGAGTTGGAATTGCAGGACAAGCAGCGGCAGGTTTAATTATTGATGAACCTGAAAAGTTTGGTAAAGCTATGGTACTTCAACTTTTACCAGGAACACAGGGGCTTTATGGTTTTGTAATAGGGCTTCTTATTATGTTTAGACTTACACCTGAAATGACAATAGCAGAAGGTTTGTATTTATTAATGGCAGGACTTCCTGTTGGTTTTGTTGGATTAAGATCAGCTCTATATCAAGGGCAAGTTGCAGTAGCAGGTATTAATATACTAGCAAAAAATGAAACTCATCAAACAAAAGGAATAATACTTGCAGTAATGGTTGAAACTTATGCAGTATTAGCTTTTGTAATGTCTTTACTATTATTAAATAAAATGAATTTTTAAAAAGGATGTGATAAAATGTCCAATTTAGATAATCTTGTTGCAGAGATTTTGCAACAGGCACAAAAAGAAGCAAACAGAATATTAGCAAAAACAAAGGCTGAAAATCTTGAATTTACTGAAAAAGAAAATAAAAAAATTCAAAGAGAAGTTGATATTATAGAACAAAAATCAAAAGAGGAAGCTGTATCTCTAAAAGAAAGAATTTTATCCAATGCTAATTTAAAGTCAAGGGATATGATACTTCAAGCAAAAGAAGAGTTGGTTGATAGGGTATTAGAAAAAGCCTTAGAAAGACTTAAAAATATTGATAAAGATAGTTATTTAGATTTTATTGAGAATACTTTAAAAAGTTTAAATGTGTCTAAAAATGCAGAAATAATATTGACTAAAAAAATGAGAGATATGCTTGGAGAAGAAATATTTGGTTATAAGGTTTCAGATGATGTTGTTGAGTCAGGTTGTAGTATAAAAGATGGTAATCTTGTATATAACAATGAGTTTTCAAATCTTTTAGAATTTAATAAGGAAGATTTGGAAAAAGAAATTTTAAAGAAAATTTTTGGATAGGAGGCTTTTATGGATAGAGAATTATTTATTCAACCAAGTGTTAGAATAAGAAATCTTGAAAAAAAACTCTTAACAAAAAGTCAATTTGAAAGATTATATGAAGCAGATGATTTACAAGATTCAATAAGACACTTAAATGAAACTGTATATTCAGAAGATTTAGCAAAGATAGATAGGGCAGAAAATTTTGAAGTAGCTCTTTCAAATTCTTTAAATAAAACTTATAATGAAGTTTTAGCTCTTTGTCCAGTTAAAGAGCTTGTAGATATTTTAACTTATAGATTTGCCTTTCATAATATAAAGGTTGCAGTTAAAGAAAAAATTTTACAAGAAGATTTTGAACATATTTATTCAAAGGTCCATTATGAAGATTTAGATAATCTAAGAAAACAGTTTGAAACAGAAAAAGGTGAAAAAGGAACTTGGTATGAAGATACTGTTATTCAAGCATATAAGACTTTTGAAGAAACAAAAGACCCAGAAAAAATAGAATTTTTTATAGATAAAAGATATTTTGAAAAAGTCTTAGAAATTTCTAAGAAACTTGAACTTGATTTGGTTGAAGAATATTTCAGAGCTATGATAGATTTTGTAAATATCAGAACTTTTATTCGTTGTAAAAGACAGGGACAAGATATATCTGTTTTGAAAGAGGCATTGATTCAAGGTGGATATATAGATATAGACGATATTTCAAGTTATTTCTATAAAGAAATACAAGATTTGGTAGATGCTTATAAAAATTCCAAAATAGGAAAGAGTTTATTTCTAGGATTAAAAGGTTACAATGAAACTGGAAGATTATTGTTATTTGAAAAATATATGGAAAATTATTTAACTAATCTTTTAAAAGAAAGAGTAAAAAGAATGCCTTATGGACCAGAGATTATTTTTGCTTATGTACATGCAAAAGAAATTGAAATTAAAAATTTAAGAATAGCTTTGGTTGGTAGAGCTAATGGACTTTCACCAGATTTCATAAAAGAAAGGTTGCGTGAAACTTATGTATAAGATAGCTGTAATAGGAGATAAGGATTCTGTCTTAGCTTTTAAGATTCTTGGTGTAGATGTCTTTATAACATTAGGTGCACAAGAGGCAAGAAAGACTATTGATAGAATAGCAAAAGAAAATTATGGAATTATCTTTGTTACAGAGCAACTTGTAAAAGATATTCCAGAAACTATAAAAAGATATAACAGTGAGGTTATACCTGCTATTATATTGATACCAAGCAATAAAGGAAGTTTAAATATAGGTTTAGCAAATATAGATAAAAATGTAGAAAAGGCTATTGGTTCAAATATATTGTAGAAAGTGAGGGCTTAACATTGAAAGAAGGTAGAATTATTAAGGTTTCAGGTCCCTTAGTTGTAGCTGAGGGAATGGAAGAAGCTAATGTATATGATGTTGTAGAAGTTTCAGATAATAAGCTCATTGGTGAAATTATAGAAATGAGAGGAGATAAAGCCTCTATACAAGTATATGAAGAAACAACAGGGATAGGACCAGGAGATGTTGTTGTTACAACTGGAAGTCCACTTTCCATTGAGCTTGGACCTGGTATGTTAGAGCAGATGTTTGATGGTATACAAAGACCTCTTTTGAAAATTCAAGAAGCAGTTGGAGATTTCTTATTAAAGGGTGTTAGTGTACCAGCACTTGATAGAGAAAAGAAATGGCAATTTACGCCGACTGTGCAAGTTGGAGAAGAAGTAGAGCCTGGAAAAGTTATAGGAACTGTACAAGAAACAGAAATTGTTTTACATAAAATAATGGTTCCTAATGGAGTCTATGGAAAAATAATAGATATTAAAGAGGGAGAATTTACAGTAGAGAAAACTATCTGTTCAATAGAAACAGAAAATGGTGTAAGAGACTTAAATATGATACAAAAGTGGCCAGTTAGAAAAGGTAGACCATATTTAAGAAAACTTAATCCTGTAAAACCTTTGATAACAGGACAAAGAATTATAGATACTTTCTTTGCTGTTACTAAGGGAGGAACTGCTGCAATTCCTGGACCATTTGGTTCTGGTAAAACTGTAATACAACACCAACTTGCTAAATGGGCAGATGCAGAAGTAGTTGTTTATGTTGGTTGTGGAGAACGTGGAAATGAAATGACAGATGTACTTATGGAATTTCCAGAAATCATTGACCCTAAGACAGGACAATCTTTAATGAAAAGAACAGTTCTTATAGCTAATACATCAAATATGCCAGTTGCTGCTCGTGAGGCTTCAATTTATACCGGTATAACTATTGCAGAATATTTTAGAGATATGGGCTATTCAGTAGCACTTATGGCAGATTCAACAAGTCGTTGGGCAGAAGCACTTCGTGAAATGTCAGGACGTTTGGAAGAAATGCCAGGTGATGAAGGATATCCAGCATATCTATCAAGTAGAATAGCAGAATTTTATGAAAGAGCTGGACTTGTTGAATGTCTAGGTAATGGGGAAGAAGGAGCATTAACTGTAATAGGAGCAGTATCTCCACCAGGAGGAGATATTTCAGAGCCCGTTTCTCAATCAACATTGAGAATTGCAAAAGTATTCTGGGGACTTGATTATGCTCTATCTTACAGAAGACACTTCCCAGCTATAAACTGGTTAAATTCTTATTCACTTTATCAAGCAAAGATGGATAAATATAAGGAAGAAGAAGTTGATAGAGATTTTCCAAAATTTAGAATAGAAGCTATGGCACTTTTACAAGAAGAAGCTAAATTACAAGAAATTGTAAGACTTGTTGGAAGAGATTCACTTTCTGAATTTGATCAATTAAAATTGGAAATTACAAAATCTCTTCGTGAAGACTTTTTACAACAAAATGCCTTCCATGAAGTTGATACTTATTGCTCTTTACCAAAACAATTTAAAATGTTGAAATTAATTTTATCATTCTATGATGAAGCTCAAAGAGGTTTAAAAGAAGGAGTTTATTTAGATGAAATCTTAGCCCTTCCAGCTCGTGAAAAAATAACAAGAGCAAAAAATATAAGTGAAAAAGAGCTAGATAGTTTTGATAAAATAGAAGAAGAAATAAAAGAAGCAGTATCAAAATTAATAGCAGAAGGAGGTAAACCTAATGCTTAAAGAATATAAATCAGTACAGGAAGTAGTAGGACCTTTGATGATAGTTGAAGGGGTAGAAGGAATTAAATATGAAGAGCTTGTAGAAATTCAAACTCAAACAGGGGAAAAAAGGCGTGGACGTGTTCTTGAAATAGATGGCGATAGAGCAATGATACAACTTTTTGAAGGCTCTGCTGGGATAAATCTTAAAGATACAACAGTTAGATTTTTAGGAAAACCACTTGAATTAGGAGTTTCAGAAGATATGATAGGTCGTATTTTTGATGGATTAGGAAATCCTATTGATAAAGGACCAAAAATTATTCCTGAAAAAAGAGTGGATATAAATGGTTCTCCAATAAATCCTGTTTCAAGAGACTATCCATCAGAATTTATACAAACAGGAATTTCAACTATTGATGGACTTAATACTTTAGTTAGAGGACAAAAATTACCAATTTTCTCTGGTTCAGGACTTCCACATAATAATGTTGCTGCACAGATAGCAAGACAGGCTAAAGTGCTTGGAGATGATGCAAAGTTTGCTGTTGTATTTGCTGCAATGGGAATTACTTTTGAAGAAGCACAATTTTTTATAGATGATTTTACAAAAACAGGAGCTATTGACAGAGCAGTTTTATTTATAAATCTTGCCAATGACCCTGCTATTGAAAGAATTTCAACTCCAAGAATGGCACTTACTTGTGCAGAATATCTTGCTTTTGAAAAGGGAATGCATGTTTTGGTTATTTTAACAGATTTGACTAACTATGCAGAAGCTCTTCGTGAAGTTTCAGCAGCTAGAAAAGAAGTTCCAGGAAGAAGAGGATATCCAGGATATTTATATACTGACCTTTCACAAATTTATGAAAGAGCAGGAAAAATAAAAGGAAAACCTGGTTCTATTACTCAAATTCCAATTTTAACTATGCCAGAAGATGATATAACTCACCCAATTCCTGACCTTACAGGATATATTACAGAAGGACAAATAATTCTTTCAAGAGAATTATATAAAAGTGGTATACAACCACCTATCTTTGTAATTCCATCTCTATCAAGATTGAAAGATAAAGGGATAGGGAAAGGAAAAACAAGAGAAGACCATGCAGATACAATGAACCAAATTTATGCTGGATACGCCTCTGGAAGGGAAGCAAGAGAACTTGCAGTAATTCTTGGAGATTCAGCCTTATCAGATGCAGATAAAGCTTTTGCAAAGTTTGCAGAAGATTTTGATAAGGAATATGTAAATCAAGGTTATGAAACAAATAGAAGTATAGAAGAAACCTTAGATTTAGGTTGGAAACTTTTAAGGGTTATTCCTCGTGCAGAATTGAAGAGAATAAGAACTGAATATTTGGATAAATATTTAGCAGATAAAGACTAGGAGGGATATTATGGCTAAGCTAAAAGTAAATCCTACTAGAATGGCTCTTTCTGAATTGAAAAAAAGACTTGTAACAGCTAAAAGAGGACATAAACTTTTAAAAGACAAGCAAGACGAACTGATGAGACAATTTATAAATCTTATTAAAGAAAATAAAAAACTTCGTGTGGAAGTAGAAAAAGAGCTTTCAGACTCTTTTAAATCTTTTCTTCTTGCTAGTGCTACTATGAGTCCATTATTTTTGGAAAGTGCTATATCATTTCCAAAAGAAAAAATAGCAGTAGAAATGAAATTAAAAAATATAATGAGTGTTAATGTTCCTGAAATGAAGTTTGTTAAAGAAGAAATGGAAGGAAGTATTTTTCCTTATGGCTTTGTTCAAACTTCAGCAGAATTAGATGACACTGTTATAAAATTACAAAAAGTCTTGGATAATCTTTTATCTCTTGCAGAGATTGAAAAATCTTGTCAGCTTATGGCAGATGAAATTGAAAAGACAAGAAGAAGAGTTAATGCTCTTGAATATAGTACAATCCCTAATCTTGAAGAAACAGTAAAAGATATTAGAATGAAACTAGATGAAAATGAAAGAGCAACTATAACAAGACTTATGAAGGTAAAACAAATGTTACAAAAGGATGCTTAAAAAGATTTATTATTTTTTGTAATAAATGTTAGATATATTTTACTCCTCTCCAGCTGATTGAAAAGATTTTTTAAATCTTCAATCAGCTTTTTTTGTTAATAAAATATAAATAATGTTATAATAGTAACAAGAGATAAATTTTTTACAAAGAAGGAGGGTTACTATGAAAAGGTTAGCAATAGGATTAAGTGATTTTAAAGAGTTAATAGAAGAAGATTTTTATTATTTTGATAAAACAAATTTTATAGAAGAAGTAATTAAAGATGGAGCGAAAGTAAAATTATTTACAAGACCAAGAAGATTTGGGAAAACTTTAAATATGTCTATGTTAAAATATTTTTTTGATATAGAAAAAAGAGAAGAAAATAGAAAATTATTCAAAGACTTATATATAGAAAAGACAGAATCTTTTAAAGAACAAGGACAATACCCAGTTATATTTTTATCACTAAAAGATTTGAAAGCTACAACTTGGAAAGAAATGGAAAAAGGCATAAAATCAACAGTTGCAAGATTATTTTTGGAATATGAAGATTTATATAATGAATTGGGAGAGTTTGACAAACTTATATTTAAAAAAATTGCTACTAAAGATGTGGAACTAGAAGATTTAAAAGAAGCATTAAAGATTTTAGCAAAAATTTTATATAAAAAATATAATAAAAAAGTAATAGTATTGATAGATGAATATGACAGCCCTTTGGTATCAGCTTATCTTAAAGGATATTATGAAAAAGCAAAAGATTTCTTTAAAACTTTTTATAGTTTAGTGATGAAGGATAATTCATATTTACAAATGGGAGTAATGACAGGAATAATAAGAGTAATAAAAGCAGGAATATTCTCAGATTTGAAATAATTTAAGAACCTATACAATATTAAGTGATGACTATACAGATAGCTATGGACTGACAGAAGAAGAAGTAGAGAAAAGTTTGAAAAGACTATGGGCAAATGGAATATGAAATATCAAAGGTAAAAGATTGGTATGATGGATATAGATTTGGAGATAGTGAAGTATACACCCTTGGAGTATATTGAAATTTTTTACAAGATAAAGAGTTAAGAGCTTATTGGGTAGATACCTCAGGAAATGATTTAATAAATGATGTATTAAAGATAACAACCAAAGGATGTACAGTAAGAGCCTTAGAAAAGATTGTTTAATGGAGAAGGATTAAGAGCAAAATATATCAGGTACATCAGATTTATCAAAGATATTGAGAGAGATGATGAAATATGGGAACTGATGATTATTTAGTGGATACTTAACAATAGAAAGAAAAGAAATAGACGAAGATAATTATATATTAAGGTGCCAAATAAAGAAGTAAAAGAACTTTATTTAGAGAAGATTTTATAGAAACGATATCGCTAGAGAGAGGAAATACGTTATCAGATTTTGATGGAAGCCTTAATAGAAAACAGGATAGAAGAATATGAAGAAAAACTACAAGAAGATATATTAACCTCAGTTAGTTATAATGATACTAAAGAAAGGGGAAATGAGGCATTTCTATCATGGATTAATAATGGGAATGGGACTATATTTAGAAGGAGAATATATAACAAAATCAAATATAGAAAGTGGCTTAGGAAGATATGATTTTGTCAGTAGAGCCAAAGAATAAAGAGTAAAGAGAGCCTATATAATGGAATTTAAAGTCAACAGATAGTGTGGAAAAATTGGAAGAAGTATCAAAAGAAGCATTGAGAACAGATAGAAGCTAAAGAGAGTATGATGTGATCATTGAAAGCAAAATGGTGATAAAAGAAATAACATATATGGGAATAGCATTTTGTGGAAAGACAAATTAAAATCAGTTATAAATAGTAGTTAGATATAAAAGGAGAAAGATAAAAAAGTGCAAGTTTTAGATTTTATTAAAATTAATCCTGCTGGAAATATTACAATACTTATAGATAATTTTGATATTTATGATAAAAATATTCCAAAATTATCAGAAGAAATTATGAAAGAAACTAATCTCTATGCAGAACAAGTTGGCTTTATTAAAGATAGTCATCTTCAAATGATGGGTGGAGAATTTTGTGGAAATGCAAGTAGGGCTTTTGCAAGTCTTTTAGCTTTTAGAGATAAAGATTTCTCTGAACAAAAAAATTATAATATAACTTGTTCAGGTGAAAGTAAAGTTTTAGATGTAGATGTAAGAAATGATGGAGCGAAAAATAAATTTTTAGCTAAGATTAAAATGCCTAAATTTATAAGTCTTGAAGAAATTAATGTAGATGAATATAAATTAGAATTGGTTAGATTTTCTGGAATACCACCAAAACAAAAACCACAACCGGCCCCACCCGCC
>QFCM01000142.1_pt1 | contig 9759 bp, 9 predicted proteins | sample 5346001 | NCBI WGS metagenome assembly QFCM01 (sample SAMN09062260, study PRJNA434731) | Human gut metagenome, whole genome shotgun sequencing project. | isolation source: stool timepoint D gemcode assembly | host: Homo sapiens | collected 2016 | reverse complement strand
GTAATGGAAAAATAACACTTGATATGAAGGAAACTTCAAATGTAAAGGGATATATTTTATCAGATGGATTAACAAAAGAAGATGTAAAAAAAGAAGAAAATAAAAATCAAAAAGATGTTAAAGATGATAAGAATAAAGAAAAAGGAATAGAAATAACAGGAAATTTAGATAATAGAGAAGGAGTAATAAGAGGAAAAGAGGTAACAGTAGGAGGAAATCTTACAGGAAATAATAAGGGAAAAATAGACTCAATAGGAGCCTTGACTTTTAATGGAAAAACAATAGTAAATAAAGGTGGAGTAATAAGTGGAAATATTCAAGAACTAAATGTAGATAAGTTGATAAATGATGAAGGAAAATTAGTTTCAACAGAAAAGATAAATGGAACAGCAAAGGAAATAAGTAATAAAAATGGAGAAATATTAGGAGTTAAAACTGTAACATTAGTAGGAGATAGATTAAATAATTTATCAGGTGTGATAAGAAGTTATGGAAAAATAAAACTTAATGAAAAAGATGTATCAAATGTAGAAGGATACATTTTATCTGATGGAATAACAAAAGAACAAGCACAAAATTGGAAAGTAGAAGAAAAAGCAATTGAAGAAAGTAAAGATGACAAAAATCAAAAAGATGTAAATGAAAAAAAGGAACAAACAACAGGAACTTTATTAAATTTAGGAAGACTTGACAATACAAAAGGGATAATAGCAAGTTTAAGCCAAACAACAGTAAATGTAGGAAAAATAACAAATAATGATGGAAAAATAGTTTCAAAAGGTGCAGTAGAACTTACTACACCTAATGAGTACGAATATAAAGGACTTGTAGAAGGAGATTATTCAACTACATTAAATGCAAAGAAAATAATAATAAATAATAATATTGATAGAAAAAATACATTGAGTTTGATATCAAAAGAAGAATTAACATTAGGACAAAATATTAGAGCAAGAATATTATCAATAGCTACACAGGCTGATTTAAGAAATACAAAAGATATAAGTGCTACAAATCTTTTGTCAATAACAGCTAAAAGTATAGAAAATAGTGGAAATCTATATAGTAATGGAAATACATATTTAGAAGCTAAAAATGGAGATTTAATAAACAAAGATGGTGGAAGTATAAAAGCAGATAAGCAAGTCTATATAAAAGTGGAAAATGGAAGAGTAGTAAATGGAACTGCAAAATATTTAGATGGAGCATATAGAAGAGAAGATGGAGTTCTTGTAGATAATAGACAAACTAGTAAAGAAAAACCATCAATTATAGCAGGAAAAACAGAGACAATTATAAAAGCAAAAGACTTTATAAATACTTCTCTAATAGGAAAAGTAGGACAAGGAATAACATATATAGAGTTGGCAGGACAAGGAATAAATGCAAGTATAGGAGATAATACAGCCAAAATAGAAGGACAAAAAGTATCTGTTGAAGGAAATAAAGGAGTAACAAATATAGGGGCTGTAATTTCAGGAACAGAAATTACAAGAGTTACATCAAAAAATGGAAAAGTATTAAATGAAAGCACAATAACAACAGAAGAGCTTACTAGAGCAGTAGAAAAAAAGAAAAAATTCCTAAGAAAAAAATATACAGAAGTTTATGGAACAATAGAAAATATAAGAAATATAGGAAAAATAGAAGGAAATGGAATAATATATGTGGAAGGAAAGGAAATAGAAAATGTAGCAGGAAATATAGGAGGAGCAGGAGGAACATTATTAAAGAGTACAGAAGGAAATATAAAAGATAAAACAATAACTCTTGTAGATAATAGAAAAGATGTAACAGAAACATATACAGAAATGAGAGAAGTGAAACCAAAAGGAAAATGGTGGAGAAGAAGAGAAGCTGAAAACCCTGCACCTAAAAAATATGAACAAGTACAAGTGTATAAATATTGGGATATAGTAAATAAAACAAAGACAGTATCAGGAGTAATAGGAAATGGAAAGGATACTATATTAGATTCAGCAAAAGATTTAATTCTTGAAAGTAGTGATATAAGAGCAAAAGATAATATAGCATTAAATGCTAAAAATAATTTATTGATGTTATCAACAGTGGGTACAGAATATAAGTTTAGAACAGAAACAAGTTCAAAAAGAAGTTGGGGTAGAAAAAAAACAAAAACAGAAACATGGATAGAAGATAATGTCTATGCAAATCCATTGGAATTAACAAGTGGAGGATATATATTAATAAATTATAGAGAAAAAGGAAAGCCAGCAGATAATAAAGGAATATTTGCCCAAGGAGTAAACTTTAATGCAAAAAAAGGAATAATAGCAAAATCAGATGGAAATATCTATATACAAGGTATAAAGGATAAATTGAATAGTGCTTATGATTCACATACAACAAAAAGTTTCATTGGAATTAAATACAAGAGAACAAGCGACTATATAAGTGACAATAGAGAAAAATATAAACATAGTCAGCTATATGGAGAAGCAGGGGTAACTTTGGATTCACAAGGAAGATTAAGAGTACAAGGAATAGATATACAAACAATAGGTCCAGTTTACTTAAAAGGAGTAAAGGGAATAGAAATACTTCCAGGAAATGAGGTAAGTAGTAGATATGAATTACATACATCAAAGAATTTTAAAATAGGTAGTGATAAAGTATTAAAAATAGAACAAAATAAAAATACAAAAGAAATTGATACTATAAAGAGTATAGGAAGTATAATAAACTCTAAGGGAAGTATGGTAACAATAGAAGGAGATAAAGTAGTATCAATAGGAAGTAAAATAGGAGCAGCAGGAGATATAAATTTAATAGGGAAAAATGGAGTAATAATAAAAGATGGAGAAAACTTTGCGAAAATAAAAGAAGAAAATGAAAAAGCAAGAGTAGGAATGTTTACATCATGGAGTTTAAAAAATCTAAGTGCAGGAATAGGAATAGAAGGAAGATATGATAAAACAGATGATGGAAAAACAATGGTAACACCTGAAAAAAATATTTTTGTAACAAATAAGAATCTGTATATAAACTCATCATCAGGAAATATATTTATGCAAGGAGATTTAGGAGCAAAAGAAGATATAGGAGTATTTGCAGAAAAAGGAAAGATATATATAAAAGACTCAAAGAGTGAAGTATTAACAGATAGTAAAAGTGTAAATGCAAGAATGGCATTAGCATTTGGTATAAACCTAAGTGGAATTAAAGATACATTAAAATCATATAAAAATAGCTATAAGGCATTAAAAGAAATACCAAATCTGGGAAGAGTTATAAGTTTTACAAAAGATATGGTAAAAGGGAAAAGTCTGCTTGAAAGTCTTGATGGAAAAGAAGACACTATAAATGCAATGAATAACTTATTTGCAGGACCAAGTTCAGGAGGAGTGACAGCAGGTCTTGATTTAACAGGAAGTATTAATGCTGCAAAGAGTGCAGGTAAATACTTACAAAGTATAACAACCAATATAAGAGCAGGAAAAGATATAGCATTTAAGAGTAAAGAATTTGAAACAGAAGGAAGTTTTATAAGAGCAGAAAATGATTTAACAATAGATGCTAAAAAGATATTAATACAAGCATCAGCAGATAAATATGCGACAAATTCAAAAAATATGGGAGCAAATTTTGGAATAACATTAATGGGAATTGAAGGAGTATCAGCAGGGTTAAACTATGGTCAAATGAACTCAAAAGGTACTCTATATAATAATGCCCAAATACAAGCAGGAAATAAGTTAATAGTGAAAGCAGATGATATTGCTATAAGAGGAGGAAGATTAAAAGGAAAATATGTAGATGTAGATGTAAAGAAAAACCTACTAATAGAAAGCTTACAAGATAGTGAAAAAATGAAACAAGTAGGTACAAATATAGGTTACAGTCTAAAATATGGAAAAGATAAAGATGGAAACCCAGACAATAGAAATAATGGAAATCTAGGACTATCTTATGGAGAAAGAAAGAAGCTATGGGTAAAAGAACAAAGTGGAATAATAGGAACAGACAGTGTAAAAGTTAATGTAGGAGGAAAATTATCATTAATAGGCTCAATAATAGCGAATATAGATGAAAAAGGAAATGATAAAGGTAACCTAACATTATCATATGGAAAATTAGAAGTAAAAGATTTAGATAGTTATGATAAACAAATAAATGTCAATGGAAGTGTAGAAATAAATCAAAGATCTAAGGATAATAATAAAGAATTAGTATTGAAGGAAAATAAAGAAAAAGATAAAAAAGATAATGATAACAATGACAATAGCAATGTAAAGAATTCTAAAAATTCTAATGATGATAAAGGAGAAGATGTAGAAGAAAGAGATAATAAAGTAGATGAAACTTATGGAATAGGAATAGAAGGCTATGATAAACGTAAGATAACAAGAGCAACAATAGGAAAAGGAGTGATAAATGGAAAAGAAGAAGTAGTTGGTGTAAATAGAGATATAGGCAAATCAGAAGAAATAACTAAAGATATAAATGTAAAGAAAATAGAAATAGAATATAAGAGTGAAAGAAATAGTTGGGGAGATTTTGGAAAGATAATATCAAGTGATGCAGGAATAATGGGAGATTTTCTTGATGATTTTAATGAAAAAGCATTAGGAAAATCAAGACCAGACTATGAAATAAAATATAGAAATAAAGTCTATGAAAGTATATCAAAAGTTGAGTCAAAACTTGCGCCAATCAATGATATAGTAAGTATATTCCCAACAGGAGAATATGATGGTGGAATACTAGAACAAATAGTAAAATTGGTAAGAAAAGATAAAACACCTATCATAGAAATAGCAATAAGAAAAAATGAAGATGGAACTCCATCAATAAATCTAGAGGAAAAGAGAAAATTATCTGAAGTAGGAGTAGATGAAAATGGAAAGAAACAAAAAACAGTACAAGTATTTGTAAATGGAATAAGAGAACGTAGATCAGATGCAGTAAGAAATGCGATATTAAAAAGTATGAGTCCAGAAAACTTAGAAAAATATAATAGAGGAGAAACAGTAAAAATAGCTCTAATATATAATCAAACAAGAGGCTTAGTAGCAGATGGAATAGAATGTGTAGTAGGAAAAGTATTTGATGGAAGCTGGTCAAGTTTATATGGAGCAACAGGAGTCTCAAGAGGGGCAGCAATAGCATTTGCTTCAAGAGATAAGAATGTAAACTATGACTTTGGAACATATAGCCAAGGTAATATAGTTACAGTAGGTGCTTTTAATAAACTAAAAAATAATAATATTAAGTTAGGAAATGAAGAGACTAGTTTCTTATTAAGAATGTATGGAAGTCCCACTAAAAAAAGTACTATGGTATCATTTGAAGGACCATTAGGAATAAAAGTAATAGGTTCAGCAGCAAATATGACAGATTTTGTAGCCCATTCAAAGAAGTCATTAGGAATATTTGGAGAAACAAAATTAGTAAATTTAGCAAATATAGATAAAGTAAAGAATAATAAAATACAAAATTTACTAAGTTATGTACCATTATTAAAAGTATTTACTAAGGAAACAGGAGCAGGCTTATTTCTACCTCAGTTAAGTGATGAAAATAAAGAGAAAGATGATTATAAGTATTCTATAGTAGTTACAAAGGAAACAAAAGACCAGATACAAGAAAATTATTCAAAAGTTCTTAATCCAAATGAAATGCTTTCAGATAAAGGAATAAAAAGCTTAATAAGTAATTCTCATGGAACCTATACATATGAAAGTGCTGCAATAGCAGAAAGTATAGGTAAAAAATTAGAAGAATATAAAGTTGCAAGTCCAAATAGAAAAGAAGAGTTAGAAAAAGAAATAAAAGACTTATATATTCAAGACCAAGTAAATAAAATAAATTTAGCAATGTATGGACCACCGATATTTAGTAATAGTGAATTTTTATTAGATGCAGTAGGTAAGTACAATGGAGAAGAACTAAAAAACAAATATAGCTATGGAAATTATCAAGATAAAGGACTATCTAAGAATAAAGAAATAAATATAAGTCCACAATCTTATGTTAAAAAGAAAAATCCAACAATAGTAGATATAAATGAATATCTAAGAAATCTAAGGAAAGGAGTTGATAGATAATGATAAAAAAGATGATAATTTTAATAATAATGGGATTAACATTAAGTTCATGTCAAGAAATAGCAATAATAAAATATTCAATAGATGATGCAAAACAACAAGCAGAAATAAGGAAAATTACAAGCCCATATTATGAGAAAGAAGGAGGTTGGGCATATCAAGTAAATAAAGAAGTATTAGACATAGTGAAAGAAGTATTAAAAAGACCAATAAATAAAGAGATACAGTTTGATGGAATAAAAATAATGATTCCAGAAAATACAAGGCTAAATTTAAAAACAGAAGCTATTGTAGATATAAAAACAGGATATGGACTTCCAGTCTGCATTTATATAAGAGATTATTGTGATACTTATTCAGATGCAAGAAGTAAAAAAAGACTTGCAGGGGGCTATTACTATATTTGTTATTTTTCAGAAAATAAAGATACTAAAGCCTTATTTGAAAAAATAAGTAAAGTAAATGGATTTACAAAGGGGTGTAAATAAGTATTAATTAATTTTTTATAGGTAGCCTAAGAGTTTTCTTAGGCTACTTGTTAAAGGATTAAAAAATAACCTAAACAATCATCAGCAGAAAGTATAGGTAAAAAATTAGAAGAATATAAAGTTGCAAGTCCAAATAGAAAAGAAGAGTTAGAAAAAGAAATAAAAGACTTATATATTCAAGACCAAGTAAATAAAATAAATTTAGCAATGTATGGACCAGCAATATTTAGTAATAGTGAATTTTTATTAGATGAAGTGAATGAATATAATAAAGGAGAATTTGGGAAAAAATATGGTTATGGAAATTATCAAGATAAGGGACTACCTAAGAATAAAGAAATGAACTTAAAACCAAAACTATATACAAGAAAAGGAAATCCAACTACAGCAGATATAAATGAATATCTAAGAAATCTAAGAAAAGGAGTTGACAGATAGTGATAAAAAGAATGATAATTTTAATAATAATGGGATTAACATTAAGTTCATGTCAATTATTTACAGAAGCTATAAAAGATAATATAAACAGAGTAGAGAGGGCAAGAGAAAGAAAAGCAGTAAGAAAAAAAGATGGACCTGCCGCAATTGTTGTAGATGAATATAAGGAAGGAGTAGAAGCAGCCATAAAGGATATATCAAAAAGACCAGTAAATAAAAAAGTAGAGTTTAAGGGAACAACTTTAATAATACCAGAAGGTACGAGAATAAACCCAAAACATGGAAATCTAGTAGATGAAAAAACAGGCTATGGAATATTTATAAGTTTTTCTATAAATCCACATTGTATATCAAAAAAAATTAATAACAGAGAATATGGTTTTTTCTTTGATAAACATGATACTAATATTAATAAGATAGCAAAAGAAATAATGAGAATAAATGGATTTAAAGATACTTGTAAGTAGTAATTAATTTTTTATAGGTAGCCTAAGAATTTTCTTAGGTTACTTATTAAGGAATTAATTTTAAAACAAGAGGCTTAGTAGCAGATGGACTAGAATGTGTAGTAGGAAAAGTATTTGATGGAAGCTGGTCAAGTTTAAAAATAACTACAAATGTATCGAAACAAACAGCAGAAATATTAGGCACAAGAGATAGAAAAGTAACTTATATTTATAATATGTATAGCCAAGGAAATGAAGTTGGTCTTGGAGCATTTAATTGGTTACAAGATAAGGGAATAAAACTAGGCTATGGAAATAAAAATAAGTTTTTAGTAGGAATGTTTGGAAGCCCAATAATGAGAGATTTAATAGCAGGATTTGGAGATCCTTTAAACTTTACATTCAGAGGTTCAGCAATAAATTTCCCAGATCTTGTAGGAAATGATGATAAATGGTTTGGATTATTTGGAGAAACAACATTAATAAATCCAGAAAATATAAATAGAGTAAAAGAACATTTATGGACAGATAAGTTGGGAAATTTCTTTGGAACAAAAGCAATTTTTAGAAGACAAACAATGGGAGGACTATATTTACCTGAAATATCAAATAATAAGGACAAAAATAAGGATGAATACAGGTATTCTATAGTAATTGGAGGTAAAGGAGGATAAGATACAACAAAATTATTCAAAAATCCTTAATGCAAAGTGAAATACTTTCAGAAGAGGAATAGAAATGGTAATAAGTGATCCGCATGGAACATACACATCTGAGTCCAGTAGAGAGCGGAAAAATAAATAATCTACTGACAGATTACAGAAAAGCTACTACTCCAGAAGAAAGAGAAAAGTATAAAAATGAAATAGAATTTCATTGTATACAAAGAAGACCAACAAAGTAAAATAAATTTAGCAATGTATGGACCACCAATATTTACAGATAGTCCATTCTTACTAAAAGCAGTAGAAGACTATAGAAAAGAAGAATTAAGAAAAGAATATGGTTATGGAAATTATCAAGATAAGGACTACCTAAGAATAAGGAAATGAACTTAAGACCACAACCATATACAAGAAAAGAAACTCCAACAACAGCAGATATAAATGAATACCTAAAGAATTTAAGAGAAGGAGTTGGTCAGTAATGCTAAAAAGAGGAATAATAGTGATAATGTTAGGATTAATATTTAGTTCATGTGATTTTATATATTATGGAAAGATAGCAATACAAGATAATGTAGCGTAGAATAGAGATGGAGAGAGAGAGAGAAAGAATTAAGAAAAAAAGATGGACCAGGAGCAATTGTTGTGGATGAGTATAGGGTAGGATGTAGAAGAGAGCAATAGAGGATATATCGAAAAGACCAGTAAATAAGAAGGTACAATTTGAAGGAGCAACTTTACTAATCCCAGAAAATACAAGAATAAATCCAAAACATGGAAATATAGTGGATGAAAAAACAGGCTATGGAATAGCTATAAGATTTGACATAACTGAACGATGCAGCTCATGTATACTCATAGAGAAATAAATAATATAGAAGGGTTATACTGTAAAATTTATTACTACATGGACGTAATGCTGAATGTAACTAGAATCGCGAAAGAAATAATAGAGAGCAAATGGATTTACAGATACTTGTAAATAAGTAGTAATTAATTTTTTATAGGTAGCCTAAGAGATTTCTTAGGCTACTTGTTAAGGATTAAAAAACTTTAAGACAAGAGAGCTTAGTAGCAGATGGACTAGAATGTGTAGTAGGAAAAGTATTTGATGGAAGCTGGTCAAGTTTATATGGAGCAACAGGAGTCTCAAGAGGGCAGCAATAGCATTTGCTTCAAGAGATAAGAATGTAAACTATGACTTTGGAACATATAGCCAAGGTAATATAGTTACAGTAGGTGCTTTTAATAAACTAAAAAATAATAATATTAAGTTAGGAAATGAAGAGACTAGTTTCTTATTAAGAATGTATGGAAGTCCCACTAAAAAAAGTACTATGGTATCATTTGAAGGACCATTAGGAATAAAAGTAATAGGTTCAGCAGCAAATATGACAGATTTTGTAGCCCATTCAAAGAAGTCATTAGGAATATTTGGAGAAACAAAATTAGTAAATTTAGCAAATATAGATAAAGTAAAGAATAATAAAATACAAAATTTACTAAGTTATGTACCATTATTAAAAGTATTTACTAAGGAAACAGGAGCAGGCTTATATCTACCTCAGTTAAGTGATGAAAAGAAAGAAAAAGATGATTATAAGTAAAAACACCCCCAACCAGCAGCCCCCCCCGACCCCCACCACCCGCCAAC
>QFCM01000020.1_pt1 | contig 11730 bp, 8 predicted proteins | sample 5346001 | NCBI WGS metagenome assembly QFCM01 (sample SAMN09062260, study PRJNA434731) | Human gut metagenome, whole genome shotgun sequencing project. | isolation source: stool timepoint D gemcode assembly | host: Homo sapiens | collected 2016 | reverse complement strand
CCACCAGATCGTCGGCCGGCACCACCACCTTGCGTGCGGCTTCCGATGTAAAGCTGGTTCCCAGCGCCTGCTCCAACGGCGTGCACCGGAACACGCACGGCGCGGCGCCCGTCACCGCCACACGCACGTTGTTGCCCTTGCGGCTGATGAACACGCCCACCAGCGCGAAACGCGACGCGGGGTTGCGGAATTTCACGTACGCCGCCTGGTCCGGCACGGGAAACTGCACCTCGGTGATGAGTTCGTCCGCAGCCAGCGCGGTTTCATACATGCCGAGGAAAAAGTCGTCCGCCGCGATGTTGCGCCGTTCGGTGACGACGGTGGCGTTCAGCCCGAGCACGGCGGCCGGGTAGCACGCCGCCGGGTCGTTGTTGGCGAGCGAGCCGCCGAGCGTGCCCATCGCGCGCACCTGACGGTCGCCGATACCGCCGGCCAGTTCCCCGAGCGCGGGCAGCATGCGGGCGATGTCGGCGCTGTCCGCCACATCGGCATGGCGTGTGGCAGCGCCCACCGTAATCACGCCGGGCTGCGTGCGGATGCCCGACATGCCCGGAATGCGCGTGACATCCACCAGCGTCGACGGCTGCGCCAACCGCAGCTTCATCGCAGCCAGCAGGCTCTGGCCGCCGCCGAGGTACTTGGCGTCGGCGTGCGTCTTCAGGGCGGTCACGGCGGTCTGGGCGTCGGTGGCTTTCTGGTACTCGAAGTCGTACATGGTTCGCTCCTCTGCCTAGGCCTTGGCCGCTTGAATGGTTTGCCAGACGCGATGGGGCGTCGCCGGCATCTGGATGTCTTTCACGCCCAGCGGCGCAAGTGCGTCGACGATGGCGTTGATCAGTGCCGGCGGGGAGCCGATCGCGCCGGCCTCACCGCAGCCTTTGACGCCCAGCGGGTTGTGCGTGCACGGCGTGCCCTTGGCGGTTTCCACCGTAAAGCTGGGAAGATCGTTCGCGCGCGGCATGGCGTAGTCCATGTACGAGCCGGTCAGCAACTGGCCGTTTTCGTCGTACACGCACGCTTCCAGCAGCGCCTGGCCGATCCCCTGGCCAAGACCGCCGTGGACCTGGCCCTCGACGATCATCGGATTGATGATGTTGCCGAAGTCATCTACGGCGACAAAGCGGTCGATGTGCACCTCGCCGGTGTCGGGGTCGACTTCCACCTCGCAGATGTATGCGCCGGCCGGGTAGGTGAAGTTGGTCGGATCGTAGAAGGCGTTTTCGTCCAGCCCAGGTTCGAGCTTGTCGAGCGGATAGTTGTGCGGCACGTACGCCGTCAGCGCGACTTCGCCGAACGTCTTGGTGCGATCCGTGCCGGCCACGCGGAAGATGCCATCCTTGAACTCGATGTCCTCCGCCGAGGCTTCCAGCAAATGCGCGGCGATCTTCTTGGCCTTGGCCTCGATCTTGTCGAGCGCCTTCATGATGGCCGAGCCGCCCACGGCAATCGAGCGCGAGCCGTACGTGCCCATGCCGAACGGGATGCGGCCGGTGTCGCCGTGCACGATCTCGATGTTGTCGATCGGCACGCCCAGACGATCGGCCACCACTTGCGCGAACGTCGTCTCGTGCCCCTGGCCGTGGCTGTGCGAGCCGGTGAAGACCGTGACGGAGCCTGTCGGGTGGACGCGAATTTCGCCGGCTTCAAACAGCCCGGCCCGCGCGCCCAGCGCTCCGGCGATGTTCGACGGTGCCAGCCCGCACGCCTCGATGTAGCAGGAGTAGCCCATGCCGCGCAGCCGCCCTTTGGCGCGGGAGGCATCGCGTCGGGCGGCAAAGCCCTTCACGTCGGCCAGCTCGATGGCGCGGTCCAGGCAGGGTTCGTAGTCGCCCGTGTCGTACGTCAGCCCCACCGGCGTTGCATACGGGAACGTGCGGATGAAGTTGCGGCGGCGCAGCTCAGCCGGGTCGATCTGCAGTTCGCGCGCGGCGGTTTCAACGAGGCGCTCGACCACATACGTCGCCTCGGGCCGGCCGGCACCGCGATACGCATCGACGGGCGCGGTGTTCGTGAACACCGCTTTCACTTCGGCATAAATGGCCGGCGTTTTGTACTGGCCGGCAAGCAACGTCGCATACAGGATGGTCGGCACGCTGCTGGCAAACGTCGACAGATAGGCGCCCATGTTGGCCGTCGTATGCACGCGCATGGCGAGGAAATTACCCTGCGCATCGAGCGCCAGTTCCGCATGCGTGACGTGGTCGCGGCCATGCGCGTCGGTCAGGAAGGATTCGGAGCGCTCGGCCGTCCACTTGATCGGCCGGCCAACTTTTTTCGATGCCCACGTCAGCGCCACATCTTCCGGGTACAGGAAGATCTTCGAGCCGAACCCGCCGCCCACATCCGGTGCAATCACGCGCACCTTGGCTTCCGTCAGGCCCAGCACGAACGCCGACATCAGCAGGCGCTCAACGTGCGGGTTCTGGTTGGCGACGTAGAGCGTGTAGCTGTCGTCCTGGCGCGAATAGCTGGCGTTGACGGCGCGCGGCTCAATCGCATTCGGGATCAACCGGTTGTTGACGATATCGAGGCGCGTCACGTGCGCGGCCTTGGCAAACGCCGCGTCAGTGGCGACCCTGTCGCCGTGGCCCCAGGTGTAGCAGGTGTTGTTCGGCACGTCGTCATGGACAGCGGTGCCGGCAGTATCTGCGGTGGCGGTGTCCACCACGGCGGGCAGTTCGTCGTACTCCACGTCGATCATCTCGACTGCATCTTTGGCGATCTTCACCGATTCAGCCACCACCAGCGCGACCTGATCACCCACGTGGCGCACCTTGCCCTGCGCCAGCACGGGGTGGGGCGGCTCCTTCATCGGCGTGCCGTCAATGCTATGGATGAGCCAGCCGCAAGGCAGGCCGTTGACCTTGTCGGCAGCCAGGTCGTCGCCCGTCAGCACGGCCAGCACGCCCGGGTGGTTGCGTGCGGCGTCCGCGTTGATGTGCTTGATACGGGCATGCGCGTACGGCGAGCGCAGGAACACCGCGTAGGACTGGTGCGCCTGCACGACATCGTCCGTGTATTGCCCGGCGCCCGTGAGGAAGCGGAAGTCTTCCTTGCGCTTGACGGACGCGCCAATCAGGTGGTTGTTGGGTTCCGCGGGAGCATTCATGGTGTTCTCCTCGCTGGGGTCAGGCGGCGTGAGCCCGTGCCGCGGCCAGGCTCTGCAGCGAGGCATCGTCGCCTTCGGCTGCGGCCATGGCTTCGGCACCGTGCATCACAGCACGCACGATGTTGTGATAACCCGTGCAGCGGCAAAGATTGCCGTCGAGCTGCTCGCGCACCGTGTGTTCATCTGGATGCGGATGCTGCGCAACCAAGGCCGTAGCCGCCATCACCATGCCCGCGGTACAGAAGCCGCATTGCAGGCCGTGGCATTGGCGAAAGGCTTCCTGCATCGGGTGCAGTGCACCATCTTTCGACAGGCCTTCAATAGTTGTCACATCGGCGCCGTCAGCCTGTACGGCCAGGATGTTGCAGGACTTCACCGTCGGCGCGCCCGTTCATATGCACGGTGCAGGCACCGCATTGCGCCGTATCGCAGCCGACGTGCGTGCCGGTCAGGCGCAGGTGCTCGCGCAGCAATTGAACTAGCAGGGTATGGGGTTCGACACTGACGGTGACAGGCGCACCGTTGACCGACAGCTTGAGGCTGATCGCCATGGGAGTCTCCTTGGGGGATGGGCGCCGGGTGCCATGCTGCGCGCCTTCGTTGCTGCGAAGACGTGCGCTGGTCTCGATATCGGTGGTCGCGGCTTTACTCAGTAAAGCACAGGCGAAGGAGAAGACAACCGGAGCGCGGTAACACTGTCGGAGGCGTCAACATGATGCTGCGGCATGCAAACAAACCAAACAAATGCCGCAGAAATGACAAAGGGCCGGAATCCGGCCCTCGATTGGCACCAGGCGGTCATGACCTGGTGGGTGTGGCGGCGGGTGTGATGTCACACGGCCGGCGCACGGTGCTACTGGAACTGCGATGACTGCGTACAGCTAGCTAGGGCACACGCCCATCGACAACAGCGTGGCGGGTTAGGCCTTGACGGTGCGGTGCGTGCCGAACAGGTTCGCGATTGCCGAGAAGAACTGGGCGAACGAGAACGATTGGCCGCTCGGACGGCGATAGTAGTAGATACCTTCGGACATTTCGCGCTCGATCAGTTCGCGTTCGAGTTGATCGGTCAGCTTCAGGTCGTTCGTGTTTTGCATGATTGGCCTCTTAGGGAAATCCCGGTTAGGGAATACCCTGACTATACACCAGATGATGCAATGCACCATACGTAGGCTTACCTATGCACCCTTTCTGCGCGACCGACCGTTGCTTAGCCACCACGCTCGTGTTGCGCCGCACCAATGTGGTGCGGCCATCGCTTTACCGGCTGGATTGGCGCGTCACTTCACGGGAATTGGCTGGCTGGCCGGGATCGGCACGGCCGTCACGCTGTTCTTCGGGCTGCCCGATATGACCTTGTCCGAATACGTCAGATAGACCAGCACATTGCGTTTGCGGTCCACCGTGCGCACCACGTGCAGCGTCTTGAAAACGAGCGACAGCCGCTGCGTGAACATGTCGTCCTGCTGGGGCAGGGGCTTAACAAAGCTGATGTCGCCGACCTGGCGGCAGGCCACGGCGGCTTCGCTCACGTCTTCGGCCACCCCCAGCGAGCCCTTGATGCCGCCCGTGCGCGCTCGCGAGACATAGCAGGTCACACCCTGAACGAGCGGGTCATCAAAGGCTTCGATGACGATCTTGTCGGAGCCTGTGATACGGAAATTGGTGCTGACGCTGCCGATGTCTTCGGCGCGGGAGCAGCCAACGGCACTCAGCGCGAGCGCGGCAATCAAGACGGGAAATCTGGTGAACGGGCGCATGGCTTGTCGTAGATGAAGAGGAAAGATTGAGAATCAGAGCAGCGACTCGGGCGGCCAGGGCGCGGCTGCCTCGTCTACAAAGGTGGGTCGCATGTCGGTGTGTTGGCGGGAATGCTCTATGCGGCGGTGCAGGGCGTCCATGAAGACCTTGACCTTGGCGGGCATGAGGCGGCGGCCCGGGAAGACGGCATACACGCGCATCGGCGGGGATTGGAAATCGGTCAGCACCTCCTGCAGCGCGCCTGAAGCGATCAGCTCGGTGGCAAACACGGAGGTGATGCGCGCGACCCCCAGGCCGGCAATCGCGGCCTGCATCCGCAATTCGCTGTTGGAGGTGCGCATGCGAAAGTCCAGCGGCAGGTTGATTGTCTCGCCGCCGGGCGTGCGGAACTGCCATTCAGCTTCATTCGAAGTGCCGAGACAAGGCCAATCGGCGAGTTGGTCCGGGTGCGTCAGCGGCCCAAGGCGCTCCAGCAGTTGCGGGGCGACGACCACCGCGCGGCGCAGATCGAAGACACGCTGGGCCACGAGGCCGGAATCGGGCAATGGGCCGCGCGGCACGGTCAACATGATGTCGTAGCCCTGTGCAAGCGGATCGATCTGACGTGGCGCGACATCCACTTCGATACGCAAGCCGGTGTGCTCGCGCATGACTTCCAGCACCACCTCTGCGAGCTGCTTGGCGGCAAACTCGTACGGCATGGCAATGCGCAAGGTGCCGGCGGGTGACTGAAAGGTCGCTGCGGCGTCTTCCGAAACTTCGCGCAACCGCTGGAACAATGGGCCGGCGTCACGCAGAAGGGCTTCACCGGCATCGGTCAGGCGCAGGCGCCGCGTGCTGCGCTCGAACAGGCGTACGCCCATCTTCCCCTCCAGCCGCGACACCGCTGTGCTGACCGAAGACTTGGGCAACCCCAGCCGATCGGCCGCGCGCGTGAAGCTGCCGAGCGTGGCCACGGTGCAGAAAGTGTCCCAGTCGTTCCAGTCCGTCGTTCGCATAATTGAACAATGAATTTGTCGGCAGGCGATTTCCGCCCGTTTCAAGGCAAATTACCATCCCTGCATGAACACGCCAAGCACAGACCACACGGTTTCCCCGCCGCCCCCACCGCATGCCCCGGCCGCCGAATCGACCGTGGGCAGCCGGATGGAACTGCGCATGGTCGGGATGGTGATTGGCTTAGCAACGGGTGTGGACTACATGTCCAACCTAATGTTTTCGATTGCGGGGCCGCATATCGAAGGCGGGGTGCTGGCGTCCCAGGATGTCTATCTCTGGGCCGTGACGGCGTATGCGGCAGCGGCCAGTCTGTCGATTCTGGTGATGGGCCGGCTGGCTGATCACATGACGTACCGCAGGCACACGCTGCTGTCGCTGCTGGTGTTTATTGCGGGCACGCTGATGTGCGCCGCGGCCGAGGGCGGCACGATGCTGATCGTCGGGCGGGCAGTGCAGGGGTTTGGCGGCGGCCCGATGCTGTCGACTTCGCGCATCTTTGTGCAGCACAGCCCCGCGCACGAACGCCGCACGATGATGAAGGGCATGATCTACGGCATCTTCGGGCTGAGTTGCGTGTCGCCGATGCTGTCGGCAGCGCTCACCGAACAATTCGGCTGGCGCGCCATCTTCGTCGCGCAGTTGCTGGTGGCCGTGGTGGTTTGCGGGCTGGTGGCGGCGTTCTATCCGCATCCGAAGATGCACGAACGCAAGGGCGATTTCGCCTCGCTCGACTGGCCCTCGGCCATCGCGTTCGGGCTGGCGGCGTTGATTGCGCTGCACGGCTTCCAGCAGGCGCGCTTTGTCCACCCCGACGGCTCGCCCGCGCAGGTGGTGCCGATCATTGCGGTGGTGGCGCTCATCCTCTGGGTGGGCATCCGCCAGTCGGGCCATCCGCTGCCCTGGGTGGACTTGCGGGCCACGCTGCAGCGGCGCTTCATGATGGGCATGGTGTTCTACGCCATCTATTACATGTTTGCGAGCGCCTGGGGCTTTCTTTCGTCTAGCCTGCTGCAGAACGGCTTGGGCTTCCGTTACGAGACCACCGCGCAGCTGATGAGCCTGGGCGGCTTGGTGACGGTGGCGCTGGGCATCCTGAACTTTCAGTTGACCAATGTGCTGCCGACCAAGCGCGTGCTGATCTCCATCGGTTTTGTGCTGATGGCGACTGCGCTGCTGTGGATGTCGCATGTGGCCATGCCGGGTGCGTCGGTGGCCGCGGTGGCGCCGGGGTTCATGATCGAAGGCATGGTGGGGATGTTCGTGGTGATCCAGGTGGCGGGGCTGACTTACGTGGATCTGCCGGCCAAGGATTTCGGCCATGCCTACCAGTTCAAGGGAATCATGCGGGCCTGGGCGCAGGCGCTTGGGACGATGGGCGCGACGTTGTTGCTGCAGCGCGGGCAGGCGCAGCACCGGACTGACCTCGTCGGGCATGTGAGCGCGCTGACGCCGGCCTGGCAGTGGCCGCATGCGTTGCAGGGTTCTGAGTTGATTCGGATTTCGGCGGAGATAGATCGGCAGGCGACGTTGCTGGCGGTGGGGGATTTGTTTGCCTGGGGCGCGGTGGTGGCGTTGGCGTGTGCGGGGGGGATTTGGTTGCAGCGGTCGTTGCGGTAGGCGTTATGGTTGATGTGGTTTTCGTCCCCTGGCGGGGACGACTTACTTTCTTTGTCTTGCCAAAGAAAGGTAAGCAAAGAAAGGCGCGCCCGAGATGGCGACTTCCCCTTGAATTTATGTCGCAGTGATGGGGAAGGAGCCAAACTCGCTGCGCTCAGACAGGGCTCCTTCCTTTTTCCTCCCTGCAACAGAAATTCAAGGCGCCATCTAGGGCAGGGTACCGCCACACCGTCTGACGGCCTGCGTTGTCGCCGTCTGTTGTGCAGGCTTGGCTCAATCCAGCTTCTGCTCCGGCGCTGTGGCTTGCGGCATCTTGCAGTTGAAGGCCGGCGCCTCGGCTTGCAGGTCCAGGTGGTTCATCAGCGTGGGGGCCAGGACCTTGAGCACTTGCACGGTCAGTGCGCTGGTGAATTTGTACTTGGCGGCATCAGCGCCGGCCACGTAGGCGACGACGGTGCCGAAGTAGCGGTCTCCCAGGTAGAAGACGAAGGCGCCGGAGCGGCTCACGACCCGTTCGGAGATGAGGCCGCCGCCGCGGCTGAAGGTTTTGAAGCGGTTGTCTCCGGTGCCGGTTTTGCCCCCGATCGCGATGGGTTTGCCGTCCTTCTGGACGAACGTGCCGGAGATGCGCTTGGCGGTGCCGCCTTCGACGACGCCGGCCAGCGCCGATTTGACCAAGGGCGGAATCTCGGGCGGCAGCACGCGTTCTCCGGCGTTGGGGTCACGGCAGAGCATGACTTCGTAAGGCGTGTCGGCGGCAAAGCGCAGGCGGTCGATGCGTACGCTGGGCAGGCGGATGCCGTCGTTTTCGAGAATGCCCATCAGCTCCGCCAGCGAAGCCGGGCGATCTGCCGATGCGCCGATGGCGGTTCCGTATGACGGCACCAGCGATTCGAACGGATACCCCAGCCGCTTCCACATCGCGTGAATCTGCTGGAACGCTTCGATCTCGAGCATCTGCTTGATGCGCTTGTCTTGCGCGGCCTTGCGGTGCGATTGCAGCAGCCATTTGTAGACCGACAAGCGCTCATCGGCGCTGGCCTCGTTCACCTGCGCGAGGGTGGCTTGCGGATGGGTGCGCAGAAACGCCACCAGCCACAGCTCCAGCGGATGCAGCTTGGCGATGTAGCCGCGGTCGGCAAGGTCGAAGCGCTGGACGGAGTACTTCTCATACAGGTTGGTGAGTTCCGCCTCATCCAGCTTTGCGCCCGGCAGGTAGCTGCGGATGAATGCGGCGAGTTTGCCGGGGCCGGCCTCCGGGTCGATGCTGCGGTAGATCGTGGCCAGCCGCACCGGCGTGGCCCGCGTGCTTTGCACCAGGATGGCTTCGCGCTCCTGGTCGGTCTTGCCTTTGTATTTGGCATAGAACCGGCCCATGAACAGCTTGCCCTCGCGATCGGCAAAGCGCCGCAGGTAAATCTGCCGCTGCGGAGAATCCGGGTTGGTCAGCGCCTCGGCGCCGGCATTGGGCAGCTGATGCTGAAAGTAGCGCGAGATGTCGCGCATGATCCGCACGAAGACGAGGTTGACGGAGTGCTTGAGCCCCTCCCGCACCGTGAAGTTCTGCGTGCCTTCCCATTTCTCGAAGTTCTCGAAACTCTGCATGCCGCCGCCGGTGGCAAACCACTCGCCGGCGTTTCCGGAATACTTGCGCTCCATCGACGCATCAAGCATCGCCGAGAGCGACCGGTCTTGCGTGTGGGCAAGGTAGTCGACAGCCCAGCGCTCGATCGGATTCTGCACGGGAATATTGACCTTGCGCAGCGCCGCCACGGGTTGATCGGCGTAGCGCTTGTGCAGCGCGGCCACGATCTGGAGATACGTCACCAGCGTACGCAGCTTGGCCGTAGATCCCAGATCCAGCTTGACGCCTTCGTTGATGTCGAACGGCTTGTCGAACGTATCGGCTTGCACCAGCACACGGTTGCCGCCCGGCGCGCGTTCGTAGAGCGTGAAGCTGTACGTCACGCCGCGCGGGTCCCCGCGTTCCAGCATCATGTCGCCGACAAGGCCGGCGGCCTTGGCGTGGGCCGGGTCGCGCAGCTTGCGCAGTTCGGCGGAAACATCGCGCTGCAACGGCGCATCGAGCGTGCTGCTGGCGGTCAGGTCGAGCCGGTCGAGCGCGTACATGCGCGAGATGCCGAGCATGCCCGCCAGATTCACGCGTACGGCATTCGTGCCTTTGTGCTCCAGCGGCGGGGGTGGCACGCGTGTGTTCAGCGCCTGCTGTTTGAGCGATTGCGCAATCGCCGCATCGCGCAGCGCTGGCGGGATCACGCCGGAGGCAGCGAGCACGCGCAGGTAGGCGTTGGTCAACGTCTCCAGCTCATCGAGGTTCTCAAGGTAATACGACGGCCGCCGCTGCGAGACGAGCAGGCTCAACGCCTCCTTGTAGGCCAGCGCACGGTCTGCCAGCGGCGCGACAGACTTGGCCGCGAGCAGCGCATTCACCTGGGCGAAGTCGCGCCCGTACCAGACCCACAGCGCATCGCCAATGCCCTGGATCTCGCCAAAGCCGGCGCGCGCGCCCAGTGGCACGGTGTTCAGGTAATCGACCACGAGCTGATGGCGGGCGGCCGTGGTGTCTTCCCCGTTCAGGTAAGCGCGGGCGGATGCCGAGAACATCTGGCGCAGCTTTTCGCTGGGCGATTCGGTGCGGCCTTCGGGCGAGTGCCGATACTTTTCGATCTGCGTGGCGAGCGTGCTGCCACCGGGCGATTCATGCGCCGGGTTGACGACATGCAGAGCGCGGTCCCACACCGCACGCGCGAGGCGCGACCACTCCACGGCCGGATTGCGCTTCGGGTATTCAGTCTGCAGCAGCGTGCGGTTTTCAATCGCGAGCAGCGAATTGGCCAGCAGCGGCGGAACCGACGCAAAACTGTCATACACGCGTTCGGGGTGCCGCACGCGGTAGATCGGGCGGCCATCGTCGTCGAGCAATTCCAGGCCGGCCTGGTCTTTCTCGCGATAAGGCGGGTTCATGCCGCTGTCCATTCGCGCGACCATCTCTTTGGATGGCACGGCCTGCTGCGCGACGATGTAACCGCGCGAGCGCAGGCGGTCCAGAAACGTGGGGAGGTCGTGATAGCCGAGCCGCTCGTCGTAGGGGCCGGAGTTCGGATAGCGGGCCGAATCGTTCGGGCCAGGCTTGACGGGAAAGGTTTGCGATTGCACCAGATGCGCGAAATAGCGCGCTTGCCAGGCGGAGGTGCGGAATTCGTGCGCGACAAGCAAGGCGGCCACCGCCAGCACCAGCGCCACGACGACGGCCAACTTGATGATGATGGGGCGGCCTATTCTTTTCACTCGCTTGCGCTCCAATCGCAGGCGAACGGGCGCCTTGCTTCAATCTAGCCCATGCGGCCGTCGTGTCCAGCGGCGTGTAACTTTGGGGCCGCCGTTGCAAGCCTTACGAGGGTGCGTAATACGGGATCTGCTGCTCGTCGTACAACTGATACGTCAGCGCCAGCATGGCACGGATGTCTTCAGACTCGTCGAGCAGCCGCGTGCTGAAGATGATCGGCGAGACCAATTGCGGATCGTCGAGTTCCATGTAGCAGACATCTTCGCGCCGCAGGCCCGCCACACTGCGCGGCACCACCGATACACCTTCGCCGGCGGCCACCAGACCCAAGGCAATTTGCAATTCCCGTGCCTCGTAGATCTTGCTGGGTTCCAGCGCGCGATCGTGGAAGAGGGCGAGCACCTGGTCCGCATAGCTCGGGCGCGGTGCGCGTGGATAGATGATGAGCGTGTCGCCGACAAGAGCGCGCAGCGATGCGGTCGGCCTGCCGTCGAGCAGCGCATGGCCTGACGGCAGCGCGACGATCAGTCGCTCATCACGCAGGAGGATGCGCCGCACGTTCGGGTCTTCATAACGGATGCGACCGAAGCCGACGTCGATGCGGCCGTCCTTGAGCGCCTGGATCTGGTCCATCGTGGTCATCTCGTGCATGGTCAGATCGACCATCGGGTATTCCGCCCGAAAGCGCCGGATGACCTTGGGCAACATCCCATACAGGGTCGACGCCACGAAACCAACCGACATGCGCCGCTCGATCTGACCGACGCGTTGCGTCATCGACGCAAGTTCCGCCGTCTGCGCGAGCAATTGCCGCGCATGCGCGTGAAAAAAGCGGCCGGCTTCGGTCAGCTTGAGCGGGCGGCTGCCGCGCTCGAACAGCAGCACGCCGACTTCCTCTTCCAGTTGCTGGATCTGCCGGGAGAGCGGCGGCTGCGCG
>QFCM01000349.1_pt1 | contig 11869 bp, 9 predicted proteins | sample 5346001 | NCBI WGS metagenome assembly QFCM01 (sample SAMN09062260, study PRJNA434731) | Human gut metagenome, whole genome shotgun sequencing project. | isolation source: stool timepoint D gemcode assembly | host: Homo sapiens | collected 2016 | reverse complement strand
CCCGCGCGGTGCTCCTGCGGGCCGCCGCCCCTTCCGAGCAGGGCGCGGCGCAGGGAGAGGGCATCGTCATGGACCCACGGTCGTGTGAGATATAGCTCCATCGTCAGCAGTCCGATGCCGAGTGCCACCGCGCCCATGGCAATGCTGCGCCGTTGCGGAGCCTGTGGGCCGTTGGCCGGCGACGCGTTCGGCAACACGATAGAGAAAACCGCCAGCGCTGCTGCCAGTGCTGTCACGAGCGTTGCCGCAATGGGCGCGGATATGGGCGTGCTGATCTGCCGATGCAGGCCCAATTGCCCGAGCCAAAGCCCGGACCACAACCCAATGCCAAGAATGGCCGCACAGGCCGTGCGCCAGTTGCGGCGTTTTGCGATCGTCGAGCCCCCCGGCAGACGTGTCGCAGCGTCCAGTGCGGCAAACGTGGTCAGCCCCGTGCTGACCCACGCAAACAGCAGCAGCGCAATATGGAAATCGTTATGCATGCGAGCGCATCCGGCGCGGCCCCCCGATCTACGACCAGCGCCTAGTCTGTGTTTTGCGGCGAGGATAGCGCAAAAGCCTGCCGTTTCAGGCCGCGAAAAAGCGCGTTTGTTGTGCGCTATTCACAGAATGCGTCGGGATCATTCGCCGCAGCGGTCTCGCATCGAGCCAGCATGACGGCGCCACGCCTCTCTTGAGGGATCGGCAGAAATCGCCAAAACGTGACCCGGGTATACGCGAATAGTCCGACGCCAGTGGTTGGGCGTCGGACGTCAGGAGGGAGGGGGCGGAAGGTGCGCCGCGAACTCAGGCGTTGAGGCGGCCGCGCCGACGCGAAGCCGGTGTGGCGGCGCCGGCACGTTCCAGATCGACGCTGGGCAACAGGTGCAGCAAGCGCACAAGTTCAGACTGGCGGTGTGTGCCGGTCTTGCGCAGGATATCCCGGATGTGCACGCGGACCGTGTGCAGGGAAAGGAATTCGCGCTCGGCAATTTCCTGCAGCGTTTCGCCCGCAGCCAGCCGTGCAGCGACGATGCACTCCTTGTTGGTCAGCCCGAAGAGCGACGCCAGAACACCGGCGTCCATGACGGAGCGCGTCTCGGAGTTGCCGACCAGCACCAGCGCCAGCGGCGAAGCCCAGGTCGAGCGCATTGCATCGGAGGGCGCAAGTGGTGTGGCAATGAACGGCACCGGACGCCCATCACGCGCCAGATACATCCACGAGCCGGCGGCGCCTTGCATGCCCAGCGACCCGGCGGCATGTTCGATGAGGTTGCGCAGAGCTGCGTCGTGTGTGTGGTCTGCTGAATGCAACATGCCACCATCAAGCGACAACCGGTCGTCTCCCGCTGTCATCGTGCGGGCCCAGGCGTTGGCGTATTTCACGCGCATGGTGCGCTCGATGACCATCACGCCAAAGTCGAGCGTATCCAGCCCGGCCATGCCGAGTGCGGCGAGTTCATTCAGCTCAAGATTGCGCTGCTGCATGCGCGCAGCCCGCTGCAGGTGCGGCAGCACGCGCTGCAGACGCGACTCTCGCTCCGTGGCGCTGACTTCCGAGGCATCGTCGTCGCGGGTCCGCAGCCGCATCGTGACGCGCATCTCTGGCGTGTCGATGAGGGTCACGGCGGCCGAAGGGTTCTCGTCAGAGAGCCCGACGCTGGTCAGTTGTGGGTCTTGGCAGAAGGTATTGCAGTGGCCCTGTTGCGGGCAGTGCTGGCACCAGCCGGACGAAACGCCGTGGCGCGGCGTATCGGTGTGTTTGTCCCAGACGAAGTAGTGAGCGCTTTCGGCACCGGCGTAGACGGAGAGCAGGGCCAGTGCGATCGGCATCTGCGCAGGCTCAAGTACCGCCTCGTAAATGGTATCGACGAGTCGATGGAACTCTGCGTCATCCGATAGACGTTGCAGCATGATGGCCCCCGGTGCGTATTTGCGACAGCTCAGAGTGCAATCCATTGCTGTCGGCGTGTCGCGGCGTGATGCCGCCGTCGCTGTGTGAATTATTGTTGTTCTGCGCGACTTCAGTGGTAATCGGCAATTCTTTGGAAAAACTTAACATCCCGCTTCTGATGCTCCCAAATTATGGTGGCGCTGTATCTCCCCCCTAAGAGGGGAGTATGGGCGACTTTCAGCGCTGAAAATATAAAAAATATAAAAAATTCGTACACATGTTCACGATGTCCGGGTGGGTCAGTTGAACTGGTACGTATAGGCTGCGTTGAACCTGAGGCTGCGAGAGCTTGAGTTGATCGGCTTGTCGCCCACCGGGCGGGCGATGGCCAGGTCCAGCGTGTAGTACTTCCGATCGGAGAAGCGCACGCCCAGGGCAATCGAGCCGAGCTGGTCGTGCACGAGCGTGCCGCCGTTCGAATAGACCTTTGCGGTGTCGTACAGCACGTAGGGCTGCACGGTCTTCAGATAGTCCATCGATACCTGGAACGCGCGGTTGATTTCCACCGATGCGCCCCACCCGCGGTCACCCGCCACTTCACCGGCCGGATAGGCGAGGCCGAAGAATCGTCCGCCAAAGCTGATCTGTTCCGAAGACGGCAGCACCGCACCGCTGTACTGCGCCGCTCCCGACACCACCACGCCGAAGCCCAGGGGCAAGTCGTGGGCTTCGCTGGCGGTGACGCGCGTGCGCAGGAAGCTCAGGTCGACGTTGTTGCTGGCGTTGGCCGAGGCGCCCTTGCCGGCGCCCAGGCTGTTGATGCCTTGGTACAAGCCGAACGACGCACGTCGGGTCTCGCCCGGGTTGACTTCGGTATAGAGGACCTCGGCCCCGGCCACGCGGACTTTGGTATCCAACTCCGTCTGTGCAAAGCCGGGGTCTTGCGGTGTATAGCGCTGCTTGTCGTCGTTGCCGTAAAAGGTGCCCGTGACCGTCAGGTTGCGCGTGTTCGACAGCAGTACCGGATAGCTCAAAGACAACCCGAGCCGCTGCGTGTCGGTCAGGTAGCGCGATTGGTAACCCAGTTGTTCCAGCGGCAGATTTTCGGGCATGCCGCGGTAGTGAGACCACGTGAGCTTGGCCAATAGCCCATCGGTGCCAATCGGCTGCGCCCACGTGGCGGAGTAAAACGTTTCATGGTCCGGCCCGCGCGGCTGCAGGGTCGACACCGTGATCTGCTCGCCCAGCGGCGTCACGCTGTTGAGCGTGCCGGTGATGACCGCCCGCACACCCGGCGAGCGATATTCCACGCCCGTGCCGATGGTGTAAGGCTGGCGCTTCACGCTCAACACGAGTTCGCTGGCGCCGTCTGTGGTGGTGGGCGGTTGCACGGTCGCGGTGATCTGCACGCCGGGTTGCAGCGCCAGCACGCCGGTCACGCGCTCGAACGTCTCGCGGCGCAAAGGCTTCTCGTCCATCAGGCGCTGCGAGATTTCGCGCAGGCGGCCTTCCAGCGGCCCAGGTGTCCCTTCGATTCGCATGCGTGCCACATAGCCTTCGACCACGGTGACGCGCACGACACCGCCTTCAAACGTTTGTGCCGGCACAAAGGCAAACGAGAGCGGGAACCCGCGGTCGGCGTACAGCTTGGTGACATCGTTCGCTGCCTGCAGGAGTTGCGCGACGGTGATGTCGTGTCCGGCCAGCGGTGCGAAATACGCCGCGACCTCTGGAAACGGCAGTGTCTTGACGCCTTCGATCTGGAACTTGGTCGGCGTGAGATGCGTGGCGAGCAGATTCTCCAATGCCGGATTCGGTCGCTGAACCTCGACCTGGATTTTCTGCTGGGGCGGACGGGAAGTATCGACCTTGGGAAGCGTGTCGATCGGGTTGCCTTGCGTTGGGCTGCTCTGTGCCCAGCTCAGTGCCGGGCCGGTCAGTGCTACGCCTGTGGCCAGGGCCAACCGCATGGTGGTGGTCCGCACGCCTGTCTCCTCCGTGGTATTCGTTTGTGGTGTCGCGATGCCGTACAGCCGCGCGTTGCATCAAACGATAACCGCGAGACATGGTGCTTTACAACAAGACACATAGAGGGAGCGTTCACGCGGCGCAACGGCCCACGTAGATACCGATAGTGCGCGGCCGCGCCCCCGCGAACCGAATGACGATGCCGCATTGCACGGCATTGGTCCGTTTGAAACGCGACAGCGGCGGGCTGGCGTGATAACCGGCCCGCCGAAGCGTTGACTGTGGATCAGTGGTGCGCGCCGCCCAGCACTCCGCCCACCGTGCCCAGCAGACCGCCCACTGCGCCAGTCACCGGCGAGAGAGGTGTTGTCGCACCTGCCGACGTCAGACCCGTACCCACCGTGGTGACCACGCTGCCAACCGGCGCCGTGATCGTGCTGACCGGCCCCAGCGGGTTGCCGGTACCACCTGCTGCACCGCCCACGCTGCCCAGCGCGCCGGTAATCGGAGCGAGCGGATTGCCACCACCCGTCGCCCCGCCCAGCCCACCGAGTGCACCAGTAATCGGAGCGAGCGGGCTGCTGCCACCCGTGGCGCCACCGAGACCGCCCAGCAGACCGGTGATCGGAGCGAGCGGGCTGGCGCCGCCGGTGCCACCCAGACCGCCGAGTGCGCCGGTAATCGGAGCGAGCGGATTACCGCCGCCAGTCGCACCGCCGAGACCGCCCAGCAGACCGGTGATCGGAGCAAGCGGGCTGGTGCCGCCAGTGCCGCCAAGACCGCTCAGTGCGCCAGTAATCGGGGCGAGCGGATTGCCGCCACCCGTCGCACCGCCGAGGCCGCCCAGCAGACCCGTGATCGGCGCCAGCGGGTTGCCGCCCGATGCCGTCGGCGAATACACGACGCCACCCAGCGCGGCGACCGTATTGCCTGTGGCCGTGACCACACCACCCAGGCCGCTGACCACCGGAACATTGGCCGAAGTGAGCGTGGTGCCGCCCTTGGCTACGGCGCCGCCGATCGTACCCAGCAGCGTGTTGGCCGGCGAACCCAGGCCGGTGGCCGCGCCCAGCGTTTGCGTACCGCTGGTGACCTGCGAAGTCAGCGGCACGATCGCCGTGCTCAGCTGTTGCGTGAGTTGCTCCACGGGGCCGGTCGACAGGGCCGTGCCGAGCGTGCCGCCGCCGTTGGCCACCGCTTGGCCGACTTGCGAGACCACACCGGCCAGCGGCGTTGTCACCGGAGCTAGCGGTGCCAGCGGGTTGCCGCCCGATGCCGTCGGCGAATACACGACGCCACCCAGCGCGGCGACCGTATTGCCTGTGGCCGTGACCACACCACCCAGGCCGCTGACCACCGGAACATTGGCCGAAGTGAGCGTGGTGCCGCCCTTGGCTACGGCGCCGCCGATCGTACCCAGCAGCGTGTTGGCCGGCGAACCCAGGCCGGTGGCCGCGCCCAGCGTTTGCGTACCGCTGGTGACCTGCGAAGTCAGCGGCACGATCGCCGTGCTCAGCTGTTGCGTGAGTTGCTCCACGGGGCCGGTCGACAGGGCCGTGCCGAGCGTGCCGCCGCCGTTGGCCACCGCTTGGCCGACTTGCGAGACCACACCGGCCAGCGGCGTTGTCACCGGAGCTAGCGGTGCCAGCGGGCCGGTGCCCAGATTGTTGACCAGCGTGCCGGCGCTCGTGACGGTGTTACCGGCACCGGTCAACACATTACCGAGGCTGGAGACCGTGGTGCCCACCGGATTGGCATTGCGGCCGATGCTGCCCAGCCCATTCTGCACGCCAGTGCCCAGCGCAGAAACTGTCGCGCCTGCGTTTTCGACGACACCGCCCAAGCCGCTTTGGACACCGCTCAGTTGCGAGGGCAGCGGCGCCGTTGCGATCGTCTTGCCAAGACCGCTGACCGTCGAACCGGCGCTCGTGACAATGCCGCCGGCATTGTTGAGGACAGCGCCAGTCGGCGTCAGCGGCGCAGGTGCCGGAGTCGGGCTCGGGCTGGGTGAGGGCGACGGAGACGGCGAGGGGGAGGGCGAAGGCGAGGGGGAGGGCGCAGGAGAAGGCGTCGGCGTTGAACCGCCGCCATTGTTATTGGAGCCACCGCCGTTTGAACCGCCCAGCGAACCCCCGAGGTCGCCGGAGCCGGAGCTGGCGCAACCACCCAAAACCAAAAGGCTTGCCATGGTGGCGGCCAGGCACTTGATGTTCTTATTCATGATCGATCTCCCGTTTTAAAAGTCCGCTTTAGTCAGCAGGAAAAAGTCTCACTCTCGATGTGAGGTGGCCAGACTCTGCAAACGGTGTGCCATGTCGCGGTTATTACGCAATGCGTAATGAGCCTCCTGAATTTGCGATGATTACCGCCATAAAAATGGCGAAACTGTGGAAATTAACCAGATTGCGGTATTTACACGCCCTGCCAGAGCGCGGGCAAAAGGTTTGTCTGTCAGGTTATGTGGGAGCGAATGTGTTCCGTGTCACGTTACGCCGTAACGTGCGAAACGCGGATTTGGACGTCGTAACACGGCGTGTTGAGATCGGGGTAATACCTGATGTACTGCCCACAAGCCCAATAAATAAGCCGCTCTCCGAAAACTGAATCATGGTTCTAATGCACCTGGCATGTCATTTGCAGAATGTGGCGCGCAGTCCGCAGTACCGAGCTCAGACATCAAGACACATCATTCCAAGAAGGGGACGGACCATGACTCACATTCGACACTCCATTCGCGTTGCGCCGTTGGCCTGCGCTGTTGCCGCACTCATGCTCGCGGCTTGTTCTTCGGGAGGCTCCGGCTCGGGCAGTTCGCCCAATCCGAGCCCGAACGACACGACGGGCGTGACGCCCATCGGCAAGGTTGCAAACGGCGGCGGCAACACCGTTGTGGCGACCGGCCAGGCAGTCAGCAGCCTTGGCTCGACGCTTCAGAACGCAAACATTCCGGGCCTGTCCGATCAAGCCAAGGCTGGGCTTGGCGGCACGGTCGACAACGCCGGCAAGGCTGTCAGCGATCTCGGTCTGGGCGTTCAGACCGGGCTTGGCAAGATGGGCCAGAACCCCAACCCGATCGGCACCACGGTGGCCAGCACGGGCAATGTCGTGACGGATCTGGGCCAAGCCACGGTGAGCGCCGGCTCGCTGGTGCAGGGCCTCGGCCAGGGCTCGGGCGCACCGCTCGCGCCGATCACCCAACCCGTGGGCGGTGGCGTTCAGCAGGTCGGCCAGGCTTTGATTGGTGGCGGCACCCTCCTGGGTAGCGCGTTGTCTTCGGGCGCGGTTCAGCAGGTGACGCAGCAACTGAGTACCGCGATCGTGCCCGTTACCACGCAGATCAGCGGCGCCACCCAGATGGTCGGAGATTCGACAGGTCTGGGCGGAGCTCTGAACAACCTGCTAGGGACCGTTGGCGGTGGCGTGGCCGGCGCCGGAAACACCATCACCGGGACGGGCGTGCCGGTGATCTCGAACCTGGGCCCGGTAGTCACTTCGCTTGGTACCACGGTCGCGGCAGTCGGCGGCGTCGCCACGACTGGCGGTTCCGCGGGCAGCAACCCTCTGGGCGGTCTGCTCGGCGGGGTGGGCGGCAGCACCGGCGGCTCGAACCCGCTGGCGCCGTTGACAGGCTTGCTGGGCGGCGCAGGCGGCGGCAGCAACCCGCTGGCGCCCGTCACCGGACTTTTGGGCGGCGTTACGAGCGCTGCCGGTGGAGCATCGGGCGGCAACCCGCTGGCTCCCATTACCAACTTGCTGGGCGGCGTTGGCAGCCTGGCGCACTGAGCAGTACCTGTCTGTGCTCTTGAAGGTGCGCGGGCGTGTTCCCGTCGCTCGCGCATCCTTTTTTTGCCTCGACAGAAATGGGGAGCGTTCCGACCAACCTGAAGGATTAATGGGAAACCCGCTCGCAATAATCAGTTCGGTCTGGGGTTTATTAGGGGATTTCCATTAGTTTTCAGTGAGTTGGCGCATCTTTAATAAATTTAAATAGAGACTTAACTCTAAATTGAGGCAAGTACCTCAGTTGAGTTATTTTGTTTGCGGCGCCGCACGCCTATAAAGCTGTTACGGGGTGTTACGTGACATACGTGACACGCCGGCAAAATAAGCGCCCATGGGGGGTGTGCGGTGATCATTCGACGTGATCGGGACATTACGTCCGATGCATTTGAGTTTTGTTCCGTTAGTGGAACAGCGCGGGCTGCGAAGTTTTCGAGGTCTGCGTCATCGCTCTAAATCCCCATGCGTTTATTGGTTATAAGCACATATGAACTGGCTAAGGTTGGAGCGCCGGAAGCTGGTCGATATCAACACATCCGCGGGCGAGTGCAAACAGGAGAGAGTCATGAAAAACGCCATTCTGAAGTTCCTTCGCGACGAACAAGGTGCCACTGCCGTTGAGTACGGCATGATCGCTGGTCTGATCGCAGCAGCGATCGTGACGATCGTCACCACGCTCGGCACCAAACTCAATGTCGTCTTCTCGACCATCTGCAAGGCCGTCAACAACAACGCAGCGTGCTAGAGCGCTGGTACAGCCATGTAGACGCGCCAGGCTGGGCGGGTGTCGTAGCCCTTTCCGTTCTTGCAATCACGCTTGATTTCCGCTCACGGCGGGTGCCGAACTGGCTCGTCGTCGCGGGGGTAGTGCTATCCGTTGCGCTGATCAAGTTCGGTGGGGTACAGCACCTTGCCTATGACTGGCAAGATTTCTGGCTTGGCGGAGTGATCGCGTTTGCCTGCTTTCTGCCGCTGTACGCGCTCGGCTGGATGGGCGCCGGCGACGTGAAATTTTTCACAGTCGTCGGCCTGCTGGCAGGCTGGCATGGCCTCGTGGCCGTATGGCTTGTCTCGAGCATGATCTCCGGCCTGCATGCGCTCGGCATCATGATGCTGCGCCAGCTTGATGCGTCTTCTCCGTCGGCCTGGATCGTGATGCGCGTGTGCCCGGCTGTCGCTCGCTGGGATACCGCTCAGGCAGGGCTTCGAGGCATTCCGTACGCCGCCTACATGGCAATCGGTCTGCTGAGCCTGCCGTGGGTGCCTTCAGAAATGCGCATGCCCTGGCTGCCGGGCATGTAGTTCAGACAGTTGAAGCGATGAACAAGAGCCGCCAAGCGGCCTGCCTATAAGAAAGGAGTCGGCCATGCCGACATTGCAACGGGAACGGGAGGGTGCTCGCATGCACCCGCAAGTCCGCACGCATGCTGTTCGCCTCCGGCGGCACGGCGTTCGCGGCGCAGCTTCAGTCGAATTTGCCGTCGTCGTGCCGGTGCTGCTGGTGCTCATGCTTGGCGTCGTGTACTACGGCGTGATCCTCGCCATGCAGCAGGCGCTGACCCTGGCGGCGGAAGAGGGCGCACGCGCTGCGCTCCGCTATCAGCCTTCCAACACGCAGCGTGTGGCAGCTGCCTATGCGGCCGTCACCTCGGTACTCCCCACCTTTCTTACCGGGCGGGTTCAGACCAATCAGAACAGCACCCCGCTCGTGAATTGCCAGAACGTTGCGGGCATGCAATGCCTGAGCGTGGTCCTGACGTTGCCCGTGACCTCGGGCAACAACCCTCTGCTGCCTTCGATACCGCTGTTGCCTGCACCGGCCACATTGACCGGCTCTGCTGTCGTGCAGCTGGTGCCCGGCTCCTGACGTTTTTCAGTTCGCTGACCTTCTTGATTGATCGCTTCGACACGCCGCCCAGATGACCAGCAAACACCTCCAGATCTTCGCCGCCGCGCTGTTGCTGTTGGCCGCCATTCTTGGCGCCGTGGCATGGAAGACGGCGCATCGGCCGCCGGCGCCTGTGACCGAGCAGAAAGATGGCAAAACCGTCTATCCCGTGGTCGTGACCACGAAACCGCTGGAAGCGGGCAAGCCCATCACCGCAGATCAGGTGGCGGTCGAGCAGTTGCCCATCAACCCGGCGGAGGCGTTCTCGGACGTGACCAAGGTGGTCGGCCGTGAACCCATTCTGCCGGTCGGCGTGGGTGTGCCGCTGATTGCCTCGCAGCTGTCGGCGGGGCTGGCGCAACAGGTGGAAGCCGGGCAGCGTGCGGTCGCCATCAACGTGGACGAAGTGATCGGGGTGGGCAACCGCGTCATGCCGGGCGACTATGTCGACGTGTTCCTCGTGATGCGAAAGGATGGCCAGGAGGTTGAAGACAGCCAGGCGCGCCTGCTGTTGCCGCATCTGCGCGTACTGGCGTTTGGTCCGCTGGCCGTCAATGAAGGGCCCCAGAAGCAGTCTGAAAACAACGGGGTCACGCGCAAGGTCGATCAAGCCAAGACGGCGGTGCTGGCCGTGCCGGTGGAGTCTGTCAGCCAACTGGCCATGGCGCACCAAAGCGGCCGCCTGCTGTTGGCACTACGGAATCCGGCCGACGATGCCGAGCCGACCGTCAAGCCGCAGGATGCCGCCCTGCTGGCTACCGCAAACCGTAATCCGATGGACGTGGCGCAAGCTGGTGCATCGATGGCCAGCCTGACCGGTACGGCGCGCCGCTCGCCAGTGCTCCAGATGCCGCCGCTGCCCGTCGTGGCGGCAACGCGCGCGACCGCACGAGCCAATACGGCCGCAATCGGCGGCGTAGAAATCATCCGCGCAGGAAAACGTGAGGAGCAACATGACTGATGCCGCCGTCGTTCGCGGTTGGATGGGCGCACTCGCGTTGGGCTGTGCCGCCTTTGTGTCGACAGCCTTTGCCGAGACGGCACCGGCTGGGCAGACGCTGCATCTGCTGACGGGCAGCCAGCGCGAAATACGCCTGGGCAAACCGCTGGAGCGCATCGCCATCGGCAACCCCGAGATTGCCGACGCGCTGTTGCTCAAGGGCCGCGGCGCTGCCAATAGCCTGCTGGTCATCGCCAAAAAACCCGGCGCTGCGAGCGTGATGGTGTGGACCCAAGGGGGCGCCGCCATCACGTACAACGTGCAGGTGGATGCGGGAGACCCCCTGCCCGGTGATCCGAGTGTGGACGTCAAGGGCGACACTGCCGTGGTGTCGGGACAGCCCAAAGATGTTTACGCCCTGTCGCGTGCGCGCCGTGCCGGCGGATTGGCCACCGGCGGGGAGAAGCCCAAAGGCGGCAATGTGGTCGACACCACGTCGTTGAATGTGCCGGGCACGGTGCAAGTTGATGTGCGTGTGGTGGAGTTCAGCAAGTCGGTGCTCAAGGAGGCCGGGTTCACGTTCGGCCGTACGCGTGGCGGTTTCGATTTCCGGACCTTTGCGCCGTCGTCGCTTTCCAAGGTCACGTTCGGCTCCGGCGGCTTGACTACCGAATCGACGATGCCGATCGGATCGGCGTTCAACCTGCTGGTCTCTTCGGTCAGCAAGGGGCTTTTTGCCAACCTGAGCCTGATGGAATCAAACGGCATGGCCCGGGTGCTGGCCGAGCCAAGCCTGGTGGCCCTGTCCGGCCAGAGCGCCAATTTCCTGGCCGGTGGCGAGATTCCGATTCCCGTGCCGCAGGCGCTGGGTACCACCACGATCGAATACAAGCCGTTCGGCATCGGGCTGACGGTGTCCCCGACCATCCTGTCTGAGAACCGCATTGCCCTGAAGGTGGCGCCCGAAGCGAGCGACCTGGATTTCAGCCGAGGCGTCACGCTCAACGGTGCCACGGTGCCGGCCATCGTCACGCGCCGAGCCGATACGACGGTGGAACTCGGCGATGGCGAGAGCTTTGTTATTGGCGGGCTGGTCAGCCGAACAACACTGTCCAACGTCGACAAGGTCCCGTTCCTGGGCGACGTGCCGATCATCGGGACGTTCTTCAAGCGCCTGAATTACAACCAGGAAGAGCGGGAACTCGTCATCATCGTCACGCCGCATCTGGTCAAGCCCATGGCACGCAATGCGCCGATCGACAAGATGCTGCCGGGGCAGAGCGGCGGCCAGGACCGTGATACCGCCGCAGAGCCCGTGTGGCGGCCGTTTGCGCTGGGGGTGGCAGATCCAGCAGCCATGCCCGGGTTCTCAAAGTAAGGGGCCGGCATGGATTATTTTCTTCTGCACGGCGGCGCGCGT
>QFCM01000429.1_pt1 | contig 12378 bp, 16 predicted proteins | sample 5346001 | NCBI WGS metagenome assembly QFCM01 (sample SAMN09062260, study PRJNA434731) | Human gut metagenome, whole genome shotgun sequencing project. | isolation source: stool timepoint D gemcode assembly | host: Homo sapiens | collected 2016 | reverse complement strand
TTGCCAGAAAATCATATAAGACTTATGCTCAATGATTTTACAAGAGAATATAAGAAAAATCTTGTTGAGGCGGAGGGACTCTATTTGAATAAAATTAATTATTAATAAAAGATTATTGCATTTCAAAAATCAAAAGAAGTACAATAATCTTTTTTATATTAAAAAATTATGAAAATAATTGATGAAAATATAAAGAATATATTGTATAATAATTCGGGAAAATAAAAAGGAAGGAGGGGAAGAAAATGAAAGTGGTTATTGGTTTAGGAAATCCAGGTAAGAAATATGAAAGGACACGGCATAATATGGGGTTTATAGCTGTGGATAGTTTAAGAAAAAAATTTAATCTAAATGATGAAAGAGAAAAATTTCAAGCTCTTGTCAGTGAAAAAAATATAGATGGAGAGAAAGTTATATTTTTTAAGCCCCAGACCTTTATGAATTTAAGTGGAAATGCTGTTATAGAGATTATAAATTTCTATAAATTAGATCCTAAAAAAGATATTATTGTTATCTATGATGATATGGACTTGCCTTTTGGAGATATTAGAATTAGGGAAAAGGGAAGTTCAGGTGGACACAATGGAATAAAATCTATAATTTCTCATATAGGAGAAGAATTTGTCAGAATAAAGTGTGGAATAGGTGAAAAAGAAAAAGATGCTATTGAACATGTACTAGGGGAGTTTAATCAGACTGAACAAAAAAATTTAGACGAGGTTTTAGAAAATGTTGATAACTGCATTATAGAAATGCTAACTGTTCAAAATTTAGACAGAATTATGCAGAAGTATAATAAGAAAAAAGAAAAGCTAAAATAAAAACTTGTTAATTTTGTATATGTATGTTAAAATCAACTTGTGGAAATAAACTATTATGAAAGGAGTGTTTTAAATGACATTTTTTGGTTTCAGAGGTGGAGTCCATCCCCCTGAAAATAAAATACAAACAGAACATTTACCAATTGAAAAATTGGAATCTCCAGATGAAATTTTTGTTCCTCTTTTACAACATATAGGGGTTCCTTTGAATCCTCTTGTAAATGTGGGAGACAGAGTTTTAAAAGGACAAAAAATTGCAGATGCAGAAGGTTTAGCAGTACCTATTCATTCACCTGTAAGTGGAACTGTCACAAAAATTGAAAGTCGTGTATTTCCTTTAACAGGGAAGGTAATGACAGTTTTTATTGAAAATGATAAAAAAGAAGAATGGGCAGAGTTGACTAAAATTGAAAATTGGGAAGAAGCAGACAAAAAAGCCTTACTTGATATTATTAGAGAAAAAGGTATTGTTGGTATAGGAGGGGCTACTTTCCCAACTCATGTAAAATTAAATCCTCCACCTAACACAAAACTAGATAGTTTGATTTTAAATGGTGCAGAATGTGAACCTTATTTAAATTCGGACAATAGACTTATGTTAGAAAATCCAAAATCAATAGTTGAAGGAATTAAAATCATTAAAAAGATTTTAAATGTTCCTGATGTTTATGTAGGAATAGAAGATAATAAACCTGAAGCTATTGAATCTATGAGAAAAGCAACAGAAGGAACAGGAATAAATATTGTTCCATTAAAAACAAAGTATCCTCAAGGAGGAGAAAAACAACTTATTAAATCAGTTTTAAACAGAGAAGTTCCATCTGGACAACTTCCATCAGCAGTTGGTGTTGTTGTACAAAATACAGGAACAGCTGCAGCAATTTATGAAGCTGTTGTAAACGGAAAGCCTTTGATTGAAAAAATTGTTACAGTATCTGGAAAAGCAATTAAAAATCCTAAAAACTTAAAAATTGCAATAGGGACACCTTTCTCATATATTTTAGATTACTGTGCTGTAGATAGAGAAAAAATGGAAAGATTGGTCATGGGTGGACCTATGATGGGGCTTGCTCAAATGACAGAAGATGCTACTGTAATAAAAGGTACATCAGGTCTTTTGGCTCTAACAACTGAGGAAATGAGACCATACAAGACAAAATCTTGTATAAGTTGTTCTAAATGTGTTTCTGCGTGTCCTATGGGACTTGAACCACTTATGTTTGATAGATTAGCTGCTAATAAACAATATGATGAAATGGCAGAATATAATTTAATGGATTGTATTGAATGTGGTTCTTGTAACTATATTTGTCCTGCAAATAGACCTTTGGCTGAAGCTATTAAAACAGGAAAATCAAAATTAAGAGCAAAAGCAAAGAAAAAAAAGTAGATTAAACTAATTAAGGAGGATAAAAGTGAGTACAATTTTGAAAACAGGACCAGCTCCTCATATTAGAACAGCAGAAACTGTTGAGTCAGTAATGTATGATGTTGTTATAGCTTTGATACCAGCATTTGCTATGGCTGTATATTCATTTGGAGTGAGGGCTTTAATATTAACTGCTGTGTCAGTTGCAACTTGTATAGCCACTGAATATATATGGCAGAAAATATTAAAAAGAGATATAGAAGCATTTGATGGTAGTGCTATATTAACAGGTATATTATTTGCATTTGTAGTTCCTGTTGGAATGGGTTTACAATATGTGATAGTTGGAAATTTTGTAGCAATAACATTAGGAAAAATAGTTTATGGTGGTTTAGGACATAATATCTTCAACCCAGCTTTAATCGGAAGAGCATTTGTTCAAGCATCTTGGCCAGTAGCAATAACAACTTTTGCTTATGATGGAAAAGCTGGTGCAACAGTTTTGGATGCTATGAAAAGGGGTATTCCTTTAACAGATTCATTGATATATGAAGGAGGAAATCAGTATATTAATGCGTTTTTAGGACAAATGGGTGGTTGTTTAGGAGAAACATCTGCTTTGGCATTATTAATTGGTGGAGTATATTTAATTTATAAAAAACAAATAGATTGGAAAGTTCCTGCTGTTATGATAGGAACAGTATTTGTTTTAACTTGGGCGATGGGAGCAAATCCTTTCATGCAAATATTATCAGGAGGATTATTTTTAGGTGCTTTCTTTATGGCAACTGATATGGTTACAAGCCCAATAACAGGAAAAGGTAGAGTTATCTTTGCCTTAGGAATAGGAATTTTAGTATCTTTAATAAGAATAAAAGGTGGATATCCAGAAGGAACAGCTTATGCTATTTTAATAATGAATGGTGTAGTCCCTTTAATTGACAGATATATAAGAGCTAAAAAGTTTGGAGGGGTGAGCAAAAATGGAAAATAGATATATACATTTTGGAATCGTCCTTGGTCTAATAGCAGCTATATCAGCTGGAATACTTGGTGGAGTTAATGGTTTTACAAGTAAGGTTATAGCAGAAAATACTAAAAAAATAGTTAATGAAGCAAGAAAAGAAGTTTTACCAGAAGCAGTTAGTTTCAAAGAAGATGAAGCAAAGGTAGCTGATGAAATACAATACATACCTGGATTTAATGATGCAGGAGAAGTAGTAGGATATGTTGCATCAGTTACAGAACCTGGTTATGGTGGAGATATAAATTTTGTTGTAGGAATTGATAAAGATGCTAAAGTAACAGGGCTAAATGTAGTTACAAGTTCAGAAACTCCTGGATTAGGAGCTAAGATTAATGGAAAAGAATGGCAAGAACATTGGATAGGAAAAGATGCTACTTATGAATTTAATAAGTCAGTAGATGCTTTTGCAGGAGCTACAATATCACCTAAAGCTGTTTATACAGGAGTTATAAAGGCATTAAATACTTATCAAAATGAGGTGAGTAAATAATGAAAAAATTTGAAGTGCTTACATCTGGAATATTTAAAGAAAATCCAATATTTGTATTAATGTTAGGGCTTTGTCCTACACTTGGGGTAACAAGTAGTGCAATAAATGGTTTTTCAATGGGGCTTGCAGTTATAGCAGTTCTTGCATGTTCAAATGGTTTGATATCACTTTTTAAGAAATTCATACCTGATGAAGTAAGAATACCAGCATTTATAATGATAATAGCCTCACTTGTTACAGTGGTTGATATGGTTATGAATGCTTATACACCTGACTTATATAAGGTATTAGGTATATTTATCCCACTAATAGTTGTTAACTGTATAGTGCTTGGAAGAGCAGAAAGTTTTGCTTCTAAGAATGGAGTTATAGATTCTATACTTGATGGTATTGGATCTGGAATAGGATTCACTCTATCTTTAACTTTCTTAGGTTCAATAAGAGAAATTTTAGGAAATGGTTCTATATTTGGAATTCCATTAGTTCCTGCTAATTTTTCTCCCGCTTTGATATTTATATTAGCACCTGGAGGTTTTATTACAATAGGAATAATTATGGGCTGTATAAATATGAAAAAAGAAAGAGACGCAAAGAAAAAGAAGGTGGCTAAAAAATGAGTATAAGTGGATTGTTTAGTATAATTATTACTTCAATATTTATAAATAATATAATATTTGCTAAGTTCTTAGGTTGTTGTCCATTTATGGGAGTTTCTAAAAAAGTTGACTCATCATTAGGTATGGGTATGGCAGTTACTTTCGTTATTACAATAGCTTCAGGAGTAACTTGGATAGTTTATAGATTGATATTAGAACCTCATGGCTTGGGATATTTACAAACAATAGCTTTTATATTAATAATAGCTTCTCTTGTACAATTCGTTGAAATGGCAATTAAAAAGACATCACCAAGTCTATATAAAGCACTTGGAGTATTCTTACCATTAATCACAACAAACTGTGCTGTTCTAGGAGTTGCTATAATCAATATCCAAGTAGGATATAATTTTATAGAAACATTAGTAAATGGTTTTGGTGTTGCAGTAGGATTTTCATTAGCATTGTTACTTTTAGCTGGAATAAGAGAAAGACTAGAATTTGCAAATACTCCTAAAAACTTTAAAGGAGTTCCAATAGCATTTATAACAGCTGGACTTTTAGCTATGGCATTTATGGGATTTAGTGGAATGCAAATTTAACTTAATTATACAAATGGAGGTATATAATGGAAGCGATTATAATGCCAGTTGTAGTTTTAGGTATAACTGGAGTATTAATGGGGCTATTTTTAGCTTTTGCTTCAAAGAAATTTGAAGTTGAAGTAGATCCCAAAGTAGAAGCTATACTAGCTGTTCTGCCAGGAGCTAACTGTGGAGCTTGTGGATTTCCTGGTTGTGCTGGATATGCAGCAGGAGTAGCTTTAGAAGGTGCAAAGATGACATTATGTGCACCTGGTGGACCTAAGGTAGCTGCAAAAATAGGAGATATAATGGGAGTAGCAGTAGAAATGCCTGTTAAAAAGAAACCTGCTGCTAAAAAACCAGTAGAAAAGAAAGTAGTTCAAACTGGTGAACCAATATCAGCAAGTCAAGAATTTATTGAAAAAAATAAGAGAATGTTAATGAAGTTCAAAGATGCTTTTGATGCAGGGGATAAAGAAGGTTATGAAAAACTAGAAAATCTAGCAAAGATGGCAAAGAAAGATGAACTATTAAAATATTATGAAGAAATAAAATCAGGAAAAATAGTTCCAGATGGAAGTGCACCAGCGGCAGCAGGAGCAGCTAGTGCAAATCCAATATCAGCAACAAAGGAATTTGTTGAAAAAAATAAGAGAATGTTAATGAAATTTAAAGAAGCCTTTGATGCAGGGGATAAAGAAGGTTATGAAAAACTAGAAAATCTAGCAAAAATGGCAAAGAAAGAGGAACTATTAAAATTCTATGAAGAAATAAAGGCAGGAAAGACAGTACCAGATCCAGCAACAATGGTTGACAGTCCAGTTGCAAAAGAAGAAGCTCCAAAGGTTGAAACAAAAGTTGGAGATTCTAAAAAGCAAGAGGCTGCTTATTGCAGTACATTAGGTGATGGCTTGTGTGTACCAGAACAAAATGAAAAAACAAAAGAAGAATTAAAAAAACAAGCTGAACCACCTAAAACAGCAGAAGGGACAGAAAAGGATAAATAGTATATTATAAAGAAATAAAATAATTAAACAAAAAGCACTAGAAATATATTTATAAATCTAGTGCTTTTTATTTAGAATATCTTTTTTTAATAATATATTGACAGGTACATATATTAGATATATAATAATTAAAATATATTAAAAATAATCAAAAGAAGAAACTTTAATTATAAGGAGGAAATGGGTATGAAAATGAAAAAAATTTTGTTTGGCTTACTGACAATATTTATATTAATGTTTGCAGTTGCTTGTGGGAAAAAAGAAGCACCAACTGAGGATGCAAATGCACAACAAGAAGGAGTGACAAGTGAAGTAGCAACACAAGACTATCACATTGGAATAGTTACAACATCAGTTTCACAATCAGAAGATAATTTCCGTGGAGCAGAGGCAGTTGCCAGCAAATATGGTTCAGTAATGATGAGGAGGAAAAATTACAGTGGTAACAGTTCCTGATAATTTTATGCAAGAACAAGAAACAACAATTTCACAAATGGTTTCTCTTGCAGATGATCCAAAGATGAAAGCAATAGTTGTAGTAGCAGAAGGAGTGCCAGGGACCTATCCAGCATTCAAGGCTATAAGAGAAAAAAGACCTGATATTTTGCTGTTTGTAAATAATAACTCACGAAGATCCAGTACAAGTAAGTACAGTCGCAGATGTGGTCGTGAAATTCAGATTCAGTAGCAAGAGGATATTTAATAGTAAAAACAGCTCATGACCTAGGAGCAACAGAAATTTATGCACATCTCTTTCCCTAGACATCTAAGCTATGAAACTATTTCAAGAAGAAGAGCAATAATGGAACAAACAGCTAAAGGATTTAGGAATGGAATATATTGAAATGTCAGCACCAGACCCAGTAAGTGATGTTGGAGTTCCAGGGGCACAACAATTTATATTAGAACAAGTACCAAACTGGGTAGCAAAATATGGTAAAGACACAGCATTTTTTGCAACAAATGATGCCCAAACAGAACCTTTATTAAAACAAATAGCTGCCCATGGTGGATATTTCATAGAAGCAGATTTACCATCTCCAACAATGGGGTATCCAGGAGCATTCGGAATAGAATTTTCTGATGATGAAAAAGGAAATTGGCCAAAAGATATTGGAAAGAAAGTTGAAAAGGCAGTTATAGCTGCTGGTGGTTCAGGAAGAATGGGAACATGGGCATATTCATATAATTTCTGCTGGTAGTAGAAGGGCTTACAGATTTGGCAGTAAAATCTATTGAAAGTGGAGATAGAGATTTTACATTAGATAAAGTTTTAGCTTCTCTTGATGCAGCAACACCTGGTGCTAAATGGAATGGAAGTATAATGAAAGATAATAATGGAGTAGAAAGTTCAAAATGCATTCTCGTATATCAAGATACATACATTTTTGGAAAAGGATATATGGGAGTAACTTCTGTTGAAGTTCCAGAAAAATATGGAAAAATTGGAAATAAATAAAAAATAAATATTTAAGGTAGTAGGATAGTGGGGGCTGGAGCTTTTATTTTTATGCACCAGCCCCTACTTTAATATTAAATATATATAAATAAGGGGGAAATTATAAATGTCGGATACGATATTAAAAATAGAAAACCTCTCTAAGTCATTTGGTGATAATACTGTACTGAAAGATATTAATTTAGAATTAAAATCGGGGGAAATTCTTGGACTTGTTGGAGAAAATGGTGCAGGAAAATCTACTTTAATGAAAATTATATTTGGTATGGATATAATAAGAGAAACAGGTGGGTATAATGGAAAAATCTTTTTTGATGGAAAAGAAGTTAATTTTTCATCTCCATTTGATGCTCTTAATGCTGGCATAGGAATGGTTCACCAAGAGTTTTCATTGATACCAGGTTTTAAAGTTAGTGAGAATATAGTTTTAAATAGAGAGTCAACAAAAAATAATATAATGACACATCTTTTTGGAGAAGGAATAAGAAAGATTGACCAAAAAGATAACACAAAAAGAGCGCAAGAAGCTATTTCAAAACTAGGAGTAAATTTAACAGGACAAGAACAAATAAATGAAATGGCAGTTGCTTATAAACAATTTACAGAAATTGCTCGTGAAATAGAAAGAGAACATACAAAACTTTTAGTTTTAGACGAGCCAACAGCAGTTTTGACAGAGGATGAAGCTAAGATTTTGCTAGATACAATGAAAAAATTATCTGCAAAAGGAATAACTATAATATTTATAACACATAGACTTAATGAAATAATGTCTGTTTCTGATAAGGTAACAGTTTTAAGAGATGGTCAACTTATAAATACAGTTCCTACAAAATCTACAAATGTAAATCAAATTACAGAATGGATGATAGGAAGAAAAGTAAGTACATCATCTGATGTAAAAAATGTAGATAACTCTGATGCAGAAAACTTTATGGAGATAAAAGATTTATGGGTTGATATGCCAGGAGAAATGTTAAAAGGTTTAGACTTAGATATTAAAAAAGGTGAAATACTTGGTCTAGGTGGTATGGCTGGTCAAGGAAAGATAGCCGTAGCAAATGGGATAATGGGACTTTTTAAATCAAAAGGAAATGTAAAATACAAGGGTGAAGACCTAGTTTTAAATAAACCAACATATCCATTAGAAAAAGGAATATTTTTTGTTTCAGAGGATAGAAAAGGTGTTGGACTACTACTTGATGAAAGTATAGAAAGAAATATCGCTTTTCCTGCTATGGAAATAAAAGGACAATTTTTGAAAAAATATTTAGGCTTTTTAAATGTAATAGATGATAAGGCTGTTACAGATAATGCAAAAAAATATATAGAAAAATTAGAAATAAAAAGTATGGGAGAAAAACAAAAAGTTGCTGAACTAAGTGGAGGAAACCAACAAAAAGTTTGTGTTGCAAAAGCCTTTACCATGGAGCCAGATTTATTATTTGTTTCTGAACCAACAAGAGGTATAGATGTTGGAGCTAAACAATTAGTTCTGGAAACATTAAAAGAATATAACAGAGAAAGAAATACAACAATAGTTGTAACTTCATCTGAAATTGAAGAATTAAGAAGTATCTGTGATAGAATAGCAATAATAAATGAAGGTAAGGTTGCAGGAATATTACCAGCAACAGCAAGTATACTTGATTTTGGAAAATTAATGTCAGGAATAAAGGAGGGAGAATAATATGTTAAAGAAATTTGGTTTACCAAGATTAATAATCTTAATATTTTTAATTTCAACCTATATTATTGCTCCTTTTGTAGGTATTCCTATAACAACAGCTCTATCAGATACAATTATTAGATTTGGAATGAATGCTATTTTAGTTTTATCACTTATGCCTATGATAGAATCTGGAGCAGGACTTAACTTTGGTATGCCTCTTGGAATAGAAGCAGGACTTTTGGGAGCATTGTTAAGTATAGAATTAGGATTTAGTGGTTTTACAGGTTTTATTTTAGCAATACTTATAGCAATAATATTTGGATTTATTTTTGGTTGGGCTTATGGAGCTATTTTAAATAAAGTAAAAGGTGGAGAAATGATGATAGCCACATATATAGGTTTCTCATCAGTTGCCTTTATGTGTATCATGTGGATAGTTCTTCCATTTAAAAAGCCAGATATGATATGGGCTTATGGAGGCTCAGGGCTTAGAACAACAATAAGTGTTGAAACTTATTGGAAAGGTGTTTTAAATAATATCTTTGGAAAAATTTCACAAGCTATACCAATTGGAGAAATAATATTTTTCTTGATATTAGCATTTTTAATGTGGTTATTTTTTAGAACAAAATCAGGACTTTCTATGAGTGCTGTTGGAAAAAATGAAAAATTTGCACAAGCAACAGGTATTAATGCAGATAAAAGTAGAAAGCAATCTGTTATAATTTCAACTGTAATTGCAGCAATAGGAATAATAGTATATCAACAAAGTTTTGGATTTATTCAACTTTATTTAGCACCATTTAATATGGCATTTCCAGCAATAGCTGCTATATTAATTGGAGGGGCTTCTGTAAATAGAGTAACAATTTGGCATGTTATGATAGGAACTTTCTTATTTCAAGGAATATTAACTATGACTCCAACTGTTGTAAATGCCCTTATAAAAACAGATATGTCTGAAACAATAAGAATAATCGTTTCTAATGGAATGATTTTATATGCTTTAACTAGAAAGGAAGGTGGAAGTCGTGGATAATAATAAGGTAAAGAATTTTTTATTAAATAACAGTGTTCCTATACTTATACTTATTATGGTAGCTATAATGTTTCCACTTTCTGGTTTAAGTGGAGATTATTTAATTCGTGAAATGATACAAAGAATATCAAGAAATTTATTTTTAATAATGTCATTATTAATACCAATAGTAGCAGGAATGGGACTTAACTTTGGTATAGTTTTAGGAGCTATGGGTGGACAACTTGCCTTAATTCTTATAACTAACTGGCATATTATGGGTCTACAAGGAATATTTCTTGCTATGATACTATCAATCCCATTCTCTATTTTACTTGGAGCAGTTGGAGGAGTGATATTAAATAGAGCAAAAGGAAAAGAAATGATAACTTCTATGATATTAGGATATTTTATAAATGGAGTTTATCAACTTGTAGTTCTATATTCAATGGGAAAAATTTTTCCTGTTAAAGATAAAACACTTTTATTGTCTTCTGGTAGAGGTATAAAAAATACTGTGGATTTAACGGAAGTTGCAAAGTCAATAGATAATGCAATTCCACTTAAATTATTTGGTTATGAAATACCTGTTCTAACAATACTTTTTATAGTTGCACTTTGTTTCTTTGTTATATGGTTTAGAAAAACTAAACTAGGGCAAGATATGAGAGCTGTTGGACAAGATATGGAAGTATCAAAATCAGCAGGAATAGAAGTAAATAAAGTTAGAATCTATGCAATAGTTATATCAACTGTTTTGGCAGGAATAGGACAAGTAATTTATCTTCAAAATTTAGGAACAATAAATACATATAATTCACATGAACAAATAGGAATGTTCTCTGTTGCTGCTTTATTAATAGGAGGAGCTTCTGTTGCAAGAGCAACTATACCTAATGCAATAGGTGGAGTTATTTTATTCCATACAATGTTTGTTGTTGCTCCAAGAGCAGGAAAAGAATTAATGGGTTCTGCACAAATAGGAGAATATTTTAGAGTATTTATTTCTTATGGAATTATAGCTCTTGTTCTTATTATCTATGAATGGAGAAGAAAAAAGGAAAAGGAAAGAGAAAGAGAAAAAGCAATAGGATTTTAAAAGGTGAGGTAGAAAATGAAAAATACATTAAAAGTAGCTATTATAATTTTAATTCTTGTTGTGATTTCTGTAATTCTTTTTATAACTGGAAAAAGACATGATATTTTAATTGAAAATAATTCATCAACAGGAATTAAATATAGTATTAATGGAGAGCCATATAAAACATTAGATACTGGAAAAAAAGTAATGGGAATGACAAAAGGGATAGGGAATGTCATTTTTATAAAAACAAATGACAATAAAGTTTTAGAAAAAGATTTACCTTCTGATGATATAAATATTTTTATAAGTGAAATTATAAATAATTCTGAAAATTGGTACAAAGAAAATACTGAAAATTAATAGTTTTATATTGGTATATATAGCAATTTGTAAAATTTTAAATTTTGTGGTATAATACATCAGTATTTTATGAAATAGTAAAATATATAAATCGTAGATAGGAGGATATATGAAGAAATATTTACTAGCAGTTGTTTTTTTATGCTTGTCATTTCTTTCTTATTCTGATGGTACAGAAGTCCTAGATCAAGATACTAATACTGGTGTGATTACTCAAGCAAAAGATTTTGCTAAGGTAAGAGGTAAGTCTAAGAAACAAATTTTTATTGAAACACTTATTCCTACAATAGAAAAAATAAGGGATAAGGTAGAATCTGATAAGCAATATGTGATGAGTTTAATAGAAAAAGAAATTTTAACTGAAGAAGAAAAATTATTTTTAAATGAAATGTTTACCAAATATAAGGTAAGAAGTAGATCAAAAAGTGAGTTAGTTCATAAAATGGTGGTTCCACCAACATCATTTATTCTAGGGCAGGCTTCATTAGAGAGCGGATGGGGAAATTCAAAACTTGCAAAAGAGGGTAATAACTTATTTGCAGTGAGATCCACTTTAAAGGATAAGGAGAAAACTGTTTATCTAGGACCTAATCAGTTTTATAAGAAGTATGAAACTTTAGAAGATTCTTTAATGGACTATATAATGACTTTATCAAGACATTCAAGCTATTCTAGTTTAAGAAAAGCTATTAATAATGGTGAAGAAACTATGGTACTTGTGAAGCATTTAGGGAATTATTCTGAGGTAAAAAATATTTATGAGCAAAGATTAACTCAAATAATAACAAAAAACAACTTAGTAAAATATGATGATTAATTGAAAAAAGGAGCTTTAAGCTCCAAAAATCAAACGAAACAAAAAAACAGCCCACAGCCCACCCACAAACACCG
>QFCM01000220.1_pt1 | contig 12418 bp, 8 predicted proteins | sample 5346001 | NCBI WGS metagenome assembly QFCM01 (sample SAMN09062260, study PRJNA434731) | Human gut metagenome, whole genome shotgun sequencing project. | isolation source: stool timepoint D gemcode assembly | host: Homo sapiens | collected 2016 | reverse complement strand
GTTGTGTGTGTGGTCGGGGGGGTTGTTGGGGTATTTTTACAGCTTGTAAAAAAGATACAGTGGAAGTTATAAGAGCTGTAAAAATCCAAGAAATAAATTCAATGCAAGATGAGAATTTTAATATTGATTTTCCAGCAGAAATTTCCCCTACACAAAAAACTGTATTAGCTTTTAAATATGCTGGTAAAATTAAGAGTATAAATTTTGAAAGTGGAGATTTTGTAAAAAAAGGGCAAGTAATTGCTACAATGGATGATAAAGATTACAAAGTTAATTTAGAAGCATTTTCTAAAAAATATGAAGCAGCAAAAGCTGTTGCACAAAATGCAGAAACACAATTTGCCAGAGCTGAAAAATTGTATAAAGGAGAAGCACTTGCAAAAAAAGATTATGATAATGCACTTATGCAAAAAAATGTTGCTATATCAACTTTTAAAGAAGCTAGTGCTGGACTTGAAAATGCTAGAAACACTTTAAATGACACAAAAATAATAGCTCCTTATGATGGATATATAGATAAAAAAATAGTTGAAGTAGGAACTGTTGTTCCAGAAGGAGGTCCTGTTATTTCATTTATATCAAATGAAATAACTGATATTTCTGTAAATGCTTCATTAAAAGACATTGAATATATTAAAAATGCTAATGGTATAATTTTTAAAGATAATTTATCAGAAAAAACATATCCTCTTAAAGTTAAAAGTGTTGCACAAAATCCCGATCCTATTAATTTAACTTATCCTGTTACCTTTACTTTTTCAAATCTTAGTGAAGGTGAAAAATTTTTATCTGGACAGACAGGGACTGTAACTATAAGTGTTAAAAATAATGGAAATCAAGAAATTTTAATTCCTTTAAATGCTGTTTTTGAAGATAATGGTTCAAATGTTTATCTATTTAAAAATGGAATAGCTGTTAAAACTCCAATAAAAATTGGAGAATTAAGAGAAACTGATAAAATAAGTGTAGTTAAAGGATTAAAAAGTGGAGATAAAGTAATAGTTGCAGGAGTAAGTAAATTAGCAGATGGAGAAAAAGTGAGACTTTTAGGAGGCAATAAATGAAAATTATAGAATACTCTATAAAAAATAGAGTAGTTATAGTCTTTGCAACATTAGTTTTAACCATTGCTGGAATATTTTCATATTTTGAATTAGGAAAACTTGAAGATCCAGAATTTAAAGTTAAAGAAGCAATAGTTGTTACTTTATATCCAGGTGCCTCTCCTGAAAGTGTTGAGCAGGAAGTTACAGATAAAATAGAAATTGCTCTCAGAAAAATTCCTAATGCAGATGTTGATAGTGTATCAAAGGCTGGTTATTCAGAAGTACATATAAAAATAGATGAAAGTACCCCAAGTGAAAAAATAGATCAACAATGGGATATAGTTAGAAAAAAAATTAATGATGTAAAAACTACTTTACCTTTAGGGGCATTACCTCCAGTAGTTCTTGATGACTATGGAGATGTATACGGTATGTTCTTTGCAATAACAAGTGAAGGCTTTTCTAAGGAAGAACTTTATAATTATGCAAAAGATATTAGGAAAGAGTTAGAAAAAACAGATGGAGTGGCAAAGACAATTTTATTTGGTAATAGTGATAGTGTTATAGAAGTTTTAGTTGATAAGAATAAAATAGCTAATCTTGGAATAAATGAAAAAATGATAGCCTTAGCATTTACAAGCCAAAATATACCTGCTTATGCTAACTCAATGTTACATGGAGATAAAAATATTAGATTTGATATAGATCAAAGTTTTGAATCCATAGAAGATATAGAAAATTTAGTTATATATTCAACTCCACCAGTATTAAATGTCCAAAAGCCAACAACAGTATTATTAAAAGATATTGCTGAGGTTAGAAAAACAGAAGTTAAACCTTATACTACAAAGATGAGATACAATGGTAAAGAAGCTATTGGACTTATGCTGTCACCTGTTACTGGAACAAATGTAGTTGAAACAGGAAAAGAAATAAATAAAAAAATAGAACTTCTTAAACAAGATTTGCCCTATGGAATTGAAATAGAAAAAGTTTACTATCAACCTGAACTTGTATCCTCTGCAATAAACCAATTTATAATAAATTTGATTGAATCAGTTGTAGTTGTTGTAGGTGTTCTTTTAATCACTATGGGAATTAGAAGTGGATTGATAATTGGTAGTGGACTTATACTTTCAATATTGGGGACTCTTATTGCAATGCTAGGAATGAAAATAGATTTACAAAGAGTTTCTTTGGGAGCTTTTATAATTGCAATGGGAATGCTTGTTGACAATTCAATAGTTGTAGTTGATGGAGTTTTGGATTCATTGGATAGTGGAAATAATAAATATACTGCTCTAACTAAACCAACAGAAAAAACTGCTATACCTCTTTTAGGAGCAACTTTTATAGCAATAATTGCATTTTTACCTATGTATCTTATGCCAACAACTGCTGGTGAATATATAAAAAGTTTGTTTTGGGTAGTTGCTGTTTCACTGGGATTGAGTTGGATAATCTCACTTACACAAACAACAGTATTTTGTGATATATATTTAAGTGAAAATAATCTTAAATCTGGAAATAGTAAAGGAAAATTATTACATGATAAATTTTCAGTCTTACTTGAAAAAATTTTAACTCATAAAAAATTTTCAATTTTAATTTTACTTGGAGCATTTTTTCTTTCAATGTTATTATTTATAAAAGTTCCATTTTCCTTTTTTCCAGATTCAGACAAAAAAGGCTTTGTAATTAATCTATGGAATCCAGAAGGAACAGATATAGAGTACACTAATAAAATCAGTGAAGCAGTTGAAAATGAGGTTTTAAAACAAGATGGAATAATATCAGTTACCTCAGCAATAGGAGCTTCACCATCAAGATATTATATTGCTACTATTCCAGAATTACCTAATACAGCTTTATCTCAATTGATAATCTCAGTTAAAAAACTTAAAAATATTGATAAAATTAGTGAAACTGTTAAAGAATTTGTAGATAATAATTTCCCAGATACTCGTGTTGAAATTAGAAAATATGCTAATGGTATGCCCACAAAATATCCTATACAACTTAGAATTATTGGCAATGATCCAAGTATTTTGAGAGAATACTCTAAAAAATTTGGAAATATTTTAAGAGATATTGAAGGAGCAGAAAATGTCCAAACAGATTGGAAAGAAAAACAATTAGTTATAAAACCAGAACTTGATAAAGTAAAAGAAAGAGAAAGTCTTGTAACAGCTCTGGATATTGCAACTTCATTAAGTAGAAGTACTAATGGTATAAAAATTGGGACATTTAAAGATGGAGAAGAAAATATTCCAGTTATGTTTAAAGAAAAAAATGATAGTAGAGAATTTAATATGAATAGCTTAGGTCAAGTTCCTGTATGGGGCTTAGGTTTCAAAAGCATCCCATTTAGAGAACTTATAAGAAAAGAAAATCTTATCTGGGAAAATCCAATTATAATAAGAAAAGATGGATTTAGAGCAATACAAGTACAAGCAGATGTTAAAAATGGGTATAGAGTTGAAGCTGTTAGAAAAAAATTTGCTCAAGCAATAAAAGAAAGTAAAATAGAACTACCAAAAGGATATAAATTAGAGTGGAGTGGAGAATTTTATGAACAAGAAAAAAATACAAAAGAAGTTATTTCTTATGTTCCATTACAATTAATAATTATGTTTATGACCTGTGTGCTTCTATTGGAAATTTAAAAGACCCTATTATAATTTTTGGAGTTTTGCCACTATCTTTTATTGGCATACTCCCTGGACTCTTTATTACAGGAAGAACATTTGGTTTTATGGCAATAATTGGAACAATAAGTTTAAGTGGTATGATGATAAAAAGTGCTATTGTTTTAATAGATGAGATAAGATATGAAATTTATACTCTGAAAAAAGAACCTTTTAAAGCTATTATAGATTCTAGTGCAAGTAGAATAAGAGCTGTTTCACTGGCAGCTGGAACAACTGTATTGGGCATGACACCTTTGATGTTTGATCCTCTATTTTCAGATATGGCAATAACTATTGTCTTTGGTTTGACTGTTACTACATTACTAATTTTATTTGTTGTTCCATTGTTATATAGCATATTCTATAAAATAGACAAGCCAAAAGAAAATTAATTAAATAAAACTTGCAAAAAAGTTAATTTATAGTTATAATAAAAATATGACTTATTAAGTAAAGTATAAAATTAAAATAAATTGTAAAATATTAGGAGGATATAAAGAATGAATAAAATTAGTTTAGTGTATTACAGCGCAACTGGAAATACTGAATCAATGGCAAAAGCTATTGAAGAAGGGATTGTGGAAGCTGGTGGAAAAGTTACTGTCTATAAATCAAATGCAATGAATAAAGATGATATTCTTTCAAGTGATGTTATAGTAATGGGATCATCTGCAACAGGATCAGAAGTCATAGATGAAAGTGATTTATTACCATTTATGGAAGAAGATGGTCCTAAATTCAAAGGTAAAAAGGTATATATCTTTGGTTCTTATGGTTGGGGAGGTGGAGAATATGCAGACAACTGGAAAACTCAACTAGAAGGATTTGGAGCTAAGATAGTTGCTATGCCTATTCTTGCTAATGAAGCTCCTACTGATGAAGAATTAGCTCAATTAAAAGAAATTGGTAAAAAATTAGTTACTATCTAATTAAATAAAATTAATATAAGTACATAAAAGCTGTTACAAAAAATTTTGTACAGCTTTTTTAAATATTTCTAATAAATATATTGAAAAAAACTCATAAATCTATTATGATTAGTTAGATGATATTTACAAATTTATTTATAGTTTTTGAAGGAGGAGAATAATGTATTGTTGTACAAAAATAAATGATGATATTATTTGGATTGGTGTTAATGATAGAAAAACTGAAAGATTTGAAAACTATATTCCTTTGGATAATGGAATAACATATAATTCATATCTAATAATGGATGAAAAAATATGTATAATTGATGGTGTTGAAGAAGGAGAAAATGGAAATTTTTTATCTAAAATAGAAGCAATGATAGGTAATGCCCCTGTTGATTATATTATAGTAAACCATGTGGAACCTGATCACTCTGGTTCAATTAAAAATATGTTAAAAATTTATCCAGAATTAAAAGTTGTAGGAAATGCAAAAACTATAATGATGTTAAAATTATTAGGTCTTGATTTGCCAGATGAAAGAGTTGTAACTGTAAAAGAAAAAGATATTCTAGATTTAGGAAAACATAAATTAACTTTTTATTTAATGCCTATGGTGCATTGGCCTGAATCAATGGCAACTTATGATATAACAGATAAAATTTTATTTTCAAATGATGCTTTTGGAAGTTTTGGAACATTAGATGGAGCTATTTTTGATGACGAAGTTAATACAGATTTTTTTACTGATGAAATGAGAAGATATTATTCTAATATAGTTGGAAAATTTGGAGCTCCTGTAAATGCTGTATTAAAAAAGTTATCTTCTGTTGAAATTTCTTGTATCTGCCCTTCACATGGATTAGTTTGGAGAAAATATATAAAAGAAATTATAGAAAGATATCAAAAATGGGCTAATATGGAAGCTACAAAAGAAGGAGTAGTAATAGTTTATGGAAGTATGTATGGTCATACTGCTGAAATGGCAGAAGTTTTAGGAAGAGAACTAGGAAACAGAGGAATTAAAGATGTTATAATTTACGACTCATCTAAAACAGATCATTCATATATATTTAGTACAATTTGGAGATATAAAGGGCTTATGTTAGGATCTTGTGCTCATAATAATGATATTTATCCAAAAATGGAGCCATTACTTCATAAGTTAGAAAACTATGGTTTAAAAAATAGATATTTAGGAATTTTTGGAAATATGATGTGGAGTGGTGGTGGAGTAAAAAGAATTAAAGAATTTGCTGCTACTTTAACTGGTTTAGAACAAATTGGAGAACCTATTGAAATAAAAGGACACATTACTCCTGAAGAAAGAGATAGATTAATAGAACTTGCTAATCTTATGGCAGATAAACTTATAGCTGATAGAAAATAATAATGTAAAAAGTCCACTATGTGCGGTAGTGGACTTTTGCTATTTTTTAATTCTACTTCTATTGTCTAGTTTATTATACTCTTTATTTTTTTGCTTGTCAATGATATAATATTTTTGCTATTTTTTCCTCCTTTAATCCAAACGAAAGTGAGGTGAAAAGGTTGAAAAAGTTCTACTTTATTATTGTCATGATAGTAATATTCTTATTATTATCTAAAAATGCTTACTAAGGTTTTATGTGGGATATGATGGCGGTCATATCCTGCTTTTTTTAATTTTGTAGAACTTCATTTACCAATGGTTTTCCTTCAATAAAATCTTTTATATTATTTAAAGTTGTAACAGTGATTGCATCAACTGCTTCTTTTGTAAAATATGCTTGGTGCGATGTTATAAGAACATTATAGAAAGATAAAAGTCTTCCTAAAATATCATCTTCTATAACTTGATTAGATTTATCTTCAAAGAAATAATTTTCTTCTTCTTCATATACATCAAGAGCAACAGCTCCAATTTTTTTATCTTTTAAGGCTTCAACTAAATCAGCTGAATCTATAAGCATACCTCTACCTGTATTTACTAAAATAACTCCATCTTTCATTTTCAACATAGATCTTCTATTAATCATATATTTAGTGTCTTTTGTAAGAGGACAATTTAAAGAAATAATATCTGATTTAGCATAAAGTTCATCTAAACTTACATATTCAAAACCAAGTTCATCTGCAGCCTTTTGATTAGGATATAAATCATAAGCTATGACTTTCATATCAAAGCCTCTTAATATTTTAATCAATATTTGCCCTATTTTTCCAGTTCCTATAATTCCAGCAGTTTTTCCATCTAAATCAAAGCCCATTAGACCATTTATAGAAAAATTTCCCTCTCTTGTACGAACATAGGCTTTATGAATTTTTCTATTGACTGCTAAAATAAGTCCTACTGTGTATTCAGCTATGGCATGAGGTGAATAAGCAGGAACTCTAACAACTTTAAATCTGTTATGTATATCTTTTAAAGAAACATTGTTAAATCCAGCACATCTCATAGCCAAAAGTTTTATTCCATTTTCAGCCATAATATCAATAGTTTCTTTATTTATATTATCATTGGCAAAACCACAAACAACATCATAACCTTTTGTTAAATTAGCAGTTTCTTCTGTTAATCTAACTTTTAAAAAAGTCATCTCAAAATTATAATCTTTTTCATATTTTTTAAAAAATTCTTTATCATAATCTTTTATATCAAAAAATATGATTTTTGTTTTTTCCATACTTCTACCTCCCAAAATAATTTAATGATCTTATAATGATTAAATTTTACCATATTTTTTAATAAATTTAAAGAAAAGTAAGAAGAAATTCACTTGATTTAGATAATTAAATAATATACAATGAAACTATGTAAAATTTATAATGAAGGTGTAAAAATGAAAATAGGTTTAGTTTTAGAAGGCGGAGGAATGAGAACTCTTTTTACAGCTGGAGTTCTTGATGCTTTCCTTGATAAAGATATAAAAGTTGATGGTGTTGTTGGAGTATCTGCTGGAGCATTATTTGGAGTTAATTATATATCTGGACAAAAAGAAAGATCAGTGAGATATAATAAAAAATATTCCAATGAAAAAGGATATATGGGATTTTATAGCTGGATAACAACAGGAAATGCTGTAAATAAAGATTTTGCATTTTATAAAATTCCTTTTAAATTAGATAAGTTTGATGAAAAAGAATTTGAAAAAGCAAAAGTAGATTTTTATGTCGTGATGACAAATATAGAAACTGGAAAACCCGAATATGTTTTAATAAAAGATGTTTTTAAACAAATGGAATATTTCAGAGCCACATCTGCTTTACCTTTTGCTTCAAAGATTATAGAAATAAAAGGTAAAAAATATTTAGACGGAGGAATTTCAGATAGTATACCAATAGATTTTTGTGAAAGTTTAGGTTATGATAAAATTATTGTTGTATTAACAAGACCAGAGAACAATTATAAAGATGACAAATTAAATTTTTTATATAAATTAGTATATAGAAAATATCCAAACTTAGTTAATAGACTTGTCAATATGGGAAAAGATTATGAAGTGGTTTTAAAAAAGATAAAAGATTTAGAAAATAAAGATAAAATATTTGTTATAAGACCACCTGAAATTTTAAAAATTGGTAGGCTTGAAAAAAATAAAGATAAAATTCAAAAAGTTTATGATATTGGGTTGAATACAGGCTTGAAAGAAATAGATAATCTTTTAAAATATTTGAACAAATAAGATTATTTTCATACTTTTTTATAAAAATAAATTATAAAAACCTTGAATTTTATTTTAAATATGTTATAATATTTTTAGAAAATTTCTGACCTTACCGCTATTTCCAGGAGGTTTTGGGTCTAATGTCGTCATGGGGTTGGCGCTGTCTTTAATAAATCAGATATATCACGAATATCAATAGTTATTACGGATACTGTATATTTTAGGTAACTGACTACCACTTGTTGTGTTTGACGACTAAAACCATAATGAGGCGATAGGTCGGTTTTTTTATTTAAAAATAAAGGGAGAATATTTATGAAAATTACTAGCAAAGAGTTAACAGACATTTTTCAAAAGCATGTTGAGAATTTATTTCCAAACAAAGAATTAAAACCTGTTGAAATTACAATAGCAACAAATGAAAATTTTGGTGATTACCAATGTAATTTTGCTATGATAAATTCTAAGATAATTGGAGATAATCCAAGGAAAATTGCAGAAAAAATCAAAAATAATTTTCCTTATGGGAATGTTGTTGAAAAATTGGAAGTTGCAGGACCAGGTTTCATAAATATATTTTTATCTGATAAATATATTTCTGATTCTATAAAGAAAATAGGAGAAGATTATGATTTTTCATTTTTAAATAGAAAAGGAAAGGTTATAGTAGATTTCTCATCTCCAAATATTGCTAAAAGAATGCATATAGGACATTTAAGATCTACAATTATAGGTGAATCAGTATGTAGAATATATAGATATTTAGGTTATGATGTAGTTGCAGATAATCATATTGGAGATTGGGGAACACAATTTGGAAAATTAATAGTTGGATATAGAAAATGGCTTAATAGAGAAGCCTATGAAAAAAATGCAATAGAAGAACTTGAAAGAGTTTATGTAAAATTTTCTGATGAAGCAGAAAAAGACCCCTCTCTTGAAGATTTAGCAAGAGCAGAACTTAAAAAAGTCCAAGATGGAGAGGAAGAAAATACAAAACTTTGGAAAGAGTTTATCACTGAATCTTTAAAGGAATATAATAAGTTATATAAAAGACTTGATGTACATTTTGACACATATTATGGTGAATCTTTCTATAATGATATGATGGCAGATGTAGTAAAAGAGTTAATGGATAAGGGATTAGCAGTTGATGATGAGGGAGCTAAGGTAGTATTTTTTGATGAAAAAGATAATCTATTCCCTTGTATAGTTCAAAAGAAAGATGGAGCTTACCTATATTCAACATCAGATATAGCAACTGTAAAATTTAGAAAAAATACTTATGATGTAAATAAAATGATTTATCTCACAGATGCTAGACAACAAGACCATTTTAAACAATTCTTTAAAATAACTGATATGCTTGATTGGAATATAGAAAAATACCATATTTGGTTTGGTATTATAAGATTTGCAGATGGTATTCTATCAACTCGTAAAGGAAATGTAATAAAACTTGAAGAATTGTTAGATGAAGCACATAACCGTGCTTATGATGTAGTAAATGAAAAGAATCCTAATCTATCAGAAGAAGAAAAACAGAATATAGCTGAGGTTGTAGGAGTCAGCTCAGTTAAGTATGCTGATTTATCTCAAAATAAACAAAGTGATATTATATTTGAATGGGATAAAATGTTAAGTTTTGAAGGAAATACTGCACCATATTTATTATACACCTATGCTAGAATTCAATCTATTCTTAGAAAAGTTGCTGAACAAAATATTGACTTAAATGAAAATATAGAAATAAAAACTGATAATAAATTTGAAAAATCCTTAGCAACTTATTTATTAGCTTTTCCAATATCTGTATTGAAAGCTGCTGAAACTTTTAAACCTAATTTAATTGCAGATTATTTATATGAATTATCTAAAAAATTAAATAGTTTCTATAATAATTGTCCTATACTAAATCAAGATATAGAAACTTTAAAATCAAGAGCATTATTAATTAGAAAAACAGGGAAAGTTTTAAAAGATGGTTTGGGACTTCTAGGAATACCTGTTTTAAATAAAATGTAAAAATTAAGGAGGAATTATGGAAAGAAGACCAATTATAGGAATATCTTCAAGTGTAATTGTTGATGAGGCAGGTAGTTTTGCTGGATACAAAAGAGCCTATGTAAATAAAGATTATGTTGATGCTGTTATAAGGGCAGGAGGTGTTCCACTAATAATTCCATTTAGTACAGATAAAGAAGTGATTATCAGTCAAGCACAATTAATAGATGGCTTAATTTTATCAGGAGGGCATGATATAAGTCCATATAATTATGGACAAGAACCTAGCCAAAAAATAGGAGAAACTTTCCCAGAAAGAGATACTTATGAAATAATATTATTGGAAGAAAGTAAAAAAAGAAATATTCCAATTCTAGGTATTTGTAGAGGCTTTCAACTAATAAATGTTGCAGCAGGAGGAACTCTATATCAAGATTTATCATTAATTCCAGGAAATATTTTAAAACACAATCAAGTTTCTAATCCAACTTTAAAAACTCATAAGGTAGAAATAAAAGAAAATTCTTTTATTTCAAGTATTTTTGGAAAAGAAACAATGGTAAACTCATTTCATCATCAAGTAATTAACAAAGTAGCAAATGATTTTATAGTTGTTGCTAAAGCTAGTGATGGAGTGGTTGAAGCTATTGAGCATAAAACATATAAATTTTTAGTTGCTGTACAATGGCATCCAGAAATGTTAGCTGTAAATTGTGAAAAAGCTAGGGAACTTTTTAGTAAATTTGTAGAAGAAGCTAAAAAATAAATAATAGATTGGAGAAAAAATGGAAAGTAATCAAAAAATGAAATTTTGGTCAATAGTATTATTAACTATTAATTCTATTATAGGAACTGGAATATTTTTATCACCTGGGGCTGTTGCAAAATTAGTTGGTAGTAAAGCAGCAATAATTTACTTAGCAGCAGCAGTTTTTGCAGCTGTGTTAGCAGTAACTTTTGCAGCTGCTTCAAAATATGTTGTTAAATCTGGTGCAGCTTATGCCTATGCAAAAGCAGGATTTGGAGATGAAGTTGGTTCTTATGTTGGGATAACAAGAGTTGTCTCTGCAAGTATTGCATGGGGAGTTATGGCAACAGGTGTTGTAAAAACTACTTTATCTATTTTTGGACAAGACTCATCAAATATGAAAAATGTAACAATAGGATTCATAACTTTGATGTTGATCTTATTGATTATAAATTTAATAGGAACAAAACTTCTTACAATCATCAGTAATATATCAACAATTGGAAAAATTGGTGCTTTGGGAATAACTATAATAGCAGGTATATTTATATTAATTTTTTCTGGTGGAAATCATATAGAAAAATTGAATTTATTGAAAGATGCAGAAGGTAATAACTTAATTCCAGAATTTACAACTTCTGTTTTTGTTACAGCACTTATAGGAGCTTTTTATGCTTTTACTGGATTTGAAAGTGTTGCAAGTGGTTCAGCTGATATGGAAAAACCTGAAAAAAATCTTCCAAGAGCAATTCCACTGGCTATTGCAATAATTGCTGCTATATATTTTGGTATAGTATTTGTATCTATGTATATTGATCCAGTGGCTATGGTAACATCAAAAGATCCTGTTGTATTAGCTTCTATTTTTAAAAACCAATTATTACAAAAAATAATAGTTATTGGTGCACTTATGTCAATGTTTGGGATAAATGTGGCAGCTTCATTTCATACACCAAGAGTATTTGAAGCTATGGCTAAGGAAAAACAAGTCCCAGAATTTTTTGCAAAAAGAACAAAAGGTGGTTTACCTTTAACTTCTTTTATATTGACAGCAGTGATAGCAGTTGTGATACCATTGGCTTTTAATTACAATATGGCAGGTATAATTATAATCAGTTCAATATCAAGATTTATACAATTTATAATAGTTCCATTGGCTGTAATTGTATTTTTCTATGGAAAGAGTAAAGAAGAAGTTTTAAAGGCTAATAAAAATTTTATAATAGATGTTATTATTCCAATAATAGCATTATTACTTACAGTTTTATTGTTAATAAAATTTAATTGGGTTCAACAATTCTCAACAAAATTAGATGATGGTACAACACCCCACCCAAACCCCGCAGACCACACACAGCAACACGGCACAAAG
>QFCM01000258.1_pt1 | contig 13029 bp, 9 predicted proteins | sample 5346001 | NCBI WGS metagenome assembly QFCM01 (sample SAMN09062260, study PRJNA434731) | Human gut metagenome, whole genome shotgun sequencing project. | isolation source: stool timepoint D gemcode assembly | host: Homo sapiens | collected 2016 | reverse complement strand
CGGATCTTCGACAACAGCAAGATCAGCGATCACTTCGCCATCATCCCGACGCTGGTCTGTACGAAGGCCGCTGGTTCGACCCGAAATTCAAGAAAGACGAGTTCGATCCCGAGCGACGAGACTCGCGCCTGTGGAGCGAGGCCGAGGCCAAGAGCATCGTGGCCGCGTGCCGCGACAAGCCTGGCACCGTGACCGAAGAGTCGAAGCCGTCAACGCAGATGTCGCCGGCGCTGTTCGACTTGACCAGCCTGCAGCGCGAGGCCAACGGCCGCTTCGGCTTCTCGGCCAAGAACACGCTGGGCCTGGCGCAGGCGCTGTATGAAAAGCACAAGGTGCTGACCTACCCGCGTACCGATTCGCGCGCGCTGCCCGAAGACTACATGGGCACGGTCAAGCAGACCCTCGACATGCTGGGCGAAAGCTCGCCCAACTACCTGACGCACGCGAAGAAGATTCTCGCCAACCAGTGGGTCAAGCCGAACAAGCGGATCTTCGACAACAGCAAGATCAGCGATCACTTCGCCATCATCCCGACGCTGCAGGCACCGAAGAACCTGTCGGAGCCGGAGCAGAAGCTGTACGACCTGGTGGTGCGCCGCTTCCTGGCGGTGTTCTTCCCGGCGGCCGAATACCAGGTCACCACCCGCGTGACCGAGGTGGCAGGGCATCACTTCAAGACCGAAGGCAAGGTGCTGGTGAACCCGGGCTGGCTGGTCGTCTATGGCCGCGAGGCGCAGGGCGAAGATGCCAACCTTGTGCCGGTCGCCAAGGACGAGAAGGTCAAGACGGACAAGGTCGAGCCGGTGGGCCTCACCACCAAGCCGCCCGCACGCTATAACGAAGCGACACTGCTTTCTGCCATGGAGGGCGCCGGCAAGCTGGTCGACGACGACGCGCTGCGCGAAGCCATGGCCGGCAAGGGCCTGGGCACGCCAGCCACGCGCGCGGCCATCATCGAAGGGCTGTTGACGGAAAAGTACCTCGTGCGCGAGGGCCGTGAGCTGATCCCGACGGCCAAGGCCTTCCAGCTGATGACGCTGCTGCGCGGCCTGGGCGTGGAAGAACTGACGCAAGCGGAGTTGACCGGCGGCTGGGAGCACAAGCTTTCCCTCATCGAGCGTGGTCAGCTGGAGCGCGACGAATTCATGCGCGAGATCGCGCAGATGACGCAGCAGATCGTCAAGCGCGCGAAGGAATACGACAGCGACACCATCCCCGGCGACTATGCGACGCTTTCCACGCCATGTCCGCAATGCGGGCACGTGGTCAAGGAAAACTACCGCCGCTTCGCGTGCAGCCACTGCGACTTCTCGATCAGCAAGATTCCGGGTGGACGCCAGTTCGAGCTGGACGAGGTCGAAGAATTGCTGACCAACAAGACCATCGGCCCGCTGCAGGGTTTCCGCAGCAAGATGGGCCGGCCGTTTGCGGCCATCCTCAAGCTGGCGCAGGAAGACGGTCACTGGAAGATGGAGTTCGACTTCGGTCAGAACGACGAAAACGATGGCGAGCCGGTCGATTTCTCCGGGCAGCAAAGCGTCGGCCACTGCCCGAAGTGCAACGGCAACGTCTACGAGCACGGCCTGAAGTACGTGTGCGAGAACGCCGTGGCGCAGCCCAAGACGTGCGATTTCACCACCGGCAAGATCATCCTGCAGCAGGAGATCAGCCGCGAGCAGTTGGCCAAGCTGCTGACCGAGGGCAAGACCGACCTGCTGACCGGCTTCAAGTCGGCGCGCACGGGCCGTAACTTCAAGGCGTTCCTGGTCAAGCAGCCGGACGGCAAGATCGGCTTCGAATTCGAACCGCGCGGCGAAGGCAAGGGCAAGCCGGGCGCCAAGACTCCGGCGAAGAAGACCACGGCCGCCGCCAAGACGCCCGCTGCCAAGAAGGCGCCCGCCAAGACCGCAAGCAAGACGGCCGCCAAGAAGACCCCGGCGCGCAAGAAAGCCGCTGAAGCCGAGGCCGATGAGGAAAGCACCAGCGAAACCTGATCGCGGTTTCGCTGGCATCAAAGTAAACGGGAGGACACTGTCCTCCCGTTTTGTTTTGGCGATGCGGCTTGGCTTATGCGGCTTCGCTCAGGCCGCGGCCGGCGCGCGCCTCGCTGTGCTTGACCTCCATCGCCTGGGCCAGCATGTAGTCGATGAACGTTCGGACCTTCGTCGGCAGGAACTTGCGGCTTGGGTACACCAGCGACAGCGACCGATGCGGCAGCTTGTATTGCGGCAGCACGCGCACCAGTCGTCCGGATTCCAGATCCGGCCGCGCCATGTACGACGACAGAATCGCGATGCCCATGTCGGCGAGCACGGCGCGGTGCATCAGTTCGGCATTGCTCGTGACGAGCGAGGGCTGCACGGGCACCGAGATCGACTGGCCGTCGGGCGTGCTCATCTCCCATTCGTGACGCAGCTGCGGGTGCCACATCGCAATGACACGGTGCTCGGCAATATCTTCGGCGCGCTGCGGCGTGGAATGCTGGCGGAGGTAGGCCGGCGTGGCGGCCATGACCATCTCGGCGGAAATCATCCGGCGCGCGACCAGGTGCGAGCCGAGGCCGAGTTCAGAAACCATGATGCCGACGTCGCGGCCATCCTCGACGATGTCGATCGGCCGGTCGGACAGCGCCACGTCAAACGTCACCTCGGGATAGAGCTGCTGGAAGCGCGCCAGCAGCATGGGCAGCACGTGCAGCCCGAACATGACGGGGGCGACGATGCGCAGGCCGCCCACCAGCGCCTGGCTGCGCGAGGTGGCCAGCGATTCGGCCTCGTCAATGTCGAGCAGGATCTGCGCACAGCGCTGCAGGTAGGTTTCGCCCACATCGGTCAGCGACAGGCTGCGCGTGGTGCGGTTGAGCAGGCGCGTGCCGAGATGCGCCTCCAGGTCGGCCACGTAGCGTGTGACCACGGCATTGCTCATCGACAGATGCTGGGCTGCCCGGGCGAAGCTGCCAAGCTCCACGACCTTGGAAAACACCCGCATCGACTGCAAACGATCCATTCCAGCCTCTCACATAATTTGTTGTCAAAAATAGAACAAATCTGTCACGACAGCAAATATTTAATATTGTCACAAGCAATTCACTGCCTAGGGGCGATCCCAAAATGTGAGCGCACGCTCCGTTCAGAACGTCGGCCGGGGTTGTGTTCACGTTGATTCATTGCCATGGCTGGATATCCGACTTCTCACCGATTGACGCCGCAGCAGATTTGCGCCGAGACTCTATACCGAGCGGTAGATTTTTGTGGAATTCATCTTGCGCAAAGTCATGTTGGGCCCGAACCGTGGATGGAACAGGGTTTTGCGCAAATCGGTGCGGCGTTGCGCAGACAGCTTCGCCATACTCGAACGATGGACGCCGCCTACCCTGACCCGCATGAGCGCCCCGCAACGAGGGCAGCCATCACGGCCGATGTATCGCCCTGCGATGCCTGCGGCCGAGGAGACACCACATGACCATCCAGAACCGCGAACCGGTCAACTATCTCGCAGGCGAGATGCCGCTGCACCGGTATTGCGCCCACCATGCGCAGCAGACGCCCGAGCGCATCGCCCTGTTGTGGTACGGCCGCACGATCTGCTGGCGGGAGCTGGATCAGGCCTCGACACGGCTGGCGGTGCAACTGCGCCGCTTGGGCGTGACACGCGGCGACCGCGTTGCATTGTTTCTGCACAATTGTCCGCAAGCCATCGTGGCGCATCTGGCCACGGTCAAGCTGGGGGGCATCGTTGTGCCGTGCGGGCCGCTGTCGCGCCAACACGAGCTGCGCGACCAACTGGCCGATTGCGGCGCCAAGATTCTGGTGGCCGCTGCAGACCTGATGCCGATCGTCGAGGCCGCCCGGCCGGGGACGTCGGTCACGACCGTCATCACGACGCGCTATGCCGATCTGCAGCCTTCGCAGCCGGCCTGCCGCAAGGCGCTGGCCGTGCCGCCCGAGTTGATTGCGGCCGATGCCTCGTCGGCGCCGCCGCTCAAGAACAGGCCGGGCGCCGCACAGCTTGACCTGATGCAATTGATGGCTGAGCCCGTGGATGTAGCCGAGCGCAACGCCGTGGCGGCTATCGAGGTGAGTCTGGACGACGTTGCGCTGATGGTCTACACGTCGGGCACCACCGGCCGCCCGAAGGGCGCCATGCTCACGCACCGCAACGCACTGTACAAGACCGCCGTCACGGTGCAGGTCAGCGGCATCCATGCCGCGGACGTGATGCTGGCGGTGGCGCCGCTGTCTCACATTGCCGGCATGCTGATGGGCATGAACGTGATGCTGTACTCCGGTGCGACGACCATCCTGCTCTATCGGTTCGATCCTCTGGCCGTGCTGCAGGCGATCGACCGCTACCGCGTGACACGCTGGTACAGCATGACGCCGATGAATCTGGCGGTCATGGCGCATCCGGACGCGGCGCAGTACCGCATGGAATCCTTGGTGGCCAACCCATGCACCAGCTTCGGTGTCACCCTGACCGAAGCGATTGCCGAGCAGTGGCGTGCTTTTGCTGGCCCGCAATGCCGCATCTACGAAGCCGCCTATGGGCTGTCGGAAACCCACACCTGCGACGCCATCACGCCCGCCGAGGCTCCGCGCTGGGGTTGGCACGGCAAGATCGTCCCGCAGACCGAGGTATGCATCGTCGACCCGCACACCGGCGCGGAATTGCCCCCGGGCCAAGCCGGCGAGATCACCATCCGCAGCCCCGGCGTGTTCCGCGGTTACTGGCAGCGCGACGATGCCACGCGTGCCGTCCTGCACAACGGTTTTCTGCGCACCGGTGATATCGGCCAGGTCTCGCCCGACGGCTACCTGCAATGGCAGGGGCGCATCAAGGAAATGATCAAGGTGTCGGGCTACAGCGTGTTTCCGGAAGAGGTCGAGGCGCTGCTGTCGCGCCACCCCGGCATCCGCCAAGTGGCCGTGACGCCAATTCCCGATCCCGACAAGGGCGAAGTCGTGTGCGCGCATGTGGTACCGATGAACGGCGTGACGCTCTCGGAAGCCGAGCTGATCGCCTGGTCGCGAGACAACATGGCGCCATACAAGGTGCCGCGGCGCGTGAAGTTCCACGATGCGCTGCCCGCTACCGCAACGGGCAAGGTGCTGCGAAGGTTGCTGCGCGAAGAAGCCGTCGCCGCCTGAAAGCAAAACGGCCGCCCAATTCTGGCGGCCGATTTTTTTCAGGTCTGTACGAAGCGTTTCTGTCGGGCGATGCTCATGAGGATGCCGATGCCCATGCCCAGCGTGACAAGCGCCGTCCCCCCGTAACTGATGAGCGGCAGCGGCACGCCCACCACCGGCAGGATGCCGCTCACCATGCCCATGTTGACGAAGGCGTAGGTGAAGAAGATCAGCGTGATCGACCCTGCCAGCAGGCGCCCGAACAGTGTGCCCGCATTGGCGGCAATGAAGAGCCCGCGCAAGATCAGCAGCAGATAGAGGAACAGCAGCACGCCGTTGCCCACCAGCCCGAATTCCTCTGAATACACCGCGAAGATGAAGTCGGTGTGCTTCTCGGGGATGAACTCCAGGTGGGTTTGCGTGCCCTTCAGCCATCCCTTGCCCGTCACGCCGCCCGAGCCGATAGCGATGATCGACTGGATGGTGTGGAAGCCCTTGCCCAGCGGGTCGGTGGTCGGGTCGAGCAGCGTACAGACGCGGTGTTGCTGGTAGTCGTGCAGGATCGGCCAGTTCACGCCCGGCGCGCAAATGCGCGATTCGAACGACACCACCAGCGTGATCGCCGTGACAGCAACCACCAGCACCGGCACGATCAGCCGCCAAGACAGCCCGGCGAAGTAGATCACGTAGATGCCTGCCGCCAGGACCAGCAGCGCGGTGCCCAAGTCGGGCTGCTTGGCGATGAGCCCGACGGGAATCAGCAGCAGCAAGGTGGCCGCCAGATAGTCGTACCAGTGGATCACGCCCTCGCGCTTCTGGAAGTACCACGCCAGCATCAGCGGCATGGCGATCTTCATGATCTCGGAAGGCTGCACCACCACGCCGATATTGAGCCACCGCCGCGCGCCCTTGCGGATCAGCCCGAACGCCGCCACGCCAATCAACAGCGCCACGCCCACGGTGTAGAGCGGCACGGCAAAACGCATCAGTGTCTGCTGCGGCAGGTTGGCGATGATCCACATCAGCACGAACGACAGCAGGATGTTGCGGACCTGGTCTTCCACCCGGCCCGGCATGTCGATGGCGGCCGAATACAGGGCCACCAATCCCGTCCCGAGCAGCAGGAAGACGATCAGCGCCAGCGGGCCGTCGAAGCCGGTGAAGAGCGACTTGATGACGTTGAATATGCGGCGCTTGTCCAGTTTGTTCATGGCGAAATCCTCAAGCGCAAATATCAGGGCGCGGCCGGCTTGGAGGCCGGTTTCTGCGCGGGCTTCGACGCCGGCTTGTTGCCGGGCTTGGCGTCCTTCGCACCCTTGGGGGTGGTGGCCGGAGCCGAAGCCGGTGCGGCCGCGTTGCCACGTCCGCGCGGCGGCAGTTCGGGTGCCGGTTGTGCATGCGACAGCGCTTGCAGCACTTGGGCGTCCAGCGTGGCCGGGGCGACAGCTTCGGCGCTGGTGCCGGCCTCGCGCAGGGCCGGTGCCAGCAGGTCGGGCGACAGCGGCGGCACGCTGCGTGCGGCGCCCGCCGGAACCGACGACGCGGTCGGCGCCGAAGCGGCGGCCACGGCAGTGGCGGAGGAGGCTGCCGTGCCTGAAGCGGATGTGACCCCGGATGCCGGCTCTGCAGCCACCGCCGGCGCGGCGGTGGCGCTGGCGATGGTGGCCGTCTTGCCCGTCGAGAACACGCTCGGCGTATCCACCGGCGGTTGCTGCTGGGGTTTCGGCGCGGTGGCAGCCAGCTCGGCGGGCCACTTGCCGGTCAGGTAGTAGTCCATGACCGCACGTGCAATCGGCGCGGCCGAGGCAGCGCCGAAGCCCGCGTTTTCCACGATCAGCGCCAGCGCGATCTTCGGATGGTCCGCCGGCGCAAACGCCTCGAACAGTGCGTGGTCGCGCTTGTTTTCAGGAATGGCGTGGTGGTTGTACTTTTCGTTCTTGCCCAGCGAATACACCTGCGCCGTGCCCGTCTTGCCCGCCGACACATACTGCGCACCGATGAACGCCTTGGCCGCCGTGCCTGCCTGGTTCACGCCCACCATGGCGCGCTTGATTACGTCGATGTTGGCCTGCTTGAGCGGAATCCGGTAGCTCTCCGTCGGCACCGTCAACGAGCGCGACTTGGACAGCGAATCTTCAACCGCCTTCACCAGGTGGGGCTTCATCACCACGCCATTGTTGGCCAGCGTCGAAATCGCATGCGCGAGCTGCAGGATGGTGAAGTTGTTGTAGCCCTGGCCGATGCCTAGCGAGATCGTTTCGCCGTCGTACCACTTCTGCTGTTCCGGGCGCTTGTAGGCTTTGCGCTTCCAGTCCGTGGAGGGCAGGATGCCGGTGCGCTCGCCTTCGATGTCGATGCCCGTGACTTGCCCGAAGCCGAACGGCTTCATGAAATCGTGGATGGCATTGACGCCCATGTCGTTGGCGAGCCGGTAGTAATACGTGTCGCACGACGCCACGATGGAGCGGTACATGTCGACCCAGCCGTGCCCGCCCGGCGCGTCGTCGCGAAAGGTGTGATTGCCGAGCGTGAACGAGCCTGGGTCAGCCATGCCCCACTGCGGCGTGCGCTTGCCCAGCTCCAGCGCGCCCAGCGCCATAAAGGGCTTGTACGTCGACCCGGGCGGATACGTGCCGCGCAGCGGGCGGTTCAGCAGCGGCTTGTCCGGCGAGTTGTTCAGCTCATTCCAGGTCGCGCTGTCGATCCCTTCAATGAACAGGTTCGGATCGAACGTTGGCTTGGAGACGAAGGCGAGGATGTCGCCCGTTTCCGGCTCGATCGCCACCAGGGCGCCGCGCCGGTTGCCGAAGAGTTGCTCGGCCAGCCGCTGCAGGTTGATGTCGAGCGACAGGATCAGGTTGTTGCCCGGCGTTGCCTGCGAGGTGGACAGCGTGCGGATCGGCCGCCCGCCCGCACTCACTTCCACCTCTTCGTAGCCGGTCAGGCCGTGCAGCTCGGTTTCGTAGCTCTGCTCGATGCCGACCTTGCCGATGTATTCCGTGCCGCTGTAGTTGTTGGAATCCTTGCGCGGGTCGTACGCCACGCCCGGCTGGCTGTTGGCATCGCTCATGTTGTCGATGCGGTCCAGGTCGCGCTCGGAGATCCGGCCGATGTAGCCGATCACGTGCGACGCCGAGTCGCCCAGCGGGTATTGGCGGAACAGCCGCGCATGCACATCCACACCCGGAAAGCGGAAGCGCTGCGCCGAAAAGCGCGCGACTTCCTGGTCCGTCAGCTGACTGCGGATCGGCAGGCTTTCGAAGCTGCGCGCATCTTCCATCAGACGCTTGAAGCGGCGGCGGTCGCGCGGCTGGATATCGACCACCTGGGCAAGCTGGTCGATCGTGTTATCGAGCGTGTCCTGCAGCTTGGAAGGCGTGATCTCCAGCGTGTAGGCCGAATAGTTGCGCGCCAGCACCACGCCGTTGCGGTCCATGATGATGCCGCGGTTGGGCTCGATGGGCGCGACCGAGATGCGGTTGTCTTCCGCCTTGGCCGAGTACTGCTCGTGCTTGACCTGCTGCAGCCAGAAGAAGCGCGCCAGCAGCAGCCCGAAGCAGACGAGCACGAACAGGGCGGCCGCCGCCAGCCGCAGGCGGAAGCGCGACAGCTCCTGTTCGACGTTGCGGATTTCGGTCATGCCAGGTGAAGGCGAATAGCGGAGTGCATCAGATCGGCCGCCTTAGATGGGCCGAGTTTCGTCGACGCTTTCCGGGCGACGCTGCGGCGCCAACAGGAAGGCGTTGGCGAACGGCCAGAGGGCAGCTTCGATCAGCGGCGGCAGGATGACCTGCCAGTCCGGCAGGTGCGCGCCCATCAGCAGTCGGATGACGATCGGCACGGCGTGCGCCAGCACCAGCAGCGGCAGCACGTGCAGCGCCTGCGACAGTACCGAGAACCACAGCACGCGCCGGTGAATCGTGATCGCGAAGTACGACAGCATCGTGTAGGCCATCGCGTGTTCACCCAGCAGACGTGCTTCGTGCACGTCCATCAGCAGGCCGAGCAGAAAAGCCACCACCATGCCCACACGTCGCGGCTGGTGGATGTTCCAGAACACCAGCACGAGCGCCACCAGATCGGGAATCCACTGCATGTGGCCCCACGGCATCAGGTTGAAGAGAAACGCCAGCACGAAGCTGAACGCGATGAAGCCAGGGTTGACCGGGCGCAGCAGGTATTGGGGCGAGTTCATGATCGATGGCCTCGCTTCAGCGTTTTTGCGCTGAATCGGTGTCCAGCGGGTTGCCGTCGGCGTCGGTCGGGCGCGGCGGCGGGGCGTTTTCTTCGGCTGCTGCCGCGGGCGCCGGCACGTTGGCTTCGGCGGCCGCGCGTGCGGCGCGGTCCTTCTCTTCTCGGGCGTCGCGAGCGGCGTTCTTGCCCTTCGGGGCAGGCGGGGGCGACAGATCCGTCGGCGGCGGGAAACCCGATTCGTACTTCACGATCAGCAGGTGCCGGTTGCTGCGGATACCGGCTACCGGTTCGCAGATCACGCGCGAGAACGCGGTGTCGGCCTTGCGCTCGATCTGCGAAATGCGCGCCACCGGCAGCCCCGCCGGATAGACGCCATCCAGCCCCGACGTGACCAGCAGGTCGCCCTGTTGCAAATCGGCCGAGGCGGCCATGAAGCGCAGGTCCAGCGCGCCCGGCCGGGCACCGCCAAAGGCGACGCTGCGCAGGCCGTTGCGCACCACTTCCACGGGGATCGCCTGGTCCTTGTCGGTCAGCAGCGTGACTTGTGATTCAAACAGCGATACGCGCGTCACCTGGCCGACCACGCCGCGGTCATCGATGACCGGGTAGCCCGCGCGCACGCCGTCCTTCGAGCCGCGATCGATCACGATGCGCTGCGTATAAGGGTCACGTGCTTCGTAGAGGACTTCGGCCGCTACCGTGGGCACCGCGGCGTGCTGCTTCAGATTCAGCAGCGTGCGCAGATTCCGGTTTTCGGCTTCGAGCTGCGAGGCGCGCAGCGATTGCTGCGCCTGGGCAACCGCCGATTCACGCAGGCTGCGGTTATCGACGGCCAGCTTGGTGGACGACTGCGTGTATTCGAGCGCGGCGCGTGCCGTATCGCGTGGAATCAGCACCAGGCGCTCGATGGGGTACAGGATGACCGACACGACTTGCCGGACCACGCCCAGCACCGACATGCGGGCATCGATCACCAGCAACGCAAGCGAAAGCGCGAGCAAGGCGACCAGCCGCGCGGTGGCGGACGGGCCCTGCTTGAAGAGGGGCGGCGGGGAGTAATCCATGACCCGGACGCTTCAAATGGGCACGGCAGACGCGTGACGGTCAACGTCAAGGTCAACGGCCTGCCGGCAACAGATTGGGTGTGGCGCTGGTGCGGTGCCGAAGCCCTGGGTGGGCGGAGCACGGCGCACCGGCGCGAGACGCATCTCAGCGGTCCGCGAAGGCGGCTGGCGTGACCAGAACGGCAGTCACGAAATCGGTCGCAACAGCGGAACGCGGATCGGCGTGGCGCATGGTCCCGTTATTCGTACGAGAAGATGCTGCCGAGCTTGTCCATGCGTTCGAGCGCCATGCCCGAGCCGCGCACCACGCAGGTCAGCGGATCTTCGGCCACCAGCACCGGCAGACCGGTTTCTTCGGCCAGCAGGCGGTCGAGGTCGCGCAGCAGTGCGCCGCCGCCGGTGAGCATCATGCCGCGCTCGGCAATGTCGGCGCCCAGTTCCGGCGGGGTTTGTTCCAGTGCGATCTTCACCGACGAGACGATCTGGTTCAGCGGATCCGTCAGCGCTTCCAGAATTTCATTGGACGACACCGTGAAGGCGCGCGGGATGCCTTCCGACAGGTTGCGGCCCTTCACTTCCATCTCGCGCACTTCCGAACCCGGGAAGGCCGAGCCGATTTCCTTCTTGATGGCTTCGGCGGTCTGTTCGCCGATCAGCATGCCGTAGTTGCGGCGGATGTAGTTGACGATGGCCTCGTCGAACTTGTCGCCGCCCACGCGCACGCTGCCCTTGTAGACCATGCCGCCCAGCGAGATGATGCCCACCTCCGTGGTGCCGCCGCCAATGTCCACCACCATCGAGCCCGACGGCTCCGACACCGGCAGGCCGGCGCCAATCGCAGCGGCCATCGGCTCTTCGATCAGGTAGACCTGCGATGCGCCGGCGCCCAGCGCCGACTCACGGATGGCACGGCGCTCGACTTGGGTCGAGCCGCACGGCACGCAGATGATGATGCGGGGGCTCGGGCGCAGCAGCTTGGTGTCGTGCACCATCTTGATGAACTGCTTGAGCATCTGCTCGGTGACGGTGAAGTCGGCGATCACGCCGTCTTTCATCGGGCGGATCGCCTCGATATTGCCCGGCACCTTGCCCAGCATCTGCTTGGCTTCCTTACCGACAGCCTGGATGGTCTTCTTGGCGTTCGGGCCGCCTTCCTGGCGAATGGCCACCACCGACGGCTCATCAAGGACGATGCCCTTGTCGCGGACGTAGATCAGGGTGTTGGCGGTGCCGAGGTCGATCGCAAGATCGTTGGAGAAATAGCTGCGCAAAAAGCCGAACATCGAATGAATCCTGTTTTTCGAGTCATGGGCGGCCCAGCAGCAGGATTGCGGTGCTACGGCTGCACCTACGCGCGGACGTCGCAAGGGCATGCCATGCGGTCCGATCCTGCTACTGCGCTCCCGGGAATGTCGCGGGCTCCGTGGTGATCGACGGTGGGGTGCCGTGGCACTGGCCATCCTGCCGAGGCTGGGCCGCCCGGAGAGGGGGCCCCCAAGGAACCTTTGATTAAGTGTCGCCTGATGGTGACGGTGCGACTGCCGGGAGGTTCCCGGGTACTTAATCAGAGGGTCCGTGACTGCACGAAGTCGCCTGCTGACTTAGAAATTTAGTCGGCAATCATACCTTATAATTCGGGCAATCTGCGGGTATTCGGCGGGCGTTTGGCGCCGAAATTGCGGCAAATCGGCGCTGTCGGGGCCCAACCTGGGCGCCCCTTGCGCGCAGTACCCGTCGCTTGCCGCACGTTGCCCGCCCGCCGCTGCACTCACTGACCCATTCCGATGGCACTTGAACTCTCCGACGTCAAACGCATCGCCCATCTCGCCCGTATCGAAGTCTCCGAGGGCGAGGCCGCGCAAACCCTCACGCAGCTCAACCAGTTTTTCTCGCTGGTCGAGCAGATGCAGGCCGTGGATACCACCGGCATCGAGCCGATGGCCCACCCGATCGAGCAGGTTCAGGCGCAAGCGCAGCGTCTGCGCGACGATGCCGTCACCGAGGCCGACCGCCGCGCCGACTACCAGCAATGCGCGCCGGCCACCGAGGCCGGCCTGTACCTTGTGCCCAAGGTGATCGAGTAACCCGCGGTAATCCGCGTAAACGGCGCGTCCGCGCTGGTCTTGAGCCCACTCCATTCGACGTCGCCGGCCGCTGCCGGCAGCCCATCCGAACGTATTCGATGACCGCATCCACGATCAAAGCCCTGTCCGCCCAACTCGCCGCCAAGGAGGTTTCGGCGGAGGAACTGGCGCGCCATTACCTGTCGCGCATCGAGGCGGGGGCGCACCTCAATGCCTTTACCCATGTCGACGCCGAGGCGACGCTTGCCCAGGCGCGGGCCGCCGACGCGCGCATTGCGGCCGGCAGCGCGGCACCGCTGACCGGCGTGCCCATCGCGCACAAGGACGTGTTCGTCACCCGCGGCTGGCGTGCCACGGCGGGCTCCAAGATGCTCGGCAATTACACCAGCCCGTTTGACGCCACCGTCGTCGAGCGCCTGGGGGCGGCCGGCATGGTGACGCTGGGCAAGACCAACATGGACGAATTCGCGATGGGTTCGTCCAATGAGAACTCGGCGTTCGGCGCGGTCAAGAACCCGTGGAACCTCGAGCACGTGCCGGGCGGGTAGGGCTGTGGGCATA
>QFCM01000136.1_pt1 | contig 20684 bp, 15 predicted proteins | sample 5346001 | NCBI WGS metagenome assembly QFCM01 (sample SAMN09062260, study PRJNA434731) | Human gut metagenome, whole genome shotgun sequencing project. | isolation source: stool timepoint D gemcode assembly | host: Homo sapiens | collected 2016 | reverse complement strand
AATTCAAGGGGAAGTCGCCATCTCGGGCGCGCCTTTCTTTTGCTTACTTTTCTTTGGCAAGACAAAGAAAAGTGAGTCGTGCCCGGCAGGGTACGAAAAGGGGATGGACCACAAGAACAAAAACCCCAGCGAACTTCACTGGGGTTCCAATTTACTCAGCAACCCGCCGAGCAATATGTTCCAACGCCTCCTCCACCTGATCAATCAAAATCAGGCAGAGATCACCGGGCTGCAACCGCCCCAGCGCCGTATCGATCGCCAGGAATTCCCCGCGGATTTCCTCAACACGGCTCGTGCGCGACGCACCCTGCAACCCTTCACGCAGCAGCGCAAGCACTTCACCGTCGGCGCGCCCGCGCTGGCATTGGTCTTCATACAGCACGACGTCGTCAAACACACCGCCAAGAATCTGCGTCTGCTTGCGGATATCTTCGTCGCGGCGGTCGCCGGCCCCGCTGATCACCACCATGCGACGCTGCGCCGGCATGGTGGCTACCGCGTTGCACAGTGCCTGGATGGCATCCGGGTTATGGCCGTAGTCGGCGATGAGCGTGGCGCCCTTGTAGTCGAACAGGTTGAAGCGGCCCGGCGCAGTGGCGGCGTCGTTCACAAAGGTGGCAAGGCCGCGGCGGATGGTCGTCCAGTCGATGCCAAGCGCCCATGCAGCGGCAATCGACGACATCGCGTTTTCAACCTGGAAGCCGATCGTGCCGTTGCGCGTGAGCGGAATGTCAGCCAGTGCGATGCGCGTTTCGTTGGCACCTTCGGTGGCCACAATCTCGGTGCCATCGACAAACACCACGCGCTTGCCCTGCGCGCGGTGCAGCGCCAGGGTCGGCAGGCCCGGATCGTGCGCGAAGAACGTGACCGAACCAGGGCAGCCCTCCGCCATGCGCGCGACCATCGGGTCGGCGGCGTTGAGCACCGCCATGCCGCGCGGCGCCACGTTCTGCACGATCACGCTCTTGAGCACGGCCAGGTCTTCCACCGTGCTGATGTAGTTCAGGCCCAGGTGGTCGCCTTCGCCCACGTTGGTCACCACGGCCACATCGCAGCGGTCGAAGGCAAGACCTTCGCGCAGCAGACCGCCGCGCGCCGTTTCGAAGACGGCGGCATCGACGTCCGGATGCAGGAGCACGTTGCGTGCGCTGCGCGGGCCGCTGCAATCACCGGTGTCGATGCGCTGGCCCTGGATGTACACGCCGTCGGTGCCGGTCATGCCCATGCGCAGACCGCTGGACGCCAGCAGGTGCGTAATCAGGCGTACGGTCGTGGTCTTACCATTGGTGCCGGAGACCGCGACCAGGGGGATGCGGCCGTCGTCGCCGTCGGCAAACATCGTGGAGATGATCGCTTCGCCCACAGCACGGCCCTTGCCGTATGACGGCTGCAAATGCATGCGCAAACCCGGCGCGGCGTTGACTTCCACGATGCCGCCGGCCTGGTCCTCGAACGGCTTGAGCATCGTCTCGCACACGGCGTCCACCCCGCAGATGTCGAGGCCGACCATCTGCGCTGCCGCCACGGCGCGCGCGGCGATGGCGGGGTGCACGTCGTCGGTCACGTCGGTGGCGGTGCCGCCGGTGGAAAGGTTCGCGTTATTGCGCAACACCACGCGCGTGCCCTTGGGCGGCACGGCGTCGGCGCTCAGGCCTTGCTTGGCGAGCGTGGCCAATGCAATGTCGTCGAAGCGGATTTTCGTGAGCGACGTGGCATGTCCTTCGCCGCGGCGCGGGTCGCGATTCACCTCGTCGACCAGCTCACGCACGGTGTGCTTGCCGTCACCGATGACCTGCGGCGGGTCGCGGCGCGCAGCTGCCACCAGATGCTTGCCCACCACGAGCAACCGGAAGTCATGGCCCGGGATGTAGCGCTCGACGATCACGTCCGACGAAATGTCGGCCGCCACTTCATAGGCCGTCATCACTTCTTCGCGCGTACGGATGCGCACGGCCACACCCTTGCCCTGGTTGCCGTCGCGCGGCTTGACCACGACCGGGCCGTGGATTTCCTGCGCGGCTTCCCAGGCTTCCTCCGCGCTGCGCACGGAACGGCCCAGCGGCACCGGCACGCCCGCCGCATGCAGCAGGGCCTTCGTGAGGTCCTTGTCCTGCGCGATCGATTCGGCCACGGCGCTGGTCATGTCGGTTTCAGCGGCCTGAATGCGGCGCTGTTTGCTGCCCCAGCCAAACTGCACCATCGAGCCCTGCGTGAGGCGGCGATACGGAATGCCGCGCGCCACGGCGGCATCGACGATGGAGCCGGTGCTGGGCCCGAGGCGCACGTCTTCGTCCAGCTCGCGCAGGCGGTGCAGTGCATCGTCCAGATCGAACGGCTGGTCGTCGCGCGCAGCCAGGCAAAGTTGGCCGGCCAGCTCGAATGCCAGTCGGCCCACTTCCTCTTCGGTGTATTCGACGACCACCTGATACGTGCCCGGTTCGAGCGTGGGCTCGGTGTGGCTGAACGTCACCGGGCAACCCGCGGCAGCTTGCAGGCCCAGGGCGGCGGCTTCCAGCGCGTGCGCAATCGATGGAGCGTCGGCTTCGTCATCTGGGCGCATCGGGCCAATCGCCGGAAAGCGCGCGCGCAGGCGGTCTTCAAAGCCTGGCAGTTCGGCCAGCAGTTGGGATTGGTCCGAACAGGCCACGATGGCCTCGATGGCCGTATGGCGGCACCAGAGATTTGGGCCGCGCAAGGCCCGGATACGAGAGACTTCCATGCAATCAGCTTTCCGTTGTGCTTTGGGCGTTCTTTGGATGCAGGCCCGGTCGTCAGGTCTGCGATTCGGCGCGGCCCATCCACTGGTGAACCTGCTCGACGGTGCCCTCGATGGCGCATTCGTCGCATTGCAGGACCAGCAAGTCGCCGGCAGTGAGCTGCGAAAGCGCCGTTTCCACGGCATCCCGGCGCTTGCCGCCTTCGACAACGACTTCGCTCACGCGACCGCCCGCCTGCAGCCCTTGCTTGAGCAGCGCGTGCGCCTGGCGGTCGAACCCGGCATCGGCGCGTTTGACGCTAGCGTCTTCGCACAGCAGCACGCGGTCGAATGTCTGTCCGATGACGGTGCCTTGCGCTACCAGGTCTTCATCACGGCGTTGCAGGCCAGCGCCGAACACCAGCGTGCGGCGTTGCGCCGGGAAGTTGTCCAGCGCAGCGGCCAGGGCTTCCAGCGCTGACGCGTTGTGCGCGTCATCCACCACAATCGTGGCGCCGTTGTGCTGGAACAGCGTAAAGCGGCCCGGCACATCCACCTGACCCACATCGAAGGTCAGGATGCCGGCGCGCATCAGTTCGTTCGAAATGCCCAGCGCCCAGCCGGTGGCCACGGCCGCCAGGACGTTCTCAAGCTGGAACGGTACGCGGCCGGCGTAGGTCAGCGGAATGGCCGCCACATCGGCCAGTGCCAATTCCGTCGGGCCGGTGGCAAGCACCACCTTGCCGTCACGCACGATCACGGCCCGCTTGCCCGCGGCGCGGTGCTCCGTGATGGCCGGCAGGTCGCCCGACAATGCGAAGAAGATCACTTCGCCATCGCACAGGTCGGCCATTTCAACGAGGCGCGCATCGGCGGCATTGAGCACACCGACGCCCGTTTTCAGCACAACGTCGATCTGCGTGCGCAGGACGCTGTACATCCGGTCTTCGTCTTCGACGTAAAAATCGCCCAGGTGATCGGGCTTGCCGAAGTTGGTGACCACACCCACCTGGCAGCGGTCATACGGCAGGCCCTGCGAGAGGATCATGCCGCTGTCGCTCTCGAACACGGCGGCTTCAACCGCCCGGTTCATCAAGATGCGATGGCAGGCATCCCACGCGGCGCGGTCGTTGCGCGCGCCCGATTCCACCTGGCGGCGATCGAGGTACAGCCCGTCGCTGCAGCCCAGCCCCGTATGCCTGCCCGACAGTTGGAGCATCTGCGCGACCAGCTTGGCCACGACGGTCTTGCCGTTGGTGCCCGTGATGCCGACGATGGGAATGCGGCCGTCGTCCTGCGTGCCTTCCTTGTCGGAAAACAGGTGGTCGACAATCGCGCGACCCACGGGGCGGGGTTCACCCTGGGCCGGCCGGATATGCATCAGCAGACCGGGCCCCGCGTTGACTTCCACAATCGCGCCGCGCTGCTCGTCCAGCGGCCGCGAGATGTCGTCGGCCACCAAGTCCACACCGGCAATGTCGAGGCCGACCACCCGCGCCGCCAGCGATGCATGCGCGGCCACGCTCGGGTGCACCCGGTCGGTCACGTCAAAGGCGACGTTGCCGTTGCGCTGGATCAGCACGCTGCGGCCCGCCGGCGGCACGGCGCTGCCGTCAGCGTAGCCTTGGCGCTTGAGTTCGAGGCGTGCGGCGGAATCCAGCCGCACGAAGTTCAGCGGGTGTTCTTCAGTGCTGCCGCGGCGCGGGTCGGAATTGATCTGCGATTCGATCAATTCTTCGATGGTCGAGGTGCCATCGCCGACCACCGACGCGGTCTCGCCCATCGCTGCCGCCGCCAGCCGGCCGCCCACCACCAGCAGGCGGTGTTCGTTGCCGGAGACGAAGCGCTCGACGATCACGCCGTTGCCTTCCTCGATGGCCACGGCATAAGCCGTTTCCACCTCTTCGCGCGTCATCAGGTTTGTGAACACGCCGCGGCCGTGGTTGCCGTCGTACGGTTTGACGACCACCGGCACGCCGATGTCTTCGGCGGCCTCCCAGGCATCTTCGGCGCTGTCGACCATGCGCCCTTCCGGCACGGGCACGCCGCACGACTGCAGCAGGCTCTTGGTCAGGTCCTTGTCGCGCGAGATCGATTCGGCAATGGCGCTGGTGCGGTCCGTCTCGGCCGTCCAGATGCGGCGCTGGCTTGCGCCGTAGCCGAGTTGCACGAGGTTGCCGTCGGACAGGCGGATGGACGGGATATTGCGGTCATCGGCGGCATCGACGATGCAGGCGGTGCTGGGGCCGAGGCAGTGTTCGTCCACCATGTCGCGCAGCGTTTCAACGGCGGCGTCCACGTCGTACGGGCGGTCTTCGATGGCCGCCATGACCAGATCACGGGCGGCGAACAGGGCAGCGCGGGTCACGTCTTCGTGCCACGCGCGGACGATCACCTTGTAGATGCCGCGCACCGGCGTCTCGCGCGCCTTGCCGAAACCGCCGGGCATGCCGGCCAGGTTCTGCAATTCGAGCGTGACGTGTTCCAGGATGTGCCCCGGCCAGGTGCCTTCCTTCAAGCGCATCAGGAAACCGCCGCGCACGCCGGGGCTGCAGCGGTGCTCGATCAGCGTGGGCAGCCATGTCGACAGACGCTCGTAGAACCCGGGAATCGTGTTGGAGGGATAGTCCTCCAGTTCACCAATATCGACCCATGCCTCCAGCACTGGCCGATATGTCCACATATTCGGGCCGCGCAGGGACATGACATCGAGAATCTCAATGTCCTTCTTCTTCATTGACTTTGCTTGGAAGCAGGGGGCGATGTACCCGTGAATTGGTCCGTGAAACCGAACCGTTACCTTTCAATAACGTTACAACGGCGTCGGCGTTGACGTCTTGAGCCCGGAGTGCGTTGTGCAGCGCACCAAATGCCGTGCTGGCGTGGCTATGTATACTTGCGAGCAAATTTTGCAGGCCGCAACAATTGCGACGCCGCGCTCTTGCCTCGATTTATGTTCGTCCTTTTCCCGTTTTGGGCTGTTTTTTGGCCATTTGGACGCGCTTTTTGAATTCTTTGCGCCACTGATGACCCAGTCCTCCCCATCGTCCGCCCCCACCGTCGCCCGCGCTCAGGAACCCTGGAGTGTCGTGCTGGCTTCGAGCCTCGCTCCAGAAGAAACCGTCCTGGCCGGGCTGCAGCTGGATTTGGACGCAAGACTGCATTTTACCCACGGGTGGCTGGTTGTTACGAACCGTCGCCTGATAGGCCAAGCCCCCGGCGAAAAGGATTTGCAAAGCTGGGACATCGCTCCTGGCATGACGCTGGCGCACAGCGACCACGCCGGCGTCGGCACGCTGGAGTTGTCCGACGGCCAGCGCCGGCTGGCAAGCTGGCGCTACACGCTGGGCCACAATACCGACGCGCTGCGGCTGGCCGATGCCTTCGATGCCCAGCACACTGCCCTGGCCACCGGCGCCCAAGTCGCGCAACCCGACGCGCACACCTGCCCGACCTGTAAGGCGCCCCTCCCCGCTGGTGAAGACAACTGCCCGCAATGCAGCCGTGAACTGGAGCAGCCGCCCTCGACCTGGGCGCTGCTGCGCCTGTGGCGCTTTGCCCGGCCGTATCGTTGGGAATTGCTGGCCGGATTCGCCTTGCTGCTGATCGGCACGGCCGCCACGCTGGTGCCGCCGTACCTGACGATGCCTTTGATGGACAAGGTGCTGATCCCCTACCAGAACGGGCAACCCGTCGATTACCGGCTGGTGACGCTCTATCTGTCGGGCCTGTTTGGCGCCGCGCTGGTGGCGTGGGTGCTGGGCTGGGCGCGCACCTATCTGCTGGCGCGCGTGTCCGAGCGCATCAGCGCCGACCTGCGCACGACCACCTACGAGCACCTGCTCAAGCTGTCGCTCGAATACTTCGGCGGCAAGCGCACCGGCGACCTGATGGCGCGCATCGGTTCGGAAAGCGACCGCATCAGCGTGTTCCTGTCGTTGCACCTGCTCGATTTCGCGACGGATGTGCTGATGATCGCGATGACGGCCGTCATCCTGGTTTCGATCGATCCGTGGCTGGCGCTCGTCACGTTGGTGCCGCTGCCATTCATCGCGTGGATGATCCATCTGGTGCGCGACCGCCTGCGCCACGGCTTTGAGAAGATCGACCGGATCTGGTCGGAAATCACGAACGTGCTGGCCGATACGATCCCGGGCATCCGCGTGGTCAAGGCCTTTGCCCAGGAAAAGCGCGAGGTGACGCGCTTTGCCGAGGCCAACAAGCACAACCTGGCGATCAACGATCGCGTCAATGCAGTGTGGTCGCTGTTTACCCCGACCGTCACGCTGCTGACCGAAGTCGGGCTGCTGGTGGTGTGGATCTTCGGGATCTGGCAGGTCAGCCACGACGCTATTACCGTCGGTGTGCTGGTGGCGTTCCTGACCTATATCAGCCGCTTCTACACGCGCCTGGATTCCATGAGCCGCATTGTGTCCGTCACGCAGAAGGCGGCGGCGGGCGCCAAGCGCATCTTCGACATTCTCGACCACGTGTCGAGCGTGCCGGAGCCGGCCAAGCCCGTGCACATCGACAAGGTGAGCGGCGCCATCGAGCTGCGCGACCTGGGCTTCCGTTATGGCAACCGCGCGGTGATCCGCGGGCTGAACCTGTCGATCCGGCCGGGAGAGATGATCGGGCTGGTGGGGCACAGCGGCTCGGGCAAGAGCACGCTCGTGAACCTGATCTGCCGCTTCTACGATGTGTCCGAAGGCGCGATCCGCCTGGATGGCACCGATATCCGCTCGCTGCCCGTGTCGGAATTCCGGCGCAACATCGGCCTGGTGCTGCAGGAGCCGTTCCTGTTCTTCGGCACGATCGCCGACAACATCGCCTACGGCAAACCCGACGCCACGCGCGAGGAGATCGTCGCCGCCGCGCGTGCCGCCCACGCCCACGAGTTCATCCTGCGCCTGCCCCACGGCTATGACTCGCTGGTGGGTGAACGCGGGCAGGCGCTGTCGGGCGGCGAACGCCAGCGTATTTCGATTGCGCGCGCGTTGCTCATCAACCCACGCATCCTCATCATGGACGAGGCCACGTCTTCCGTGGACACGACCACCGAAAAGGAAATCCAGAAGGCGCTCGACAACCTCGTGCAGGGCCGCACGACCATTGCCATCGCGCACCGGTTGTCGACGCTGCGCAAGGCCGATCGCCTGGTCGTCATGGATCGCGGCCAGATCGTCGAAGTCGGCAACCACGACGAGCTGCTCGCACGCGAAGGCGCGTATTACAAGCTTTATCAGGCGCAGGCGCGCAATGTCGATGCCGACACCGATCTGACCAGCGACGGCGAGCGCGTAGACGCCGCCGCGCCGGCTTACGCGCAGTGATCCACTATTTGAAATGACTGCGATGCAAACGCCCGACTTCAGCCTGAGCCGCAACGGCTTCGGCAAGCTTGTAATGACCCTGGCCGACGGCACCGTGCATGAAGGCGTGGTGCCCGTGCGCGCGTTCCCGATCTCCGCTGCGGGCGACGGCTTGAGCCTGATGAGCACCGATGGCCGCGAACTGGCATGGATCACCCAGCCCGATACGCTGCCCGCGCCAATGCGCACGCTGATCGAAGCCGAACTCGGCGCGCGTGAATTCATGCCCGAGATCCGCAAGATCGTCGGCGTATCGACTTACGCCACGCCCAGCACGTGGACGGTGCAGACCGACCGCGGCCAGACCGACCTCGTGCTGCGCGGCGAAGAAGACATCCGGCGCCTGACCGGCACCACGCTGCTCATTTCCGACAGCCACGGCATCCACTACCTGATCCGCGATCTGCTTGCATTGGACAAGCACAGCCGCAAGATCCTCGACCGGTTCCTGTAAGCCCCGTTCAGACGTGCAACCGCGCAGCAGCCCAGCCGTTAGCGGGGCGTCTGCTGCACGGCCGTCATCAACTCGTTGAGCACGGTTTCGGCCTGCTTCCAGATTGCGCGCTGGTTGTAGTCGCCTGCCGTGGTGACGACCACCATGTCGATCCCCGGTACGATCCAAAGTCGCTGGCCACCGTTGCCGATACCGCCGATCCATGCCTGTTTGGTACCGCCGGCCGCCACCTCGCCGAGCCACCACTGATAGCCGTACTGCAAGCCCATGCCGGTATCGATGTGCGGGCGCGTTGATTCGAGAATCCACTCGGCGGGCACAACTTGCCGTCCGTTCCATTGGCCATGCTGCAACACAAGCTGGCCGATGCGCGCCACGTCTCGGGGGCGCAGGCGCAGGCCAGCAAAGGCCAGCGGGCGGCCACGGTAGTCGTCCACCCATTCCCAGTCGGTGATGCCCAGCGGTTCGAACAGTTGCTGGCGCGCGTACTCGGGCACAGACATGCCCACGCGGTCCGCCAGCAGTTGCGCAAGCACTGCCGTGTTGCCCCCGTTGTAATTGAACTGCGTGCCAGCCGCGGCCGCCATCGGCCGGTCGAACACGTAGTGCGCCTGGGACGTGTGCCAGAACAGCCCGAACTCGTCGTTGTTAAAGAAGCTCGCCGCACGCCATTCGTTCCAGGCCAGCCCGCTCGACATCGACAGCATCTGCGACAGCGTGATCGCCTCGCGGCCGTCGCGATTCAGGTCGGCCAGCTTGGGAAACAGCGACAGCGCCGGCGTACCGAGCGGCGGCATTTTCCCCTGCCCCTGCGCAATGCCCCACAGCAGGCTCGTCACCGACTTGCTGATCGAGCGCATGTCGTGAAGCGTGCTGGCGTCGAACGTGCGCGTGGTGCGGAACAGATCCTTCACCCGCTCATCTTTGCCAGCACGATAGACCTCTGCCACCAGACGGCCATGGCGCACCACGAGCAGGCTGTGAAAGTTGGCATCGGAATCGGCGAATTTGCGCAGGACAGCGCAGAGATGGCCGGCATCGAAACCGGCTGCGGCAGGGTCCGCCTCGGCCTGCCAGCCGTCGTTCAACTGGGCGGGCGCATCGCAAGGCGCGGCCTGCGCGCTGCATGCCACGCATACCCATGCCAAAGCGATGCCGATGTTGCGCAGTCGTAGCCTCATCCCAGCCTCCCACCGTTGTGGCACCAAGTATCGTAACCGCCACCTGCAAATTCAAACCCTCTGCGATGAATGGTCGAACGGGGCGACCCAACGGCAGTGCATCGGCCATCCGGGGGAGCGTTCACCCCGCGTCGGAACCTGGGCCCGCGTTACCATGTCGGACCATTCTTATTTCACCAGCTACATCACAGGCACCTATGGTCACACGTCGAACCCTGCTTGCCTCCGCATCCGTCACCGCCACGCTGGCGGCGCTCGGCATCACGCCCGAAGCGCTGGCCGTCGATCGCGTCAAGCTCGGCGATGCCGCACCGTTTTCTTTCGATGCGCTGATCGAACGCGCCCGCACGATGGCCGGCAAGCCTTACACGCCGCCTGCCACGGCGCCGGCCGACATCCTGTCCAAGATAGACTACGAAGCGCACGGCAAGATCAAGTTCGACACGGCCCACGCGCTCTTTGCCGACGGCCCGGGCCAGTTTCCGGTGACGTTCTTCCATCTGGGCACGTTCTTCCGCGCGCCGGTGCGCATGCACGTGGTGGACAAAGGCGCCGCACGCGAAATCGTCTACGACGAGTCGTACTTCGACATGCCCGCCGACAGCCCGGCGCGCAAACTGCCGCGCGGCAGCGGCTTTGCCGGCTTCCGCTTCCAGGAAAGCCGACTGGGCGACCAGAAAAAACTGGACTGGAAGAAGAACGACTGGGTCGCCTTCCTGGGTGCGTCGTACTTCCGCGCCATCGGCGAGCTATATCAATACGGGCTTTCCGCACGGGGTATTGCGCTCGACGTGGCGCAGGCCGGTAAGCCCGAAGAATTTCCCAACTTTACGCACGTGTGGTTCGACACGCCGGCAGACAACCGCGCCGATTCCGTGACGATCTACACGCTGCTCGACGGCCCGAGCATCACGGGCGCATACCGCTTTGTCATGCACCGCACGAAGGGCGTGGTGATGGACATCGATACGGCGATCTTCCTGCGCAAGGACGTCGACCGTTTCGGCATCGCGCCCGCCACGTCGATGTACTGGTTTTCGGAAACCGCCAAGGGCACCGCCACCGACTGGCGCCCCGAGGTGCACGACTCCGACGGCCTCGCCCTCTGGACCGGCAATGGCGAGCGGATCTGGCGCCCGCTGAATGATCCGCCGCGCACGATGGCGTCTGCCTTTGGCGACAACAACCCGCGCGGCTTCGGCCTGCTGCAGCGCGATCGCGATTTCAACAACTACCAGGACGGCGTGCACTACGAGCGCCGGCCAAGCCTGTGGGTCGAGCCGCTGGAGGGTTGGGGCGAAGGCGCCGTGCAGCTCATCGAAATCCCGACCGACGACGAGATCCACGACAACATCGTCGCCATGTGGGTGCCGAAGGCGCCGGCGCGCGCGGGCAGCCAGTACCGGCTGCGCTATCGCCTGCACTGGCTGGCCGACGAGCCGTATCCGACACAGCTGGCGCGCTGCGTGGCCACGCGCATGGGCAACGGCGGCCAGCCGGGCCAGCCGCGCCCGCGCGGCGTGCGCAAGTTCATGGTCGAGTTCAAGGGCGGCCCGCTGGAGAAGCTGCCCTTCGGCACCAAGCCGGAGGCAGTGCTCAGCAGCTCGCGCGGCACGTTTTCGTATGTATTTACCGAAGCCGTGCCGAACGGCGTGCCGGGGCATTGGCGCGCGCAGTTCGATCTGACGGTCGACGGGAAGGAACCGGTCGACATGCGGCTGTTTTTGCGCTTGGACGGCAAGCCTCTGTCGGAGACGTGGCTGTACCAGTACCACCCGACCCTGAAAACGTCGCAAGTCTATGACTAGAAAAGAAGACCACCGCTTTCTTGCGTGAAAACCGGGGGCGAAACCACGCGAACGCGTCGCAATCAAGTCAATGACTTGCGAGGGTGTGTTGAACACGATTCGGCGCGCAACGGCGTGGTGGCGGCCCCGCGCGACACCAAAGCGCGCCGATGATGCAGCCGTATTTGATGTGCTTTGCCAGACAAGGGTGAGTACTTGAAGCGGTGCCAAAGGCTACGCTGCGCCAAGTCTTACCCCTTCAAGCCAAAGAGCGGCACGTCAGGCCTTTTTGCGGCTTAGGCTCCCCGCTGTCCAAGGTGCGCAGCGCGTGTTGGTCAATTGATCTATCATCCAATTTCCCCCTCCCCGTCATGTGAGCGAAGTCAGCTCGCGTCGATCCCCTAGTGGCGCTGTACTGCACTTCGAGTGAAGTCAACGTCGTACAAGCCAGTTGTGCAGGGCTGTGCAATGCACAACGCTCACGCCTTTCAGTAGGCGTGAAGCCGTTGCCCAACATCCTTTACTCGTTTTGCCAAGATGATTCAGATCCATCGCGCAACCGGACCATCGGCGTCCAACAAGCGCTGCTCCGGATGCAGCTCCGACGATGGCACCTCTATCGAGATGGCTTTCGCATTTCAGCCCATCGTGGATCTGCGCACGGGCGACGCTTATGCACACGAAGCGCTGGTACGCGGACCGAACGGAGAGTCTGCTGCATCGGTGCTGTCGCAAGTGGACGAAGCAAACCGTTACCGATTCGACCAACTGTGCCGGACCACTGCAATTGAGCAGGCGGCCGGGATCGGGATGGACACCTTCCTATCCATCAACTTCATGCCGAACGCGGTGTATCAGCCTGCCGCATGCATCCGCACGACGTTTGAGGCAGCCGAAAAGTTTGGCTTCCCCATTAATCGGATCATCTTCGAAACCATCGAGGGCGAAGACATCATCGACCGCCCGCACCTCCTCGAAATCTTTCGGGCGTATCAGTCGTTCGGCTTTCAAACCGCGATTGACGATTTCGGAGCCGGGCACTCCGGGCTCACCCTGCTCGCCGACTTCCAGCCGGACCTCATCAAGTTGGATATGGCATTGATCCGCGGAATCGATTCCGATCCGGTGCGACAACGCATTGTTTCCGGCGTACTCGGCATCTGCGAGGACCTTGGGATCCGGGTCATTGCCGAAGGCGTTGAAACAACGCCGGAACGCGACTTCCTCGCTGACGCGGGTATCACGCTCATGCAAGGCTATCTGTTCGCAAAACCTGCGTTCAGGTCAATTCCACCGGTGTCAAACACCCGCTAATTGCCAATCGCGCTTTAGGCGGACCGGCTGCAGCTACAACGGTTGTCCAGCCTCGGGCCAACCTGCCGCAGCGTGCAGCCGGCTGATGCGCATCACCCCTCCTTCGATTGGACAACCGAGCTCGGCAATCTATGAGCACACCACAGTTGAAACTATTTGAGACGGCCATCACACAGACATGGACAGCCATCGTCATTACCGATGCCGACATCTCTGCCGGTTGCCGGGTGCAATTTGCCAATCCGGCGTTCACCGCCATGACGGGCTATTCGTTGGACGAGCTTCACGGCCACTCCCTCAGGAGACTTCAAGGTCCCGACACGGATCCGGCAGTGATTGATGACCTTCGCATCAGCTTGAGGGAGGGGCGACTCTTCGAGGGCACCGCAACCAACTACCGGAAGGACGGCTCAAGCTACACCGTCCGCTGGAGCATCTCGCCCGTGCGCGACGACAGCGGGTTCGTCACCCATTTCGTCTCCGTTCAGCAGGACGTGTCGGCTCACGAACAGGCAGAACAGACGAACAAACTGCTCGCACGCGCCCTCGATTCGACGAGCGACCCCGTCATGCTGACGGATGCCAAGGCGCGGATCATCTTCGCGAATACGGCCTTCGCCAAATCCACGGGCTACACGATTGACGAAATCCAAGGCAGCACGCCCGCCATGTTCAAGTCGGGCAAACATGACGAGGCTTTTTATGGGGCTATGCGCCGGTCGCTCGCCAGCGGACAGGACTTTCGCGCCACCTTCATCAATCGGCGTCGCGATGGCTCGCTCTACCATGCAGAACAGAGCATCTCGCCGATCTTCGACGAGAAAGGACGTATCAGCCACTACGTCAGTGTCAGCAAGGACATCACTAAGCGCGTAGAGCGGGAACAGGCACTGTTACGGGCAGCCACCAAGGACAAGCTCACCGGCCTGCACAATCGTCACCATGGCGAGCAACTTCTTGCGGATCGGTACAGGACCGCCGCGACGCTGGAGCGCCCGCTCACCCTCATCATGTGTGACATCGACCACTTCAAGAGCATCAACGACGCGTTCGGTCATCCCACCGGAGACCGCATACTGGTCAAGGTTGCCGACATCCTTCGGCAATCGGTCCGCAGCCGCGACGCGGTGATCCGCTGGGGTGGCGAAGAATTCATGATCGTGCTCGACAAATGCTCGCAGGCGGATAGCGTCGACCTGGCCAAGCGCATTCTCGATCGCGTCAACGCCTATGAGGATGAGGAAGTCTCCGCGCTGACCCTTTCGCTAGGCATCGCAACGCTTATTCAAGACGAAACGATCGGCGCGCTCATCGCTCGTGCTGACTCGGCGCTTTACGATGCGAAACGCGCAGGGCGTAACCGGCTATCAATCGCGCCCTGACTGGCCCAAGCGGCTGCCGCAGACCAAAAAAACAAAGGCGGTCCGGAGAGAGGTGGACCGCCTTCAAGTCTGCGGGGAGAGCGAGCTCTCACGACCAATCTACCAGCGCGCATCCATCCAGCATCTCAGTTTTTATACGCGTTGCACATACAGAAGTGAGGAGAATGCCATAAACGAATGGTTGGCTGGGCCAAGGGCCGCATAGCTCACGTCTGCATTGTCTACGTTGACGCGTAGATTCTGGGCGCTGATACTGTATAAACATACAGTACTCGCACCATGCCCTATCCCCTCCGCATCGAATATCCCGCGCTCAGCACCGAGCAACTGAAGGCCATCGGCGACCGCTATGGCCACGACCCCGTTGTGCGCCGGCTGGTGATGGAGGTGCAAGCGCTGCGTAACCTTGTCTTTCGTGTAAACCAAGTGGCGGAGGCAGCGGGGCCGGGCGGTCGGACAGACGCGTTCGGCATTGCCGTCGCGGCGTTGCACCGCGAGCTTGCGGCGGAGACGTGGTTCCAAGAGGAACTCGCACAACGCGACGCCTATCGCGCCGCTCTCCCCAAAGAACCCGCCCCGCAGGACCGTCGGGCGATGCGCCGCGATCGCAAATGGTGACGGTGCGCCCATGTCGAACCCTATCCGCAAGCGCTTTCCCGCGCTCACCCTTGCTGAGCTCCACAAGCTGACCGAACAGCACCGCGACAACGAAACCGTCTTGCGGCTCTTGTGGGAGATCCGCGCCCTCCACGTCATCGGCTATCACGCATGGCGCTTGGAAACGGAAGAGTACTTTGTCTACCCGGACAACCCGCTCGGCGCTGCTTTGCTGAACCTGCGTCTAGCGCTGCAACAGGAGGACTGGCTGCCCGAGATGATCGTCAAGATCAGGGGCGAGCGACCGCCGGGCGACCGGAGATAAGCCGCCCCGCGGCGTATGATCAGGCAGCCAGCCCGGGAGCCCCGCGCCCATGTGCTACTCCGCCCAAATCGAAGCCGACTATCGACGGTTCGTACACGAGTACGGCGCCATCATGTCGCTCGACGACTTCACGCGGATGGTGATGGAGTACTTCGCCAACCCGAAGATGCGCGTGCCGAGGGCGATGACAGCGCACTTCCTCGAATCACCCGAGACAGAAGAAGAAAAGAAGATCGCCGAGGTCATCCGCGCGCGCATGGCCGCAGACGAAATCGCGCTGCTGCAGGAGCTGACCAAGCAGACCGAACGGCTGGAGAAAGCCCAGCAGGCCCTCGCCGCCAAGGGCACCAAGAAAGCTGCTGACGACATCCGCATCGCCACCAACAAGATCGAAGCGGCCAAGGGCAAACTCGAAGAGCTCAAGAGCACCGAGCTCAAGCCGCGCGACTCGCGCATCTACCCCGGCTGGTACGCGCCCGTGATGGTCATGGAGAATGGCCGGCGCGTCGTCAAGCCGATGCGCTACCAGTGCCGCCCCGCCGGCAAACCGGCCTTCTACGACGAGCAGTATCCCGGCACCTACAACGCGCGCCGCGACAATCTGCGCGGCTTCTGGAAAGGCCAATACGGCCACACGCACGGCCTTGTCCTGGTCGACGCGTTCTATGAGAACGTGACCGGGCCAGACGGCAAAAACCTCGTGCTCGAATTCCGCCCCGACCCGCCGCAGACGCTGCTGGTCGCCTGCGTGTGGTCACACTGGCGCGCGACCAAGCCCGGCGAGAAGGATCTGCTGTCGTTCGCCATCATCACCGACGATCCGCCACCGGAGATTGCGGCAACGGGGCACGACCGCGTACCGATCCCGATCAAGCCGGAGAACATTGATGCCTGGTTGAACCCGGAACCACGCGACCTCGACGCGTCAGATGCGATTCTGGAGGACAAGCTGCGGCTGTATTACGCGCATCGGCTTTCAACGTAACGTCTGTTCTCGGCCGGGAGCGGCCCAGGGGCACTCGGCGCACCCTGCTCGAAACCTGGGCTCTACAATCCATTCACAGATACGTATTGATCAGGAATGTCGAGGGAACGAGAGATGAGCGCGTCCGAGAAGTCCGTCGTTTTCGTGATCTCAGGACGCCGCGCTCTATCGGCCTCGATGACCCATGACGGATGGAATAACGCGTAGGCGGCACAATAACGCAAGACCGTTCCTGTTCCCGTCTCTGATTCGTTCGAGGCGTTGTGGCGGGCTGCTATTGGCCAAATGTGGTTGATGAAGATGCCGGCCGCCTTCTAAGACATGCCCTTGCGATCCCAGGGCGGGTCATCCCCGAACGTCTCGACGAGGTAGTCGACAAACCGACGCACCTTCAACGGAATGCGTCGCGTACTGGGGTAGACCGCGTGAATCGTCAGCTCCGCGGGGCGATAGGCTGGCAGCAGCTCCACAAGCTCGCCGCGCCGGATGTGCCCGCCGAACACGAAGGTCGGGCCGTACGCGATACCGGCTCCCGCAACAGCGGCAGCGAGCAGCATCTGTGTGTTGTTGGCCGCCATCCGGCAAGGTCCGTCGATGACGTGCGCGCGATTCTCGTGGTCGCGTAGTGTCCAATCTCCGGCCGACACGGCCTCGCTGAACACCAGTCGTTGCGCGCTCAGCAATTCTTCCGGCCTGCGGGGCGTTCCGTGGCGTTCGAGATAGGCGGGCGAGGCACACACGACCATTCGGCAGGGGGCGAGCCTGCGCGTCGCAAGCCCAGGCGCCTCTAACCGTCCGATCCGGATCGCCACGTCAACGCCCGCATCGATGAGATCGACATAGCGGTCACCCAGCTGCGCCTCCACAGTGACGTTCGGGTGGTCCTCCATGTAGCGCGCCACGACCTCACCCAGGTGCATCGCGCCGAACGTGACGGGCGCCGCGATGCGCAACACACCGCGGGCCGCGCCTTGGGAATCGCTCGCTTCCCGCCTCGCTTCATCAAAGGCTTCGAGAATCCGCTTGCAGCGTTCGTAGTAGGTCTGGCCTGTATCGGTCAGGCTCAAGCGCCGTGTGGTGCGGTGGAGCAGCCGCGCATTCAGATCGGCCTCGATGGCACTCACGTGCTTGCCGGCCATCGCTGCCGACAGCCCAAAGCGGCGCGCCGCCGCGGCCAGACTGCCCTCCTCTACAGCGGCGACAAATACGCCGAGGCTTGTAAGCCGGTCCATGTTGCCCTCCAATTCGATAACAGCATTATCGGCTGAATAGTCGGATCGACAGATTATCAAACGACAAAATCGAATCTACGATGCGTGCATCAACGAACGGACAGGGGCACAAACATGGTGATCGATTCGAACGGCACGCACATTCACGTCAAACAGCGGGGCAACGGCGAGCTAGCCCTGGTGTTCCTGCACTACTACGGTGGCTCGGCGCGAACATGGGATGCGGTAGCAGACGAACTGGCTGACCGGTACAGGATCGTTGCAACCGATCACCGCGGCTGGGGTGACTCCGAGGCGCCCGCCGACCACTACGGCATTGCTGATCTCGCCGCCGACGCCGAAGGCGTTATCGAAGCACTAGGACTCCGCCGCTACGTTCTGATCGGTCATTCGATGGGGGGAAAGGTTGCCCAACTGATGGCATCGCGCCGGCCGAACGGCCTGGAAGGTCTCGTCCTGGTCGCGCCGTCGCCCCCGTCGCCGATGCTGCTTTCCGACGCCCAGCGGGCGACATTGACGGGCGCCTATCAAACGCGCGAGTCAGTGGAATTCGTGATCGATCACGTGTTGACCGCGAAACCGCTCGACGCCGCGTACCGCGAGCAAGTCATCGAAGACAGTCTGAGGGGCGCGCCGCAGGCCAAATCGGCTTGGCCCGAGCTGGCCATGCGCGAAGACATTACTGCGGCAACAACGTCTATCGACGCACCGACAATCGTCATCTCTGGCGAGCTCGACCAGGTCGATCGCATCGCAACACTCCAGGCAGAACTGTTGCCGCGCATTCCGCATGCGGCGATGCACGTCCTGCCCGGAACGGGACACTTGTCGCCGCTGGAAGCCCCGGCTGAGGTGGCGCGGATCATTGGGCAATTTGTCGCGGCGATCGAAAACAAGTCGGTCGCATGCCGCTCGCCCGATCAGGTTCCGGCCGCTTTCGATGCCGCGTTGAACGCCGGCGATCTCGATGCCGTGCTCGGCTTGTTCAGCAATCAAGCCACGATGCGGATGACGAATGGCGAGGTGGTGCAGGAAAGCCCAGGCGGTTTGCGCGCCGGCCTGGCGCAGTTGCTGCCACTACGCCCGCGTATCCGGAACGAAGTGCGCCGCGTCTTGACGAGCGGCGACATAGCCCTCGTCCTGCTCGACTGGACCCTGAACGTGACGCTACCGGACGGCCGCGATCAAGAAGAGCGCGGCACCGCGACGCAAGTGATGGAAAAGGGCCGCGACGGTGGGTGGAGGCTCCGAATCTCCAACCCGGCCGGGTTGAACTGAAGGACTTCGGACGGCTGACGCCCCTCGCTCATCCGACGGGGCGCTTGGCATCTGGACTCCGCATCCGTTCCAATCCAACCGCCGGTGGCGTCGCCAAGGCCATCGCGGCTGTCAACGAACAAGGCGGTGCACTCCCGCCTTGTTCCTTACTGGTAGGACAGTGTCACCACCGCGAGCGCTGATTCCGCTCCCGGTGCGCGGGATAAGGTCAAGGTGCCGTTGTTTGCCGCGAGCAAGTTGCCCTTGAAGCCGCCGTATTTGACCAGGACGTCTGCTTTGCCGCCTGCATCACTCACCCGCAGCGGCCTGAGCGACGAGGCTGCGCGGGCCTCCACCGACACATCGACCGGCACCACCCGTACCGCTGTCGAGCGAAAGTCCAACACCACCTGATCGCCGGACACAGAACGACGCGGCTGGACGCCCTCGCTCGCGCCGGTCACCTGCAGTGCAGGCTGCACATGGAACCCGGCCTCGACGATGGCCCCAGTGAAATAGATCACCCCGTCGTGGCTGCCACCTGCCAGCGCACTATTCGCTCCGACGGCCGCCGCCAGGGCGACAGCCGTAGCCGTGTAGACCTTCAACATGAGGACCCCCGTTGTGTTGCATCCGGCCGCCTTCAGACGGATCGGCGCAATAGTTTTTTACGATTTTCATCGTCCTCCGAATTCATCTCATTGTGGATTGCGGGCATCCCTGATTGCGGGTCAGATTGAGAAAGCAGCAGGCCCGTGTGTCACAGCGTCGGCCACACCTCCAGCGCCTGCATCAACTGCTTGCCCAGCGGAATGCGCTTGGCCATGTCGCCCTCGCGCGGCATGTCGATGTTCAGCGCGAAGGCATACACGCGCCCGGCACGCTCGACCCAACCGACCCACCAGCCGATCTCCGGCTGATACTCCGTGGCAACGCCCGTCTTGGCATACAGCGCGGCGTCGCCCTGCTGCTCGATCAACAGCATGCGGTGGACCATGTCCCACGTGCGGGGCTTCACCGGCAACTGCTTGAGCGCCACGCGGCTGGCGAAGCGCGCCTCTTCAAGTGCAGAAATCTCCAGCGGGCCACGCAGCCAGAACTGGTCGATCACGCTGCCGAGCTGGCGATTGCCGTAGTCGAACGCATCGACGTAGGCCTGCATGCGCTCGAAACCCACGCGGCGCGCCACTTCCTGGTAGATCGGCACGGCGGATAGGCGAATCGCTTCGGGCAATGCCATGTCGTGCTCCCACTGCTTGAAGGATTGCGGCTTGCCGCCGTAGGGCAGCACTTCCTGGTCGTCGCGCACGGCGCCGGTGTCGAAGGCGATCAGACTATTCGGGATCTTGAACGTGGAGGCCGGATGGAAGCGTCGCGCGGCCCGCGCCGGGTCGACGACATAGGTCCGGTCGGCGCTGATGTCCATCAGCACGAAGGTGCCTGAGACGCCGGCGGCGTCGAACACGCGCTTGAGGTCGTTACGCACGACCAGCTCGGCGCGGGCAGTGGCGGCGCTTGTTGCCAGCATGCAGGCCATCAAGGCGAACGCGAAGGTCTTCGAGCAGCAAGACAGCATGAGACAGCTCCTTTGATGTTGTGGGTGATTGCCGGCGGGCGTCTGCACAGCCAGCGCTGCGCATCGTAGAAGCGGCCCGGCGCTGCGGCCAGCGCACAAGCCTCGCGGCACGTCACGCGCGTAACGCCTGTAACAGGCGGCTTGGCGCACAATGGCGGCCACACTTGTGTCTTGTCCCCGCTGCCGTATGACGCCATCCACGCTGCCGCCACTTCATGTGGAACTGACCACGCCGCAAACCGTCGACGGCAGGCGTGCACCGTTCCAGAGCCTTTGGCTGCTTGTGCGCCTGGCCTACGCGCATCGGCTATCGCCGGAACAACCGCTGGTGCGTCTGGCCGACCTGCGTGGCGCCGTGTCGGACGCCAGCACGCAGCGCATGATGATCAGCCGCGCCTTTCGCGACTGGCAGAACTGGGGCGTGCAGGCAGGCTGGGGCGAACAGCGCGACCGCGAGCCGCGCTTCCTCTATGCAGACAAGAGCAGCCCGGGCCCGAACAGGGACACAGGAGAAGCCGGGAGAGGGG
>QFCM01000056.1_pt1 | contig 33544 bp, 22 predicted proteins | sample 5346001 | NCBI WGS metagenome assembly QFCM01 (sample SAMN09062260, study PRJNA434731) | Human gut metagenome, whole genome shotgun sequencing project. | isolation source: stool timepoint D gemcode assembly | host: Homo sapiens | collected 2016 | reverse complement strand
TCGTACCGTCGGTGCTGGCGTCGTCGCTAAGATCATCGAGTAAGTGCTGTAACTCTTCCGTGCGGCTGCCAACCGGCCGCACGTGAAGTGCCAGAGTGGGGTTGACCGAATGGCAACCCCAAAGCTGTTTTAGGGGTATAGCTCAACTGGCAGAGCGTCGGTCTCCAAAACCGAAGGTTGGGGGTTCGATTCCCTCTGCCCCTGCCAATTCATCAGCCGCGTCGCGCAGGAAAACGCGCCACGCGGCTTAGTCTCGTTTGGGAAACATGGCCAATCCGAACGTCGAAACCGTCAACACCGCCAGCGGCAAGTGGCTGCTGGTCTTGGCGTTCCTGCTGCTAGTTGCTGGGGTGATCGGTTTTTACCTGCTGGCACAACAGCCAAGCTATGTCCGTGCTGCCTCGCTGATTGGCGGGCTGGTGCTGGGCGCGGGCGTTGCGCTGGTGTCCGCACCTGGGCAAGGCTTCATCGAGTTCGCGCGTGAGTCTTACCGCGAAGTTCGCAAGGTGGTGTGGCCGACGCGCAAGGAAGCCGGGCAGATGACCGGTCTGGTGTTTGCGTTCGTCGTGATCATGGCCTTGTTCCTGTGGTCTGCGGACAAGCTCATCGAGTGGGTGATCTTCTCGCTCGTGTTGGGCTGGAAATAATCGGGTGAAGCCATGACGGATAACGTAGTGAACGACACGTCCACGGATTCGTCCGCACCGGCCTCCAAGAAGCGCTGGTATGTCGTGCATGCCTATTCGGGCATGGAAAAAAGCGTGCAACGCGCGCTGCAGGAGCGCATCGAGCGCGAAGGCCTGCAACATCTGTTCGGCCAGATTCTGGTGCCGTCGGAAGAGGTGATGGAAAGCAAGAGCGGCCGCAAGACCGTGACTGAGCGTCGCCTGTTCCCTGGCTATGTTTTTGTCGAAATGGAAATGACCGACGAGACTTGGCACTTGGTGAAAAACACTTCCAAGGTGACCGGTTTCATTGGTGGTACGGGCAATCGCCCCTCGCCGATTTCCAAGAGCGAAGTCGACAAGATCATGGCCCAGATCCAGGAAGGGGTCGAAAAGCCGCGTCCCAAGACGCTGTTCGAAGTGGGCGAAATGGTGCGCGTGAAGGAAGGCCCGTTCACCGACTTCAACGGCAACGTCGAGGAAGTGAACTACGAGAAATCGCGCCTGCGCGTTTCCGTGACGATCTTTGGGCGTGCGACACCGGTCGAACTCGAGTTCGGCCAGGTCGAGAAGGTTTAAAAAAATTCGGTGTGGTGGCGCAAGCCACTGCACTAGTCGTCCGGTCCACTGGACCTGACGGGCAACGGTGGCGAAGCCGCCTGCGCCAACAGAGGAGCGTCGGCCTTGCGCCGGTGCGTTACCACTCAACAGGATTGCCATTGTTTTCTGAGCTAGGCAATCCGGATTGGAGTCAAGATGGCCAAGAAGATTATTGGCTTTATCAAGCTGCAAATTCCGGCTGGTAAAGCAAATCCGTCCCCGCCCGTCGGCCCGGCCCTGGGTCAGCGCGGTCTGAACATCATGGAGTTCTGCAAGGCGTTCAACGCGCAGACTCAAGGTATGGAACCGGGCCTGCCGGTGCCGGTGGTGATCACCGCCTTCGCCGACAAGAGCTTCACCTTCGTGATGAAGTCGCCGCCCGCGACTGTGCTCATCAAGAAGGCTGCCGGTATCCAGAAGGGTTCCGCCAAGCCGCATACCGACAAGGTTGGCAAGATCACCCGCGCTCAGGCAGAGGAAATCGCCAAGGCGAAGAACGCTGACCTTACCGCAGCTGATCTGGACGCCGCCGTGCGCACGATCGCCGGTAGCGCCCGTTCGATGGGTATCACGGTGGAGGGCCTGTAATCATGGCAAAGATTTCGAAGCGTGCGGCCGCGAACAAGGCCAAGGTCGAACGTACCAAGTTCTACCCGATCGACGAAGCGCTGAGCCTCGTTAAGGAATGCGCCAGCGCCAAGTTCGATGAGTCCATCGATGTGGCTGTGCAACTGGGCATCGATGCGAAGAAGTCGGACCAAGTGGTTCGTGGTTCGGTGGTGCTGCCTGCGGGTACCGGCAAGTCGGTGCGCGTGGCTGTGTTCGCACAAGGCGACAAGGCCGAGCAAGCCAAGGCTGCTGGCGCTGAGATCGTCGGCATGGAAGACCTCGCCGAGCAGATCAAGGCTGGCAAGATGGACTTCGACGTCGTGATCGCCTCGCCGGACACGATGCGCGTGGTCGGTACGCTGGGTCAGATCCTGGGCCCGCGCGGCCTGATGCCGAACCCGAAGGTCGGCACCGTGACGCCGGACGTTGCCACGGCTGTGAAGAACGCCAAGGCGGGTCAGGTGCAATTCCGTGTCGACAAGGCCGGTATCATCCACGCCACCATCGGCCGCCGCTCGTTCGAGCCGGCAGCATTGAAGAGCAACCTGGCTGCATTGCTGGACGCTCTGACCAAGGCCAAGCCGGCGTCGAGCAAGGGCGTGTACCTGCGCAAGGTCGCCGTCTCGTCGACGATGGGCGTGGGCGTGCGTGTTGACCAGGCAACCCTGGCTGCCTGATCGCTGTCGATCTTTCGCATCAGGCGGCCCGATAACCATCCTGGTGTTAGCAGTTTTCTCTCGCGTGGCCCCGGCCACGCGGACCCTGGAAGCTTAAGGGACAAGACTTTGGGCAGTGGTAGACGTTTGCGCAAGCAGGCCGACGCCGCTGGTTATCAAAGACCGTTGGCGGTGAAGGGCTCCTTGGAGCCAACACCTTAATCGCAGCCGATTCCGGAAACGGAGCCGATGCTCAGCCAACGCAGATGGCGCCCCCGAAGGGAATGAGTGACTTTGGTATTGCCGAAGTGATTTGTGCCAATCGGACGCCGTACTTTTGGACTGACCGAGGTGACCGCAGCGATTGCGCGAGCCGAAGTCGTTTTGGAGCTTAACCGTGGCACTCAATCTCGAAGATAAGAAGGCCGTCGTGGCCGAGGTAACGGCGCAAGTCGCCAAGGCCTCGACCATCGTCGTTGCTGAATATCGCGGTATCACGGTTGGCGATCTGACCAAGCTGCGCGCGCAAGCGCGCCAGCAAGGCGTTTACCTGCGCGTTCTGAAGAACACGCTGGCACGCCGCGCTGTTGAAGGCACGCCGTTTGCCGAACTCGCCGAGCAACTGACTGGCCCGCTGATCTACGGTATTTCCGAAGACGCAGTGGCCCCGGCCAAGGTGCTGAACGATTTCGCCAAAGGCAATGACAAGCTGGTGCTGCGCGCCGGTTCGTACGATGGCAAGGTTCTCGACGTCGACGCCGTGAAGGCGCTGGCAACGATTCCGAGCCGCGAAGAACTGCTCAGCAAGCTGCTGTTCGTCATGCAGGCTCCGGTGTCGGGCTTTGCCCGCGCCCTGGGTGCCCTGGCTGCCAAGCAAGGCGAAGGCGAGGCTGCAGCGGCCTAATAGGCTGCTCCACCGCTTACAGATCGCACGATCGATACCGAATCACATTCTGGAGTTATTCAAATGGCAATCACCAAAGACGACATCCTGGAAGCCGTTGGCGCGATGTCCGTGATGGAACTGAACGACCTGGTGAAGGCGTTCGAAGAGAAGTTTGGCGTGTCGGCTGCTGCCGTGGCCGTGGCCGGTCCGGCTGCTGCTGGTGGCGCTGCTGCCGCTGAAGAGCAAACCGAATTCACCGTGACGCTGAAGAGCGCCGGCGCGAACAAGGTTGGCGTCATCAAGGCCGTGCGTGAAATCACTGGTCTGGGCCTGAAGGAAGCCAAGGACCTGGTCGATGGCGCACCGAAGCCCGTGAAGGAAGGCGTTGACAAGAAGACCGCCGACGAGCTGGTGAAGAAGCTGGTGGAAGCCGGCGCGGAAGCCGAAGCCAAGTAAGTGCAGGTCTCGCGTGCCGTATCCGGTACGCGATGGAGGCTGGCAAAGGGAGTTTTCCCGGCGCCAGCCTTTTTGCGCTTGTGGGGCCAGTTGTTGAGCGATCCCGCAATCACGCTGTAAGTATCGTTGAAGTCTCTTCGCCGGGTTTTCCGGCAGCCGGCCCAGACAAGGCCAGCAGAGGCCAAACATCAGTGGCACACTAGGCAGTTCGCAGTCCGCTGATGTTTGTCTTCTGAACCGACTGCAGAAGGCAAGTTTGGTCGGGTACTCCCCCGTCCGTAGCATGGGCTCCATGGGCCCATGTGCGAACGGCGCGCGCAGTACCGTCAGCCAGAGGTTGGTAGCGGCCAACCGCCAAATCCCGTCACCAGTCGCTGAACACCTCAAGTGTCAGGCGTGCCTTATCGCCTTAAGTCCGTCGCGCGCACTTGCGATGATTCGGAGATCCCATGGCGTACAGCTTTACCGAGAAAAAGCGTATTCGCAAGAGTTTCGCGAAACGCGCAACGGTTCATCAGGTTCCCTTCCTGCTTGCCACCCAGATTCAATCGTATGCCCAGTTCTTGCAGGAGAACACTCCTGTTGCACAACGCAAGAGCGAAGGTTTGCAAGCGGCGTTCAACGCCATTTTCCCCATCGTGTCGCACAATGGTCTGGCACGCATGGAGTTCGTGTCGTACCACCTGTCCAACCCGCCGTTTGACGTCAAGGAATGTCAACAGCGTGGTCTGACCTTCCACTCGGCGCTGCGCGCAAAAGTGCGCTTGATCATCAACGACCGCGAGAATCCCACCAAGGTCAAGGAGATCAAGGAGCAGGAAGTTTACATGGGCGAAATTCCGCTCATGACCTCCACCGGTTCGTTCGTGATCAACGGGACGGAACGTGTGATCGTGTCCCAGCTGCATCGTTCGCCCGGCGTGTTCTTCGAGCACGACAAGGGCAAGACGCACAGCTCGGGCAAGCTGCTGTTCTCGGCGCGGATCATTCCGTACCGCGGCTCGTGGCTCGATTTCGAATTCGACCCGAAGGACATCCTGTACTTCCGCGTCGACCGCCGCCGCAAGATGCCGGTGACGATCCTGCTGAAGTCGATTGGCCTGACGCCGGAACAGATCCTGGCGCACTTCTTTGTGTTCGATAACTTCACGCTGAAGACCGAAGGCGCACTGATGGAATTCGTGCCCGAGCGTCTGCGCGGTGAAGTCGCTCGCTTCGACATTTCCGACAAGAACGGCAAGGTCGTGGTCGAGAAGGACAAGCGCATCAACGCCAAGCACATCCGCGACCTGGATTCCGCGGGCACCAAGCTGATCAGCGTGCCGGAAGACTACCTGCTGGGCCGTGTGCTGGCGAAGAACATCGTCGATCCGGACACCGGTGAAGTCCTGGCCAACGCCAACGACGAACTGACCGAAGGCGTGCTCGAGAAGCTGCGTGACGCCGGCGTGAAGGAAATCCAGACGCTGTACACGAACGACCTGGATCAGGGTCCGTACATGTCCGCGACGCTGCGCACCGACGACACGGCCGACCAGACCGCCGCGCGTATCGCGATCTATCGCATGATGCGCCCGGGCGAGCCGCCGACCGAAGACGCCGTCGAAGCGCTGTTCCAACGTCTGTTCTACAGCGAAGACTCGTACGACCTGTCGCGCGTTGGCCGCATGAAGGTCAACAGCCGCCTGAACCGCTCGACCGGTACCGGCCCGATGGTGCTGACCGACGAGGACATCCTCGACACGATCAAGCTGCTGGTGAACCTGCGTAACGGCAAGGGCGAAGTGGACGATATCGACCACCTCGGCAACCGTCGTGTGCGTTGCGTCGGCGAACTGGCGGAAAACCAGTTCCGCGCCGGTCTGTCGCGCGTTGAGCGTGCCGTGAAGGAACGTCTGGGTCAGGCCGAGACGGAAAACCTGATGCCGCACGACCTGATCAACTCGAAGCCGATTTCGTCGGCGATTCGCGAGTTCTTCGGTTCGTCGCAGCTGTCGCAGTTCATGGACCAGACCAACCCGCTGTCGGAAGTCACGCACAAGCGTCGTATTTCGGCACTGGGCCCGGGCGGTCTGACGCGCGAGCGTGCGGGCTTTGAAGTCCGTGACGTGCACCCGACCCACTATGGCCGCGTGTGCCCGATCGAAACGCCGGAAGGTCCGAACATTGGTCTGATCAACTCGCTGGCGCTGTACGCACAGCTGAACGACTACGGCTTCCTCGAAACGCCGTACCGCAAGGTTGAAAACGGCAAGCTGACCGACCAGGTGGATTACCTGTCGGCCATCGAGGAAGGCAAGTACGTGGTGGCGCAGGCCAACGCGACGCTCGACAAAGACGGTAACCTGATCGACGAACTGGTTTCCGCGCGCGAAGGCAGCGAGCGTGAAACCCGTATGGTCACGCCGGACCGCGTGCAGTACATCGACGTGGCACCGTCGCAGATCGTGTCGGCTGCAGCTTCGCTGGTGCCGTTCCTCGAGCACGATGATGCAAACCGTGCACTGATGGGCGCGAACATGCAGCGTCAGGCCGTGCCTTGCCTGCGTGCGGACAAGCCGCTCGTGGGTACGGGCGTCGAGCGCACCGTGGCGGTGGACTCGGGTACCGCCGTGCAGGCAACCCGTGGCGGCGTGGTCGACTATGTTGACGCGAACCGCGTGGTGATCCGCGTGAACGACGACGAAGCCGTGGCCGGTGAAGTCGGCGTGGACATCTACAACCTGATCAAGTACACGCGTTCGAACCAGAACACGAACATCAACCAGCGTCCGATGGTCAAGGTGGGCGACATCGTTGCCCGCGGCGACGTGATCGCCGATGGTGCTTCGACCGACATGGGCGAGCTTGCGCTCGGCCAGAACATGCTGGTCGCGTTCATGCCCTGGAACGGCTACAACTTCGAAGATTCGATCCTGATCTCGGAGCGCGTCGTGGCTGAGGACCGCTATACCTCGATCCACATCGAGGAACTGTCGGTCGTTGCCCGCGACACCAAGCTCGGACCGGAAGAAATCACGCGCGACATCTCGAACCTGGCCGAAGCCCAACTGGCTCGCCTGGACGAGTCGGGCATCACGTACATCGGCGCGGAAGTGGAAGCCGGCGACGTGCTGGTCGGCAAGGTTACGCCCAAGGGCGAGACCCAGCTGACGCCGGAAGAGAAGCTGCTGCGTGCGATCTTCGGTGAGAAGGCGTCCGACGTGAAGGACACCTCGCTGCGCGTGCCGTCGGGCATGAGCGGTACCGTGATCGACGTGCAGGTCTTCACGCGTGAAGGCGTGGTGCGTGACAAGCGCGCCCAGTCGATCATCGACGAAGAACTGAAGCGCTATCGCCTGGACCTGAACGACCAGCTGCGTATCGTGGAAGGCGATGCCTTCCAGCGTCTGGAGCGTCTGCTGGTGGGCAAGGTTGCCAACGGCGGCCCGAAGAAGCTGGCCAAGGGCACCGCGCTCACCAAGGAATACCTGGCCGATCTGGACAAGTGGCACTGGTTCGACATCCGCCCGGCGGAAGACGAAGTCGCGCTGCAACTGGAAGCCGTGAAGGTCGCCATCGAGCAGAAGCGCCACGACTTCGACCTCGCGTTCGAAGAGAAGCGCAAGAAGCTCACGCAAGGCGACGAACTGCCGCCGGGCGTGATCAAGATGGTCAAGGTGTATCTGGCCGTGAAGCGTCGCCTGCAGCCTGGTGACAAGATGGCCGGCCGTCACGGTAACAAGGGCGTTGTGTCGAAGATCACCCCGATCGAAGACATGCCTTACATGGCCGACGGCACACCTGCTGACATCGTGCTGAACCCGCTGGGCGTGCCTTCGCGGATGAACGTGGGTCAGATTCTCGAAACCCACCTGGGTTGGGCCGCGCGCGGTCTGGGCGAGCGCATCGGCAACATGCTCAAGGCGCAAGCCAAGGCGGCCGAGATCCGCAAGCTGCTGGAACAGATCTACAACGAAAGCGGCAAGGTTGAAGATCTGGACAGCCTGTCCGACGCTGAAATCCTGGAACTGGCCGAGAACCTGAAGAAGGGCGTGCCGTTCGCGACGCCGGTGTTCGACGGTGCGCATGAGGATGAAATCCGCCGCATGCTGGACCTCGCCTATCCGGAAGACATCGCGAAGGAGAAGGGCCTGACCGCTTCCAAGCAGCAGGTCACGCTGTTCGACGGCCGCACCGGTGAAGCCTTCGAGCGTCCGGTCACGCTGGGCGTCATGCACATGCTGAAGCTGCACCACTTGGTCGACGACAAGATGCACGCGCGTTCGACCGGTCCGTACTCGCTGGTGACGCAGCAGCCGCTGGGCGGTAAGGCCCAGTTCGGTGGCCAGCGTTTCGGTGAAATGGAAGTGTGGGCACTCGAAGCGTACGGCGCGTCCTACGTGCTGCAGGAAATGCTGACCGTGAAGTCGGATGACGTGAACGGCCGGACCAAGGTGTACGAGAACATCGTCAAGGGCGAGCACTCGATCGATGCCGGCATGCCGGAATCGTTCAACGTGCTGGTGAAGGAAATCCGCTCGCTGGGTATCGACATCGACCTCGAGCGCAACTAAGCGCCGATGCGGTGTGGGCGTGGCGGCAACATCGCCATGCCCGGGTAACAGCAGCCATTGACGAAGATTTAGGGCCGGCGCCTTTGGGTCACACCAGGGCGCCAGCCTCAAACTCAAGGAGTTTGGAATGAAAGCATTGCTCGACCTATTCCGTCAGGTACAGCAAGAAGAGCAGTTTGACGCGATCAAGATCGGCCTCGCGTCGCCTGAGAAAATCCGTTCGTGGTCGTTCGGCGAAGTCAAGAAGCCTGAGACCATCAACTACCGTACGTTCAAGCCTGAGCGTGACGGCCTGTTCTGCGCCAAGATCTTTGGCCCGATCAAGGACTACGAGTGCCTGTGCGGCAAGTACAAGCGCCTGAAGCACCGTGGCGTGATCTGCGAGAAGTGCGGCGTTGAAGTGACGCTAGCGAAGGTGCGCCGTGAGCGCATGGGCCACATTGAACTGGCTGCGCCGACCGCGCACATCTGGTTCCTGAAGTCGCTGCCGTCGCGTCTGGGCATGGTGCTCGACATGACGCTGCGCGACATCGAGCGCGTGCTGTACTTCGAAGCATTCGTCGTGGTTGAGCCGGGCATGACCGCGCTCAAGAAGAGCCAGATCATGTCGGAAGACGACTACCTGGCCAAGTGCGACGAGTACGGCGAAGGCGAATTCGTCGCCATGATGGGCGCCGAAGGCATTCGCGAGCTGCTGCGCGGTATCGATATCGAGAAGCAGATCGAGACGATCCGCGCCGAGCTGCAGGCCACGGGTTCGGAAGCCAAGATCAAGAAGTTCGCCAAGCGCCTGAAGGTGCTCGAGGCATTCCAGCGTTCGGGCATCAAGCCGGACTGGATGATCCTCGAAGTGCTGCCGGTGCTGCCGCCCGAACTGCGTCCGCTGGTGCCGCTGGACGGCGGCCGTTTCGCCACGTCGGACCTGAACGATCTGTATCGCCGCGTGATCAACCGGAACAACCGTCTGAAGCGTCTGCTCGAGTTGAAGGCGCCGGAGATCATCGTGCGCAACGAAAAGCGCATGCTGCAGGAAGCCGTGGATTCCCTGCTGGACAACGGTCGTCGCGGCAAGGCGATGACCGGCGCCAACAAGCGTCCGCTGAAGTCGCTGGCTGAAATGATCAAGGGTAAGGGCGGCCGTTTCCGTCAGAACCTGCTGGGCAAGCGCGTGGACTACTCGGGCCGTTCGGTCATCGTGGTGGGCCCGACGCTGAAGCTGCACCAGTGCGGCCTGCCCAAGCTGATGGCGCTCGAGCTGTTCAAGCCGTTCATCTTCCACAAGCTGGAAACGATGGGCATCGCCACCACGATCAAGGCGGCGAAGAAGGAAGTGGAAAGCCAGACGCCGGTGGTGTGGGACATCCTCGAAGAGGTGATCCGCGAACACCCGGTGATGCTGAACCGTGCGCCGACGCTGCACCGCCTGGGTATCCAGGCGTTCGAGCCGGTGCTGATCGAAGGCAAGGCCATCCAGCTGCACCCGCTGGTCTGCGCGGCGTTCAACGCCGACTTCGACGGTGACCAGATGGCTGTTCACGTTCCGCTGTCGCTCGAAGCGCAGATGGAAGCGCGCACGCTGATGCTGGCGTCGAACAACGTGCTGTTCCCGGCCAACGGCGATCCGTCGATCGTGCCGTCGCAAGACGTGGTGCTGGGTCTGTACTACACGACCCGGGACAAAATCAACGGCAAGGGCGAGGGCATGACCTTCGCTGACATCTCGGAAGTGATTCGCGCCTACGAGAACAAGGAAGTCGAACTGGCTTCGCGTGTGAACGTGCGGATCACCGAGTATGAGCTGGTGAACCCGGAAGCCGACGGCGACGCCCGCTTCGCGCCGAAGATCACGCTGCAATCGACCACGGTCGGCCGCGCGATCCTGTCTGAGATCCTGCCCAAGGGTCTGCCGTTCTCGGTGCTGAACAAGCCGTTGAAGAAGAAGGAAATTTCGCGCCTGATCAACACGGCATTCCGCAAGTGCGGTCTGCGCGAAACCGTGATCTTCGCTGACAAGCTGCTGCAGTCGGGTTTCCGCCTGGCAACGCGTGCCGGTATCTCGATCGCCATCGACGACATGCTGGTGCCGCCGGCCAAGGAGAAGATCATCTCCGAGGCAGCCGCCAAGGTGAAGGAATACGACAAGCAGTACATGTCGGGTCTGGTGACGGACCAGGAGCGTTACAACAACGTCGTGGACATCTGGGGCGCCGCCGGCGACCAGGTGGGCAAGGCGATGATGGAGCAGCTTCAGACCGAAGACGTGGTCGACCGCCACGGCAACACCGTCAAGCAAGAGTCGTTCAACTCCATCTACATGATGGCCGACTCGGGCGCACGGGGTTCCGCGGCGCAGATCCGTCAGCTCGCCGGTATGCGTGGCCTGATGGCCAAGCCTGACGGCTCGATTATTGAGACGCCGATTACCGCAAACTTCCGCGAAGGCCTGAACGTTCTGCAGTACTTCATCTCGACCCACGGTGCACGTAAGGGTCTGGCTGATACGGCACTGAAGACCGCGAACTCGGGTTACCTGACGCGTCGTCTTGTCGACGTGACGCAGGATCTGGTGGTGGTGGAAGACGATTGCGGCACCTCCAACGGCGTGGCCATGAAGGCCCTGGTCGAAGGCGGTGAAGTGATCGAAGCCCTGCGCGACCGTATCCTCGGCCGCGTGGTCGTCAACGACGTGGTGAACCCCGAAACGCAGGAAACCGCGATCGAGGCCGGCACGCTGCTCGACGAAGACATGGTGGACCTGATCGACGCGCTCGGCGTGGACGAAGTGAAGGTCCGCACGCCGCTGTCCTGCGACACGCGTTACGGCCTGTGCGCCAAGTGCTACGGTCGCGACCTCGGCCGCGGTGTGCTGGTCAACTCCGGCGAAGCAGTGGGTGTGATCGCTGCGCAGTCGATCGGTGAGCCGGGCACGCAGCTGACGATGCGTACGTTCCACATCGGTGGTGCGGCATCGCGTGCGGCAGTGGCATCGAGCGTGGAAGCGAAGGCAACCGGTACCGTGCGTTTCACGGCGACCATGCGTTACGTCACCAACGCGAAGGGCGAGCAGATCGTCATCTCGCGTTCGGGCGAAGCGCTGATCACCGACGACCACGGCCGTGAGCGTGAGCGCCACAAGATCACGTACGGCGCGACGCTGCTGGTCAAGGATGGTCAGTCCATCAAGGCCGGCACGCAGCTCGCCACGTGGGATCCGCTGACGCGTCCGATCATTTCGGAGTACTCGGGCACCATCAAGTTCGAGAACGTCGAAGAAGGCGTGACCGTCGCCAAGCAGATGGACGAAGTGACCGGTCTGTCGACGCTGGTGGTGATCGATGCGAAGCGTCGTACCGCTGCCACGAAGGGCATCCGTCCGCAAGTGAAGCTGCTCGACTCGTCGGGCGCCGAAGTGAAGATCCCGGGCACGGACCACTCCGTGACCATCGGCTTCCAGGTGGGCGCGCTGATCACCGTGAAGGACGGTCAGCAGGTGCACGTGGGTGAAGTGCTCGCACGTATTCCGACCGAATCGCAGAAGACGCGCGACATTACCGGTGGTCTGCCGCGTGTGGCCGAGCTGTTCGAAGCCCGTTCGCCGAAGGACGCCGCCGTGCTGGCGGAAGTCACCGGTACGGTTTCGTTCGGTAAGGACACCAAGGGCAAGCAGCGCCTGGTGATTACGGATCTGGACGGCAACGCCCACGAGTTCCTGATCGCCAAGGAAAAGCAGGTGCTGGTGCACGACGGCCAGGTGGTCAACAAGGGCGAGATGATCGTCGAAGGCCCGGCCGACCCGCACGACATCCTGCGTCTGAAGGGCGTGGAAGAGCTGGCGACCTACATCGTCGACGAAGTGCAGGACGTGTACCGTTTGCAAGGCGTGAAGATCAACGACAAGCACATCGAAGTGATTGTTCGTCAGATGCTGCGCCGCGTGCAGATCGTCGATACCGGCGACACCCGTTTCATCCCGGGTGAACAGGTGGAGCGTTCGGACCTGCTCGACGAGAACGACAAGGTGATCGCGCTGGGCAAGCGTCCGGCGACCTACGAGAACCTGCTGCTGGGTATTACGAAGGCATCGTTGTCGACCGACAGCTTCATCTCGGCGGCGTCGTTCCAGGAAACCACGCGCGTGCTGACCGAAGCCGCCATCATGGGCAAGGTCGACGACCTGCGTGGTCTGAAGGAAAACGTCATCGTGGGCCGTCTGATCCCGGCCGGTACCGGCCTGGCCTACCACCGCGCCCGCAAGGCGAAGGAAGTGGCCGACCGCGACCGCGCTGCGGCGATTGCCGAAGAAGAAGCCGCTTCGATCTTCGAAACGCCTGCTGTTCAGCAAGAAGGCGACGCGTAAGCGAACGCCAGCAACACCATCAAAGCCCGGCCACGTGCCGGGCTTTTTTTTGCCCGCATTTTGGCTAGGCGCCGTGTGCAGACGCCACGCAACACTGGCGCTGCCCGATTCGTATTTTCTTGAGACGTTAACCCGCCTTAACATGCCAACCGCTATGATTTCCCGGTTATAGACCGGCACTTTTTACAATCCGCGCGCCCTCCAGCGGAGCAGATTCCAGCAAGTCGCCGGCCCCTCCAGTCTTGCCGACGATTCCTCCATGAAGCTCACACGCAAGCAGATCGCCGTTGGTGCGGTCGCCCTGGTTGTTGCCGGCGCGGCGGTGGTTCAGATGGTCTGGCACCCGTTTGGCCGCTCGCGCGCGCTGCACGCCCGCCAAGTCCAGCTCGACCTGACCTATCCCGACGCCCTCATCGACAGCCAGAGCCTGTCGCAACTGCCGCGCGACGTGCTGCGTGTGCCGTTGCTGCGCGACGCGCTCACCGAAGATTTCGTCACCTATTACGAAGGCAACGAAGACCGCCTCTCGGTGGCCGGTGCGCTGCGCCGCCTGGCGTACGAGCAGAAGCTCGACCTGGCCGAGACGGTGCTCAAGCACGTGTTTGACGAACCCGCCCGCGTGATGCTGTGGCGCGGCCCCGACGACAAGCTGCGCTACTGGGTGCTCTCGATGCAGCGCAACGGCCTCGCCAAGGCGCTGGAAGCCGTCGCCACTGTTGCCACCAGCGACACGCAGCTCACCAAGGTCGCCGACCGGCTCGGCGATTCCGGCGCGCCGGTCTATGCGCTCAGGCTTTCTGCCACGCGTTCGATCCTGATTGCCAGCAAGGGCGACCGGCTGATCGCGCTGTCCGAGCCCGGCATGCTGCTGGACAAGGACGGCAAGCCGATTGCCAAGCAGGCGAACGCGCTGGCGGCGCTGTTCTCCGACGATGCCGGTAAGCGCAACGTGCAAGGCACGGCGTACGCGCTGCCCGCGCAGGAGCCGACGGGCCATCACGTTGTGGTGAGCGCCAACTATCTGTCGTTCGGTTATCAGCAGTACTTCCCCGGCATTGAAGCGCTGCGTTTCGACTTCGGTTCGGCCAAGGACGGCGCGGGCAACGGCTGGCAGAGCTCCGCGCTCATCGACCCGGCCCGGCTTTGGGCCAAGTGGGATAACGCCGGCCTGTGGCGGGCGCTGCCGTCTGATCCTGCCGCGTGCGCGACGCTGCCGGTCGACTGGAAGGCCGCTGGCTCGCTGCTGAAGTCAGTGGCTGGCGATGCCAAGGAGGTCAGCGAAGCCGCCGCGCATGTCGGCGAGGCATTCGCGGGCCCGGCTGCAGTGTGCTGGTACGGCAAGTCGTCGCTGGTGGCGCCGTTGTTCATCGCGAGGCTGTCGTCGGCGTCGCAGGCAGAAGCCGTTAAGCCGGCGCTCGGCGCGCTATTCGGCAAGATTGTCGGTTCGTACGAAGCCAAGGCGCAGGCCGACGACAAGTCCGGTCCGTACAAGCGCCTGCCGGTGACGACAAAGCAGGGCCCTGCCAACGCCACGCTGTGGCAGCGCCCGGTCAGCGCGCGCTACGGTACGGCCCAATCGGCGGCCGCACCGTTTGCGGCGCAGCTGTCGGCCGATCGCTACTTCCCCGTCACGCTCGCGATTGCGGGCGATGTGGTCGTGTTCTCGCCCGACGCGCGTCTCGTTGAAGACGCCTTGGCGGTGCTCGTCAAGCGCTTCCCCGCCGTGGCCGATAGCCTGCCGAAGGACAAGGCCGATCGCATCGTCCTGACGATGACGCCCGCATCGCTCGCGCCGCTCGTTCGCCGCGAAGCCGGTGCCGCGCTGCCCGCCGATCAGGAAGCAGTGTTCCTCAACGCGGCGCAGACGCATCTGTTTCCGAAGCTCAAGGCGTTGTCGCGATATGCGCCCGTATCGCTGGCGCTGGACGGCGGTGTGCCGTCGTCGCGTGGCTGGGTGCCGGTGACGTGGCTCTCCAGCGGACGCGGCCTGCCTGCCGGCGGAGATGGCACGCCGCCGCCGGCTGACGCAACGGCAGCGCAAGCTCCGGCGGCCGATGTGCCGACCGCAGCGGCTGCGGCGCCCGCCTCCCAAGACAACACCAGCTCGCAATGACGCTGCGCGCCCAGGCCGCTGCGTTGCACCGCCGCCGTTGGTTGACGGCGGCGGGCGCCTGCCTGCTCGCTCCGTCTGTACATGCGCTGTCGGGCTGGGCTGATACGGCGCCCGCCGATGCCGATGCCCTTACGGCGGACCAATCCAGCGTGTTCCGCGCGTGGTTCGTGCGCATCGTTAACGAGCAGCTTCGCCAAGGCCCCACCCCGCGCTGGACGCACCGCGACTGCGCCGGCCTCGTGCGCTTTGCCGCCGGCGAGGCGCTGCGCCCCCACGACGCCCGCTGGCTGCGCGCCAACGGCATGCGCGATGCGGAATCCACACGGCAACTGCCGCCCGAGCTGAATCTCACGCCCGCCCAACGCACGCTTACGCAGCGGTGGGCACGCTTCGATGGCAGCACCGGCGCGTATGTTTCGGCGCTGGGGCTCATCCAGCAGAACAGCCGCTTCATCGCCAAGGACGTCAACCAGGCGCTTCCGGGCGATCTGCTCTTCTTCGATCAAGGCGACGACCAGCATCTGATGATCTGGATGGATCGCTACATCGCTTACCACACCGGCACCGTCACCCACACCGACAACGGCCTGCGCGCGGTCCCGATTTCTGAACTGATGCAATGGAAAGACTCGCGCTGGCAGCCGCAGAGCGGCAACCCCAACTTCATCGGCGTGTTTCGTCTGGCCTTTTTGACACGGTAGAAAAACTCATGCGCAACCGTTGGCTGTCGTTCAATCTCGTTGCCGCCGTCTGCGTGACGGTGCTGGCGTTGGTCGCTTCGGTGCCGACAGCGCACGCGGCGGACGCGCCGGAAGCGCCGAACCCCACGCTGTTCGACGTGCCGGGCAGCGGCTACGAGCCGATCAAGGGACAGCCGTTCTTCCTGCTCTCGGATGCGAGCTACGGCACCGATCAGGAAGCGCTGGTCCGCCTTGAAGCCCCGGGCCGCGAGTACAAGGACGAACTGTCCCGCTACGGCGGCGCCGACATCCTCGTCTACCGCGTGCCGCAGCCGCTGGAATTTCTGAAGGCGCAGAAGAACCTGCACCGCATCGACGTCAAGGCCAACTACACGGGCGAAGGCCTGGCCAATACGCTGGCCTATCTGTGGGACAACTGGACGCGACAGGCCCGCCGCGCCTGGCAGCGCGTGCTGTCGTTCGCCACGCGCAGCAAGGCCGTGGAGACTGCGCCGCAGTTCAGCATGGGCGATCAGATGACCGCGCCCACGCGCTTCTCGAACAACCCGCAGTACGCGCCGCTCAAGGGCTACGAACTGCTGGGCCGCTTCCGCTACCCGATCTGGGATGCCAAGCCCATCGCGCCGCCCAAGGACGTGCAGCTCGAAGGCAGCAGCAGCGAATGGATGCCGCAGAACGCCGGCAACGTGATGATCCCGGTCGGCAAGCTGCCGGCGGGTTTGTACATCGTTGAAGCCGTGATTGGCGCGTACCGTGCGCATACGCTGTTGTTCGTGTCGGACACCGTGGCCGTCACCAAGGGCACTTCGCAAGGGATGATGGTGTGGACGGCCGAGCGCAAGAGCGGAAAGCCGGTCAGCGGCGCGTCGGTGAGCTGGACCGACGGCGTAGGCGTGCTGGCCTCAGGCACCACCGAAGCTGACGGCACGGCCGACCTGCGCCACGTGTCGCCCGAACGCAGCTACGTGATCGGCAGCGACCGCGCGGGCGGCGTGTTCATCTCCGAGAATTTCTACTACGACAGCGAGATCTACAACACCAAGCTGTACGCCTTCACCGATCGTCCGTTGTATCGCCCGGGCGACGAGGTGAGCGTCAAGTTCATCGGCCGCAACTTCAAGAACGCGACCGAATCGACCGTGCCGGCGGCTGGCGACATCAAGCTGCAAGTGCTCGACCCGAATGGCGCGCCGGTGGCCACGTCGACCACGCGCCTGACGGGCGAGACCGGTGCCGACGCGCGCTTTACACTGCCGTCCAACGCGCCGGCCGGCGGCTACTCGCTGCGCTTCGACTACAACGGCGGCACATACGGCGGCGCCTTCCGCGTGGCCGAATACATCAAGCCGCACTTTGACGTGAACCTGTCGCTCGACAAGGCGAGCTACGGCACGGGCGAAGCGGTCAAGGGCAAGATCAGCCTGCGCTATCCGGATGGCAAGCCCGTCAAGAACGGCAAGGTATCGGTCAGCCTGCGCGCGCAACAGGTGACGATGGTGGAAGGCGAGCTGCGCTACGCGGGCCTGTTCCCCGTCAAGCTGGAGCAGCAGGAACTGACCACCGATGGGGACGGCAACGCCAAGCTGGAACTGCCCGCCGCCAAGGAGCCGAGCCGCTACGTCGTGACCGTGTTTGCCAACGATGGCGCGGCGTACCGCGTGAAGGTCACGCGCGAATTGCTGATCGCACGTGGCGCCACGCCATACAAGCTGGCGACCACGTCGAACTTCACCACGCCGGGGCAAAACGTGTCGTTCACGCTGACGCCGATGCCGGTTGTCGGTGGAGCAAGCGGTGCCAGCGCGCCGCCCGCCAAGTGGGATCTGGTGCGCCTGGAAACGCGCACGCGCACCGAAGGCACGCTGGCGCCGGATGCCAAGGGCAATGCCACGTTCCCGGTCAAGTTCGACCAGCCAGGTTCGTACACGCTGTCGGTGCGCGATGCGGCCGGTAACCTGCTTGCCGCATCGAGCCACTGGGTGGCCGGCGATGGCGTGCAGACTGTGCCGGGCAACATCGAAATGGTGTTCGACCGCGATCGCTACCAGATTGGAGACACGGCCGAAGCGCTGATCACGTTCCCGCTGCCGGTCGACGATGCGCTGCTCACGCTTGAACGTGACAAGGTCGAGCACCACGCGCTGCTCACGCGCGGCGGCGAATGGCTCAGCCTGACGAAGGTCACGCCGTCGCAATACCGCGCGCGCATCAAGATCGGCGCGGAGTTCGCGCCCAACATGACGTTCTCGGTGCTGTACGTGCGCGACGGCGACATGGTGTTCCAGAACGCCGGCATCGTCGTCACGCAACCGACGCTGGACCTGGCCGTGCATGCGGACAAGGCCGTCTACGCCCCGGGCGAGACCGTCACGCTGGACCTGACCAGCGCGCTGGCGGGCAAGCCCGTGCCGGCCAACCTGACCGTGTCGGTGGTCGACGAAATGATTTACGTGCTGCAGCCAGAGGTGGCGCCCAGCATCGTCGATTTCTTCTATCACCCACGCCGCAACAGCGTGCGCACCACGTCGAGCCAGAGTTTCATCAGCTACGATCTGGCGCTCGCTTCGCTGCCGGGCAAACCGGGTGGGACGTATGGGCGCCACAACGAGCGCGGCGTGAAGGTGTTGGAGCGGCCCCGCCGCGACGAGCAGGACACCGCCGCTTGGGTCGCCAACCTGCAGACCGGCGCTGACGGCCGCGCCCGCATGACGTTCAAGATGCCGGATTCGCTGGCGCGCTGGCGGATCACGGTGCGAGCGGTGTCCACCACCGGCGCATCGGACGGCATCGTTGGCCAGCGCACGGCAAGCATTCGCTCTGACAAGCCGCTGTACCTGAAATGGACGGGCCCGCAACGCTTCCGCGAAAACGATCAGCCGCGTCTGGACATGGTTGCCTTCAACCAGACCGACAAGGACATCACCGCCGACTGGACCGTCTCCGGCGCTGGCCTGAACATCAACCAGCGCGTGACGCTCAAGCGCGGCGCCAACTACCTGCGCGCGCCCATTACGGCGCTGCAGGCGGGTGTCGTGAACGCCGAGCTGAAGCAGGACGACAAGGTTTCGGACCGTCTGCAGACCACGCTCAAGCTGGATGCAACGGGCTGGCTGGCCGACCGTGAAAACGTCGTCCCGCTCACGCAGCTGCAAGGGACGCGCCTGCCGCTGGGCCTGCCCGCCGATGCACGCGACGTGCGTCTGCGCGTGGTGGGCAACACGGCGAGCCAGTTTGCTCGTGTGGCCGATGATCTCATCGAATATCCGTACGGCTGCGCCGAGCAGACCGCCAGCCGCCTGATCCCGCTGGCAATCGCTCAGCAAAGTCTGGCGGCCACCGGCACGCGACTGGGCGACGGCGGCCCGGCCGGCACGCAAGGCGTCGACGCGCTGTTGCGCACGCAACGCCAGCGGCTGGCACTGCTGGCGGGCACCAACGGCACCTTCGGCTGGTGGGGCGAGCTGACCACCAGCAGCGCGCTCATCACGTCGTATGCGTATTACGCGGATTGGCTTGCCAGCCGCTCGGTCGGCATCAGCCTGCCGGCAGACAACTGGAAGCAGGTGCTCGAAGCCTACAAGCGCACCAGCCAGAACGAGCCGCTGCTGCACCGCGCGCTGGCGCTGTGGTTTGCCAATGAGATGGGGCTGCCGGTGGCGACGCCGCTGTCGGGCGTGGCGAACGAGCTTGCGCCCAGTGGCGGCAAGGCGGCCAAGGCCCCGGCCGATGCCGATCCTGCAGCGGGTGACAGCCTGATCTTCGTGGCGCCGGATTCGCCGCGCGGCCGCCAGGTGGCGACGGTGCTGACGGCACAACTGATGCGCCAAGTCGGCCAGCCTGTGCCGGAAGCGCTGGTCTCTGCTGACATTGCTGCCCGCAATGCGCTGGCCGCCGACACCTCACCGCTGGTGCAAAGACTCCTGCTGATGGGCGGCGGGCGCTCGGCTGCCGATCCGGGCCCGCTGCTGGCCCGCGCCAGCGCTGCCATGCCGACGATCGATCGCGCTGTCGCGCTGGTTTGGCTGCAGAAGGGTCTGGGCGGTCTGCAAGGCGCGAGCGTTGCCGCCATCCAACCGGCTGTTGCGGCTGGTGGCTGGCAGGCGACGCGCTCTCCGGTGGGTGTGCCGACGTGGCGCTGGACCGGCGCGCAAGCCCCCGCCGCGCTGGACCTGACGACGGCGCCGACCGACGTGACCACGCAATCGGCCATCGTGTCGTACCGCAGCCGCGCGGCTGAGGCCTCCAAGCTGCCGATCACGGTGGAGCGCAAGCTGTACCGTCTTGAGCCGACCGACAGCGCGCCCGCCAAGGCCGATCCGAAGGCGCCCAAGCAGGCGGCGGCCGGCGCCAGCAGCAGTGGCATCGCCTTTACCGCCAAGCCGGTCAAGCCGGGCGACACACTCGACAGCAATGCGCTCTACGTCGACGAGGTCGTGCTGACGCCGCGCCAGGGCACGTACCGCTACGGCCTGGTCGAAGTGCCGCTGCCGCCTGGGGCCGAAGTGGAGGCCACCACGTGGGGCATCCAGATCGACGGCCTGAAGGGTGAGCCGAACGAAGGCAATGGCGCGCAGGCGTTCGAGCGCAAAGCCGCGTATGAAATGGGCCAGCTCTCGTACAACCAGCCGGTGCCCGCGCTGGAGCGCCCGACCGTGCTGCGCCAGCTGGTGCGCTTCTCGCTGCCGGGCCGCTTTGCGCTGCCGCCGGTGCGCTATTTCCGCATGTACCAGCCGGAAGCCAAAGCGTTCCAAGGCGACGGCAAGACGGCCAGCTATCCGTTCAAGGTGGAGTGATCTGGCGATGCCTTCCCGCCTGCTCGCGCGTGGTGTGCTGACCGGTCTGCTCTGGGCCGGCGGCGCACTCGCGCCTGCCGGGCAGGCTGGGCACGCCCTCGCCGCGCCGGTTGTCCAGTCGCTTTCGCAGCTGCGATATGCCGCTTTGCATGGCGACGAAGCCAAGCTCTGGCAATTCAGCGCTGACCCTGCCGGCGGCGTGCCGCAAGCCACCGCGTTGCCGCGCGACACCGAAACACCGCTCGGCAGCGTCTGGAAACTCTTCGTCTACAGCTATCTCGTCTCGCGCCGCATCAGCACGCCCGACTACACGTGTCACGGCAACGACGCCGATGAGGTCTACTGCTGCACCGCCGGCAACAGCATCGACCGCGAGCGCGCGCTCATCCAATCGTGCGGACGCTATTTCGAACCGGTGCGCCTCGGGCTGGACCGCGCGGACTGGCGCCGTTTCTGGCAGCAGGCCGGATCGCCCGCGTGGCTGCGTGATCTACGTGCCATGCAGCCGACGCATCGCGTGCCCGTCGCCGATCTGCTCACCGCGTTGCGGTCTGTTCCGGCCGATGGGCGCGAAACGGCCGCGCAAACGCTCATCTCGGTGCTGACCGTCGGGCGTGGCGAGGGCACAGTATCGGATTTCGGCGGTTTGCTGCGCGCCAAGACGTGGACGATGCCCGACCCGCAGCGCCCCGGCGCGTCCATCGGCGGCGCCGCGGGCTGGCTGGCCGACGGCACGCCTGTCTGGCTAAGTGGTGCCGGATCGAGCAACCAGGTGCTGGCCGCCGCCGCACCGCGTCTCACATCGTTGATCGAGCAGACGCCCGTGCCCGACGACGATGCCTGTGTCGTGGTGGATTTCTTCGCGCGTTACCCGATTCGCGAAGTGCGCGACGCCAGCGGCAAGCCGGTCGCCGCCGGTCGCCTCGAAGGCCGCTACGCCGTGCGCTTCGTCAACGGCAACACGCTGCCCATCGAGAGCAAGGGGGAGCTGACGCTCGCGCGCCAGAACAACGTGCCGGTCATTACCGGCCGCCTGGGTATGAACGATTACGTGGCACGGGTGGTTGAGCGCGAAGGCGAACTCGCCGAGCCCCAGGCAGCGCGTGCGTTGGCCGTGGCGGCGCGCAGCTACCTCGTGCAGCACGCCTCGCGCGACAGGGGCTGCTACCGCATCGCCGACAGCTCGCGCACCCAGCGTGTGCTGCCGCGCCCGCCGATGGCCGCCGCACGCAAAGCAGCCGAATTTACCGACACGCTGGTATTGGCGGGCCAGTCCGTGCAATACCACGGCACCATCAGCGCGCGCGGCCAGATGAGCTGGACCGCCGCGCGCGCCGCTGCTCAGCGCGGCCAGGGGTTCGACGCCATCCTCGCGCAGTGGTGGCCGCAGGCGACGCTCACGTCATTTCAGAGCCCGGTGGCGGGGGATTGTTCACCCGTGGCAGGGGCACAGCAGTGGCTCCAGGCGCGTGCGCCCGGTTGGTCCGCGCGTCTTCGCACGGAGGCGGGCTATGAGACGCCGCCGCTGCCCGCCGTGTGCGTCGTGCACGAGGGCCGGCCGTACGCCGATGCGCGCCGCAACCGGCTGTACGTGCACCGCCTTGCGACCGAGGAGGACCGCATCGCGTTGACGCACGAGTATCTGCACCTCGCCTTTGCGCGCCACCCGCGCGGGCAGGACGAACAGTTTATCGAGGCGATGGCGCGTCGCCTGATTCGAGGGGAGGGTTTGCTGTGAAGAGTGGGATGACGCGCTTGGCGCTGTGCACCGTCGCGCTGCTGCTGGCCGCTTCGGCGCTGGCTGAGCCGGTGGCCGATCTGGAAGGGCCGATGGGCGGCTGGCGCAACAGCAAGCTGACCAACGAGCTGGAACAGTACACCGCGGCGTATCCGAAACCCCCCGTGGACCGTGGCGCGCAAAAGTACCGCACGCTCATCGCCGGGCGCATCCGCGCGGCGGGCAAGCAGCGCCGCCCGCCGGTGCTCGTCGTCAACGGCAACGCCATGCCGCTGTATGGCGATGGCGAAGGCCGTTTTGCGCGCCCCTGGGCGTTCGGCCCCGGCTCGAACAGCGTCGAAATCGTCAGTGCCGACGGGCAGTCACGCCAACGCCTGCAGTTCTACGAGGCCGACACCACCAAGACATCGGCCAAGCTGCGCGCCGTCCTCACGTGGGACGACCCGCGCGCCGAGGTCGACATGCACGTCATTTCGCCGATTGGCGACCACGCGTTCTGGGCGCAGCCGCTGCTGTCCGACGGCGGCGGCCTCGACGTGGACAGCGTCGACGGTGCCGGGCCGGAGATTTTCTCGACCGCCGCGCCACGCCCGGGCGTGTGGCTGTTCTACGTGAACTATTGGGGCAACTTCAACGCCGGCGGCTACAACTTCGACGAAAAGGCACATGACCGGGATCTCATCACCGCACAATTGACGCTGATCTATAACGAGAACACGCCCAACGAGCGGCGCGAGTTCGTCAGTGTGCCGCTGCGCAAGATCGGCGAGCTGGCGCTGATGAAATCGATCCGCTTCTGACGTGACGCACATGATGCCTTCCACTTTCCGTCTCGCCGCTGCCATCGCGCTGGCCGCGTTTGCGGCCGCTGGCAGCGTGCTTGCGCAAACCGACGCCGGCAATATCGAGATGACTGCGCCGCTCAATGGCTGGCGCAATTCGGCGGGCGATGAATCCCGCTACACGCAGGACGTGCATTACCCGGCCGTATCGGTGTCGACGCCCCAAGGGCAGGGTTTGGCGTCGATGATCGCCGGGCGCATCCGCAACCAGCCGAAGGCTGCTGCAGCAATGGACGAAAGCAAGCCGCGCCGCCGCCGTGGCGCCGACGGCTCGTCGGTGGGCACGCTGATCGTCAATGGCGTGGCCATGCCGCAGCGCATCGAGGCAGACGGTACGTTCTCGCGCCCGTATGCATTTGGCGCCGGCAGCAACAGCGTGGAGGTGCGCAGCGCGCGCGGCGACGCCAAGCGCGTGCAGTTCTACGACAGCTACGCTGGCAAGCAGCGTCCGCGTTTGCGCGTGGTCCTGTCGTGGGACACCGATGGCACCGATCTCGACTTGCACGTCATATCGCCCGACGGCCAGCATGCCTGGTACGGCAACCGCGTGGTCGAAAACGGTGGGGCGCTCGACGTGGACGTCACCACCGGGTATGGTCCCGAGATCTACTCGAACCCGGCCCCCGTGCCCGGCACGTATCTCGTCTACGTGAATTACTACGGCAGCGGCAATGACGGCAGTGCGATCACCACCGCCACCGTCAGCATCATCACCGACGAGAACACGCCGTCCGAGCGCCAGCAGACGTTTGTCGTGCCGATGCGCAAGGCCGGCGATCTGACGCTGTTACGCAGTTTCACAATGAAATAGGATCGCCCTGGCCCCGCCGCCCGTTGCCGCCTCCGCCGCGCTCGCCGAAACCTTCGCGCAGGAGTGGCGCGACCAGCCTGCGCCTGAAGACCTGTATGCGTTGCTGCGCCGTGAGTTCAAGGCAGGCGGCGCCACCGCCGACATCGGCTGCGGCGCGGGCCGCGAGGTAGCGTGGCTCAACGCCAATGGGTATCCCGCCGTCGGCTACGACGCCTCCGCCGGGTTGCTCGAAGCCGCGCGCGAGCAGTATCCAGGGCTGTCGTTTCGGCAGGCGCTGCTGCCCGAGTTGGTCGGTATTGCCGAAGGCGCGTTCGACAACGTCCTCTGCGAGACGGTCATCATGCATCTGCCGCCCGAGCAGATTGGCGCGTCGGTGGAGCGCCTGGTGTCGTTGCTGCGCCCGGGCGGCACGCTGTACCTGAGCTGGCGCGTCACGCCTGAGGCGGATCAGCGCGATGGGCGCGGCAGGCTGTTCGCGTCCTTCGATGCGACGCCCGTGCGCAAGGCGCTGGCCGGCACCGAGCTGATCTTTGACGAGGCGGCGGTCAGCCAGTCCTCGGGTCGGACGATCCATCGCATCGTGGCGCGCAAGGTTTGACCGCAGCGTTGCCCACAATCCGAGTGTCCTGATTGACCGCCCCTCGGCGGGGTTTGTCACAATAGCGGTTTCGCCCAGCCCGCGCGTGACACCGCGCGCACCCGCCGTCCCGATGTACGACTCCCCCGCCATAGACCACGCGCTGCAGGCGCTGCCCGAAGACACCGCCGCCGCCACGCATGCGGTGCTGCACGATGTGTTCGGCTACAGCGCATTCCGCGGCCCGCAGGCGGAGATCGTCGCCCATGTTGCGGACGGCGGCGATTGCCTGGTGCTGATGCCTACCGGCGGCGGCAAATCGCTTTGCTATCAGATACCTGCACTCGTGCGGCACCGGCGTGGGCAGGGCGCTGGCATTGTGGTTTCGCCGCTGATCGCGTTGATGCAGGACCAGGTGGCCGCGCTGGAAGAAGCCGGCGTGCGCGCCGCGTACCTCAATTCCGCGCTGACGGGCGCTGAGGCCGCGCAGGTCGAGCGCGATCTGGCGGCGGGCCGGCTGGATCTCGTCTACGTGGCGCCCGAGCGGCTGATGACGCCGCGCTTCCTCGATTTGCTTGAGCGATCGCGCATCGGCCTGTTTGCCATCGACGAAGCGCACTGCGTGTCGCAGTGGGGGCACGATTTCCGGCCGGAGTACATCCAGCTTTCCGTGCTGCACGAGCGTTTCCCGCACGTGCCTCGCATTGCGCTCACCGCCACGGCCGATGCCGTCACGCGCGACGAAATCGTCGAGCGGCTGGCGCTGACGGACGCGCGCGTCTTCCTCTCCAGCTTCGATCGCCCGAACATCCGCTACACGATCGTCGAGAAGGACAGCGCGCGTCAGCAGCTGCTGCGCTTCATTCGCGCCGAACACATGGACGGCGACACCTGCGACGCCGGCATCGTCTACTGCCTGTCGCGCAAAAAGGTGGAGGAGACCGCCCAGTGGCTGGCCGAGCAAGGCATCCGCGCGCTGCCGTATCACGCAGGGATGGACTCCCAAGTGCGTGCCCGCCATCAGGCCATCTTCCGCAAGGAGGAGGGCGTCGTGATGGTGGCGACCATCGCTTTTGGCATGGGCATCGACAAGCCCGACGTGCGTTTCGTTGCGCATCTCGACTTGCCGAAGAGCCTTGAAGGCTATTACCAGGAGACGGGCCGCGCCGGCCGCGACGGTCTGCCCGCCAACGCGTGGATGGCGTATGGCCTGGCCGACGTGGTACAGCAGCGCCGCATGATCGACGAATCCGATGCGGACGATGTGCACAAGCGCGTCTCCACCGCCAAGCTCGAAGCGCTGCTTGGCCTGTGCGAAGCCGCAACCTGCCGGCGCGTGGCGCTGCTCGCGTACTTTGGTGAGAGCAGCCAGCCGTGCGGCAACTGCGATACCTGCCTGACGCCGCCGCAAACCTGGGATGCCACGCGCGAGGCGCAGATGGCGCTGTCGTGTGCATACCGCGTGCAGCAGGCGAGCCGCGTGACCTTTGGCGCCGGCCAGCTCATCGATATCCTGCGCGGCAACGCAACGGAGCGCGTCAAACAGTGGCACCACGAAACGCTCTCTACCTTCGGCATCGGCAGCGATCTGTCCGAAGCCGCGTGGCGCAGCGTGTTCCGACAACTGGTCGCGCAAGGTCTGTTTGCGGTGGACCACGGCGGCCATGGCGCGCTGATCCTGACCGACGCGGCGCGCCCCGTGCTCAAGGGCGCGCAATCGGTGATCCTGCGCCGACAGGCCGAGAAGGTGCGTGGCGCGTCATCGTCGACGAAGAAGGACCGTCGCGCCGATCCGGCCGCCGAGCTTTCCACCGAAGCGCAGGTGCGCTGGCAGGCGTTGCGTGCCTGGCGGACGCAGGCTGCGCGTGAGCACAGCGTGCCGGCGTATGTGATCTTCCACGACGCCACGCTGGCGCGCATTGCCGAGACCGATCCCGACTCGCGTGAAGCGCTGGGCGAGCTTCCCGGTATCGGCATGGCCAAGTTGGACCGCTACGGCCAGGCGCTGCTCGACGTACTGGAGAAGTGCCGCGAGCAAGCCTAGGCGGACAGCGGCAGTGGCCCCATCACGCCGGTGCTGCTCAGGTGGTCGCCCAGGAAATCGACAAACGCCCGCACCTTCGGCAGCAGGTGCACACGCTGCGTGAACACCGCGTGCAGCGGCACCTCCCGCGCCGTGTAGTCGGTCAGCACGGCCTGCAAGCGCCCCGTCGCAACATCGTCACGCACCAGATACGCTGGCCCCAGCGACACGCCCAGCCCTGACCGTGCCGCCTCGCGCAGCACCAGGCTGTTATTGGCGAGCATCGGGCCCGAGACGTGAGCGATATGACGATGGCCGGCGGTGTCCGTCAGCACCCAGTCGTGTGGCCCGTCGTAGTTGGCGTAGACGAGGCAGTTGTGATTGCGCAAATCCTCGGGCGACTGCGGAATGCCCCGCTCGCGAAAATACGATGGCGCCCCGTAGACGGCGTGCGCGCAATTCGCCAGCCGCCGCGCGACCAGCGACGAGTCCTCGAGCATGCCAATGCGGATCGCCACGTCGATGCGCCCGGCGACCAGATCCGCGTAACGGTCATCCATGTCTAGGTCGATCTGCACGGCGGGGTAGCGCGCGCCCGGCGTCCTGTGCCGCGGTTCGGGCTGCCTGGGCGTGGGCGTGCGGCGCGGCGGGGTAGCGCGCCTGGAATGCGCCCAAGAGCGGCGCCAGCAATGTCACCGCAAACGAGGCCGGCGCCGACACGCGCAACGTGCCGCGCGCCTCGTCGCGCAGGGCGCTCACGGCCTGCTCCGCTGCATCGACGAGCGCCAGGCCTTCGCGGCTTTTCTCGAAGAACGCCGCGCCCGCTTCGGTGAGCGACAGGCGCCGCGTCGTCCGTTGCAGCAGACGCGTCTGCAACCGCGCCTCCAGCCGCGCCAGCGCCTTGCTGATCACCCCGCGCGACATCCCCATCGCCTCGGCGGCCGCCGACAAGCTGCCGCGCTCCACTACCTGCACGAAGATCGCCACATCAGAGAGCCGGTTCATATTTGCGCACGTATGGAAACAATATGGCGCCAGAGCCTACCTTAATCTGCGCGAATCGGCTGGCTACGATGGGTCCTCCGAACCTTCGTCCTGTTCATCATGACTACCGAAGCTCCTGCCATCGCCGATCCCAACCCGCCCGCCGCCGACCGGCTCCCCCTGGGCGCCACACCGCTGTTTGCCTTCGCCGTCGGGCTTATCGTCATCAACCTGTTCGGCATCCAGCCGCTCATTGCCGAGATCGCCGCGAGCATTGGCTGGACCACCGCCGCCGCTGGCTTGCTCGTCACCGCCACGCTGATCGGTTATGGCATCGGTCTGTTGCTGCTGATGCCGCTGACCGACCTGCAGGACAACCGCACGCTGGCCTCGCGCACGCTGTGGGGCGCGGTGGCTTCGCTGGCGCTGACCACCGTCGCGCACAGCGGCCAGGTACTGATGCTCGCCGCCTTCGCCATCGGCCTGACGTCGACTGTCATTCAGATGCTGATTGCGCTGGCGGGGCGCCTGGCCGCCGACCACCGGCGAGGGCGCGTGCTCGGTGACATCATGATCGGCCTGAACCTGGGCATCCTGCTCTCCCGCCCGGCCGCCAGCTTCATCGCCGCGCAGTGGGGGTGGCGGGCGTTTTACGGTGCTTCTGCGGCGGCGATTGCCGTGCTGGCCGTCCTGCTGCCGCGCGTGATGCCGACCTTCGTGCCGCCGCGCACGTTGTCATACGGCGCGCTGCTGGGCTCGTACCGCAACCTGCTGCGCAGAGAGCCGGTGTTGCGTCGCCGTGCCGCTACGCAGGCCTTGCTGATGGCGGCGTTCACGCTGTTCTGGACGGCTGTGGCCCTGCGGTTGGCGGCAGCGCCGTTCCATCTTTCGCAAAATGGCATTGGAATCTTCGCGCTGTGCGGTGCGGCCGGTGTCGCGGCCGCGCCGATTGCCGGGCGGCTGGCGGATCGCGGTCTCGTGCGCGTGGGTACGCTGCTCGCGCACGGCTGCGCGGCAACGGGTTTGCTCGTGGCGCTTGCTTCGGGGCTGCTGCCGGGCCTAAGCGTTCCCGTCATGTTGGCGATGCTCGTGGCTGCGGCGCTGTTGCTCGATTTCGGCGCCATCGGCGACCAGGCGCTTGGCCGCTACATGGTCAACACGCTGTCGCCCGAGATCCGGGGGCGCGTGAATGGTCTGTACACCGGAGCGTTCTTCTTCGGCGCGGCAGCAGGCGGCGGATTGGCCGGCGTGGCGTGGGCCCGCGCCGGATGGATTGGCGTATCCGTTCTTGCGCTCGGGTTTGTGGCCGCAGCTGCACTTGTCCTCGTATGGCCAGCGCGTGCGCCGCGTGCGATTGGCGCCACACCGCGCCGTTGCTGACCTCTTCACGCTTCGCCAGACTGGCGGCGCGCTTGACGCTTGCAAGACAGCCCGCTATAGTGCCAGATTCGAGTTTTTGGCTTCTGGTTTCGCGCGTCCGTGCCCGGCAAATGCCGTGCAAGGCATCTGAAACCAGACGGGCTCGCGCTCTTTGGTCTTGATCTGTTCCCGCAGGTCCTCCCTTCAGAGCGTTCTGCTCGCCACTTCCATAAAACCCGATTGCGCCGTCCGCCTCACAAATGAGGCGTTCACGTTATGTGAGCCGGCGATTTTTCAAAAACCAAGCTGGATTGAACAATGCCAACCATCAATCAACTGGTTCGCAAGCCCCGCGTCTCGGAAAAGCTGAAAAGCAAGAGCCCGGCACTTGAGAACTGCCCGCAGCGTCGCGGCGTGTGCACCCGCGTGTACACCACGACGCCGAAGAAGCCGAACTCGGCACTGCGTAAGGTCGCCAAGGTGCGCCTGACCAACGGTTTCGAAGTCATTTCGTACATCGGCGGTGAAGGCCACAACCTGCAAGAACACAGCGTCGTGCTGATCCGCGGCGGCCGTGTGAAGGACTTGCCGGGTGTGCGTTACCACATCGTGCGCGGCTCCCTTGACCTGCAAGGCGTCAAGGACCGTAAGCAAGCGCGTTCGAAGTACGGCGCGAAGCGTCCGAAGGCGGCCTAAGTCGTCAGTGAGATCGCGCCGCTTTTGCGGTCACGGTCTTGTCATGAGCAGGCGGTACAACGGTGCGTTTTTTGACCGCACTGGCACCGTCGAGTAAGTGGTCACCCGGCTCAGATTGTTGGAAGACAAGCTAGTTGGTGGCCGGAGAACCGAAGCGGTTCTCAACTGAACAGAGAAGGAAAGAAGATGCCACGTCGTCGTGAAGTCCCCAAGCGGGAAATTCTGCCGGACCCGAAGTTCGGCAATGTGGAAGTCGCCAAGTTCATGAACGTCCTGATGTTGGACGGCAAGAAGTCGGTGGCTGAACGTATCGTCTACGGTGCGTTCGACCAGATCGAGAAGAAAGCAGGCAAGGCGCCGATCGAGGTGTTCACGCTGGCTATCGGCAACATCAAGCCGGTGGTCGAAGTGAAGAGCCGTCGTGTTGGTGGCGCCAACTATCAGGTGCCGGTCGAAGTCCGGCCGTCGCGTCGTCTGGCATTGGCGATGCGTTGGCTGCGGGAAGCTGCGAAGAAGCGCAGCGAGAAGTCGATGGCCCTGCGTCTGGCTGGTGAGCTGCTCGAAGCCTCGGAAGGCCGCGGCGGCGCCATGAAGAAGCGCGACGAAGTGCACCGCATGGCTGAAGCCAACAAGGCGTTCTCGCACTTCCGCTTCTAAGCGACGCGACAACGTTGTTGGTTGCTGGGCGGGCTGTGTGCGCACATCTCGCCCATTTGTATTAGGGGCGCTTGGCCGTGGGCCAGCGCCCCGTTGACGAATCTGAGGATTAACCGTGGCTCGTAAGACCCCCATTGAGCGCTACCGTAACATCGGTATTTCCGCTCACATCGACGCCGGCAAGACCACCACGACCGAGCGGATCCTGTTCTACACCGGTGTGAACCACAAGATCGGTGAAGTGCATGATGGCGCTGCCACCATGGACTGGATGGAGCAGGAGCAAGAGCGCGGCATCACCATCACGTCCGCTGCTACCACCGCCTTCTGGAAGGGCATGGGCGGTAACTACCCCGAGCACCGCTTCAACATCATCGACACCCCGGGCCACGTGGACTTCACCATCGAGGTGGAGCGTTCCATGCGTGTGCTGGACGGCGCGTGCATGGTGTACTGCGCAGTGGGTGGCGTGCAGCCGCAGTCCGAAACCGTCTGGCGTCAGGCCAACAAGTACAAGGTGCCGCGTCTGGCGTTCGTCAACAAGATGGACCGTACCGGCGCGAACTTCTTCAAGGTCTACGACCAGCTGAAGACCCGTCTGAAGGCCAACCCGGTGCCCGTCGTGGTGCCCATCGGCGCTGAAGACGGCTTCCAGGGCGTCGTCGATCTGCTGGAAATGAAGGCCATCATTTGGGACGAAGCCAGCCAGGGCGTGAAGTTCGAATACCACGACATCCCGGCCAACTTGGTTGACGTCGCGAACGAGTGGCGCGAGAAGATGGTCGAGTCGGCAGCTGAAGCCAGCGAAGAGCTGATGGAAAAGTACCTGGGCGGCGAAGAGCTGTCCCGTGCTGAGATCGTCAAGGCACTGCGCGACCGTACCATCGCCTGCGAAATCCAGCCGATGCTGTGCGGCACCGCGTTCAAGAACAAGGGCGTGCAGCGCATGCTCGACGCCGTGATCGACTTCCTGCCGTCGCCCGTCGACATTCCGCCGGTTCAAGGCATCGACGAAAACGACGAAGAGAAGAAGCTCGAGCGCAAGGCAGACGACAACGAGAAGTTCTCGGCGCTGGCGTTCAAGATCATGACCGACCCGTTCGTTGGTCAGCTGATCTTCTTCCGCGTCTACTCGGGCAAGATCAACTCCGGCGACACCGTGTACAACCCGGTGAAGCAGAAGAAGGAGCGTCTGGGCCGTATTCTGCAGATGCACGCCAACCAGCGCGAAGAAATCAAGGAAGTGCTGGCAGGCGACATCGCCGCTGCGGTGGGCCTGAAGGACGCCACCACGGGCGACACGCTGTGCGACCCGAGCGCTCCGATCATTCTCGAGCGCATGGTGTTCCCTGAGCCGGTGATCTCGCAGGCAGTCGAGCCGAAGACCAAGGCTGACCAGGAAAAGATGGGTATCGCCCTGAACCGCCTGGCTGCTGAAGATCCGTCGTTCCGCGTGCGTACCGATGAAGAATCGGGTCAGACCATCATTTCGGGTATGGGCGAGCTCCACCTCGAAATTCTGGTCGATCGCATGAAGCGCGAATTCGGTGTGGAAGCCAACATTGGCGCCCCGCAAGTTGCCTACCGCGAAACCATCCGCAAGAAGGTCGAAGACGTCGAAGGCAAGTTCGTCAAGCAGTCCGGCGGTCGCGGCCAGTACGGTCACGCTGTGATCACGCTGGAACCGGCGGACGAGGAGGCGAAGAAGGCTGGCAAAAACTTCGAATTCGTCGACGCCATCAAGGGCGGTGTGATTCCTCGCGAATACATTCCGGCGGTCGAGAAGGGTATCGTCGACACGCTGCCGGCCGGTATTCTGGCGGGCTTCCCGGTGGTGGACGTGAAGGTCACGCTGACGTTCGGTTCGTACCACGACGTGGACTCGAACGAAAACGCGTTCCGCATGGCCGGTTCGATGGCTTTCAAGGAAGCCATGCGCCGCGCCACGCCGGTTCTGCTGGAGCCGATGATGGCTGTGGAAGTGGAAACGCCGGAAGACTACACGGGCACCGTGATGGGCGACTTGTCGTCCCGCCGCGGCATCGTGCAGGGCATGGACGACATGGTGGGCGGCGGCAAGATCATCAAGGCCGAAGTCCCGCTGTCGGAAATGTTCGGTTATTCGACGTCGCTGCGCTCGCAAACGCAGGGCCGCGCCACGTACACCATGGAATTCAAGCAATACGCTGAGGCGCCGAAGAACATCGCCGAAGCTGTGATGGCTGCCAAGGGTACGAAGTAATCAACGTGTTTTGGCGGCGCGCGCGTGCGTGCCGCCTGCATCCCAAATCTAGTAATTAGCCGATTCCGAATTGAGGAGCTGACATGGCAAAGGAAAAGTTCGAGCGGACCAAGCCGCACGTGAACGTTGGTACGATTGGTCACGTTGACCACGGCAAGACGACGCTGACCGCAGCGATCGCAACCGTGCTGTCGAGCAAGTTCGGTGGTACCGCGAAGAAGTACGACGAAATCGACGCAGCGCCGGAAGAAAAGGCACGCGGCATTACGATCAACACCGCGCACATCGAGTACGAAACGGCCAACCGCCACTACGCGCACGTTGACTGCCCGGGCCACGCCGACTACGTCAAGAACATGATCACCGGTGCCGCTCAGATGGACGGCGCCATCCTCGTGTGCTCGGCCGCTGACGGCCCCATGCCGCAAACGCGTGAGCACATCCTGCTGGCCCGTCAGGTTGGCGTGCCGTACATCGTCGTGTTCCTGAACAAGTGCGACATGGTGGACGACGCTGAGCTGCTGGAGCTGGTCGAGATGGAAGTGCGCGAACTTCTGTCGAAGTACGACTTCCCGGGCGACGACACCCCGATCATCAAGGGTTCGGCCAAGCTGGCGCTGGAAGGCGACAAGGGCGAACTGGGCGAAGTGGCCATCATGAACCTGGCCGACGCACTGGACACCTACATCCCGACGCCGGAGCGCGCTGTTGACGGTACGTTCCTGATGCCGGTGGAAGACGTGTTCTCGATCTCGGGTCGCGGCACCGTGGTGACCGGCCGTATCGAGCGCGGTGTAGTCAAGGTCGGCGAAGAGCTGGAAATCGTCGGTATCAAAGCCACGCAAAAGACCACCTGCACGGGCGTGGAAATGTTCCGCAAGCTGCTCGACCAAGGTCAGGCAGGCGACAACGTCGGTATTCTGCTGCGCGGCACGAAGCGCGAAGACGTCGAGCGCGGCCAAGTGCTGTGCAAGCCGGGTTCGATCAAGCCGCACACGCACTTCACGGGCGAGGTCTACATCCTGTCGAAGGACGAGGGCGGTCGTCACACGCCGTTCTTCAACAACTATCGCCCGCAGTTCTACTTCCGTACGACGGACGTAACCGGCTCGATCGAGCTGCCGGCCGACAAGGAAATGGTCATGCCGGGCGACAACGTGTCGATCACCGTCAAGCTGATCGCCCCGATCGCCATGGAAGAAGGTCTGCGCTTCGCAATCCGT
>QFCM01000313.1_pt1 | contig 35758 bp, 43 predicted proteins | sample 5346001 | NCBI WGS metagenome assembly QFCM01 (sample SAMN09062260, study PRJNA434731) | Human gut metagenome, whole genome shotgun sequencing project. | isolation source: stool timepoint D gemcode assembly | host: Homo sapiens | collected 2016 | reverse complement strand
AGAATTACGAAAAATCCTAATACGAAAAGTAGGTAATAGAGTTTCTTTATTTTTGGGGGGAGATCGCGAATTAGTCATGTTTGTTGGCTTGCTAGTCTTTGCATTAATTTTCTCTGCTCAAACATGGTATTCCTTCCTTATTGGCATTTCTATATGGTTTGTATGCTTATTCCTTTTAAGAAAAGCAGCAAAAGCAGATCCTTTGTTAAGGCAAGTTTATTTAAAGAGCTTACGCTATCAAATGTACTACGATGCACAAAGCACACCATTTAGAGTAAACACTAGAGAGAGAAAGTAATGGACTTAACAACAATTACAATTATTACAGGCTTATTAGGGATAGTTATTCTGGGGTTATTATTTTCTGTCTATTGGCAAGAGAATAATGAATTAAAGCTAAAGAAATTTAGAAGAAAAGATGAAGGATTTGCTGACTTACTTAACTATGCCGCTGTTATTGATGATGGGATCATTCTTAATAAGAATGGTTCTATGATGGCTGCATGGGTTTATACCTGTCCTGATTCCGCCTCAGCCACTGTAGCAGAGCGAAATGCAATAAGTGCTAGAGTTAATCAGGCCATTAGCAAACTTGGTGCTGGCTGGATGTTTCATGTTGATGGGTATCGTACAGAATCTGTAAACTATCCTAATAGTGGACTAAGCCATTTTCCTGATCCAATAACAAAAGCAATGGATGAAGAACGAAGAAGAATTTTCGAACATATTGGAACTTTATATGAATCATCTTTTGTTATTACAGCAACTTATTATCCTCCAAAACTAGCAGAACAAAAACTTACCGACCTCATGTTTGATGATGATAAGGAAGAATTATCACAAAAACAAAAAACACTTACTGTTTTAGAAAAATTCAAAAGAGACATCATTAATCTTGAATCTAGTTTATCTTCAGCGTTCCAACTAACCCGATTAAAAGGGAAAAAATCAGTGTCTGAAGATGGAAAATCTATAACATATGATGAGTTTCTAAGCTGGTTACAGTTCTGCATCACAGGCATCCATCAACCAGTCTTACTCCCCAATAACCCAATTTATTTAGATAAACTCATTGGAGGTCAAGAATTTATTGGAGGAATTATTCCTAAAATTGGTAATAAATTTATTCAGGTTATTGCTGTTGATGGATTCCCTCAAGAATCCCTACCAGGCATGCTAAATAAATTAAGTCAATTCCCATCAATTTATAGATGGTCTAGTCGATTCATTTTTATGGATCAGCACGAAGCTGAAGCTATGCTTGAAAAATATCGCAAAAAATGGAAGCAAAAAGTTAGAGGCTTTTTCGATCAGCTATTTAATACTAATAGTGGTCGTATTGATTTAGATGCTCAAGCCATGGTTGATGATGCTGAAGGAGCATTGGCTGATACAAAAAGCGGAATAATTGCTCAAGGTTTCCTCACCACAACTATTATCTTAATGGGGGAAAATCGTCAAGATATTGAGGACGACGCAAGAAATATAGCAAAAGAAATATCTGCGTTAGGTTTTAACACCAGAATAGAAACTATCAATGCTATCGAAGCATACTTAGGTAGTTTACCTGGTCATGGGGTAGAAAATATCAGAAGACCTATAGTTCATACGTTAAATTTTGCTGATCTATTACCTAGTTCTTCTATATGGACTGGTAACGAAAATGCTCCTTGTCCTTTTTATGCCAATAATTCACCAGCTTTGATGCATTGTGTTACGACAGGTTACTCACCATTTAGGCTTAACTTACATGTAGGAGATGTTGGTCATACTCTTGTATTTGGGCCAACTGGTTCAGGTAAATCAACTCTTTTATGCACTATTGCTGCTCAATTTAGACGTTATGAGAACGCTAGTATCTTTGCTTTTGATAAAGGTATGTCAATGTATGCTTTAACTAAAGCAGCAGGTGGAGATCATTATGAGCTTGGTAATGCAGATAATTCTGTTCTGGCGTTCTGCCCTTTGCAATATATAAGCACATCTTCAGATAAGGCTTGGGCGGCTACGTGGATAGAAGAAATTCTTAAATTAAATAGCATTGATGTAACTGTTGAAAGACGAACTCAAATCAGCTCTACACTAAATAACATGGCAGAAAATAATAGCTATACGATGACTGATTTTGTGAATCTAATTCAAGATAACGCAATTAGAGATGCATTGCGTGATTACACTCTTGAAGGGCAGATGGGAAGCATTTTTGATGCTGAACAAGATAATTTATCACTATCTAACTTTATGTGCTTTGAAATTGAAGAACTAATGCAGCTACAACCTAGATTTGCAATCCCAGTTCTACAATATATTTTTAGACGTATCGAGCTATCTTTAAATGGCCAACCTGGAATGATTATTCTTGATGAAGCATGGTTAATGCTTTCACATGAAATGTTTAAAGAAAAAATCAGAGAATGGCTAAAAGTCCTACGTAAGGCAAATTGCTTAGTTATCTTAGCTACCCAATCTTTAGCTGATGCATCTAAATCAACAATTTTCGATGCATTATTAGAAAGTACTCCGACTAAGATTTTCTTACCAAATCCAAATGCACTCGTAGAGGAAACTGCTCTTATTTATAAAAACATGGGGCTCAATTCAAGACAAATTGAAATTTTAGCTAATAGTCGCCCTAAACATGATTATTACTATTCTTCAATTAAAGGACATAGATTATTTAATCTTGCGTTAGGTAAATTACAACTTGCCTTTGTAGCATCATCAGATAAGGACAGTGTTGCTAAAATTAAAAAACTATATGCTAAGTATGGCAATGATTGGGTTGAACAATGGCTGGCTGATAGAGGCCTTGCTTTACATAATTATCAATAAATGAGGAAATCACTATGGCTAAATCAGAAATGACCGAAAATCCATATACGAATGCAAGAATCACATATAAAAGTAATTCAGCCAAAGAAAAGGGAAATACTCGCATGTGGCAAATTACATCTCTTATGGCGTTATTTATGGCATCTGTTGTAATCGGTGGTTACATTTGGGAAAGACAATCAAGTAAATTCGTTCCTTACGTAGTGGAAGTCGGTGAACTTGGACAAAGCGTTACAAGTAAAATTGCCGAAAGATCAGCTCCTGTAGATGCAAGAGTTATAAAAGCAACTCTCGCCCAATTTGTCAAAGATTTAAGAATGGTAACGCCAGATACATCACTGCAAAAAATAGCTATTCAGAATGTATATGCTCATTTAGCAGATAGTAGTCCAGCAATACAGATTACTAACAGATTTTATTCTGATGAAAGTACAAATCCATTCAAAAGAGCTGAAAAAGAGCTAGTTAATGTAAATATATTATCCGTTTTACCTCAAACAGAAAAAAGCTGGCAAGTAACATGGATAGAACAAGTACTTGATCGAAAAGGTTCTGAGTTAAGCAAAATTCGCAGAACGGCCATTTTACAGATCACTATAAATGAACCAACTAATAGTACAACTGAAGAAGAAATTCGTAATAATCCGTTAGGTATATTTATTCCTAATTATGCTTTATCAGAAGAACTACAGTAATTTTATCGAAGGAAAATGAACATGAAACATACAATCACTTTAAGTCTGCTTGCAACGCTTATGCTAACTCCATCTTTAACATCAGCTGAAAGTTTTAGTAAATCCGAAGCTCAAGCCTTAAAACTCTCCCAACAATGGAGAAATGGGTATGCCTCAGCAAAACCTGGTCTAGCTGAAAATGGGTCTATTCAATATGTATTTGGTTCATCGCAGCCATCTATCGTAACGGCAATATATCAAGTAACAGATATAGCATTACAACCTGGAGAGATGTTAAACAATATAAATATAGGTGATAAAGTTCGATGGAGCTTAGAGCCAACAATAAGTGGAAGTGGCTCAGATAAAAGAGTTCATATCGTTGTTAAACCCTTAGACGTTAATTTAGATACAACATTAATCTTATCAACAGATCGCAGGGTCTATCATCTTAGATTAAAGTCCACGCAGAAAAAATTTGTATCTAGCGTGTCTTTTGTCTATCCAGAAGATATTAATAGTCAAATAGCTAAACTTAATGCCGATAGACAGCAATATCTTGATAGAACTGAACTCCCTGATGGCACAGGAAGCATTGATAATTTGAATTTTGAATATGATATTTCTGGAAATACATCATGGCGACCAGTCAGAGTTTATGATAACGGCCAACAAACAACTATTCAAATGCCTAAAAAGATGAAGACAGGGGATGCTCCAGCCTTATTAGTTCTAAAAAAATCAGGTGGCATATTTACTAATGAACAAACAGCCGTAGTCAATTATAGAGTTGTTGATAGCAAATATATTGTAGATGGTATTTTTGACAAGGTGATCCTTGTTTCTGGTGTTGGTAATTCTCAACAAAGAGTAACAATTAGTAAAAAATAGGATTTTATTATGAAAAAATTTTTAATGATTGCATGTTTGGCTTTATTAAGTGCTTGTGCCACACAAACAGGAAATTATTCTAATGCATCTCCAGATGTATCAGAAGCAATGGCATCGGACGTAGCTAATTACATTGATCGCTCATATTCTCCAGCAAAAACCCAATTAAATTTTACTAATGAAATTCCTGTAAATGATTATTTTGGATTATCACTTCAGGATAATTTACGCAAAAAAGGATTTGCTGTTCAGCTTCATGCAAAGAATAAACAATCTCAAAATATGAGTGAACAAGATAAAGCAGTAACAGAACTTGATACAAGACTCTTAAACCTCCCTTTAAGATATATTGTTGATCATTTAGATGCAAATAGTTACAGGGTAACTATTTATTTACCAGAATCTGTATTTAGTAGAGCTTATTCAATAGAAAATGGGGTGTTCACTCCATTAGGTAATTGGGGAAGAGGTAATTAATTATGGGATTATTTGATAAATTTGGTAGCAAAGCACCTAAACAAAAAGATGATGATATGTCTCCTAATAACTCTCCATCAAGAAATAGTTTGAGAGGAGGAAAAAGGGCTAATAAGATACCTTTATATATTGTTGGGGCTATTGGGGTTGTTTTCCTTGCTGCAATGGCTTTTGTTGCTATGGAAAGAGCGGAACAACAAAATGCACAACCTAAAACAGAGGAACCTGTTCAAAATACTGGCACATCGCAGTATCTAAATGCAATATTAAAAGATGCTCCTTCTGGAGTCGTGTCATCACTGACACCCCCTACACCTATAGAAAATGTCGCAACAGAACCAGCATATATTGAGCCTTTGTCTGGTACTACAACACAAAGCCAAGCATCACCTACACATGTAGAACCTCAAACATATATTCCAGAGGAAAAAGATCCTTACTTGGAAGAATTAGCTAGAATGAAAAGAGAAAGAGAAATGAATGCTCAGTTAGCTACTTCTGGTGTTGAAAAAACAGGTTTAGATGGCTCTTTTGGTATATCAAGCGGTGATCCTACTAGAGATGAAATGTTATCAAGAATGGCTGCAATAAGAAGACAAGCAACTGAAGCTAGTTCTAGTACCGACCCGACAGCTGCATATCATGAACAGCTAAAACTAGTTGAATCTCAAATTGAAGGAGCAACTGGAAGCTCATATGGTGATGATTATGGTTCACTAACATCATCTAAAGTAAATAATGATATACAACAATTTAATGGAAATGGCTCACGCTGGAAAATAGACGCTCCAATGGAACAACCTAAACCATTTGAATTAAGAGCTGGATTCGTTATCCCGGCAGTAATGATTACAGGTATAAATTCTGATTTACCAGGGCAAATATTAGCTCAAGTATCACAAAATGTTTTTGATACCGCAACAGGTAAACATTTATTAGTTCCTCAAGGTGCTAGATTAGTTGGTTCATATACTAGTGATGTTGCATATGGTCAAGAAAGAGTGCTTGTTGCTTGGCAACGTATCATATATCCCGATGGAAGAGCTCAAGATATAGGGAGCATGCCAGGCTCTGATTCTGGAGGCTATGCTGGATTTAATGATAAAGTTAATAACCATTATCTCCGTATTTTTTCATCTGCTTTCTTAATGTCTGGTATTACTGCTGGTGTATCTTATTCTCAAAAAAATGCATCATCAGCTGATCGTACAGAAAATGCTGGAGATATTTTAAGTCAATCATTAGGGCAAAACTTAGGACAAGTAATTGTTCAAATGTTGCAAAAAAATATCAATATAGCACCAACTTTAGAAATTAGACCTGGTTACAATTTTAATGTTGTAGTTGTAAAAGATCTCGTATTTCAATCCCCTTACAGAAACTTAACTTTTTAAAAGAGAGGTAAATTAGTATGAACATCCACAATAAATTATCAGCCACATTTATAGCTATAACTCTTGGTGTATCTAGCTTATCGGTAAATGCTGGAGGGATTCCAACTTTTGATGGTGCGAATATGGCTCAATCAACTATTACAGCCCTTAATACCGTTATGCAATACACAAAACAAATTGAGGAATATAAAACTCAATTATTACAATATGAAAACCAACTGAGAAATAGCTTAGCTCCAGCAGCTTATATTTGGGCTGAAGCACAAAAAACTATGAATGATTTACAACGAACAGTAAACGATCTGAAATCTTTAAAAGATAGAGTAGGAAACATAGATCAGTACTTAGCACAATTTGGTGATGTTCGTTATTACCAAAATGCTGATTGCTACCGATCAAATTTAGGTTGTTATGAAGAATTCAAATCTCAAAGAGAAAAATTCTCAGAACTACAACAAAAAGCAAGTGCAGCTTTGACAAAAGGTATAGCTAGACAATCTGAGAATATATTACATGACTCAGACAAGCTACAGCTATTACAATCTCGAGCACAAACAGCTCAAGGTCAAATGGAAGCTATTCAATATGCTAACCAATTTGCAGCTGCTCAAAATAACCAACTGTTACAGCTAAGACAAATTATGCTCACTCAAATGGATGCGATCAATACAGCTCAACAGGTAGATAATGCCCGAAGAGCACAAATTGATGCTGAAACCAATAAACTACATTCGACAGGAAACACCATGGGATTACGCCCTTAGAGGAATAAATATGATAGTGAACTACAAATATAAGTGGTTATTACTATTTTTAATACTGTCTTTTTTTTGCTGTTATCCAACCTACTCTTTTGCAGCAGATACAAGTATATTAAATAGCGTAGTAGCAGAGTTTAAATCAAAAGCAGACTCTTGGGCTAATATAGTAAAAAGAGCTGCTGATTTCCTATTTTTTTCATTAGGCACTATAAGCCTTGTATGGACTCTTGGTTCATTATTTATAAAAAGAGTAGAAATTGGAGAGCTGTTTGGTGAGTTAGTTAAATTCTCAGTATTCTTTGGCTTTATGTATTACATATTAAATAATGCTCCAGCCATCGGATCATCTATTATTAACTCATTTGAACAACTAGCAAGCCAGGCTGGAGGCTCAAAAGAAACAATGACGGCATCAAAAATTGTTGAAGTAGGATATGACATTATAGCTGGAGCATCTAAAAAATTCTCCATGTGGAATTTAGGGGAAAGTATTGTTCTTGGGATAATGGCAATAATTATTTTGATTAACGTCTGCATAATTGCTGTGAGCTTCGTAACCTTACAAATTACAGCCTATATTGTTTTAAATGGAGGTATTTTTATTCTGGGTTTTGGAGGTGCGAAGTGGACTAGTGAAATAGCTCTCAATTATTATAAGACACTTATAGGAATTGGTTTACAGCTATTTACCATGATATTAATTGTATCTATTGGTAGCAGTATTATGACAGACTACTCAGCCAAAATGAATGGAACTATTTCTTTTGAGAATCTAAGCATTATGTTGCTAACGTCTATCTTCTTACTAATTACATCAAGTAAGATTCCACCTATAATTGGAGGAATGATGACTGGAGCAACAGGTTCTACATCTTTTGGTGGAGCTGCAATGGCTTTAGCTGGAATAGCCGCATCAATGGCAACAGCAGCCGCTGCAATGGGAGCTGCTGCAACATCAATAGCTAAAGTTATTTCAGCTAATGGAGTTGGGGGGCTACAAGCATTAAATGCGGCTATGCAATCTGGTATGGGAAACGATAAATCGCAAGATACAACACCAGACATATCTAATGTAGATACATCTGCAAGTTCAACACCAGAAGGAAATAATTGGTCATCTGACAACCGAACATCTGAATATAATAGTTCTAATGCTACAAATAGTGATTCTGGTCAAGCAGAATCAGGACAAGATGGCATGATGGGAGATAATGGAAGACAAGGAGAGTCAGGACAAGATGGAATCAGCAAAGATGATAACCCAACCAATGAACAATATAAGGATGCTACTCCTGGAGTAAAATCTCAGGAACAATCATCAAATGAGAAATCACCATTAACAGAACAACCTCGTTCTTTTGGTGAAAAGCTAAAAATGGCTACCGCAGCAGTAGGGTCTCAAATTGCCTCAGATATAAAAGCTGCTCCAGGCCATATAAAAGAATCTGTGAAACAATCTATTCATGACTTTGGATCGGATTCTTATATGGGAAAAGTTGCCCAAAAGATACAACACACAGAGGGAATTGGTAGCATATCTGAACCAACAGAAGCTGTCTCAACTAAACAACAAACTAAATCTAATACATCAAAAATTGTTGATGGTCTCAAAAAATCACAGGAATGGTAATATGAAGAAACTAACATTAATTACAACATGTTTATCTGGGGTTCTATTTACTGTCAATGCAAATGCAAATGATATATTAACTGGTGATACTAGATTAGCCTGTGAAGCTCTTCTATGCTTATCATCTCCTCATCGTCCAGGTGAATGTAATTCCGCTATTCGTAAATATTTCAGTATTAAACATAAAAAGTGGCATAAAACAGTTACTGCTCGCAGAAACTTTCTAAAGTTATGCCCTTCATCAAATGAACCAAATATGCCAGCATTAGTAAATGCTATTGCTGAAGGAGCTGGTCGATGTGATCCAGAATACCTTAACAGCAAATTGACAAAAAAAATGGTGAAACGAGTCTGTATTATGAATGAAGAACGAGGAGAATATTCTTGTTCAGATACAGTTATCAATACTATATCCCCAGATAAGCCTCATTATTGCAAGGTGTATGATGAACACGAATACACTGATTTCAATACTCGATATATTGGTAAACCAAATGAAGGAGGATTTTGGGCTAATGGCATAGATTACGATTCAAAACTAGCATCATATAATGCTCTTCAGGCAAAAATTAAAGCTCAAGATGATATGGCTGGTCTAAATTCAATGACTAAATATAAAGTGTATCGAAGTTATATTTCAAGAAATAGCCATGATGATGACACAGAGCATAGATATTGGACTGGGAAATACGCTGAAGCACCAAAAAGAACCATTCAATATTTTGAATACAGAAGAACATTCAATAGATATTCAAGTTCTATTGATAGATAAGGATTAAATTATGGGATTTGACTTACCTCCTGTACTTCCTCCATCTCAACAGGAAGTAGTTATATGTGCAATATCTGCTGCTGATCAATATAAAGTGCCAGTAACCGCATTATTAGCGGTTGCTGATACTGAAGGTGGAAAGCCTGGATTATGGGTCAAGAATACGAATGGCACATATGATGTTGGAACAATGCAATTTAATACAAGTTATTTAAAAGAGCTGGCGAAACATGGTATAACCACAAAAGATGTGGAAAAATCGGGATGTTATCCATACTATCTGGCCGCTTGGCGTATATCTGGTCATTTGAATAATGATAAAGGTGATTTTTGGCGTAAAGTAGCAAATTATCATTCAAAAACGCCAGATAAAAATGCAATCTATCAAGCAAAACTTATTCCAGCGGCTGCAAAATGGGATAAGTGGTTTAAAGCAAATATGGTAATACCTAAACAAGTTTCTGCTTCTAGTAGTACTCCTCCATTACCAGAGCAAATAGTGGATATAAAGTATCCAGAAGTTCTCGATATTAGTTCATTAGCATCTAAAATAGCATTTGCACCTATTCCAGAAGGAACTATTCCAGATAAGTTTAGAGTATCTAAAGTAACTAAACAGGCTAAACCAATACCTGATAATAAGGAGCAACCAATAGCTCAAAATACCCAAAGTACTGAAGCTAATCCTATAAGTGCTATGAAAGCATCTAGTTCAATTCAGCTATCTGATGACTTTATTAAGCTATCTAAAAATTAGATAACTATCTAATTAACTTTGAACTACGTATAACTAAAAACGCTTGCCATATGCAAGCGTTTTTTTTATTCCTCATTATCATTTATATTCAACTGATATTCTTTTTCCTCGATAATGTTTATATCATGCTCATCATCTTCTCGAATAAAAATCCCATTATTAATATTATCAATATATTGCTCTATACTATCCCTATCTTCTTCAGTTAAATAATTTAAGTCAATAAATTTCCAAAAATTACAAATTAAATGCCCATTTACATTCTGTAATATACCTGGGGTAATAATAGCTGAAGTCTTCATTATGACAAATTACTCCCTCCTTTTTTATAGGAGCATTGGCCAAAACACCAGAGCTAAATAAAACTAATAAAATACTATATTTCCTATTTAACATTTTTATTTCTTTATCTAATATTATTCAATATTCTGTAAATAGACATTTTAGATATTTTAAAATGTCTTCCAGCTTCTACTTTGGTATTACCCATTGCTAAAAATTTATTAATTTCATCTGCTGAAGGCATATTTTTTCTTTTCCGACCAAAAACAGTACCCTTTGCCTGTGCAGCTAAACGCCCTTCCCTAGTACGCTCCAAAATACGTTCTTTTTCTTGTTCTGCAATAGCACTCAATATCGTAATAAATAAGTTAGATATTTTACTCTTAGTAGTTAATCCTTCTTTTAAGAAGGTAACATATACACCCAATTTCTCAAATTCTTTGATGAGCTGTATCATTTCAAGAGTATTTCTTCCTAATCTATCTAATCGGGTAACAACTACTTCATCGCCCTTTTCAACTTTAAGCAAAAGTAAGTTCAAACCATCACGATCAAATTGGCTTCCAGAAACTATATCACTAAAAAATCTATCTTCTCTCACACCTGAATTTAATAATTCTTTTTTCTGGAGTTCTAAAGATTGTTGGCTAGTTGATACTCTGGCATAACCAAATTTACGTCCTTCATTAATCATCACTATTTTCCCTTTTTGCGTGTGTACCAAAATAACTTTTGGTACATTATAGCAATTTTTCGTATCTTAATTAATTTTTGGTACGTTTTCTTGGTCTGAATTTTAGCGGCTAAAATATTTTAATTTTTGATACTTGCCTTTTATAGATGAAAATCCCCTCTTATGAGGGGATTTTCATTTTTTTTCTCCTTTGTTCAAAACTTAAGATTTGCTATTTATTTTTACTTTGTTTATCAATAGAGTTTTGTAATTCAGACAGATATTTTTCAATTCTAGATACTCTAATGATTAGAATAAATACTGTAATGAGCATTGCAAAATCAAAGACGTTATTTAGTGTCATAATATTCCTCTTGTTCAAAACTTAATTTTATTTACAATTACTGAGCCAGACATAGAACTTGCATTGCCTTCTACATTACCTTTAACATTGATACCCCCAGACATACTTTTGACTGAGCCAGATACATTACCACTTACATTTACCCCGCCTGATGTTGTTTCAATTGAGTTTGTATTTTTACAAAAAACATTACCGATATTGGCCATAAGACTATTTATATCACCATCTACATTTATTCTTATTGATGGAATCTCTTCAATTATTTTCTCATTATCTCCTGAATAGTTGATAGTTGTTCCTATACAGAATGCTCCACCTGAAATTTCTCCGTTAAATTGCTGAGCCACATTTCCTATATTCATAACAGTATGAGTGTTCGTTGTTGTTACTGCTTGAGCATTTGTTCCAATATTTAGCTTTTGAACATTACCCTTAATCAAAATTTCTAAGTTTTTTATATCGCACTTGATAAATTCACCATTTACATAAATTCCAGTTTCTTCCATTCTTTAACTCCTTATGTTCAAAACTTAAAAATTTCGTTTTCTTAGGAAATGACCTAGACTGTTAATATAGCCATCTCCTCTATCTTCTAATGGCTCAAATTCCTCAAAATATTTCCCATTTTGTAGCTTGTATAAATGGGCAAAGTATTTATCCCTTAAATCAAAATGACCTAACACCCAAAATTCTTTTTCTTTTATTTGTGGATAATTTAATAGTAGCAAATTAGAATCTTCTCTAAATTCGTCCCAGTTTTTTATAAGTGATCTAATAAAATCAAAATCTTTACTTTTTATAAATTTAAATTTCATTTCATTCTCCTTTATATGTTCAAAACTTAATGCTATTGCTCTGTTTTTTTTAATTCAGCAAGCTCTTTTTCATATCTTGAAAGCACATCATTCAGAACTTCTTGTGAGTTGGCTTTTGTTACTCCATTCTTAATTTTCTGTATCTCAAGCTCTAAGAATGCTATGCAAGTTTTTTTCTGTACGATATGAAATTCATCTAAAAAAATTTGTTTACTCATAATTTACCCTTATTCAAAATTCAATAGTTAATCTCTTTAATGGCTAACACTTTGTATTTCAGATAACCATATTCAATATGCGGTAAATGATGAATCATACATAAATCACCTATTTTTTGTTGAGAAATAGGAATTAAAGCCCCTTTCCATACATCCGTTTGATATGGTTCGGCTGCTATCACTATCCCTTGTTCATCTGTTCTTAGCCTTGTGAAATCCTGTCCTTTGTCCTCAAGTTCAATTTCATAGCCTTTCATAAATACTCCTTTGTTCAAAACTTAAAAAATCATCCCATAATTGCAAAGATAATAAGTTATAGTGTCCTCTCCTGTTCCTTATTTAAGGAAATTTCACGCTTTTTTTCGGCTATTTCCTTTTTTTTCGCAACTTCATAGGCAAGTTTAGGATAGTCCTTTTGCCACTGCGGATAGATTACCTGTAATTCACGTTCTATCGAACGTTGTACGGAATCTTTGAGTAACCGGGTAATGGCTTGATAATCGCCCTTATCTGCGTTTGCTAGCGCGTTGTAATAGTTTTCCCTATCCGTCGGCTCAATAATGGCGATACTGTATCCGGCATTCATCAGTTCAAGATTCATAATTAAACGCCCGGTGCGCCCGTTGCCATCAACGAAAGGATGAATCCCAACAAAATCCGCATGGAGTTTCGCAATTCGTTCAAGTGCCGGCGTTTGGTTTTCTTTATCCAGGCGATTTTGTTCAATCAATCGTTCCATGGCGTTTTGTAACAAATAAGGCTGTGGGGGAATATGCTCCGCACCTTGAATCATTACCGGTACACTGCGGTATTTGCCGGCATAAATTTCTTTCTCTGTGCCTTTCAGTAACAACGCATTAAATTCTTTAATATGGCGTTCGGATAGTGATTCTTTCGCTTTCACTATATCCAATAGGTAATTAATGGCTTCCCTGTGGTTGATTACATCCAGGTGATCTTTAAACGGTTTCCCCTTGGCCGTAATCCCATTTTCCAGTAATACCCGGGTTTCAATTAAAGTGAGCTGGTTGCCTTCAATCGCATTAGACGCTTGGTTATAACGCAACATAAAATCATCTTGTAAAGATTTTGTCGTAACCGGGTCAAGCGGACGCTTCGAATCCAATACTTTTTTTAGTTCATTTACAGTATTCATGTTCACTTTTCCATTTTTATGTTTACAAATATTTATGCTTTTGTATAAATATTTATAACATGCCTTTTTCTTTTAAATCATTACTAAGCAAGTCATTAAAATACTCTTTCAACTTAATATCATTAAGTAACGCATATTTCTTCGCTGCTTTGTAAACATCCACCGGAATCATGATGGTAGTTCGTTGTTCGGCAGTAACTACTTCCTCTTTGAGCTGTGGCATAGCCGTTTTTTCAATGCTACCCATAGAAAGTCCGGATTTGCTTAGTGTACCTTTTGTTAATTTAGTCATATTGAACTCCTAGTGCAGTTAAAATTTCATTTGTGATTTGATTAATCTCTGCTTTCGCTTCTTTAGACTGACTTTCAAAAACCGTATTACCGGAACTTAAGACTTCTGCATAGCTGACGCGTACCGCCGTACTACCCTTTAATAACGGTATTTCAAAGTTTTCGTTGATAAATTCAATAACTTCTTTAGCTAAATTTGTCTGCTTATTCGTTTGACTGATGACTAACCCGGCTTTGAGCTTATCATCAATTTGCATACGTGCTTGCACCAGTTCTATCGAATCTTTGCATGCCCAAATATCAAATTGTGATGGTTTCAGTGGGATCAGAATGTAATCGGCAAGTTTAATCGAATCTGTCATGGCTTTTTCAATACGTGGCGCACCATCAATAATTAAAAAATCTGCCTGGCGACCAAGCGCTCGGATTTCTTTTTCAGAGAGCCCTTTATCACAAGCAAACACCGGAAAAAAATCATCACCGGCAAGCGCATTCCACTCACGCGCGGACGCTTGTGGGTCGGTATCAATTAATGCGACATCAAAGCCTTTAAGTTGCAGGCAGCGGGCAATATTGATAGAAAGCGTGCTTTTACCACTGCCACCTTTCTGGCTTAATACAGATATAACTTTCATGATAAAGGGCCTCCTTTAATAATTAAGACTGTAATGCAATGCGTAACAATGACATGAATTCGGCAAATTCCTTGCCTTTCATCGCCGGGATGTGTACCGGTCTGCCAGTTTGGCTTGCGATAAGAAGAGAGATAATGATATGATTAAGTTGCATGATTTGTACTCCTTGCTGGGATATAAGTTATGTGCCAACCTCTGATAGTGACCGCTATCAGAGGTTTCTTTTTTGTGTGACCACGAAAATAAGTATATAAGACATAAAAACATAAATCAATATTTATTTTTTTATATTTTAATATAAAAGCATATTTATGTTTTATTATAAGTGTGTTTTTATGATGATGGCATTGTTTTAGCCAACACTAAGAAGTGTTGGACTTAAAATGGACGACGTGGCTTATATTTCCGCGTTCCTGGCGAAAGGGTAGGGATTTGTAATATCGCTAAGTGTTTTATATCACCAAAACAATAAAAGCATAAATCAATATTTATGCTTTTATTCTTAAGTGTATTTATGTTTTTATTTAAACATACATCTTCGACTAAACGGCTTGCGGGCGCATTTGCTCGATAACGCTTGATTAATAGAGTCCTCGTTAGAATCTGGACACAATTTTAAAAAATTACGACGTTTCTTTAATGTTTCGTGTGCTTTTTTAGCCCGAATTGAATAGAACTTATTTAACGGCGGATGACATTCCGGCGTTTTCGCCGCGTCTTTTGGTGATGATAAGCAGAGTAGAGCTTCACAAGCGGTTTTCGTATCACCGGTTAATTCATCTACAGCATGACTTACCTGGCTCATACTGCATAAGGCAAGACATATCACAGCGATTTTAAAGGGCTTTTTCATTTTTAACTCCTCTTCTGAAAGTAATATTAACATTATTTTTTAACAAGTCTTTTGGGTGTGTGCTGATGTTGGCGCTTACCCCATTTGCCTGTAACCAGTATTTATAGGCTTCGGTACGCGCTGGCTGACCGTAGATTTCAATACTATCTGCATGATGAGCAAAGTAGAAAAAACGAACTTTTTCTGTTTCATTCACATAATCGTTTCTATCTAAGTTCACATATTGATATACCCAAGGTTGCCCATTATGATCGCCGGCGTTTTTTGGCACTATTGCAGTTGGTGTTTGTCGGTACACCTGATTATTTAAATAGATTGCCGGGGCGTCTTCATCGATTTGTGGCGGTAAAGGCGGTGATGAGCTGCATGCGCTTAAAAAGCAAACAGGGATTAACGTATTCATAATTAAAAATTTTTTCATATTATCCTCCTGGTTATTCACAGTTTTTGTGGATTAAATAGATTGGGCGGAAAGCTCACCACTGAACATGGCTTTTTCCAGTTGCGCTTTAGTCGGTAATTTCTTGCCTAATGCACGGAGTTGTGGGGAAACCGCTTTCAATTTATCGATGAAATAAGGGTCGTTGTAATACACGGCCTTATTACATAGAATCGGTTTACTGTTGTTTAACATCACCACCTCTTTAAATTCCCCGATTAATCTGAACTCCTGCGGTAAAAGCAACGGTCGCCCGTGGTCGGTAATACTGTGACTGGACGTTTTTCCACGACTATGACTTAATTTATCTACAGTACGATTGCCCAGCACTTTTGAATATTCCTCTGCGTCTTCCTGGTTATCCGGGGCGTACAGGATTTTGCAAGCAATGTTATCCAGGATATTTTTTGCCCCGTCTTTCCCGTATCCATTTGGTTTATCAGCGCGGAGTTGCCCTTGTGATTGATAAATAATCAATAAACGAAAACCATAACCGGCAATAAAACCTACCGATTTATTAATAATGCTCAACATACCGACAGCGGTAAATTCATCCATTAATAGTAATAACTGATATTTCAATGCCGGATTGGTTTCCGGTAGTTCGTCAATATTGTTAGCAATAACCATGCTCATAAACAGATTAGCGACTTGCGGAGCCAGGATTAAATCATTTGCCGAAATGTGGAAATAAATCGTGATTTTTTCCCGGCGTAAAGCGCGTAAATCAAAATCACTGGCAGAGGTAGCGTGTTCAACAATTTCATTTTGAAAAATGGTTAATGGGCTAATAAAGGTTGAATCGATACTACTTTTTGTCTTACCGGATTCGCACGCCATTAAATAAATATTAAGTTTATCGGCAGTTGTTGGGTGAGCAATGCCGGATTGAACGCATAAACGCGCGTGTTGCGCAAAATCAATATGTTCTATTGAACCGTCTTCTTGCGTTTCATCAAAACCGGCATGTAAGCGTAATAGATTGGCATAGGTCAGTGTCATATCGGTAAGGCTTTTTTGACGCATATCCCAAAGTAGAAAAGTGGTTGCTACAAAAAGATTCTGTGCCTGGTGCTGCCAAAAGTCTTTATCCGGGTCGCCGGTGAGCGGATATAAGCCCATAGCCTGATTTTTTAAATCGAGTTCGGCGCGCGCTCGGTCGCGCATATCAATACAATCCAGCGGATTAAACCGGTGCGTATTACGGTCAAACGGGGCAAAGCGATAGACTTTTTGCCCTAATATTTTTTGTCGATATTTACTGGTGATACGATAGCATTCGTTTTTAATGTCTTTCACAACCACAGATTGTTCCCATGCCAGTAAATTTGGAATAACAATCCCTACGCCTTTACCTCCCCGTGTCGGCGCTGCCAGTGAAACAAATTGCGCACCGATAAAGCGAAGCAGTTTATTACCAAGTTTGCCGACGATAATCCCGTTTTTTTCTTCCAATAAACCCATTTTTTGTACTTCTGATTTTGTGGCAAATTCAGCGTTACCATAAAGGGATTTTTTAGGTTGATAGAATAGCTTAAGCATGATTAATAAGCTCACTACAAAACTAATAAGGAGAGATTGCCAGATTTTCGGATAATTTCCCAGGATGGCATCCAGCGTAAGAGTAGGGTAGTAACGCTTGAAAGCTTCAATCAGACGAATTTTATTTGCCAACAGAAGTAAAAGCCCGGTAAGAAAATACGTCGGAATCATTGTGACAAACAGGAATAGCGCAATATTGGCTTTTTTCATAGTTAATCCACCTTGAGAGAGTTCAGTTTGGCCTGCGGATCAAAATAGATTTCCGTCATATGTCTGCCGTATTCGTGGCTATTTGTAACATGCACGATAATATCTATGGTTTGTTGCAATAAACGACGGATCACATCATAAGAGAGGGTGCGTCCCTGGTCGTTTTGCAAGGTCATTAAGATAAGCCGTTCCCAAGTTTCAGCAACCGAACCGGCGTGACAAGAGGTAATCGAGCCGTTATGCCCGGAAGAAACAACATTGATAAAATCATAGGTTTCCCCTCCGCGTAATTCCGCAAGCAGAATACGATCGGGCTTCATCCGTAAGCAGGATTTCAGTAAAGAGGCTGCTGTGATTAAATCGCCGTTTTTCGCTTCACTTGGATAGAATAAGTGGAAATAATTCTTATGTTGGCGTAAGAATAATTCCGGAGTATCTTCGATGGTGCCTAGGCGTTCATGCAACGGAATATAATCGACCAGGGCTTTCATTAAAGTGGTTTTCCCGGAGCCGGTTTCCCCGGCAATCACAATATTCTTCCCGCAGATAACCGCTTGTTTAAGAAATTCCGCATAATCGCCTTTATGATAAATTTCCAATAATTGTTGGTCATCTTCTGATAAACGATTTTCCGTCTTGATGACACGGCTAAAAAAGCCGTTATTGATGTAATAGTCTAGGTCAAAAAAAGACTTATTGGGTTTTCGCACCGTAATACTGATGGTTTCCCGTTCGCATGCAGGAGGAGTGATAACCTGTGTTCGTTCGCCGTTCGGTAGTACCGCAGAAAGAATCGGTTTCATATCACCAATATAATCAGACCGATATTTTGCTAATGCACGTGCAAAAGAATCACAGAGATCATAAGTGATATGAGCTGCTTCCTGGTAATACCATACACCATTTTTTTCAAAGAAAATTTCACGGGGGCGATTAATCGCAATCTCTGTAATAGCTTCATCTTCAAGCAATTCACCAAATAATTTGTTGGCATGGAGTGAAATTGAGACATCTCCGGAAGAATTTATGACCATGGTTTATACCTCCTATTTCTGTTTCAATTCGTACACATCGCCAAAATCAATATCTCGTGCAACAAAAATCCCCACTAAATCCCCTTGGTTCTTATAAAGCGTAGGGGGAATATTAATGGTTTTTTCCAGGATACTTTGTGCAATTTCCGAGCCGGCTTGCACCGTATCAGTTGGATTAAATGTACCCCGTTTGGCTAATTGAGTAGATAATGCACTGGTTGAATCGGTGATCATGCTTAACATGATGGCATTACCGAAACGTTCCCAAAAATGATTATCTACATAGCCCGGAATACCGGTTCCGCCTAATTCGTCCGTTGCACCGGAATTAATGTTGATGATGATATTTTTCGGTGTACGGATTTCACTCCAAACCACAAATAAACGTTCTTCGCCTTGTTGGATCTGACCGTTACGGAATTCACCAAACACGGTAGAGCCTTTTTCAATCAGTAATACCGTACCGTTTGCACTATATACATCGTTTGCCACAACGCAGCCTAGATTGCCGGCTACGGTGGAAACAAGTTTTGTGCGTAAGGAACATTGTATAAACGTGCCTTTTGCCAACAATAAATTAGCATTAACCGGGAGTTTATGAGCTTTACCCGCTTTAAACGTGCTGACGTTATCTTCAAACATATCGCCTTTTGCCGGTTCCGGTGGTTGGTTAGTTACCGTGTCAGTTGTATCTGTATTCTGAACATCTGAAACGGCTTGTAATGTTTCGCCATCGATAGTACCCGGAGACAATCCTTTGATTAAACGGGGGGCGGATGGCATATCTAACGCCTCTGTCGTACTATGATTTTCTACTGGAGCGGTTGCGGTAGAAATTGGTTGTGGCTCCGGATTTAAAATCGCCGGGATTTCTGCCGGTGGTGCCGTAAATGTTTTTGAACGCACTGTCGTACCGAATTCTTCTTTTTCCTTAGCCTGTGCCGGTTGCGTATCCTTTTTATTCAAAAAGGAATAACCCAAAAACGCCACGGCAAGCAGTGCAATAATCAGAAAAATAAATAAATTTTGGTTTTTACCGCGTTTGGCAATTTTGCTGACTTCCGGTTGATAATCAGTTTCCGTTTTGTCATCCTTCGGCTGAATGGTTTTGTTATCGTTCATCTCTGCCTCCTATCGTTCGTCTCTTGCCACATTTGGTGAAATGGTCGTGTTATAAGTTACCGGTGTTTTTCCGTAACTTTGATTGTAAATGCCGACCACTTTTTCACCGCTACGTAACACCAATTTTTCTGCTGTTTTTTGGATGACTAATACCTGATAATTACCGTCTTGTTTAACATTGGTATTTAACAGACTTTCCGTGGATCCTTCTAACAAGAAGGCTGCAGGAAAGGTTTTATTCGGGGCAAAGCCAAGATAAGTAAATATGCCATCATCGTACGCATAGTTCGGTGTAATGGTTTCGCTACCAGCCTTAACTTTCATTACGTAATCCCAATTTTTCGGTGTTTTGGTACTTTGCAAGGATTTTTCAATGGCTTGCTGTTCACGATCACGTTTATCTTTTTGACGTTGCGCGACTTGTTGCTTTTCTTTTTCCGTCGGATAGGAGAAATTGACCTGGTAAGAGGAAGTCGAATTTTCCGGGACAAGAATCAAATCAAAAGAATAAGTCCGTTTATTAGTGTTGATGAATAAGTTGGTATTCCATTGCCCTGGGGTCGGTTCAAAATAGCTTTCACCTTCACTGCTTTGCTGTTTGACCGCCAAAGGCTTAATCAACACAAAATTTGCATTATCAGTAATATCCCAACCGTCCTGAAAACCAGTATGTTTGTATGAAATACGTTCATCTTCAGCAAAAACGATCACAGAAGAATATCCATCTTTCGCATAGACTTTTGTCACATCTAGCGCGTTATAAACTTGTGATTGAATTCGGTCATCATATTTTGATTTTATCGGTGTGCTAGCCGCGTAAGTTTCCGTGCCGAACACGATAAGCAATAAACAAAGTAATTTGCGCATATTAAGCCTCATTATCTACCCGGTAATGTGTCACAATAAATCCTAACGGGTTATCCATGCGGAACCCTTCAACCATATTTTTCACTGGTAAATATTCATAAGTTAAAGAAACTACAATATTTTTTGCCGTTTCTTCTCCAGTTGACAAATTACGTTGAATTAAACGAACGCGGGCAGTTGCAATATTGCTTGCTTGGCCATCCGTACCAACTTCTTTTTTAGATAACACAATAGAAATGATTTCTGGTTTAACGGTGTTACTACTACCTAATTTTTGGTCACGTGCATTCTTACCTTCATAAATGCTACGATAATCCTTCGCAACTTCATCACTACTCATCATTTGCGTAAGTTCATATTCTTGTTGCAAGGTGTTGAAATAATAGCCTTCACGTGTTTTGATATATTGACTGATGAAATGTTTATCCATGGCGTCATCTGTGGTCAACGTTTCCACATCCAAACGAGTAATGACGTCAGGAATACCCGTACCGTTATCACGAATCAGAAACGGGACAACTTCGCGCAACGGTAAAATACTGACAATGACCGCACCGAGAACGAGGCTAATCAGCCAGGATATTCTGGCCACTTTCCAGGCGCGGGCTTCTGATTTTTCGATATTCTCCTGGTTTTTGGCTTCTAAATCCCGATTTTGGTCAAGAATGTCTTGTTCGATATTGGTCATTTTTTATGTTCTCCTTGCGGTTGCATTGTTTTATTAACAGGTTCAAAGGATGTACCTTTTAAATCATCCGGCCAACTTGACGAACAACCGACCAGATTAAAAAGTACAAAAAATAAGCATAATTTGTGTATTTTTTGCATAAAAACCTCTCTTTTAAGTGTAAAAACCTCTACAAAGTAAATTGCATAATGAAAAATAATGGAAAAATTAAGACTTGCCGGCGCGATTCCTTACTGAATTGGCGACTGCCCGCGCCGTTCGATGTATTGCACTACCGACCTTATAAGCGGTCGGTGCGCGACTGTATCCGGCACCGCTTGCACCCATGCCAAAGCGGGCGGTATTTTGTACGGCATTTTTAACACTGCTAAAGATTCCGCCTATTCCTCGTAACCCGGCAGAATAAGCAGCACCTTCTACAGATACTGAAGCTAACTGGGAGGCGTAAGTTAATGATAGGTAGGATATGAACGCCATAAGAATACCAAATCCTAAAATTTCAAATCCGACCCTTATTAAGTTAAGTTCACTAGCTTGTAATAGTAATGAAGTGATATTTTTACCAAAGAATGACATTCCCATACGAAGTGAAATACCGATAAACACGACAGTAAGAATATTGGCAAAAATAAGTTGGAGCCAGTTATTAAACATGTTACGTAAGAAATTATATAGCACACAGAAAACAAAAATTGGCGCAGTAACGGTTAATAGTTTTAATGTGATAGTTGTAAAAATAAATATAAAAAATGGTACAAACAAAGAAAAGGCAATACCAATCCAAGCTAAGCCAGAGGCTACTAATCCTTCTGCTGGGACGTATTCAGATTTATCCAAGTCAAAAAGTTGGCTAGCAATATCTGTACCTAGATCTAACTGGTCATCCATTAAACCGGCTATACCGTTTCCGGTAAAACCGGTTAAATTGGTTTTGAGATCATCAATTATTGCTAATGCGCCATCTAAATAGCCACCATAATTCATCATTATAGAAATGATGATCATTTTACTGGCAAAATCATATAAGAGTTCTTTTGCTGGCGCTTCCATTTTGCCTGCAAATATTGCAAAACCTTTAAGGGTATAATAGAGCAATAAACTAGCACCAACTATACTATAAAGAGAGTTAGCAAAACCCGAACTCATAGACTGACTGACCGAAGCCAGTAAGTCTGTTATGAATGAATCTATAGTCTCAAAAAATCTCATTTTTTATTAACCTAATAATTTCCTCCGCGAATATTCGAGCGACGAATACTTGCTTGAGCTTTATTTGCGTTTCGGCAATTAGAATTTGCCATCAGCGGTTCGGCTTTTTTCTCACATTCTTCTAACATTTTTAAACGTTCTGTCGTATGTTCTTTATAGTAGTCTATGCTTTTGACTTCTTCAGAACAGGCAGATACTAAAAAAGTTAATGTAACCATCATAAGTAGTTTTTTCATGAGAATACTCCGTTTTATTAATTAATAACTACCACCTTTGCCATTTAGACGACGCTGGGAGGCGAGTTGTTTTTGTTGCTCATTCATTAAGCGACGGTATTCCGTTTGCCGTGCGTTGAATAAATCCAACTGGACTTTTTGTGATTGCAATGCGGCCAACTGCACATCCATTGCATTTTTTAAGTCCTGACTTTCCTTCACATCTTGAGATTTCGCCATCCGTTTAGCGAGCTTATCAATGGTTTTCAATTTACTATTGACGTTACTTTCAAACGAATCTAAGAAACTCATGCTTTCCACCGTAGAAACAATATTTGCTTCACAGGAAGTAATTTCACCTTGACGTAAATTCTTACAACGGTCGAAAAGGTTGTATTTTTCAAACAGGCTTTTGGCATTCGCGCTTAATGCGTTTTTCCCACCGGAAACTAAATCGATTACCGGGGTAAACTCCGATTTTAAGCCATTTATTTCACCATACAAACTATGAGCTTCACCGATGAAAGCCTGCACATCACGAATGCCGGTTTGTGAGGCTAATTGGTCGGCATACGCTTTCAGCTCATTTTTATAATGCGAAACTGTATCCGTCCACTGTTTAGCCTCTTTTGCCCATTGTTGCACGGTTTGAAGCATGCTCATTTGACGTTGACCGGCAGCTGCGGGATCAACAACCGGAATTCCGGCTTGCACCAATACCGGCATAGATAAAACAGCAACTAAACTGAGTTTTTTAAACATTTTCATCACGTTCTCCTTATACACAACGTTGTTTATAAATCGGAATCCAGTCATTAGCGGCTTCGCCGACTTCTTCGATAATTTGATGTAGGATTTCTGCGTTATCCTTACTGGTTGACAGAATTTTTAAGTTTTCACGCCCTAAACCGCTTAAATCTAACTTAGCTAAGGCTGTTTCTAGCCCTTTACGCACTAAGAAAGTACGGGAATCCGGTTGTAATTCACGGATAATTTCAAATTGTTTTTCACTGATTCCGAAACCATCCACATAATCCACTTTGCGTGCAATCGGGTTAGGTAAACAAATGGTTGTTTCACATTGCTCAACTACCGCGCGAGAAATTGGGCTTTTCAACACTTCATCCATACTTTGGGTCATCGGTATGACAATTCCATCTTCTTTCCGAATAACTTTTAATTTGTTATAGGCAAAGTCGGAAAACGCTTCATCTTTTAACCATTTCCAGAATTCATCCATAAAAATGATCAAACGACGACCATCTAATAATTTTCCGATACGGTGTAATAAGTAGAAAGAAAGCGGACTACAAGTATCCTGGTCATCTAAAAACTCCGTACCATCAATGCCAAATACGGCATGCCCGGTAAAATCTAACGTATCGGCAGGATTATCAAATACCCAACCGAATTCCCCACCTTGCGCCCAGTTTTTCAAACGACGGGCAAGGGAGTTTTCTTTTTCGGCTTTAGTTGAGCCTTCCGGCAAATGTTCAATCACGCGTGAAATCGGATAACTGCGGTATTCCATATCAAATTCCATCACCGATTTAACCGCCTTGAATAATTCTTCTTCATCGAGTGATGACAACGTTCTGCCGTTACGCGTAACTAACATTTTCATCAACGTGGAAAGGAAAGACAGATTTTCCGGCGTGTTTTCACACATAAACGGATTAAAACCGGTCGGCACACCTTTACGGATCAGCATGTATTTTCCGCCCATGGCACGAATACAGGCTTCCGCACCGTAATCTTTATCCAGATATACCATTGTCAATTCACGTTTTACCGAGGTCGGTAAAAAAGTAGAGGTATGTCTGAATTTATCCAGTTGTGTCATGAGAAACGTCATCAACATAGTTTTACCGGAACCCGCTTGCCCGAATACTGCGGTATTCCCCAACCGTTTTTCGCCTCTGTCATCAACACCGGGTGCGCTTTGGTGAAAGTTAAAATAGTACGGTTGACCGTTTGGCGTTTTCAGTAACGTTACCGCGTCTCCCCAAGGGTTCCCGTTGCGTTTACCGGAGGCAAAATTATGTAAAGAAGTTAGCGACGCATAATTTCTTGAACTTAACATTGCCAGGCGTGGACGGTAGGCAAAATTTGCCGGGAATTGACCGAAATAAGACGCGCTTAACGCCGTATTTGCCAATGTAATAATCAAACCTAAACTACTTAATACCGCAATAATTTCATTGGTTTTATCAGTAACATCTTTTATAGAATCACCGTACACCATCATGCCAAAATGATAATAACCAAAGGATAAACGACCACTTGCTAAATCATCCAATGCAACAGTTAAATTATCAACTTGCGAAATGGCAGCCTCGTTTGAGGAATTTAAGCGTTTTTGCTGTCTGTCTAACTTCTCTTTTGCAACATTGCTTGGCATGGACTGAAAAGATTGTGTAATGACATAATCGGCATTGATATACATTAATGCGTCAAAAAAACCCTCACAGGTTTCTTCCGTATAATCTTTAATTTCAAGACAGCGGAAGAAACGGCTTTCACCATTAAAAGTAATTTGCCCGGTTTCTTTGCCAAAATGTAAATCGGTATTCCCCAGTAAGTGATAAAACGACGTGGAGGTAACGCGTACAGGTTGCCAACGATTTGTAATCAGATAGTTGTAAAACGATAATTGTTCAGAATAAAGCGCACCGCCTTTACTAAAGGTTGTTAACGCTTCACCGCGAAAATCTTCCAGTGCTTTATCCAAGCGGGAACACATTTCTTGCATAGTCTCTAACTGATAAGCAAGCTCCTGTTTTTTATCCTTTAACTTGGTTGTTTTACGAGATATTTTTTCCAGTTTTGAATAAGGGGTATAAACCAACGTAACGTATAGTATGTTACGTTGTAATGTTCCATTATTAAAACCGGCATAGTATTTATCATTTACTTCCTGCGTAAACTCGGAAGAAAAATGACCATCCAAGGTTTCATTGACTTTATGGCGAATATTATGCTGATAAAAACTAACCCCTTTTTTAGAAAAAGATTGGATTAAGGTATTCAACTTTTCTTTACTAAGATTGAGCTCATAATTTTCTGCGGTTTCAAACGTCACCCCTTTACAACACCAGGTGGCGACTAAATCACCGTTACGGGTAATCACGACATTCGGTGCAATATGAGAAGAATAAGGAATGAATTTGGAATAATCCTTTTGTTCACCCAGTTTAATACCTAATGTTTCGATTCGATTTTCAGAAAAAGCGGTTCGATTGTATTTTTGTGCCGTAAACGTTTTACTGCCAAAAAAACGCACGATCTTACCTAACCCGCTATTTGTCTTAAAATTGAGCATATTCAATGTTAAAAAATCCCTATCTGTTTCATACAGTAATCTTGTGCCAATAAGTAGCGGAATAGCCGGTAATACGGCATATAATTTCCCGCTGATGAAATATGCCAGACCACTAAGAAAAGCAATGGCAAATATTATTGGAATGGGGATACCGCCGATCGTGGCTTGTGTTATCATGCCTTTAAAAAGCGGTTCACCACTGATTGTATTTTCTGAATCGGCTTGCATGTTTTACCTTCTTTAAGGGAATAACCACAGTGCAATTTCAGGAACAACAATTAATGTAATCGCACCATAAATCACTTTTGCTATACTTTCGAAAGGTTGCCCTCTCCACATCATTTGATAACCTGCAAATAAACCAGCTAATAAAAAGACAATACCCGCAAAACCATGAATTTCAGTTGAGAATTGACTTAAATATTGTTTTGTTTTTTGTAAACCACCGGCAAAAGCGGGGTTGGTTGCCATCATGAAAAGCGCTGGAATAAGTGTGTAATGCAGTTTATGAGAAAGTTTATTAAACATCTTTAACGTCCTTTATTGGTTAATAATTAGTTGATAGAAGCAAGTTTCTTATCTTCTGCCGGCGGTGTTACCGGAGGAAGATTTTTATATAATCTGACTTGATGACGGTTTTTCCTGGCTTGTTGTGGTTTTTTCTCCTTTTTAGTTGTGGTTACTTTTGCTACTTCGGCAACAGCAGCAACAGGTAAAGGTTCATTTTTCAAAGAGGGAATCGCAAAACTTTTTTCCGGGGTCGGTTCAAAGAGTTGTGCATGCACTCTTTCGACATAACTGGTTCCTCGAAAATCTCTTTTGTATCCACGTAAGAAATTTCCGGAGTAATAGCAACTCAACGCGTCATTGACACTGCCGCTACGTTGATAACAGTCTTGCAAAATTTGTTGCGCCACCTGCAAGTTATTACAAGGGTCAAACATTTGCTCAAGTGTTACTCCATAGCGTGAAAAGTTATGTTTGTTGATTTGCATAAGTCCGACAGAATAGTTTTTCCCCTCCTTTTCAAGTTGTTGTGCGGTTAATACCGCACTATTAAAGTCAGTGGGTTGTTTTACCCAGCCATCTACTACGCCTATCGCAAATTGATTTAATTTGCTTTCTTCTTTCATCACAGATAACGCAGTATCCGGATGAACGAGCGGGGCGCATATAGCAATCATTTGTAGAGCTGTCATTGACATAATCTTTTACTCAATTCAGAACGGAATATCATCATCAAAATTATCTGCTGGAGTTCCCGCTTGCGGTTGTGGTGACGTTACCGGTTTAGCCTGGGCTTGTGCCGGTGCCTGTGTTGATTTCGGATCACCTAACATTTGCAATACATCACCTTGAATTTCAGTGGTATAACGGTCTTGCCCGCTTTGGTCTTGCCATTTACGCGTTTTTAAACGCCCTTCAATGTACACTTGTGAGCCTTTATGCAGGTATTCACCGCACACTTCCGCTTGACGGCGATAAAATACGACACGGTGCCATTCGGTTACTTCCCGGCGTTCGCCGGTATTTTTATCCGTCCAGCTTTCACTGGTCGCAATACTAATATTCGCGACAGCTTCTCCGTTCGGCATGGCGCGCATTTCCGGCTCATTGCCTAAACGACCAACGATAATGACTTTATTAACTCCAGCCATAACTTTTCTCCTTAACGTTCAAAATCTCTTGTTTGGGCTTTTTCCAGCTCTTTATTTACGCCTTTGCCCATATTAGCGCGTATTTCTTTATATTTTTCAGCGACACGGATAGCGCTTTCTATTCCAGCAATTCGCATAGCCACAAATTGCGCAGACTTTTCTTTATCCGAGCCGTTAAAGCTATGTCCGAAATTACCTTCAAGACCAGGCTTGTATTGTTCATGCAACGCATTTTCAAACGCTGTCTTGTATTCCGGTGATTGTAATTTTTTGCCCAACTCTAACGGGGTAATTTTCTGGTTATCCCAACGGATTAAATCTTCTTTGGCATTACCGTATTTTTCAGGTGAATTAACGGTCTTTTCGGCAGGATTGATGACCTGTTCTTTTGAACGGTCACGCAATGATTCAATACTGAATTTGGCAATGTGAACTTCGGCTTGTTGTAAACTGAATTGCGGGTTGCTGTAAGCCTGTAGGCGCAAATTATCTTCAAAAGCGGTGTGATAAAGGCTATTTTGTGATTTACGGCGCATTTCATCGGTAGATATATCACCTTTGCGATACAAAGCTAAATCTTTCTGTGCAAGTGTAAATTGCTCACGATAGGCGGGGTTTTGACTACTATTTTTCACCCAAGAATCTATTTCATTGCGCAGGGTTTGTTTATCTGCAATCGACTGATAAACCGCAGGTGCAACACTTAGCCCTTTATCCTTGCTTAAAATAGCGGCATCCAATCTTTCAAAATAACGTTTAATAAACTCCATACTATTTTTAGAAATCGTTCTGATTTCTTCAAAAAAGGAAGAGCGCGCTTCGATTTGTGGCGGTTTTTGATATTTATCTTCGAGCGCTTGCATAAAAGCTTTTTCATACGCCGGATTATCTAGACGTAAGCGAATCGCCTCAAAATCAGCAACACGATGATTTATATCAAAATCCACGTCCTTTTTAAGTTCGCTTTCATTTTGCGGTGTGTACATCATTAAGCCCTCTTACTTATTAACTCCAAAAACGGATCAGTTTTTGGAATTTTTTTATTGAGCTCATAAACGCCCACCTTACGTTCTAAAAAGTCCTCCAGAAATATTTTTTGGAAGTCATTGTAAAATCAGCTATTATCCGAATAAAAAGAGGTGAATTATGTTAGTTGGTTATGCCCGTGTATCGACAAAAGAACAAAACTATGAAATGCAGATCCAAGCACTGAGAAATGCCGGATGTGAAAAAATTTTTTCTGAAAAGGAGAGTGGAAATTCTGATGACCGTAGGGAATTCAAAAAGGCATTAACTTTTCTCAGAGAAGGAGATACGCTCATAGTATGGAAATTAGATAGGTTAGGACGTAGCATTTCTCAATCAAGCCGGGTTCTTGAAACACTAAAGGAGAAAAAGGTAAGTGTTGTCAGCCTTATCGAAAACATAGACACAAGAACAATATTTGGAGAATGGTTATTTTATTTTGCGTCCATATTTGCAGAAATGGAACGTAACAGTATCATCGAACGCACAAAAGCAGGCATAAAATTTGCAAGGGAACAGGGTGTAAGAATAGGACGCCCGCCTAAAATGACAGAAGATAATATAGAGATAATAAGAGAACTGTTAAAGGCCGGTTGGACGGTAAAAAAAATAGCAGAAAAATTAGGCATATCACAGTCAAGTATATATGCCTATTTTCCTAGTGATATTCTCAAGGATTTACGCCCTACAGCATTATAAAATCTACCTAAAACGTTCTTGTGCAGACGGCAATTTACGTTCACTTAATAGCTTACGTTTATTTTGCTCATAACGCTCTTTCGGAGAAAGAGCTTTTTCATTACTCTTAGCAATGCGTTCTTGTTGATTTAAAGCATTCAGCATTGATAATCGTCTTGCACGTTGATATTCAATTAATGGATCAGCCTTGTAAGATAATCCTTTATATCGTTCAACAATATCGGCTTTCCAATGCTTGCGATTCAAGATAATTTCATTACTCATATTTCCCGATTTATCATTTATAAATCGAGGCAAAGAAACTTTTTCAATGTGGCTGACTTTAAGAGATATAACATCACCACGTTTAACATCTGAGGATAATAAACTTTGCTCTAATGTTTTACTCCATATTGTCACATTTTTCCCGTTTTGCGCCTTATATGTCACAAAATAACTAATTTTATTTTCAGGCTTATGCTGATAAAAATCTTTGCCAAAATCGACAATTTCGACAGCTCGGCTAGGTAATTTATTAACAGATTTTTTGAATGGCGTTGCCTTAGCCTCAACACTTAATGAATTAAGGTATCTTGCAAAATGCGTTCTGATTTCTTGTAAATCATGAAGATTAATATTAACTCGATTTCCATTGTTATCGGCAATTTTTAAAATAACATGACAATGAGGATTATCCGTATCACCATGATAAGCCAACACGAACATATTATCAGGATATAATTTTTTCAAAGTAGCTTTAACAGCCTTCTTAATTTTTTCCTCCGGAATGTTTTTATCACGCATAGAAAAAACAATATTCATTGTTTGGCGATACTCGCGTTTAAGTTCATTTTTCTTCTTGATTTTAACGCCATTATCACGCAAGTAATCTCTAAGCTCGCGCACTTCCTCACGACCTTTATAAACTAACCCTTGTTCATCTTCTAACTGAATATCACCATTTCTTGAAATATAATCCATGTGTGACTTGATGGCTTTAAGATTCTTTCCGCTGCTTGTAATTTTAACCATAACCTCATTAGAATTATGAAAATTACGCTGTGTTTTCAGTTTGGATGAAGCATTATAGGAATAGCTAGATTCTCTAAATTTCTTATTGCTAGAATAAGAAACTGAAGAATCCTTTTTAGCTCTTCTAACTAACCATTCTTTTTCGATACGAACGCCCATCTATCCACCGTTTTTGAAATTAATCCATCAAGTTTTTTATCCAATTTATCAATCCAAAATTGAGTATTTTTCAATGCTATTGATAACTCCCTTTCGTTTATGCCTTTAGATGATTTTTTAGCAATCTGATTAACGTTTCGCCCAACTTGATTTAATACTGTTCTTAACTTTATGATTTCAGATAATTCATCATCTAGAAGTTTAGGCTCGTTAGAAAGTGTAGATAAAATCCTAAAAACGATTTCCTCACTAATCGAAAATCCATGATTTTCTGCGTGCATTTCCAATGCAGAAATTTCAGAAAGTGTAAGACTTATTCTAATTTGCTTCTTCTCTAGTTCACGAGGCGGAAGCATTTCAATAAACATTACATCATCAGAAAAGTAATTTGATAAAACTTTAGCAACTAAACTACTTAAACTATTTCCAGTTTTATCACAAATTTCATCTAATTTTTTTCTTAAAGAATTATTTAACGTTATAATAACTCTACAATTTTTGTCTGAAATCATGCTACATTATTTTTCTAAGGTGTATCACTTTAAGGCGCTTGTCGCTATCCTGCATTAGTCCTCTAAAGAACATGGACTTAAATCTAACACAAAAATCAGATTTACGCAAAGAAATGTAGAAGATTTAAGCTAATAGTGATACTATCAGAGGTAACAGTATGCAACCAGTTTAAGAAATTTGCTCCTGTGCTTATCAAGGTCAAGCCCTCCGGGTTGGCTACGCCAAACCTTGACAATCACCCGCAAATTCTTAATGGTTTAGCATACCGTTACCCCCTCATTTGTGCTAAAGCACGATACAGATAAAATTGATAACAAAGATTTCAGTGATTCGGAGTGCGGTAAATTTTCGAAAATTATGCACAAGAACGGATGAGTGGTAAGAAATTTTTGGAGCTCTAAAAAAAGCCCAAAAATTTCTTATCCCGAATAGTGAGCGCAAGCGAGCGTAAGTGACTGTGTATAATTTTCGAAAATAGCTTTTAAGTGTGGTAAAATTCGGTGTAAAACTGCAAGCAGTTTTGCACAATTTTTCCACACGGTCGCCATCGGCGATAAAAGCGTAGCGCGACAAGCTATAGGTACACATATTTTTAACAAAAAGGTAATAATCATGAAGATTACAAATTCTAAAATCGAAAAGTTAAGAGAGCAGTTAAGACTAGAGGAGAAAAAAGAAAAATTACGTATCAAGCAGGAACAGGAAAACAAGATTAAGTATGATAAAGATAAGGCTTATAAAGCATATTTAATGATCAAGGAAAAATGCGAAAGTAATCCAACTTTTAAAGCAGACTTTAGAGAATTCTTGATTAATAACTTCAAAGATGATGACTTTAAAGTAGTTCATTTTTTATGTATTGATGAAGGAGAAAAAAATGACAACGCGACCAATTAGCCAATCTGATTTAGACGAAATCAACAAGGATTTATCCGATGATGGTGTTATCTATGATTTGGATACATCAGGAATTGATATAGAGGCAGTTGATCCGGAAATCGATTCAGACGATTAGTTTATGAGGAAGAAGATATGGCAGAGAAAAAAGATATTCGCGCAGATTATGAAGATCGGTTAGCGGAAACAATACGTAATGCCATTATTAATAATGATTCAAAATGGGAAAAACGCTGGAATAGTTTTGATATATATCCCCAAAATGGAAATACAGGCAGACCATACTCCGGCATTAATGAGTTAAATCTTTATTTTTCCCCGTATGATGATCCTCGATGGTTTACTTATAAGCAAATTAAAGCCCTCGGAGGACAAGTTAAGAAAGGTGAAAAGGGTCGATTGATACAATTTTATACGAATAAAATTGAACGAATTAAAAAAGACCAAAACGGTAATCCGATTCTTGACCAAGAAGGGAAAAATCAAAGAGAAGTAGAAATAATTGATGGCTATATAGCAAAATATTACATTGTTTTTAATGCTCAACAAACAACCGGACTCCCTCCATATACCCCGCCGGAAATCACAATAGAAGACCGAAAAAAGCGCGATCTATATAACATAGAACGGATAGAACAACTTGTTAGAAACATGAATATTAATGTTGAGGAAAAGTTTAGTAATAAGGCTTACTATCAACCGGATTTAGATCTCATCGTGATTCCAGATAAGGCACAGTTCAAAGGCAAAAAAGAGTACTACGGCACACTTCTACATGAAGCGTCTCATGCAACTTCTCACCCGTCCAGACTAAATAGGAAACTTTCTTTTGATATGAATTCAAAAGAATACGCCAAGGAAGAACTTATCGCCGAAATTTCATCAATGTTACTTTCCAGGAAATATCAAATTGCCGTGCAAAATCCTAAACGAGATTTTTCCGATGAAAAAAATTCGTTGGCATATTTGCGCGGGTGGATTATGGCGGGCAAACTGACAAATGATGATTTTAAAGACGCTATAAAAACGGCTGTAAAAGTATCAAATTACATTACACTACATGACAAAGAATTAACCTTGGATAAATCTCCATCAAAAGAAGCTGTTCAACATAACAATCACATCATCACGTTTGGCCAACATCAGGGCTATAAATCTTTTGATGAATCCATGAAGTCAAATGCAGTGGAAGCATATCATAAATTGAAGGCGCAGCTCGCCTTTCAAAAAGAACCTATCAAAGAACAAGAGAAGGAAAGATAATATTTATATAAAAACATAAATATTACTAAACATATTAGAATAAAAGTGCGGTAGAAATTTACCGCACTTTTTGTTTATATCGTGCTTTAGCACAAATGAGGGGGTAACGGTATGCTAAACCATTAAGAATTTGCGGGTGATTGTCAAGGTTTGGCGTAGCCAACCCGGAGGGCTTGACCTTGATAAGCACAGGAGCAAATTTCTTAAACTGGTTGCATACTGTTACCCAATGAATATTGGGTCGGAGTGTATTTTGCCCTTGCGGTAGCAAGGGTCCTATTATTTGAAAATCGCAGATTTTCTGTTCCTTATTTTTATATTTAAAAATAAATTATGGAATAACGTTTAGTGCCGAAATTAAGGGCGAATTTAATAATATTTACCTAACAACAAACACACAACTTACTCACAATGCCGCATGAATTTAGCAAAATTTGGTTAGTATCAATGCAATCTTTACTCTGAAATAAAAATAAAGTAGATGAAATAGCCTAAATTATAAGCATTTTTATATTGGTAGATGTGTTGAGTCGTGACTTAGTAAAACCAAGCCATCAACTGAAAAAAGATGATTAAATTAAGAGGCGTAATGTTGTAAATCGGTCATGTAGCTTTCTTTGAGGGCTTTCCGGTACAAAATATCGTTTGCCGCTTTTTCTCGCGCTCGTTGTCTTATTCGCTCCTTGTCATATAGACGCTTGCGGAGTTTTTGTACTTCTTCCGTTGTGTTACAGTCGGCAAACGAACGAAAACAAGGTTTAAAAACGTCGCTTTCAATGTCTAAATCAAGATAATTTACCGGCTTACGTTGAGAAACAAATTTAATGACGTGCTCGCCTAACAAATCCTTTCGGCGTTTGATGAGTAAGTTTTTTAATGAATAGTGCTGTTTAATACCAGCCACACCTTTATTTTCCAGTTTGTCTAGATGTTTTTTATAACGCTCGAATGTTTGATTTACACGATTGTTCACAAATTGATATTTATGGAAATCGACCAGGATTTTTCTTAATTCTTTCTCTGTAATGTTGAACATTAAAAAGAATTCAACGTTTAAGAAAATCCGCATTGGTTTATGCTTTTGTCCCAATCGGTCATACTCACGTAATACAGTAATCAATTCAGCGTCTTCCAACATTTGAATAGCATTGAGTACCGTATCGTAACGCACTCGATTTTTACCGTTCTTATCCCACGATACATAAGCCTGATTACACATATTAGCGATATGTTCGACGTTTGAGCGGACTTCAAAGAGATAATCGCTTGCCGGAGAAAAGTCACAGTACGTAATAAGCGTTGGCAACAAAACAGAAAGGACTTCCCGACGTTCCCGGCGGATAGTCTCACGCTGATATTTACTTAATCGTAAAGCGTTCAAGTAAGGATTCTTATTGAAATTATGGGTTTCACAACGTTGCAGGAAAAACCACGTTGTATAAGCAAATTCCCGGCTCTGGAGATTTTGAGTAAAGAAAGGAGTAAGATTGCGATGTTTTTTCTTCGCGGCCTTCTCATAGTTGACAGCTCGTTTTGATGACTTAAAGCCGAATGTTCTGTTGATTTTTTTACGTTTAATCTTCATTGTTGCTATTTCTTGTTAAGCAACATTTGAATCACGATTTTAAAGTACTCACAATGTAAAAATTTAGTTTAAAACTATTGCAAATAACATTCAGCCCAGTATAATACTAACTGATTTCATTAATCGTGTTTCAAACGTTGCTTTGGTAGAGTTCGTTAAAACACACTTCTTGAATAAGCACCTTTGCCGAGGTGCTTTTTCTTTTTCAGTTTCCTCTCGCCTCAAATCTCATTTCTTGAGCAGAAAGCAAGTTAATGCTCCCTATTCTACTCTTTATGCACAAAAAAGATCAAGAAAGATCTATTTTTTAAGTTAAAAAAACTCATTTTTATGGTATTTTATTATTGACCCATACCCACAAGAAGGATACAATGAGGACATATGACAGATTCAGATATTTCAATTAGAGTTCGCACAAGTAGGGCGCTGAAAAATCAAGCCGCTAAAGAACTACGAAAAATGGGATTAACCGTTTCTGACGCCATTAGGCTATATTTAAGCTATATAGCAAATGAAAAAAAATTACCAAATGAATTAACAAATTCTGCTGTATTGATAAGCATAGCGAAAGAAAGGAAGCTGTAATCCAAATAATCCTCTAGAAATTATCTGTTAAAGATGATTATAAACGCGGTTATAAAAACTGATCCGTTTTTGGAATTTTAGAGTTTAAATTTAGATAGGAGTTTAGTTGTTACATCCTCTTACTCAACAATTAAGTTCTTTAATATCTAACACCTTATATTTTAGGTAACCATATTCAATATGTGGTAAATGATGAATCATACATAAATCACCTATTTTTTGTTGAGAAATAGGAATTA
>QFCM01000134.1_pt1 | contig 41681 bp, 31 predicted proteins | sample 5346001 | NCBI WGS metagenome assembly QFCM01 (sample SAMN09062260, study PRJNA434731) | Human gut metagenome, whole genome shotgun sequencing project. | isolation source: stool timepoint D gemcode assembly | host: Homo sapiens | collected 2016 | reverse complement strand
ATGCAGATTGCTCTGGGCTGGCTGCAGGAAGAGCGCGTACCGCTGGCAGAAGCCGCCAGCCGGCTGGGCTACCAGTCGGAGGCGGCATTCAGCCGGGCGTTCAAGCGGTTCAATGGGGTGACGCCCGGGGCCGCTCGACGCACGTCAGCCGCGGCGCTGGCAGGCTAGCGCGCGGCGGTCCCCGCTGCACGCGCGCCTTCAAGAATGATGCGCGCCAGCTTGGCGTAATCGCCATCAAAGTGATGGCCGCCCGGCAGCTTCACGAGCTGCACCTGCTTCGGATCCAGGCCAGGGCAGTTGGTGTCCTTCTCTTCCTTGCCGTAGATGCACATGCCCAGACCCGCCGGCAGCTTCTGCACCTCGGGCAGGATCGGCAGGCCGGATGCGCTGCTCGACACCCAGTTCGTCATGTGGAACTCAAAATCGGCGCGCTTGCCCAGGCCCATCATCACGGCCAGCGCAACATGCTCGCGCGACGCCGCCGGCAAGCGGTTGACGATGAAGGGCAGCACGTCTGCGCCTTGCGAATAGCCGATCAGCAACGCCTTCTGCTTCTTCCAGCGCGCGGCGTAAAAGCGCACGAGGCGGTCCATGTCTGCGGCGGCGGAGGCAGGCGTGCGCGGCGTCCAGAAATAGCGCAGCGAATCGATACCGACCACCGACACGCCGGATTTGGAAAGCGCCGCGGCGACCTCCTTGTCCAGCCCTGCCCAACCGCCATCTCCCGAGAGCAGCACAGCGAACAGCTCGGACGACGTACCGGGCTGCGCGGGCACCTCGATGATCGGCAAGTCGGAAACCGCCGCGGGCGGGGGCGGGGGCGGTGGTTTGCGCTGCGCGACAAGCTTGGCGAAGGCGGTTTTGAATGGCTCGGTGGCGGTCACGGGCGGCGCATTGGCAGCCGACGCGGCGGCCGGCAACGCCACCGATTGCGCCCCCGAAATCGTATCGATGAACGCTTGCGTGGCACGCGCTTCGCACAGCGGACCGGAGCGCCGCGCAAACGACGTCGGTACGGTCGATTGCAGCGCCACCCACGGCGCAGACAGCTTCGTGGCGGGCAGCAGGACCACGCCCGCGTTTTCGGGGGGCTTGACCCGCTTGGCCGTGGTGCGGCTCTCGCTCATGCGGCGGCTGAAGTGCACACCCTCGCCTTTGCACAGCGGCTTGTGCAGCTCCAGCACCGGGCAGAACTCCATCGACATGGCTGCGGCAAAAATGTTTGGGCGCGCCTGGGCAATCATGGCGTAGGCCAGCGCACCGCCTTCGTTGTCGCCAACCAGGATGGGCGGGTAGTAGCCCGGCACCTTCTCGTAGGCCTGCAGGAAGCGGCTGAAGTTTTCGAGATCGCCATCGGGGAAGGCGCAATCGCCGGGGTCGGCTTCCAGGCTCGCAAACAACGCGGGCGTCGACAGGCCTGCCACCAGCGCCCCCTGCTGCGCAAGGCTCTCTGCCATGCGCGAGGCAGCGGGCGTCCAGCCGAGATCGCCCGACAGCATCAACACGACGGTGCGGATTTCGCCCTTCGGTTTGTAGACCGGCACATCGCGAAAACGCCCGTGCGTGACAAATTCGACGGCACCCGGTGCGGCGGCGGGCGTAGCGGGCGCCACCACCGGCAGCGACAGCACGCCGCCATTGGCTGCCTTGTTCGCCGTCACGGCGGCTCCGCTCATTTGCAGCCGAGGCGGCATGTCACCACGCGGCGGCACCGCCACGACACCACTCGCCCCTGTCATACCCACGGGCGGAACCAGCACCGCGCCCTGCACGGGTGCCGGTTTGGGTGCAGGCGCAGGAGCATCGGCGGCGATGGCCCAGGACGCTGCCAGCATCATGCCGATGGCACCTGCATGCCCCGCCCAACGCAAGCCTTCGCGTAGCACTCCCCGATGCCGCGCCTCTTGCGTGCGCGGTGCTTGCCAACTCATTTGGAGATCACTCCCTTCAAGCCGCCGCCGATCAGCGCGGCGACGTCCGTCAATGTGAACAGTGGCGCAAGACCGCCACGTGCGAGGAGGTAGCGGGCTTCCCACACCGGCTCGAACTTGTCCTTGAAATTGCGCAGCCCTCTGAAATTGTAGAAGCGCGCACCGTGCCGGAACATCATCCGTCCGAAGCGGTGCCAGCGCGGTGCAAGCTGATGCTCAACCATGCCCGACATCGGCGCCATGCCCAGCCCGAAACGCTGATACCCCTGCGCCTGGAAGTGGAGGATGACCTTGCCGAACAGGAAATCCATCGTGCCCGGCGGCACGTCGCTGCGATAGCGCATCAGGTCGACGCTCGCCTCGATGCGCAGCACGTCAGGGCACATCAGCGTGGCAAACGCGAGGATCACGCCTTCGCGGCGCACCACCGCCACAGGCTGGCTGCGGATGTAACGGTCCTCAAATGCGCCGAGCGAGAAACCCTTCTCGCGCGCGTTCTGATTGCGCAGCCATTCATCGGAGATGGCGCGCAATTCGTCCAGCACGGTCGACACCTCCGCCGTCGGGATGATCTCGAACGACAGCCCTTCGCGTTCGCCGCGTGTCACGCCATGGCGCAGGTTGGCACGGCGCGAGCCCTTCAGGCTGAACTCGGGCAGCGACACATACGCCTCCTCGCCCAGCTTGTAGGCACGCAGGCCCGCATCCAGATACAGCGGCAGCGTCTGCGGCCGCGTCTTGTAGAACGCGGCGCGCCCGCCATGCGCGTCGGCCATTTCGATAAAGCGCCAGATCAGTTCGGGCCATTCCTGCTGCGCGCCCACGGGGTCGGACAGCGCCACCCACGAGCGCCCTTGCTTGGCGTACATGATGAACGCGTTACCCGACGGCGAGAACAGCAGGCTTTTGTCGCCCATCAGCGCGAGCGTGGCGTCGGCGGCGGGCTGCTTGCGGACGATCTCGGCCGCGCGGGCGAGTTCTTCCTCGCTCGGGTAGGTGGTAACGCCCGGCTCCTTGCGAAAGAGCTGCCACATGCCGAAGCCGAGCCCCGTCACGGCCACGGCCATCAGCGCGCGGATGGAACGCGGCGCATCGCCGTCGAAGGTGAATTGCCACCAGAGCTGGTTGGCGTAGGCCACCTCGCGGTAGGCGAAGAAGAGGATCCACACACACGCCGCAAACACGCAGACCATGGCGAGCAGCCATCCCGCCTCCAACCGCTGCGAGAACAGCGACGACGGCCGGTCAAACTGCCGGCGCGAGACGACGAGCAGCACCGCCAGGGTCACCAGCACCGCCATCTCCGACACGGCAATGCCCTTGGGCAGCGCCAGCACGCCGGTGAGCAGCGACAGCACCAGCGCCGCCCACCACGCGGCGTCCAGCCGGTGCAACAGCCCGCGTGCGACAAACAGCATGATGAACCCGGCCACGCTGCCGATCATGTGGGAGGCTTCCACCACGAACAGCGGCACGTGCATGCGCAGGAGGTCTTCCGCTTCGTCGCTGGCCGGGGTGACGCCCGAGACCAGCAGCATTACGCCCGCCACCATCGTCAGCGCGGCCAGCAGCCCTGGCGACAGCTTGACCGCAGCGCGGCCGAACGGCGCCCCGGCGCCCGAACGCAACTCGAACGCGCCGAGCATGGCCGCAGCCACGACAAGCGGCAGCAGGAAATAGATGACGCGGTAGAACAGCAGCGCGGCCAGCACCTCGGCCGGCGGCGCCTGGCCGCTGCAGCCTAGGAGGATGACGGCCTCGAACACGCCCAGGCCGCCCGGGCTCTGGCTCAGGACGCCCAGCGTGACCGCCAGCGCGTAGAACGCCACGAACGTCGGCAGATCGACCGCGCCTGCCGGCATCAGCACCCACAGCGCCGCCGCGGCCGCAATCATGTCCGCCGCCGAGATCGCGAACTGACGCGCGGCCAAGCCGGGCGGCGGCAGGCGGATCTCCCAGCGGCCGAAGAGCATCACATGGCGCTGGCGCATGCACAGCAGCAGCAACGCAACGACGCCCGCCAGCACCAGCAAGGCCACCACTTCGAGCAATGCCACCGGCAGATGCGTAATGGCGGCGATGTGCGGCGCGCCCCAGAGCAGCCCGACTGCGCCAAAGGCGGTGGTGGGCACGCCGAGCGCCCCGGCATCAAACGCAACCGCCTCCGTCACGCGGGCGGCATCCACCCCGGCCGCCGCGTACAGGCGCGTGCGCACCGCCCCGGCTGTCAACGAACCGAGGCCGATAGTGTTGCCCAGCGCGTAAGCGATGAACGAAGTGGTGGCGACCGTGGCGGGGGCGACGTGCGCGCCGGCATAGCGCAGGCCGGACGCGTCGTAGCCGGTCAGGGCAACGTAGCTCAGCGCCGTGGCCAGCACGGCCAGCAGCAGGTGCGAGCGCGGCGTCGCCTGCAGCGCGGCGACCATATCGGCGTAGTGCACGTGGTCCAGCAGGGCATACAGGCTGTCGAACACGAGTGCGCCAAGCACGAGCACCATGCCGACCACGATCCAGCCGGCAAGGCCGAGGCCGGAATCGGGCCGCGCAGGCGTGGCCGGCGTGGCAGGCGCGGGGTGGGCCGAGGATCGGCGGGGTGTTGGACTGGCGTCGTTGGACGCGGCGTCAGGCATGGTGAAAACGAAATCCTGCTGGCTGGGCGGAGGGCCTTGTCGATGCGACATGCGAATCCGGACACCCGCCGATGGAAGAGCGCGGCAAGCCAATCCCCCGAAGCTCACGCTTCGGACGATATCGACTTCTTGATTGGACCCGGCCTATCGGCACGGGCTGGCGGCGCGCGCCGGCCTTCTCGCGACTCGCGCCTCAAACGGCGCGTGTGTTGGATTCGCACGCTATTGGCGGCCAACGTAATACGGCTGAAGAGGCCGATTCGTTGACACGCGTTTGCGCATTTTACGGTTTGGGCGCGCTCTCCGGCGGCTTGGGCGGCACATTGGGCTTGCCGGCATCAACGGAAACCGGGTCGCTCGCGGGAAAGGTTTCCTCGATGCCTTCATCCAGCAGCGCTTCCTCGTGCGTATCGGCCACGGGCGGATGCGGATTGGCGGGCGCCGGCGTGGGTGAGGCGCGATCGTCTGGCTCTGGCATGGCGTTCTCCAAGGATGCTTACCCAGAATAGGCAAAGCCGGATTAACAGGATGACATGGAGGGCGGCATGAGCATATGTCCGGCGAGGGGTGTGCCCGGCACGACAGGTGCGGCACTCAGCCGATGCTCAGCAAACTGTGCGCCCGAGCAGCCGAAAAACGTTGCGCAGAAGGGATCGAATAGGGATGCGCAAACGTTTTCGGTGCTGAAAACGTCTTAGTCAGTATTGCGTAGGAAGGTGGAGTCCGGTACACAACTCACACCACCCTTTTCAATATTTTCACAATTCTGCGCATGCCTTTACAGCGCGCCACCGGTGCATTCCTCCGGCGGCCCTCTCTGCTGATCATCGGCGCGTCAGTGCTTTCGCTGATGCTGGCCGCGCTCACCGCGCTGTCACTGTGGGAAATGCGCTCGGACGCACTGGCCCGCGCACGCGATGCCGCCGACAACCTTTCGCTGATCCTGCAGCGCGATATCGCCCGGAACATCGAGGTGTACGACCTCTCGCTGCAGGCCGTGATCGACGGCGTGCGCGATCCTGCCATGCTGGCGCTGCCGCCCAACGTTCGCCAGCTCGTGTTGTTCGACCGTTCGACCAATGCGCAGGATCTGGGCTCGCTGCTGGTGACCGACAAGGCCGGCGACGTGGTCATCGATTCGCACTCGGTGCCGCCACGGCGCATTTACCTGGGCGACCGCGACTATTTTCAAGTGCATCAAGGCTCCGACAACGTCGGGCTGTACATCAGCGAGCCGTTCATCCCGCGCGCGACCGGCCTGGACCGATCGCTGGGGCTCAGCCGGCGCCTGAACGGCCCGCACGGCGAATTCAACGGCATCGTGGTCGGCACGCTGCGGCTGAACTACTTCCGGCGGCTGTTCGACGGCATCAACCTGGGCCCCCACGCCACCGTCACGCTGATCCGCACCGACGGCACGCTGCTCATGCGCCGCCCGTACAACGAAAAGCTCATCGGCCGCAGCCTGGCCGATGCCACCGCGTTCCAGAAGCGGCTGCTCGCACCGGAAGGCTCGTATGTGGACGTCGCGGGCCTTGACGGTATCGAGCGGCTGTTCAGCTTCCGCCATATCGGCGACCACCCGCTCATCGTCACGGTCGGGCTTGCCACCGAAGACATCTACGCCGAGTGGTGGCAGCGCGCGTGGGTGATCGGCGGCATCGTGCTGATGCTCGATGCGGTGTTCATCGCGCTGTCGATCCTGTTTGCGCAGCAACTGCGCAAGCGGTTCGAAATGGAGCAGCAATTGCATTTGCTGGCCAATACGGACAGCCTGACCGGCCTCGGCACGCGCCGCGCCCTGGACGCCGCGCTCGACGTGGAATGGCGCCGTGCCAATCGGCATCACACCCCGATGGCGGTGTTGATGATCGACGTGGACGATTTCAAGCGCTACAACGACCGCTACGGGCACGCCGCCGGCGACACCGCGCTGCGCACCGTGGCGCGCTGCGTGAATGACAGCATCAAGCGCCCCGGCGATTTTGCGGGCCGCTACGGCGGCGAGGAGTTCTGCGCCGTGCTGCCCAATACGGATCTCAGCGGTGCCGTGCGCGTGGCCGAGGCCATTCGGGCCGCGGTGTTGGCCGCAGACGAGCCGAACGCGGGAAGCGCGTACGGCAAGCTGACGGTGAGCATCGGCGTGGCCGTGCATTCGGGCGTGGCCGCCGAAGACTACACGCTGGAAGACCTCGTTCGACTGGCCGACGGACGGCTGTATGAAGCCAAGGCCGCCGGCCGCAACGTGGTCTTGCCCAGACAGGAGCGGCCAAAGCTGGCGGTGGTCTAGCCCCGCCGACTTACGGCAGCACCGGATGCGCCGTGGCGTAAGCGATTGCAGCGTCCGCATCGGCCTGCAACAGGAAACGCCGCGCCACCAGACTGCTGGCCGCAGCCGTCACGGCCGCCACGTAGCCGCTCTGCGTGCCATAGCGCTCTTCGATGGACAAGCGCGGATCATTTGCACTGGCGCGCGCAGCCGCCGTCTTTTGCAACGGAAAGAACGAGCCCACCAGCCCCGGCTGATCGACAATCCCTGGCCGGTTGATCGTGTTCCAGCCCGTGTTGGTTGCCAGCGGCACGGCCACGTCCAGGCTGCGGATGCCGGCAATGTCGTTGCCGTCTGCATCCACCTGCGGCACGAGGATGGCGTAGTCGCGGCCCAGATAGGCCGGCGGCACCTGCGTCGCAATGCCGGTTTCATCTTGCGGGGTGTATTGCGGGCCCCAGTCAAGCAGGTGGAACGTGTTCACCAAACCCGTGTATGTCACGCCCGGAATGGCCGGGAACGCGACGTGCGCAGGCGCAACCAGCGTGGCATCTGCCATGCGCGGCACCTGGTTGTCGGGCGGCTGCGTCCCACGCACGACCCAGTCCTCCAGATCCTGATACAGCGCCCGGATGACCGGCACGACGCCGGTGTTGCCGTTCGTGGCATACAGCGCGTTGTACGCCGGTCCGAAGACGGCAGCGGCAGACGCGCCCGGAACCGACGGCGCGCCCAGCAGATGCTGCGAGCTTGCGTAGTAATAGACACGCGCGTTGTCGGGCTGGACCAGATCCTTGGTGCCGAACGCGTCGGTCAGCATGGGCGAGCCCTGCAACGTCCAGAATTCCGTGCCGCTGAAGCCGACGAACAGTTTCGGGCACGTGCCCGATGCATCGCAGCGGGTCATGATGCCGCCCTGCCGGCCTGCTACATCGTCAACATAGTCTTTCGCCAGCCCGCGCCGGCCGCCCTGACCGAACGCGGTGTGATCGGCACGCACGCCACCGCCGCCTCCCGGCACGGCAAAGCGCATGTTGATGTTGGTCTGCCGCGCGGCGATCTGTGCGAACACGCCGTCGAACACCTTTGAGCCGTCGGCGGCCTGGTTGAAACCCAAGTTGATGAAGGTCTTCATGAAGTTGCCGCATTGCGATACGCCCGACCCGATGGCGTATCGGATAGCGCCCGCAACCGGATTGGCAGCGCCCGACGCATCGGCCGGTGCACTGCGCAGGAACGAGACCATGTCGCGCACGGCAGCCAGGCCCATGCCTATCACCTTCGGGTCCTTGGCGACGTGGACGAGTTCGTAGAGGTATTGCGGATCCCACCCGCCCTTGACGCAGATGTTGGCCGGGTCAGGCGTGCCCGGAAACGGCACGGCGCTGCTGCATTGGGCGAACTTCCAGTCCGTAGCGGGAATGAGCTGGCGCGGGTCGCTCTCGTTGATGCGGCGCGTGAGCACGTAGCCGGGTTGCGTGTTGTCGAAACTGGCCGGCGCGTACGGCACCATTGCTCCGTTGAACGCACCGCCAGGCAAGGTCAATGACGCCGTGGTCGCCACCGTGGGCAGCAGTTCGGCGCGGTAGGTGCCGGTGATGGACGAGCCGTCGGCGTTCTTCGCAACCGGCACCGTCAACGTCACGCGGCCAGCGCTTTCCGGCACGTCGCCCTGCCACGCCGACGATAGGAAGACGTAACCCCGCGAGGCAAAGTACGGATCGAGATTGACGATGTTGCCCCGGTTGGGCGCGTCGTAGCGCAGCACGCCGTTGGCCTTTGACATGTCCACCGGCTTGAACAGCACGAACTCCGAGGTGTATTCGACCTTGCCGTTGGCGTTGCGCGGGGCGAGCTTGAGGTCGGTGATGATGCCATTACGCGCATCCGCGGGGTCGACCTCGCCGGTGAAGGTGCCGGAGATCTTCTCGTACGCACCAACGTTGCCGAACGTGCCCGCCACCGGCTCGGTCTTGCTGACCGTGATGCGATAGGCCGGCGCCGGGGCTGTGCTCGCCACGGGGGCCGGCGGGCCAGCATCCGAATTTCCGCCGCAAGCGGCCAGCGCGCAGGCGAGCGCGAGCGCGCCTCCCAGAATCGGAAGCTTCATGGTGGGTCTCCTCTGTTGGTGGGTCGTTCTTTTTGCGCGCAGCCCGATGCAACGCGGTCCGCAGGCTGTGATGAGGTTGTGCGCAGAACTCTAGAAAGCTTTCGTTGATCGGTGAAATGGAATGTTTCGATCAACCATGCGGTGGGCGCGATGAATGAAGGGCGCCTCTTTCCCACCCTCCCCCCCGCGTAAAATGCGCGGCTTCCAACGGATGGCACCTGCGCATCCGGGCCCTTCTTCAGATCCAGGACACCACACCATGACCAAGGCCACCGGCAGCTTCGAAGCGCTGGCCGCGCGCGAAGGCGGCCTGCAGCACCGCTTGTCTTCCGCGCAACTCACCATGATCGCCATCGGCAGCGCGATCGGAACAGGCTTGTTCCTGGGCAGCGGGGCGGCCATCCAACTGGCCGGCCCGGGCGTCATCGTCAGCTACTCCATCGGGGCGTTCATCGCGCTGCTGCTCATGGGCTGCCTGGCAGAAATGGTGGTGGCGCACCCGACCACCGGTTCCTTCGGTGCCTATGCCGAACACTACGTGAGCCCGCTCGCCGGCTTCCTCGTGCGCTATGCGTATTGGGCGGCCGTCGTTTTCGTGATCGGTGCGGAGGTGACCGCGGTGGCGGTGTACATGGCGTACTGGTTTCCGGGCGTGCCGGCGTGGGTGTGGATTGCCGGGTTCTCGGCCGTGCTGGTGTGGATCAATGCAAGCAGCGTCGATGTGTTTGGCGTGGCCGAATACTGGTGCTCGATGATCAAGGTGGTAGCCATCGTCGCGTTTCTCGCGGTGGCCAGCTACGCCATCTATCGCGCCCCCGAAGGCGGCCCGATCGGCTTTCACAACTACGTAACCACGGGCGGTTTTCTGCCGCACGGCTGGAATGGTGTGTGGTTCGGTGCGGTGGTCAGCATCTTCAGCTTCTTCGGCATCGAGCTGATTGCGGTGGCCGCCGGCGAGGCACGCGAGCCCGAAGCCGCCGCCACCAGCGCCTTCCGCTCGACGCTGTTCCGGCTGGTGTTCTTCTACCTCTGCACGCTCGCGCTGATGCTCGCCGTCGTGCCGTGGCAGCAAGCCGGCACGGGCAAGAGCCCGTTTGTGCGGGTGATGGAAATCCTCGGGATTGCGGGGGGTGCAGGCGTGATGAACTTCGTGGTGCTGACGGCGGCGCTGTCGTCGATGAACGCGCAACTCTATGTATCGACGCGCATGCTGTTCAGCCTAGCGCGGGGCGGGCAGGCGCCTCAGGCGTTGGGCGCGGTGAGCCGACGCGGTGTGCCGCTGCGCGCGCTGGCGGTGTCCAGCTCCGGAGCAGCATTGGCGGCCGTGCTGAGCGTGGTGCTGCCGGGCCACTCGTTCCTGCTGATGATGTCGCTGGCGATGTTCGGTGCGCTGTTCACGTGGCTCGTCATCTTTGTGACGCACCTGCGCTTCCGGCGCGCCGCCGAGCGCGAGCGTCGCGCATTGCGCTTTCGCATGTGGGGTTTTCCGGTGCTGACCATGCTTGGCGCGATCGCCATGGCGGTCATCATCGTCAGCACCGCGTGGATGCCCGATTTTCGGATGACGCTGGTGGTGGGGGTGCCGTTTTTGGCTGTTATGGCATGCGTGCACCTAAGAATTCGAGGCCGGTAGTCGCTCTGCCGCCACACCCCACTTCTTGACGGGCTGGCGAGCGCACTTTCACGCGGGAATGTGGGATACGATCAGTTTCTCACTCTTACAAACAGCTTATTTCCGCTGCTCATGACTCCCGCGAAACTGTTCCTCGCCGCGCTCTTACTTTCCACGCCGGTGCTGGCTGCAGCGCAGTCGGCAGATGCCCCTGTCATCAAAAGCGGCGACCAGTGGACGTACCAGACCACCATCGAGACAGGGCCGTCCGGCTGGAAGCAGACGCACGACACGTTCACTGTTGTGCGGACCACGGCGTCGAACATCTACTTTACGGTGCAGGCCAAAGGCGCGCCTACCGGCCCGATCGAGGTTATCGCCGGCGCGGATTGGAGTCGCATTCGCAACGTGGATGGCAAAGAGACGACCGTCAACCGTCCGCTTGCTTTCCCGCTGCAGCCAGGCAAGAGCTGGGATGTTTCCTTCACCGAGCACAATCCAAACAAGGCCCATACCCTTGAACAGTGGGACACGCACTACAAGGTCATGGGCTATGAATCGGTCGAAGTGCCCGCCGGCAAATTCAATGCCATCAAGATCGAGGCGGAAGGTCAGTGGATAGCTGAACTGGCGCCATCCACCGCCATTGTGCAGTCGGCCAACACCGCCGCGGGCGGCACTACGATGGTCACGCAGACGCAACGCACCCAGCCAAGCAAGGTCACTGGGCGGACGTATAAGGCCGTGTGGTATGCGCCCGAGGTCGGCCGCTGGGTGAAGGCTGTTGATGAGGTCTACAACAGCGGAGGCGTGCGCAGCCAGCGCACCACGGCGGAACTGGAAACGCTCCAGCTCACGGGGCGGTAAGAAGCCTCATGCGCCGAGCGCCGCGAGGCGCTCGGCGTCTGCACATCAAGCCTGCGCCAGCGCCTGATCCAGATCGGCCAGCAGATCATCGATGTGCTCGATGCCGATCGACAGCCGGATCGTCTCCTGCCGCACACCGGCCTTGGCAAGCTCGGCTTCAGACAGCTGCCGGTGCGTGGTCGATGCCGGATGGGTTGCCAGCGACTTGGCGTCGCCAATGTTCACCAGCCGCGTGAACAACTGCAGCGCATCCTGAAAGCGCGCCCCGGCGGCAAAGCCGCCCTTCACCCCAAACGTGAGCAACCCTGGCGCCTTGCCCGAGAGGTACTTGCGCACGAGCGCGTGATCGGGGTGATCGTCCAGGCTGGCATGGTTGACCCACTCCACCTTGGCGTGGCCCCGCAGATGCCGGGCGATCTGCGTGGCGTTCTGCGTGATGCGGTCGATACGCAGGCCCAGCGTTTCGATGCCCTGCAGGATCAGGAACGCGTTGAACGGCGACAGCGCCGCGCCGGTATTGCGCAGCGGCACCACGCGGGCGCGGCCGATATACGCCGCATCGCCGAGCGCTTCCGTATAGACGACACCGTGGTAGCTGACGTCCGGCTCGTTCAGCCGCTTGAAGCGCGCCTTGTGCTTGGCCCACGGAAACTTGCCCGAATCGACGATCGCGCCGCCCAGGCTTGTGCCGTGACCGCCCAGGTACTTCGTCAGCGAATGCACGACGATGTCGGCGCCGTGCTCGAAGGGCCGCGTCAGGTACGGTGTGGGAACGGTGTTGTCGACGATGAGCGGCACGCCGTGGCGGTGCGCGATCTCGGCCAGCGCCGCAATGTCGGTGATGTTGCCCAGCGGGTTGCCGACGGTCTCGGCAAAGATGGCCTTGGTGCGGTCGTCGATCAGCGCCTCGAACGCTGCCGGGTCGCGCGGATCGGCAAACCGCGTGGTGATGCCCGACAGCGGCAGCGTGTGCGCGAACAGGTTATAGGTGCCGCCGTACAGCGTGCTGGCCGAGACAATGTTGTCGCCCGCCTCCGCAATCGTCTGGATGGCATATGTGACGGCCGCCTGCCCCGACGCCAGCGCAAGCGCCCCGATGCCGCCTTCAAGCGCAGCGATGCGCTTCTCCAGCACATCGTTGGTCGGGTTCATGATGCGGGAGTAGATGTTGCCCGGCACCTTCAGGTCGAACAGATCGGCGCCGTGCTGCGTGTCGTCAAACGCGAACGCAACGGTCTGATAGATCGGCACGGCCACCGCGCGCGTGGTGGGGTCGGCGCTGTAGCCGCCGTGGACGGCTACCGTGTCGAGCTTCCAGGCAGGGGCCGTGGTGAGCGATTGCTGCGTCATCGTCGCGTCTCCGGAGGATTGATCTCCGGCGAGCATAGGGGGTGCTGTTCAGGACGCGAACGACCGTTTTTGTCTTTGGTTATGCGCTCAGGCGCTCTTGCCGGCGCACGCGGCGCGCTCCTTCTGCCAGTGTGTGATCAACTTGCGCAGCGCCGCGTCCCGCACCTCCAGGATGGCAAATACGCCCAGGGCGTCGAGCGCGGGGAGCACCTCGCTGGAATCGCATTGAGTTCTTGTTCTCAAAAGCCGTAAAGCTTGACCGGATTCGCCACAAAGATCATCTGCTGCCAATCCGCACGGCCGATCCACGCGGCAAACGTATCGACGAGTGCAGCATCGTCGGGCTTGTGCGCCTTCTCGGTCGGGTGAGGCCAGTCGGTGCCCCAGAGCATCCGCTCGGGCGCCGTGTTGATGAAGGCCTTGGCCACGGGCTCGACATCGGCGTAAGCAGGGGCCTCCGTCTTGGAATCGACGTAAGGGCCGGACAGCGTGACCCACGTGTTGCCCTTGTCGACCAGGCGCTGCGCCGTGCGCATGGCGTCGGACTGCATGCCGCCAGGCTGTGGCACGTGAGCAATGTGATCGATGACAAGCGGACACGGCAGCGCAAGGAGATGCGGCTCCAGCGCGGGCAACTTCGCGCCTTGCACGACCAGCTCGATATGCCACCCAAGCGCGCCGATGCGTGAGGCCAGCGGCGCAAGCATCTCGACCGTGGTGGCTCCCGGATAGCTCAGGTTAAAGCGGATGGCCCGCACACCTGCCGCGTGCATCTCGGCAAGCTGGGCATCCGTCACGGAGGTATCGACCACCGCAACCCCGCGCGCATTGGCCCCGAAACGCCTGAGCGCATCCAAGGTGCAACGGTTGTCGGTTCCGTATGTCGACGGCGTGACGACCACGTTGCGCTGCACGCTCAGACGCCCCTGCACCTTGCGGTACTGCTCGATGCTCGCGTTGGGCGGCCGCAGCGTGGTGCCCGGGGCGCTGGGGAATCGGTCATCGTAGATGTGCATGTGGCAATCCACTGCACCGGCCGGCAGCTTGAACGTCGGCGGGGCGCTGCCGGTGGACCACAACTCTTCTGCTTCGGTAAGCCCCGGAACAGCGGCCGCCACGGCACCAGCGCCTGCCATCTGCAGGAACCGCCTTCTGTTGAGTGCGGGCATGTCAGGCCGTCTCCGTCTTGTTCAGCATCTGTGCTTCTGGTGTCGAGCGACTCAACAGCAGCAGGGTGGCCACGCTCACCAGCGTCAGCACGGCCAACGGCATCAGCGCCAGGGCATAGCTGCCGGTAGCCTGCTTGACCCAGCCGTACACATTCACCATCAGGCCGCCGCCGATGAGGTTGGCGATCGCGTTGATGGTGGCCAGCCCCGCAGCGGCTGCACTGTTCGAGAGCATGCCGGAGGCCAGCGCCCAGAACGGCCCCTTGAACGAATAGGCCCCGACCAGCACCGCGCACAGCATCACCATGGTCGGCACCAAAGACCCGCTGAGCGAGGTGCCGAACAGGCCCAGCCCGATCAGCAGCATGGGGATGGCGGTGTGCCAGCGGCGCTCCTTCAGGCGGTCGGAGCGGCGGCCCCAGAACACCATTAGCACCGAAGCCACGGCATATGGCACCGAGTTCAGCAGCCCCGTCTGCATGACGGTCAACCCGAACGATTTGAGCAGTTGCGGCTGCCACACCGACAGCGTGCTGCCGGCAGCCGACGCACACACATCCACCAGCGCGAGGCACAGCACGTAGCGGTTGCAGAACAGCTTCACCAGCGGCATCTGCGCAACCTTCTTCGGGCCGCGCGCTTCACCGGCCAACGCATTCGTGAGCCACTGGCGTTCGTCAGCGGACAGCCACTTGGCTTCTTCGGGCCGATTGGTCAGCAAGCGCAGGCAGGCAATGCCAAGCAGCACCGTCGGAATGCCTTCGAGGATGAACAGCCAATGCCAGCCGCGCAATCCAGCGAACCCGTCCATCTGGAGCAGCGCAGCCGAGATGGGCGAGCCGATGAAGCTCGCCGCCGGAATGGCGACCATGAACGTGGCCACAATGCGGGCGCGGTGCGTTGCCGGAATCCAATATGAGAGATACAGCAGCACGCCGGGAAAGAACCCCGCCTCGGCGGCACCCAGCAGAAAGCGCAGCGCGTAAAACGAGACCGGGCCTTGCACCAGTGCCGTCGCAGCCGAGATCAGACCCCACGTGATCATGATCCGCGCGATCCAGATGCGCGCGCCGTAGCGTTGCAGCGCCAGATTGCTCGGTACCTCGAAGAAGAAGTACGACACAAAGAAGAGACTGCTGCCGAACCCGAACACGCCGGCCGTGAGCCCCAGGTCATGATTCATCTGCAGCGAGGCCATGCCCACGTTGCCGCGGTCGATGAAGGCCAGCAGGTAGCAGACCATCAGAAATGGCACGAGACGCCAGACCACCTTGCGCAGGGTCCGCCGTTCGATCTCGGTGACGCCGGTACCGCCGGTCACTTGCATGTGTGTCTCCTGGCGCCGTCGCGTGTTGCGCGGCGCTATTGGATGTCTGGGAAGAAAGGTACTGCGATTGCGCGATCAGCGTGTTGCGGCTTCACCGGCATCGGCGCCGGGGTCGCCCAGCCACGCGATGGACAGCGCTCCGATGAGCAGCACAGCCGACACCGCCAGCAGTGGCGCGGTAAAGCCCTGCGAGTACTGCTTGATGGCGCCGACCATCGACGGACCGACAAAGCCGCCGAGGTTGCCCACGGAAACGATCAGCGCCAGGCCGCCCGCGGCCGCGCGGCCCGTAAGGAAGGTGGACGGAATCGCCCAGAACGTGGCCTGGAACGCCAGGATGCCGCTCACCGTCACGCACAGCGCCGCGAGCTTGAGCGCCGGTGCATCCAGGGCCGTGCTCGCTGCCAGCGCTACCGCAGCAACCACCAGCGCGGCAGCCACATACGGGACGCGATTCTGCGCGCGGTTCGCCATGCGGGCCCACCACAACATGACCACCGCACCCAGCGCATACGGGATGGCCGTCAGCCAGCCGACCACGGTGTGCTGCACGCCAAACTGCTTGATGATCTGCGGCATCCAGAGGCCCACGCCGATGGAGCCGACGATGCCGCAGAAGTTGATGAACGCCAGCACGAAGACGCGCCAGTTGGTCATGGCATCGCGCAGGGTCGCGCCGTGTTTGCTGGCGATGTCGCGTTGCTCCAGGGCGAGGCGGCGCGCGAGTACGGCCTTCTCATCGTCGGTGAGCCATGTCGCCTTTTCCGGCCGATCCGCGAGCACGAACAGGCACGCGATGCCAAGCAGCACGGCCGGCAGCCCTTCGATCAGCAACAGCCATTGCCAGCTGCGCAGCCCATGCAGGCCGCCGAGTTCGAGCAGCGCGCCGGAAACGGGTGAGCCGATCATGTTCGCCACAGGAATGCCCACCAGGAAGGCAGCCGTCACCTTGGCGCGCCACTTGCCCGGAAACCAGTGCGTGAAGTACAGGTAGATGCCCGGCGTGAAGCCCGCTTCGGCAAGACCCAGCAGAAAGCGCGCCGCCGCAAAACTCTTGGGCCCGACCACGAACGCCGTGGCCATCGAGAAGATGCCCCACGTGATCATGATCCGCGCGATCCAGATGCGCGCGCCGTAGCGTTGCAGCGCCAGATTGCTCGGTACCTCGAAGAAGAAGTACGACACAAAGAAGAGACTGCTGCCGAACCCGAACACGCCGGCCGTGAGCCCCAGGTCATGATTCATCTGCAGCGAGGCCATGCCCACGTTGCCGCGGTCGATGAAGGCCAGCAGGTAGCAGACCATCAGAAATGGCACGAGACGCCAGACCACCTTGCGCAGGGTCCGCCGTTCGATCTCGGTGACGCCGGTACCGCCGGTCACTTGCATGTGTGTCTCCTGGCGCCGTCGCGTGTTGCGCGGCGCTATTGGATGTCTGGGAAGAAAGGTACTGCGATTGCGCGATCAGCGTGTTGCGGCTTCACCGGCATCGGCGCCGGGGTCGCCCAGCCACGCGATGGACAGCGCTCCGATGAGCAGCACAGCCGACACCGCCAGCAGTGGCGCGGTAAAGCCCTGCGAGTACTGCTTGATGGCGCCGACCATCGACGGACCGACAAAGCCGCCGAGGTTGCCCACGGAAACGATCAGCGCCAGGCCGCCCGCGGCCGCGCGGCCCGTAAGGAAGGTGGACGGAATCGCCCAGAACGTGGCCTGGAACGCCAGGATGCCGCTCACCGTCACGCACAGCGCCGCGAGCTTGAGCGCCGGTGCATCCAGGGCCGTGCTCGCTGCCAGCGCTACCGCAGCAACCACCAGCGCGGCAGCCACATACGGGACGCGATTCTGCGCGCGGTTCGCCATGCGGGCCCACCACAACATGACCACCGCACCCAGCGCATACGGGATGGCCGTCAGCCAGCCGACCACGGTGTGCTGCACGCCAAACTGCTTGATGATCTGCGGCATCCAGAGGCCCACGCCGATGGAGCCGACGATGCCGCAGAAGTTGATGAACGCCAGCACGAAGACGCGCCAGTTGGTCATGGCATCGCGCAGGGTCGCGCCGTGTTTGCTGGCGATGTCGCGTTGCTCCAGGGCGAGGCGGCGCGCGAGTACGGCCTTCTCATCGTCGGTGAGCCATGTCGCCTTTTCCGGCCGATCCGCGAGCACGAACAGGCACGCGATGCCAAGCAGCACGGCCGGCAGCCCTTCGATCAGCAACAGCCATTGCCAGCTGCGCAGCCCATGCAGGCCGCCGAGTTCGAGCAGCGCGCCGGAAACGGGTGAGCCGATCATGTTCGCCACAGGAATGCCCACCAGGAAGGCAGCCGTCACCTTGGCGCGCCACTTGCCCGGAAACCAGTGCGTGAAGTACAGGTAGATGCCCGGCGTGAAGCCCGCTTCGGCAAGACCCAGCAGAAAGCGCGCCGCCGCAAAACTCTTGGGCCCGACCACGAACGCCGTGGCCATCGAGAAGATGCCCCACGTGATCATGATCCGCGCGATCCAGATGCGCGCCCCCACCTTCTGCATGATGAGGTTGCTCGGGATCTCGAACAGGAAATACCCGATGAAGAACAACCCTGCGCCGAACCCGAACTGCTCGGCCGTGAGGCCAATGTCCTTGTTCATGGTGAGCGCGGCAAAGCCCACGTTGGTGCGATCGAGATAGCTGATCACATAGCAGGCGAAGATGAACGGCAGGATGCGGCGGAACGCCTTGGCCAGCGTGCGTTCGCTCGCCTCGTAATCCGCGTCGGGCAGCGTGGCGGCGGCGCGCACATCCGCGCCGTGCGCTGGCGCGATGGCACTCAGAGTCTGGGACATTTGCTTGGTCTCCTCCATCGCGCTTCTATGAGCGCTCAGGGTCGGGTATCGATGGGCTGGGCTAGGGCGTTGCTTTCGTCTGCTTTGCCCGATGCGGCAGCGGGCCGGCGATGTCCATCTCGGTCTTGAGCACCGTGCCGGACACCGATTCGGTCATGAAGAGCGTCTTCATTTCGGCGCCGCCGAAACACAGGTTCGTGAGCGAGGCACCTTCGGGGCTGGTCAAGACCATGTCCGGCTCCGCACGGTGGTTCAGCACCCATGCGCGGCCGAGTCCTGGGTTGGCCACGAACAGCCGCCCCGCCGTGTCGATCGTCAAACCATCCGGGCCACTGGGGCCGTACGACGTGAAGAACTGGCCGACCTTGCTGACGGAGCCATCAGCCTGCAGCGGCACGCGCCACACGCAGTTGCCGCGCGTCATGGCGACATACAGCACCTTCTCGTCGGGCGACAGCACGAGCCCGTTGGGGCTGGGGCAATTGCTGAGCAGCATGTCGAGCCTGCCTTCCGGCGAGAGGCGATAGACGCGCCCGGTCGGGTCTTGCAGCCCGGTCTGCCCCTGGTCGGTGAAGTACAGGTTGCCGTGCGAATCGAACGTCAAGTCGTTCACGCCCTTGAAGCGCTCGGAGTTGCGGCGCTCAAGATACGGCGTGACTTCGCCGCGCTGGATATCGAGCAGCATCAGCCCGTTGCGGTAGTCGGTGATGAGCAGGTGCGCATCGTCGACGAACTTCATGCCGTTGGGCTCGCCGTCGTATTCGGTCACCAGTTCCCACTCGCCCACCATCGAGATGCGGAAGACGCGACCGTGCGGAATATCCGTCACATATAGATGACCGTGGCCGCGGCCGTCCGGACACCACACCGGCCCTTCGAGAAACGAGTCGGTGGCTTGCCCGCCGCGATTGGCGCGCGCCCACTCCGTCTGGACATCGGGCTTGCGAAACCTGGCAGGCATGCGCGTGAAGACTTCGGCTTCACGCACCGCCGGTGGTGAGAGCAGGAACATGGACATCACGCCGCCGTGCGGGCACGTTCCTCGATCACTGCGAGCACATTGGCCGCCGCGCCCTTGCCCATGTTCACGTAGGCCGCATCGCTCACGCCGCCGATGTGCGGCGACAGGATGATATTGGCAACGCCCTGGAACGGATGCGGCACCGTCATCGGCTCCACGTCAAAGCTGTCGAGCCCTGCTGCACGGAGTTGGCCACTGGCCAGCGCTTCCACCAGCGCGGCTTCGTCAATGAGGCCACCGCGCGCCGTGTTGACCAGAATCGCGCCGGGCTTGAAGCAGTTGAACGCGTCGCGGTTCAGCATCTTGCGGTTCTCGGCGGTCAACGGGCAGTGCAGCGACACCACGTCGGACTGCGCGTACAACTCGCCGAGGCTCACCAGCTTCACGCCTGCCGGTGCCTCCTTGGCGTACGGGTCGAAGGCGATGACATTCATACCGAACGCCTGCCCAATCGTGGCAGCCCGCCGGCCGATCGCACCCAGACCGACCAGGCCGAGCGTGCGGCCATCCAGTTCGATCGACTTGTGCGTCGCCTTGTCCCAATGGCCGGCACGCATGCGCGCGTCCAGCTGCGGGACCGACTTTGCGCATGCGAGGATCAGCGCCCACGCATGCTCGGCCACAGCAGCCGCGTTGGCACCCACTGCAGCGCGCACCGCAATGCCGCGCGCTGCGGCGGCGTCCTGATCGATGACATCGATACCGCTGCCGTGCTTTGAGATCACCTGCAGGTTGCCGGCGGCTGCATCCATGATGCGGGCGTTGACCTTGCCGTAGCGCACGATGATTGCCACAGGCTTGTGCCGGGCGCAGAGCGCAACGATGTCGTCTTCGGTGGGTTGCTTGCCGGCAAACACGACTTCGAAATCGCCCAGCATGTCCAACGCCTCGGGTGCCAGGTCAGCCGCCGTGACGAGCAGGACAGGCTTGGTTGCAGTCGTGCTCATTACAGTGCCTCGCCTTCGGCCAGCATGCCCGCCGCGCGCAATTCTTTCTCGAGCCAGCCGGGGCGCGTATCGCCCTTGCGGATCGCCGCAATGCGGGCCGCTTCGGCGTCCACCTTTTTCTGTGCGAGCACGAGAATGCGCTCAACGTCGGCACGCGGGATCACGACCACGCCATCCGCATCGCCCACCACCAGGTCACCCGGATGCACCGTCGCGCCGGCAGCCGACACGGGCAGGTTCACGCGGCCCGCCACGCTCTTGGTCGGCCCGCACGGGTTCAAGCCGGCAGCAAAAATCGGGAACGTGCCGTGCGCCAGCTCGTGCGAATCGCGCACCGCGCCATCGATGACAAACCCGGCGATGCCGGTGGCCTGCGCCTGCGTGGCCATGATCTCGCCGATCAGCGCGCAACTTTGGTCACCCTTGCCGTCCACCACGATCACATCGCCGGGCCTGGCGACTGCCAGGGCAGCATGGATGGCGAGGTTGTCGCCTGGGCGAACTTCCACCGTGACGGCTGGCCCGGCCACTTCCATGGTCGGCGCGAGCGGTTTGACGCGACAGTTCAAGGTGCCACGGCGGCCAGCAACGTCAGCCAGGATGGCCGCCTGGAAGCGGGCCGCCGCCTCGACCAACGCGGGTGAAACGCGCTCGATATCGCGAACGATGGCGGAAATGTTGGGCGAAAGGGTACTCATGAAAAACCTGCCTCAGACTGTGAAGTTGTACTATGTACAACACGGGTGTACTCAGTGAAACCACTATAGCCACGGCAAGCGGGTCGATCCACTAGCGTTTACCCTTTCGCCAGATACAACGGCGTTGTACATAGTACAATTTTGCTGTTCGTGAGTTCGGAGAGACGGAATGGGGAATGACGGCGTTGCCGCAGTGGAAAAGGCGTTGGCCCTGCTGGATTGCTTCAAGCCGGGCGCGGAAGCCCTGTCACTCGCGGCCCTCGCGCAAGCGTCGGGCATGCACAAGACCACGGTGTACCGGCTGATGAACTCGCTGGAGCGCATGAGCTATGTCACCCGCTCCGAGTCCGGCGCGTACTCGCTCGGACCGCGCCTGCTGTACCTCGGCAAGCTCTACGAGCAGTCGTTCCACCTGTCTTCGGTGGTGGAGCCGGTGCTGCACGCGCTGGCGGCAGCCACGCGAGAGAGCGCATCGTACTACGTCATCGATCACGGGCGGCGCCTGTGCCTGTTCCGCGCTGAACCGTCGGAAGGTCTGCGCGAGACGCGACTGCCAGGCACGTCGCTGCCGCTGGACGACACGGCCATCAGCCATGTGCTGCGTTACTGGGGGCTGGGTGAAGCGCTGTATGACGGCACGCCCGAATTACCCCTGTTCACCTCCGGCGCGCGCGATCAGCACACGGCAGCATTTGCCACGCCCGTCTTCGGCTCCGGCGACAAGTTCATGGCCGCGCTCACACTATCGGGCGCAGCCTCACGGCTCGAAGCGGCGCGCACCACCGGCGATTTCGTCGCGAAGCAGTTGCAGGCAGCGTACGAGCTGTCGCGCAAGCTCGGCGCAAGTGCGGCATTGTGCGAACGCCTCTACGGCGCGTGACGTGAAGACGCTGCTCGAAGCCGAGCGCGCATCGCAGTGCTAAGGGCGCTCGGCGGATTCGGCCGGAAACTGCCCTGCCGGCGCTGCTTCGGTAGGGCGCTTCGCATGGCCAATGCGTTGCGCATGATAGATGCCGGCGTGGCCCGAGAAGAGATAGCTCACCACGCAGGCGATGCCGGCAAACGTGCCGACTTCGGGGCCGAAGAGTTCCATCGCCATCAACGTCGACGCGATGGGCGTATTGGCGGCACCTGCAAACACGGCAACGAAGCCCAGGCCCGCCAGCAGCGGGAAAGGCAGCGGCAGCACGTAACCCAACGCATTGCCCAGCGTGGCGCCGATGTAGAACAGCGGCGTGACCTCACCGCCCTTGAAACCGGACGCCAGCGTCACGATCGTGAACGCCGCCTTGCCGGCAAAGTCGTACGCCGGCAGCGGTGTGTGGAACGCATCCACGATGACCGGAATGCCGAGGCCGAGATATTTGTCCGTCCCCAGCGCCCAGGCCGCCGCCACGACCACGCTGCCGCCCAGCACGGGGCGAAGCGGCCCAAAGGCGATGTGATGCTTCAACACCCGGCTGAGCCGATGCGTGAGCGCCGCGAATGTCATGCCCGACAGACCGAAGACGATGCCCGCCACGACCACAAGCCCAATCGCGATCGGCGTGAGATGCGGCACAAACGGAATCGCATACGGCGTGTGGTGCACCCCCAGCAACGGCGGCACCAGGTCGCCCACGATGGCCGCGATGAAGCACGGGAGGATCGCGTCATAACGCAGACGGCCGATCGCGAGCACCTCCAGCCCGAACACGGCGCCGGCCAGCGGCGTGGCGAAGACCGATGCGAAACCCGCACTGATACCCGCCATCAGCAAGATGCGCCGGTCCGCGGGCGCCAGCGAGAACAGCCGCGTCAGGTAGTCCGCAAAACTGCCGCCCATCTGGACGGCCGTGCCCTCACGCCCGGCCGATCCGCCAAAGAGGTGCGTGACGACGGTGCCCAGCAGGATGAGCGGCGCCATACGCTTGGGCACGACACGCTTGGGGTCGTGGATCTCGTCGATGAGCAGGTTGTTGCCGCCTTCCACAGAGCGCCCCGTGTAGTGGTAGAGCAAGCCCACGGCCAGCCCCGCCACGGGCAGGAACCACAGCAGCCAAGGGTGCGCGGTGCGCGTGTTGGTTGCCCAATCCAGCGCCAGCAGCAACACCGCGGAGCCAAGCCCGGCGAGCATCCCGACAAGCGAACCGAGCGAGAGCCAGCGCAGCAGATACCCGAACATGCGCAGCGGCTCGGAGCGTGTAAGCGTTTTCCTCATGATGACCAGATTCGAAGGACTCAAACCTGAGCGACAGAACGTCGTTTGGGCGCGTGCCTACAACTTCCTTCGACCAGGAACTTGTAGGCATCATCAGCCGGATGCGTGATCCGCAGACCGGCGGTTAAGGGAGGCATGCCATCTCCACAAGGGCGGGGATTGTGCCTGAACGCGGGCACCGTCACAACCCGGCACAATCGCGCGCCGCCCAGAAAAATGGCCCGCCCCGGCGTCATCCCGGGGCGGGCCTTTTTTTGCTTCGGGCGTGTCGCTTACTGGCGCAAACCCTTCACGCGGTCTGCGGCGACATCGGCCGGTTGCCCGCCAAAGCTCGTCCGCAGGTAATTGGCCAGATCGGCCAGATCCGTATCGCTCATCTGCGCAAAGCCCGGCATCTCCTGCATGGCTTCGGTGCCCGGGAAGCGCTGCGCTTCAATGCCGTCGAGCATCGAGACGATCAGGTTATGCGCGTCGGCATTGCGCAGGGTGGCGTTGCCCAGCATCGGCACGGCCACGTGCGGCTTGCCTTCGCCATCGCGGCCATGACAGCCGGCGCAAACGGCGAGGTAATGCGCGCGTCCGGCCTTGATCTGATCGACATTCTCAGGCGTGGCGGCCACCGGCTTGAGCGGCTGCGGCGCGGGCGCCTTGTCGCCCAGCAGATACGTCGTCAGTGCCGCCACATCGGCCGGGCTGAGGTACTGCGTGCTCAGGTGGACCACCGGGTACATCTCGCCAAACGCGGACCCCTGCGGCGCGATGCCCACGCTGAAGAACGTCTGCAGGTCGCCCTGCGTCCAGCCACGCGCTGCCAGGCCGGCAGGCGTGATGTCCGGCGCGACCACGCGGCCCAGCGCAGCACCGGAAAGCGGTTTGCCGGCATCGAGCTGGCCGGCAAAGCCGCGCGGGCTGTGGCACTCCGCGCAGTGGCCCAGCGCGTTGGCCAGATACCGGCCACGCTGCCACGCTGCTGTGTTGCCGACGGATGCATCGGGCAGCGCGTTCTTCAGGAAGAACACGTTCCAGCCCGCCATGGCGATGCGGATGTTGTACGGAAAGCGCAACTCGTGCTCGCGATTGGCGACGGCCGCCGGCTTCACCTGCTGCATCAGGTAGGCATACATCGCGTCGGTATCGCCGCGCGAAAGGCCGCGATACGACGTGTACGGCATCGCCGGATACAGGTGCTTGTCGGGCGTGACGCCGTCGTGCAGTGCCTTGTAGAAATCGTCCGCGCTCCACTTGCCGATGCCCTGCGCCTTGTCAGGCGTGATGTTCGTGCCGTAGAACGTGCCAAACGGCGAGGCCAGCGCCACGCCGCCGGCAAACGGCGCACCGTCCTTGGCCGTGTGGCAGGCCGCGCAGTCCGCTGCGCGCACGAGGGCGCGGCCGCGGTTGATCAGGTCGGCGCCGGTCAGCTTGGCCGGCGGCGGCTGGTCGGCGGCGGGCGGGATCTCGGTGGAGCGGTCGCCGCAGGCGGACAACGCCGCAGCGGCCAGCAGCGGCAGCAGCGCCTTTCGTGTCCATTGAGTCAATTGCGTCAATTCAGCGATAGCCATCACTTGCCGTCCTTGACGAGCCCGGGCGTGCTCAGGACGACGTCCTTCACGGCCTCGAAGTAGCGCACGTAGCCTGTGCAGCGGCAGATATGGTCGTTCAGTGCTTCGGTGATCGTCTCGTCAAGCTTGTCGCGCGCCACCGGCTCGCGCTTGAGGCGCTCCACCAGCACCGTCGCCCCGTTGACGAAACCCGGCGTGCAATAGCCGCACTGGAAGCTGAAGTGCTCCAGAAACTTCTGCTGCACGAGCGTGAGCGACACCACCTCGCCCTTCTCATCGCGCTTGGCGTGCCCTTCCACCGTGCGCACCTTCTTGTTCTGGAAGAAATGCGCACCGGTAATGCACGTACGGACTTCTTCGCTGGTGCCGTCCGGCTTGTCCAGGATGACCGTGCACGCGCGGCACACGCCCTGCCCGCAACCGAGCCTCGAGCCGGTCAGGCCGGCGTATTCGTGCAGGAAGTCGATCATCATCAGGCCTTCGGGCACTTGCGTGGGGCCGACGTCCTTGCCGTTGATATGCACGGTGAGCGGTTGTGTCGTGATGGTCGTGTTGCTCATGCCAGTACCTCCTGAATCTTTTCCGCGGTCACTGGCAGACTGGTGAAGCGGTGTCCGATGGCATGCGCGATGCCGTTCACAATGGCGCCCACCACCGGGATCATCACCACCTCGGCAATGCCCTTGGGCGGATCGGTTTCCGATATGGGCGGGAGCACCGTGCCGGTCTGTGTCCACACCGCCACGTCCTTGGCGCGCGGCAGGTGGTATCGGTTGAAGTTCCACGTGCCGTTGCCGGGGCCGTCTTCGTACAGCGGCAGCGCTTCGTGCAGCGCGTGGCCGATGCCCATGGCGAGCCCGCCCTGCAATTGCCCCGAGACAAGCTGCGGCGATATCTGCGTGCCGCATTCCATGATCGAGTGGTGCGACAGCAGATCGACCTTGCCGCTGGCTTCGTGCACCGACAGCTCGACCAGCGTGTCGACCGCGCTGTAGTACGTGACCGACGCGTTGTTGCGCTGCGTTGGCGCGATGTAGACCTTCTTGCGATCTAGCACGTGATACCCGCCGGGGGTTGTCATCCTGGCCTTGCGTGCCGCGTCGGCACCGTCTCCGTAGCGTACGGACAACCCGTCGATGGGCACGCGCGTGGCTGCACCGTTGACTTCGAAATCGGCCTCCGACCATTGCCAGCGGTTGAACACGTGCACCACCGCGCCCGTCACCAGACCCAGTTCGTGCGCCTTCTTGACGATCTGTTCATAGGGCAGCGCCTCCAGGCCGCCGGCCGTAAGCTTGCCGTCCACCCAGCGCGCGTCTTCCACGCGCACCACCAGCGAGGCCGCCTGGCCGCCACCAATGCCCTGGCTCCAGATCGCCATTGCTGCCGGCCACAGTCCATGCATGAAGACGATGCGCGCCGCCTCACGCGTACTGTGCGTGAAGTAGTACGCCGAGTTGGTCGCGCTCGACGGCGACGCATACGCCGGAGACCACCGCGGGTTGGCCGATGCCTTGTCTTGATCGGCCTGGCTCATGAGGTACGGGTCACCGCTCGTGACGACGGGCAGGTCTGCCCAGTCCGTCACCGCCACGCGCACTTCCGCTGCCGGGCGGCCCAGCCAGCGCGCCACGGCCACGGCTTGCGAGGTCGACATGCCCGTGCCGATTTCCGCCGCCACGTGGTGCAGCGTGATCTGCCCGTCAGCGCGGATCTCCACCTTGGCGAACGACGCCTCGGCGCCCGTACCGAAGTCCTTCTGCACGCAGGCAAAACCCACGCCGTAGCGCTTGCCCGGATGCGCGGCTTCAAACTCAGCCTTCTTCTTCGCGCGATTCACCCACAGCGGGTGCACCTTGGCCGCCTGCAGCACTTCATCCACGCGGATGGCGCCCGCGGGAATCGCGCCCTGCGTGTTCTTCATGCCCGAACGCAGCGCGTTCTTCAGGCGGAACTCGATCGGGTCGAGCTTCAACTGCTCGGCAAACTCGTCGACCATCACTTCGGTCGCGGCCATGCTTTGCAGCGTGCCGTAGCCACGTGCGGAGCCCGCGTCGATGGCGCGGGAGGCAATCGCCACGGCCGTCAGGTCGTTCTTCGGGAAGTAGTAGATCGACTGCGCGGCCGTTGCGCCCACCATTGCGACGGATGGCGAGAAATTGGCACGCCCGCCGCCGTTGGCCTCAAAGTAGCCCTGGAACGATTGGAACAGCCCCGTCTTCCTGTCCACGGCGATGCGATAACGCATCTTGAAGGCATGCCGCTTGATGGAAGTCTGGAACTGCTCGTAGCGGTCATTGGCCAGGCGCACCGGTTTGCCGTCGGCATACAGCGCCGTCACGAGGCCATAGAACGGGAAGTTGTAGTGGTCTTTCGAGCCGTAACCGACCGTGTAGCAAGGGTGCACGATCACCTGCTTCACCGGGAACGCGCCGCGGGCCTTGGCGATCATCTCGGCCGCGCTCTCGCCCACCTCCACCGGACTTTGCGTGGGCACGATCATGTGCAACGTCTGCGTAGTGCTGTCGTACCAGCAGTTGGCGTTGTCGTTTTCCAGCGCGGCAGTATCGACCGATTGCGTGTTGTACTCGCGCTCCAGCACGAGCCAGTCTGCCGGCGGCTTGTCGAGTTCTGCGGCGATCTGGTTGGCGTAGAAGATGCCCTGCTCGCCGAGCTTGCCGTGGTCTACGCCGTCAGGCCACACGGGCTCGTGCTTGCGCATCATGCTCGGAAAGATCGGCGCATTCTTCAGGCTCGAGAACACATCGTCGTCATACGGGCTTGCGCCGCCCACGCGCACAAAGCGGAAAGTGCCCCAGGGGTCGCGCTCGAGCGGCCCGGTCTGCGCGCCATAGCGGATGATCTTGTCCTGGAACTTGAGCTTGTCTTTCGCAAACCGAAAGCGCGCGAAGTCGTGATAGATCAGGATGGCCACGGCGTGGCCCAGGTAGGCGGGCGTCTTGCCGGTGGGCAGCAGCATGTCGTCGCCATAGAAGGCGGGGAAAGCCACACCATCGCGCGCCAGGTCGTCTGCCGTCACCACGCGATCGGGCTTGAGCTCGTCGCCCAGCAGGCTCAGGTCGAACCCTTCGTACGTACGATCGGCCAGCGTGGTGCGCAGGATCAATGCATGCGACTGCTGCTGCGGCCAGTGCGGCATGTCGCGCGAGCGGATGTCACGCGCGAAGACCTTGTCGCCCGTCACCTTGGCAATGCCGTCGATGCGGAATTTGGGCGTGCCGGTCTTTGGGTCCCACTGGACAGGGGTAAGAATCTTTTCTTCGAACAGGGCCGCAAATGCGCGGCCGCCCAACGGTGCGATGACCACCGAGACGCCGGCCACGACGGTCGCTTTCAGGAAAGCGCGGCGTGACGGATGGGTAAGCGGCATGAATTCTTCCTCGAGGGGAGGATGATGAGGGGAAAGAGAGGCGGGCAAGTGCGGGGGATGCAAGCGGCTCCGCCTCTTTCGATTTTGGTTCGTGCCCTGACGCAAAACAAGGCGAACCGGCGAATACCGCTTATTCGGCGCCCGTTATCTGCCTTGGCACACTCTTGTGCATGCGCAGCATTCCGGCAGCAAGGCGGGCACCGCAGCAGCCTTCGTTGTCCAATCGCGTTCACCAGTGTGGGCAACCTGGGGCAGATTGTTCAGCTTGGGGCGATCCGGCATGCTGCGCACGTTGAGCTGACGTCCGGTCAAAACCTAACAACATAGAGACCCGCCAAAGGAGACACGCATGACTGCCCACCTGATCTTCGATGATCGCCCCACCGATGCCGATACGCTGCTCGCGCGCGGTGCCGCCCTTGCCGGCGGGTTGCGCCGCATGGGGGTGCAGGAGGGCGATGTGATCGGCGTACTGCTGCGCAATGCACCCGCCTACATCGACGTGATGCACGCCTGCCGCATCGCAGGGTGCTACTTCTGCCCGATCAACTGGCACTTCACGCCGGCCGAGGTGGAGTTTCTGGTGCGCGATTCCGGTGCCAAGATATTGATCGGCCATCGCGACCTCGTCGATGCGGCAGAACCGCTGCTACCGGCACACGTGCAGCTGCTGCGCGTGGATGCAGAAGGCACCGACCGCGCCGACGGCTATGCCAACTGGCTTGCGCTGCAGACGCCGTACGACGGGCCGATCGTTTCTCCGCGCGGGCACATGGCCTATACCTCGGGCACCACGGGCCGCCCCAAGGGCGTGGTACGCCAAGCCGTACCACTCGATCAGCTCGAGGCGCATCTGCAGAAGGCACGCGCCGTGGTGGCTGCAACCTTCGGCATCGTGCCGGGCTGCCGTGCGCTGGTGCCGGCGCCGCTGTATCACAGCGCACCCAGCCTCTTCGCACAGCAAGCCGCGCAGATGGCAGAGTTGCTGGTGGTGAACGCGCGCTTTGATGCCCTGCGCGTGCTCGAGCAGATCGAGCGCTACCGCATCGACACCGTCTACCTCGTGCCGATCATGTATGTGCGCCTGCTCAAGTTGACTGACGAAGAACGCAGCCGCTACGACCTGTCTTCGCTGCGCTTCGTGGCGTCCACTGGTGCACCGTGCGCGCCGGAGATCAAGCGCAAGATGATCGACTGGCTCGGCCCCGTCATCTACGAAACGTATGCGTCGAGCGAGACCGGCATGATCACCGTGATGGACCCGCACGAGGCGGCCGCCCGCCCCGGCAGCGCCGGCCGCCCGGTGTGCGACGCACGCGTGCGCATCCTGCGTGAAGACGGCACGCCTTGCCCCACCGGCGAGATCGGCCTGATCTACAGCCACCAACCCGCCTATCCCGATTTCACCTACCGCGGCAACGATGAGGCGCGCAGCAAGATCGAGCGCGACGGCCTGGTCACGCTCGGCGACATGGGCTACCTCGATGCCGACGGCTATCTGTATGTGTGCGACCGCGCATCGGACATGGTCATCTCGGGCGGCGTGAACATCTACCCGGCCGAGATCGAACATGCGCTGCTGCGCCACCCCGATGTGGTCGACTGCGCGGTCTTCGGCGTGCCGTGCGACGAGTACGGCGAGCGGCTTGTTGCCGTGGTGCAGACCGAACGCCAAGACCTGCAGGCCGAGTTCGTGATTGAATGGCTGCGCGGCCAGATTGCCGGCTTCAAGATCCCGCGCCAGATCGAGTTCACCACAGCGCTGCCGCGCGACGACAACGGCAAGATCGCCAAGCGCCGCCTGCGCGATGCATGGTGGGGCGACCGGCAGCGGCGCGTATGACGGCGTACGAACCGCTACCGGAGCCGATCACGCGACGGCCGCCTCCTGCGCAGTGCCGGACTTGGCGAACAGCGTGCGCTCCGTGAACTTGATGTTCTGCGGATCGTAGTACGGGTCGGCCCATGCGCTGGTCGTCTTCAGCACCAGCGGCTTGTCGGCCGTCGCCTTGGATTCGCTTGCGCGGAAGCGGTAGTGGTCGAACAGGCGGATGGCCTCGATCGCATAGGCCGTGACGATGGCCGGGTCGTAGATGGCGATCAGGCTGTCGCCGTTCTGCTCTTCCCCGCCCTTTGACAGGTTGGACGAGCCGCAGAACACGACCGGCTCGTCGCCATTGAAATCGCACACGACAAACTTGTGGTGAATGTGCTGGCCGGTGCCGGCATCCACTTCCTGTTTGAACGGCGCAGGGGCTTCGTCCTTCAAATACGCAAACGACACAGTCTGCGAGGGCACATCGCGGCCGGGGGCAAAGGCGTCGACGCCACCCTGCTTGTCGATCACGCCCAGCGAGAGCAGCCCAGCCTTGTGCGGCACCACTTGCTCGAGCGTGTTCAGCATCGCGCCGCCGCCATCGGTGGCCATCACCGCAAACAGCACGGACGAAAGCGCGCCCTTCACGCGGTCCGCGGCCTCCGTGAGCAACGCATCGGTCTGATGCGGCGAGAAGCCGAAGCGCGCACGCGGCTTGCCGCCTTGCGGCACCGCCTGCCAGCTGGCAGCCAGCGCATCGGCGCGAAAGGCGGCGGCCACCTTGCGGCTGCCCGCAGCGTCCTCACCGTACTGGTCGATCCATCCCCACAGACGCTCGAACACCTGCGCGTAGAGCTGCGCGGCGTCTTGCTCGAACACCAGCACGCTGTTGGCCTGCACGTACAACCCGCGCAGCGAGAAGTTGGCCGAACCGGCCAGCACGCGCACCGGCTTGCCGGCCGCGTCCCGCAGCAGGATCGCCTTGTGGTGCTGGAACCGCGCCAGGTGCGTCCGGCGGACCTCCGCGCCGGCCTGCTTGAAGTACTCGGCGGCCTGCGTCTCAAACGCGTTGTCGGTGCCGTGGCCCACCGGGTTGGCGCCGGTGCCAACATAGTTGTCCTGAATCACGCGGACCTTGCGACCGTTCTGCGCGAGCCAAGCAATGGCACGGATGATGTCCGGTTCGTCCAGGTCGTAGGCGAGCACGTCGATGCCGTATCCGTCGGTCGCGTGGCACTGGTTCAGCAGATCGATGATGAGATGGCGACCCGTCGCCCCCAGGTAGGCGTACTTGTTCTGATACGGCTGCGTGTCGTACAGCAGCGGCGATTTGGTCTGCGCGCGTTTGTCGGGCGCCAGCGCCGTGTTGCCGCCGTAGTGGTCGATGAACGCCTGCGACGACACATACCCGCGCACCATGCCGACGGTGGCCCAATCGCTCATCGGCTGCTGCAGCGTGACCGTGACGATGCGCGTCGCGCGCGTCTCCAGCTGCACGGGGTTCGTAGAGACAAAGTAGCGCGCGTGGATGGTGTAGCTGAGCTGCCCAGCCGCATGCGGTGGAAAGTGAACCCAGTGGAAAGACTGAAACGGCGCGTCGATGGAATCGGCGTATTTGCCGGCCTTCAGCGGCGCGTCTGCATGAATGGGCGTGTCGAAGGTCAGCCGGTTGGGCACCCAATACGGCGCTCCGCCCTGCGGCGTGCACTGAATGGCAAAACCTGCCAGATCGGCGCGCTCGGCGTCGGCCACATCAAAAGCGAACAGCACCGCGCTGTCGCCCTGATACACCTTCACCTGGAATGAATCGACGGATGTCGCCATGAGAGCCTCCTGAGGTGGCAAAGCATGCGGCCAGTTAGCACGGCGATTGTGACAACAGTCTGACGCAGGGTACCAAAACCTAGCTGCCATGCGGGTTGGCAGGCGGTGACTTCAAAGCGGTTTCAATCCGATCTGCAGATCGGCAACACGCATGTGCCCCGTAAGGCAAAAAAAAACGCAGCGGAAGCCGCTGCGTACGATGAGAACGTGAGGGGTGACCTCTCCTCGCCCGTGTAAGTTACACGTAAGTTATGACAGAAATTTGTCACGGAACCGACTTATTGGCCGGGACAAAGCACCTCATGCGCGCTAACGATCGCATTTGCGACATGCCCTTCACATGGCATTGCGTTTCACGCGAGCCCCACCAACGGATGCGCTTCCGCCCGCCAGGGGGATGTCAAGAAGTGACGCACGCGCTCAGGCCGCACCTGCGGCAGCGTGGCAGGCGCCCAGCCGGGGCGGTGATCCTTGTCCACCAAATGCGCGCGCACGCCTTCACAGAAATCCCCTTCCTGGATTCCGCGCGCAACGATGCCCAACTCCATCTGGAAGCATTCCGCCAGCGACAACTGCCGGCCCCGCAGCAACGCTTCGCGCGTGACATGCAGCATCGTCGGCGAATGCGTGGTCATGGCATCCAGCGTCGCCTGCAGCCATTGACGCGGCTCGCGTGCCGACTCGCGCTCGAGGCTCTCTCGCAGCGTGGCGACCATGCGATCGACAGAAGAGCGCCGATCGAAATAGCGCAGCACCCACGGCATCGCCTGTGCAAGCGGCGCGTGCGGAACGATGTTGCAAGGCGGCTCGAACACGCGGCGCAGCGCCTGCATGAGGTCGCCATCGTGCGGCATGCGTTGCAGGCGGTCTTCAAACGACGCCAGCCATTCGGCGGGCACGCACACATCGGCCAAGTGGCAATGCAAGGCGTCGGCGCCGGTCAGCGTCACGCCCGTCAGGCCAACATACAGCTCAAGCTCGGGCGACATCACGCTCAAAAAGCGCGTGGCGCCCACGTCCGGCAGAAAGCCGATGCGCGTCTCGGGCATTGCCATCTTCGTGCGCTCGGTCACGACACGCAGCCGTGCAGCCTGCCCAAGGCCCATGCCACCGCCCATGGTGATGCCGTCCATCAGCGCAACGACGGGCTTCGGAAACTGGTGCAGCGCGTAGTCGAGCCGGTATTCGTCGACGAAGAACTGCAGCCAGCCGTCGTCGCCGTCCATGCGGCCCTGCTGCGCAAGCTGATAGAGCGCCCGCACATCGCCGCCCGCGCAGAAGCCTTTCTGGCCCGCACCGCGCAGCACCAGCGCGGCGATGCCGTCGTCGTGGCGGCATTGCTCCAGCAGCGTCGCCAACTGGCGCACCATGCCGTGCGAAAGTGCATTCAGGGCAGCCGGACGGTTCAGGGTGATGACGGCCACGCGGTTGACCACGCGCATCAACACCTCGGGTTCGGCAGCGGCGGCCTCGGTTGGCCGCGCCTGCAGTTGGACGACACTCATTGCAGCGTCTCCGATTCGTGTGCGGAATGCCAGCGCGGCGCGCGTTTCTCAAGGAAGGCGTTCACGCCTTCGCGCTGATCCGGGTGGTCAAACAGATCGACAAAGCGCTCGCGCTCCACAGCCAACGCCGCACCTCGCGGCACGCCATTGCGCGCCTGGTGGATGAGCTGCTTGCTGAAGGTGACGGCCTGCGGGCTCAACGTGGTCACACGCAGCGCCATGGCAATGGCCGCTTCGCGCGCCGCACCGGTTTCCACGACCTCTTCCACCAGTCCGATACGCAGGGCGGTCTGCGCGTCGACGCGCTCGCCGGTCAGGATCATGCGCTTGGCCCATCCCTCGCCCACCAGCCAGGGCAGCGTCTGCGTGCCGCAACCGCAGCACAGCAGGCCGACGGCCGTCTCGGGCACGGCCAGCTTGGCGTGCGCTTCGGCAATGCGGATGTCGCATGCCAGCGCACACTCCAGACCGCCGCCCATCGCAAAGCCGTTGATGGCCGCGATCACCACTGGGCGCGCATTCTGCAGCGCCTCGAACGCGGCACCGAAACGTGCAGCGGCCTCGCGGGCTACATCGCGGTCGCCATCGGCAAAGGTGTTCAGATCAGCGCCCGCGCTGAAGAACTTTGGCCCATCGCCGGTGACGACGATGGCGCGCACGCGTACATCGGCGTTCAATCGCTCGACGGTGCCTTGCAACTGCAGCAGACCTTCCGGGGTGAACGCGTTGGCCGGCGGACGCTTGAGCGTCAGCACCGCGACGGTGCCCTCATGCAGCGTTTCCAGTTCGATCATCACGCCCCTCCGTCTTTCCGATACAGCTTGATCACGGCGGAGAAATCCAGCTTGCCATCGCCCTTGCTGCTCACGGTTTGATAGAGCTGCTGTGCCAGCGCACCCAAGTAGACGGGTTGACGGACCGACTTTGCGGCATCACCGGCCAGGCCCAGATCCTTGAGCATCAGGTCGGTACCGAATCCGCCCGTATAGCCGCGCGAGGACGGCGCGGTGTCGATCACACCCGGGAACGGGTTGTAGGTGTCCGAACTCCAGCAGCGCCCCGTCGACGTGTTGATGATGCCGCCGAGCACCTTCGGGTCGATGCCCAGCGCTTCGCCCAGCGACATGGCTTCGGCCACGCCGGCCATCGTGATGCCGAGCACGAGGTTGTTGCAGATCTTCGCGCCTTGCCCCGCGCCGGTGTCGCCGCAATGCACGAGATTCTTGCCCATGGCGGACAGCACCGGACGCACCTGCTCGAACGCCGCCGCGCTGCCGCCCACCATGAAGGTCAGCGTGCCGGCTGCCGCGCCACCCGTGCCGCCCGAGACTGGCGCATCGACGAAGGGGTTGCCGTGCTCGGCCGCCAACGCGCCAAGCGCCTTGGCGCTGGCCGGGTCGATGGTGCTCGAATCGATGATGGGCACGCCCTTGGCGACGCCCGCCAGCACGCCGTCTTCTGCCGTCAGCACATGGCGCACATGCGCGGCGGCAGGCAGCATGGTGATGACGGTCTCCGCGCCCGTCACGGCGTCCTTGGGGGACACAGCGGCCACGGCACCGGCTTCCACCAGTGTGCCCACTGCCTGCGTATTCAGGTCGAACACGCTGAGCACATGGCCTGCCTTGAGCAGATTGCGCGCCATGGGGGCGCCCATGTTTCCCAAACCGATGAATGCGATCTTCATGACAACACTCCGGGTGCGATCAGCGCAGGCTGATGGTGGTGTTGACGCCGCCGGTGTCGACCGCATCGTCAAACCAGCGCGCCGTCACCGTTTTCGTTTGCGTATAGAACTGCACGACCTGTTTCCCGTACGGGCCCAGGTCGCCCAGTTTGGAGCCGCGCGAGCCAGTAAAGCTGAAGTACGGCACGGGCACCGGAATGGGAATGTTGATACCGACCTGCCCGACGTCGATCTCGCTCTGGAACTTGCGTGCTGATGCGCCGCTCTGCGTGAACAGGCCCACACCGTTGCCGAACGGGTTGGCGTTGACCAGCGCAATGGCGTCGTCCAGCGTAGGCACAGTCAGCACCAGCAGCACGGGGCCGAAGATTTCGTTGGTGTAGATGTCCATGTCGGTCTTCACGTCGGTGAAGATCGTCGGGCCGATGAAGTTGCCGTCTTCGTAACCGGCCACGCGCACATTGCGGCCATCGAGCGCCAGCGTGGCACCCTGCTGCACGCCCGACTCGATCAGGCCGAGAATGCGCTGCTTGGCCGCGCGCGAGACGACCGGGCCGACATCGGTGCCCGGCTCCACCCCGGCGTTCACCTTCAGCGCCTTGGCTTTCTGCACGAGGTCCGGCAGCCACTGCTGTGCCGCGCCAACCAGCACGACCACGGAGGTTGCCATGCACCGCTGCCCCGCTGCGCCAAAGCCCGCCCCAACCAGCGCATTGATGGCCTGCTCGCGGTTCGCGTCGGGCAGCACCACGGCGTGGTTCTTGGCGCCCATCATCGATTGCACGCGCTTGCCGTGCTCGCTGCCCAGGCGGTAAACATGCGTGCCCACTGCGGTCGAGCCCACAAACGAAATCGCCTTCACGTGTTCGTGCGTGCACAGCGCATCCACCACGTCCTTGCCGCCATGCACGACGTTCAATACGCCGGGCGGCACACCTGCTTCAAGGGCCAGTTCCACCAGTTGCATGGTCGACAACGGATCCTGCTCCGAAGGCTTGAGCACGAACGTGTTGCCACACACGATGGCCATCGGAAACATCCACAGGGGAATCATGGCCGGGAAGTTGAACGGCGCGATGCCGGCGCACACGCCAATCGGCTGGCGCAACGTGTAGGTGTCGACCGCGCCGGCCACGTTCTCCAGAAATTCGCCCTGCTGCAGTGAGCCCACCGAGCACGCGTGCTCCACCACTTCCAGCCCGCGGAAGATGTCGCCTTCGGCATCGGGCAGCGTCTTGCCCTGCTCGGCCGTCAGCGTGCGGGCAATGCGCGGCGAGTGCTCGCGAATCAGCGCCTGGAACTTCAGCATGATGCGCATGCGCGCACCGACCGGCGTGTTCTTCCACGTGGCAAACGCGGCATGTGCGGAGCGGATGGCTGCATCCACTTCGCCGGCCGTGGCAAACGGCACGCGCGCCAGCACTTCCTGCGTGGCGGGGTTCACGATGTCGCGCCATTCCTTCGACTGCGATTCGACAAACTCGCCGCCGATCAGCAGCTTGACGGTGGGCGGGGTGTCCTGCTGTGCAGCAGGCTTGGCGGAAGCGAGGGAAGCAACGGCGCTCATGGGAGTCTCCTGACGATTCGGTATCGGTTGCGGTGGCGGTAGCGGTAATGGGTTCAATGCGGGACGGGCAAATCAGGCGAAGTCTTCTTCCCAGTACTCGCCGGGCAGGCGAGCCGGTTGCGGCGTGCGTTCAAGCTCCAGCCGACGCAGTTCCACGCGGCGGATCTTTCCGGAGATGGTCTTGGGCAGTTCGCTGAACTGCAGCCGGCGGATGCGCTTGTACGGCGCGAGCTTTTCGCGCGAGAACAGGAACACGGCGCGCGCCAGTTCGGGGCCAGCCTCATAGCCCTGGCGCACCGTCACGAACGCCTTGGGCACGGACAGCCGCAGCGGATCGGAACTCGGCACCACGGCGGCCTCGGCAATGGCCTCGTGCTCGATCAGCACGCTTTCCAGCTCGAACGGGCTCAGGCGGTAGTCGGACGACTTGAACACGTCGTCGGTGCGGCCCACATAGACGAAGTAGCCGTCGTCGCGCCGCATCGCCACGTCGGAGGTGTGGTAATAGCCGTTGCGCATCGCCTCGGCCGTGGCTTTGGCATTGTTGGCGTAGCCCTGCATCAGGCCGAGCGGGCGGTGCGAGAGCGGCAGCACGATTTCGCCTTCGCTGGCGGGCTGATCGTCGTGGTCGACCAGCTCCACGCGGTAGCCGGGCAGCGGGCGCCCGACCGAGCCCGGCACGACCGGCTGGCCCGGCGTGTTGCCGATCTGGCAGGTGGTCTCGGTCTGGCCGAAGCCGTCGCGGATGGTCACGCCCCAGGCGCTGCGCACGCGCTCGATGATCTCGGGGTTCAGCGGCTCGCCCGCGCCGACGATCTCGCGCAGCTTGACGGCGTACGAGGCCAGCGGCTCCTGCACCAGCATGCGCCACACGGTGGGCGGCGCGCACAGCGTGGTCACGTTAAAGCGCACCAGCACATCCAGCGTGTCCTTCGGCACGAAGCGCGCGTAGTTGTAGACGAACACGCAGGCCTGCGCATTCCACGGGGCGAAGAAGCAGCTCCACGCGTGTTTCGCCCAGCCGGGGGAGCTGATGTTCCAGTGGATGTCGCCGGGCTGCAGGCCGATCCAGTACATGGTCGACAGGTGGCCGACGGGGTAGCTCTGGTGTGTGTGTTCCACCAGTTTCGGCTTGGACGTGGTGCCCGAGGTGAAGTACAGCAGCAACGGGTCGGTTGCCTTGGTCGGCCCGTCGGGCACGAACTGCGCCGCCGCGTCGTAAGCAGCGGCCAGGTCGACCCAGCCATCGCGCTGCGCACCCACGGCGATGCGCTTGACGCTTGCATCCACACTGTCGAACTTGTGCAACTCCGCCGCGTCGACGACCACGCAGTTCGCACCGCCCAACTCAACGCGGTCGCGCACGTCATCCGGCGAAAGCTGCGTCGTGGCCGGCAGCACCACCGCGCCCAGCTTCATCGCCGCGAGCATCACGTCCCACAGTTCGACGCGGTTGGGCAGCATCAGCAGCAGACGGTCACCACGCACGATGCCAAGCTCACGCAGGAAGTTCGCCATGCGCGATGAGCGCTCCGACATCTGCGCAAACGACAGCTTCAACCCTTCGCCCTGCGCGTCATCCACGATCCACAGCGCCGGGTTGTCGTTGCCGCGCGCCATCACATCGAAGTAGTCGAGCGCCCAATTGAACGTGTCCAGCTTCGGCCACGCAAACTCGCGATACGCCCGGTCGTAGTCGGTGCGATGGCGCAGCAGAAAATCGCGCGCTTCCACAAAACCCTGTGCTGCAGATACCGCTTCGTTCATCGTCGTCTCCTGGTCGGCGCGTTTGCGCTCTTTCGTATTCGGTCGATGTGCGCGGTGCGTGCTACACGTGCCGCGCGATCACCATCCGCTGGACTTCGCTGGTGCCTTCGTAGATCTGGGTGATGCGTGCATCGCGGTAGTGGCGCTCGACGGCGTAGTCGGCCAGGTAGCCATAGCCGCCGTGAATCTGGATGGCGTTGGAGCAGATCTCCTCGGCCAGTTCCGACGCGTAGAGCTTGGCCTGCGAGGCCTCCGACAGGCACGGCTTGTCTGCACTGCGCAGGCGCGCTGCGTGGTGAACGAGCAGGCGCGCCGCATTCAGGCGCGTGGCCATGTCGGCCAGCATGTTGGCGATGGTCTGGTGCTCGCGCAGCGCCTTGCCGAACTGAATGCGCTCATTCGCGTAGTTGCGCGCCGCATCGAACGCGGCGCGCGCAATGCCCACGGCTTGCGCAGCAATGCCGATGCGTCCGCCTTCGAGGTTGGACAATGCGATCTTCAGGCCCTCGCCACGCTCACCCAGCAGGTTCTCTTCGGGCACGGCGCAGTCTTCCAGGGTGATCGGGCAGGTGTCCGATGCGCGAATGCCGAGCTTGTGTTCGGGACGCCCGACGTGAAAGCCCGACGTGTCCGTCGGCACGATGAAGGCCGAGATGCCGCGCTTGCCCGCCTCAGGGTCCGTCACGGCAAAGACGATGGCGATGTCCGCGCGTGCGCCGTTGGTGACGAACTGCTTGTTGCCGGTGAGCACCCACTTGCCGTCGCGCAGTACCGCACGGGTGCGCAGGTTGTTGGCTTCGGAGCCGGCGTGCGGCTCGGTCAGGCAGAACGCGCCAATCGCGCGGCCCGTGGCCAGGTCCGGCAGGTAACGCGCCTTCTGCGCCTCGGTGCCGAACTTGAGGATGGGGCCGCAGCCCACCGAGTTGTGCACGCTCATCATCGTCGCGCTGGCAGCGCACCCGGCGGCCACCTCTTCCAGCGCGAGCGCATAGGCCACGTAGTCGGTGTACGAACCGCCCCACTCCGCCGGCACGATCATGCCCAGCAGGCCCAGCTCGCCCATCTCGCGCACCACCTCGTCGGGCAAGGCGCCGTCACGGTCCCACTGCGCGGCGTTGGGCGCCAGTCGCTCGGCGGCAAAGGCGCGCGCAGCGTCGTGGATCATCCGCTGCTCTTCGGTATAGAAGTCGTCCATCGCTTGGCTCTTGCTTGTTTGCTGGCCGGGGCCGCGTGACGCTGCCTGTGCAGGCGCCTTACACTGTGCAGCCCGCGGCGCTCGGGTTCGATGGGGAAAAAGTGTAGGCACGCGGCCGGGCGGCTTCGATGCCCGTCACGATCAACTTGCGTGAGCGGATTTGCCATGCCGATGAAAAACAACGAGAAAGGAACCGTCTCTGTCAGCCTCGTCAACGAGGCCGTGACGCGTGCGCGCGCGCATGGCGTGGACATGCAGCCCATCATGGCCGCTGCGGGCATCACGCCGCAGATGCTGGCGCAGCCGCGCAGCCGCGTGTCGTCCGCACAGTACGGCGCGCTGTGGGCCGGCATTGCGCAGGCCATGGACGACGAGTTCTTCGGACAGGATGCACACCCCATGCGCTGGGGCAGTTTCGTGACGATGACGCAGGCGGCGCTCACCGCGCGCACGGGCCGGCAGGCGCTGGCCCGGGCCACGGGCTTTCTGCGGCTGGTGCTGGACGATCTGCATGTGCGCGTTGAAGAAAGCCCCGACCGCGTGCGCCTCGTCTTCGTGCACCGCAAGGGCACGCGGGTGCCGCCCATGTTCACCTACGCCACGTGGCTCATCATGGTCTACGGGCTGGTGTGCTGGCTCGTGGGGCGGCGCATTCCCTTCATTGCCGCGCGCTTCCGTTGCGCGGCGCCGCAAGATGCGCAGGAATATCGCCTGATGTTCTGCGACGACATGGCGTTCAAGCAGGATGCGTCGTACGTCGACCTATCGCCCGATTTTCTGGACCTGCCCGTCATTCAGACGGCCGCGTCCATCAAGACGTTCCTGCGCGACGCGCCGGGCAGCTTCATCGTCAAGTACCGCAACCCGGATTCGTTCGCCGCGCGCGTGCGCAAGATGCTGCGCAACCTCCCGGTGGCCAGTTGGCCCGCTTCGGATGCAATGGCGCTCAAACTGAACGTGGCCGAGGCCACCATGCGGCGGCGCCTGAAGCTCGAGGGCCACACGTATCAGTCGATCAAGGACGACCTGCGGCGCGACATTGCCATCGGCCAGTTGCAGGACACGCGCCGCACCATCGCCGACATTGCCGTCGCGGTCGGCTTTGCGGAACCGAGCGCCTTTCACCGGGCCTTCCGCAAGTGGACAGGCATGCGGCCGACGGACTATCGGACGGAGCGCTAGGCGTCCAGCCGCAGCGCCATGTGTTCTTCGTCGTAGAAGCGGTCACCGACACGCATGGCGCGGTGCTCGATGCCGAAGGTTTCGAAACCCGCGTTGCGATACAGCGCTTGCGCACGCGGGTTCTCGGCGTTGACGCAGAGATGAATCTGCAGAACCTGTGCAGCACGCGCATGCGCAATGGCGGCGTCGAGCAGACGGCCCGCAATACCGCCCCGCCGATGCGCAGGGTCAACAAACACGCCCCATAGCACGGCCTTGTGCGCCACTTGCGCGAGCGGCTCACGACGTAGGCCGGCAATGCCGACCAACTCCGGCCCCGCAAATGCTCCGAAGACGATCTGATGTTCGGTCGCCCGGATGCGATTGCGGGTTTCCTCCAGCGTGCGGCTCGATTCTTCATCGCGCGTCGGCCAGATGGCGGTGGGTGCGTCTTGAATGGCTTTCAGGCGTAGCGCCTTGAAGGCCTCGGCATCCTCGTCGTTCAATGGGCGAATGGTGATGTCGCTCATGGCTGTTTGGTCTCCACGGTGAATGCGTCGCCGGTCTCAAAGAATGCACCGCCTGCGAGGTAATGGACGGTCTTGCTGCCCGCATCGGTGAAGTGCCAGCGGCCGTTGCTGAACAGCGCTGGGTCCGCCCAGGCGGCGGTCACTTCGGCGATGAAAAGGTCGTAGCGCTTCTCGTTGTGCGGCTCGGGGATGACGCGGCATTCCAGCCACCCTGCGCAGCCTGCGACGAGCGGCACGTCGATCGTGCGGGCTGGCACCGTGGCCAGGCCGAGCGCTTCGAACTTGTCGCCGTCCCGGCCCGTGAGCGTGCCGACCGCGAGTGTGGTCTCGGCAATTGCGCGGGTCGGAATGTTCAGCGCAAACACACCCGAGGCTTCGATCAGCTCGCGAGTGAGTGTGCGGCTGTCGACCACGACGAGCACTTTGGGCGGATCGAAGTCGAGCGGCATCGCCCAGGCGGCGGCCATGACATTGCGCACGCCGTTGTGGGCGCTGGTGACCAGCGTGGTCGGGCCGTGGTTCAGGAGGCGGTAGGACTTTGCGAGTTCTACTGGGGCGAGTGTGATGGGGTTGGGCATGATGGCGCGGGACTCAGGGGGAGGCGTCATCATAGGGTAATGGTGTTGGAGGGGGGGTGGGGCGTGGTTTCTGCCTTGTTCTTTTATTGTTGGTGCATCCCTTGTTTCATCCCCTGCCGGGGCAGCCACCCAAACAAAGGA
>QFCM01000026.1_pt1 | contig 43445 bp, 38 predicted proteins | sample 5346001 | NCBI WGS metagenome assembly QFCM01 (sample SAMN09062260, study PRJNA434731) | Human gut metagenome, whole genome shotgun sequencing project. | isolation source: stool timepoint D gemcode assembly | host: Homo sapiens | collected 2016 | reverse complement strand
AGCATGCCTCCCGCGGCTGCCCGCTTCGGTGTAGCCGCGCACGGCGTACTTGCTGGCGTTGTAGGCGCCCATGCCCGGCTGCGCGAAGATGCCGAAGATGCTCGACGTATTGATGATGTGGCCGTTGCCCGTTGCTTTGAGCAGCGGCAGGAACGCCTTGGTACCGTGCACGACGCCCCAGAAGTTGATGTTCATGATCCAGGCCAGCTCGTCGTCTTCCATGCCTTCGATCGTGCTCGACAGCGCCACGCCCGCGTTGTTGAAAATCAGGTTGACCTTGCCGTGCGCGGCGGCCGCTTCTTCGGCCCAGCGGTACACGGCGGCGCGGTCAGCTACGTCCACGGCGTGCGTGGTCACGCGGATGCGGTCGCCCTCGTGCGCGCGCACCAGTTGCAGTGTCTGCGCGAGCGCGGCTTCATTGCGATCGGCCAGCGCGAGGTGGCAGCCTTCGCGGGCCAACTGCAGCGCCAGCGATCGGCCCATGCCCGACGCGGCACCCGTGATGGCGGCAACCTGATTGTTGAATGACTTCATGGCGGGGTCTCCGTGTGGCTGACGCGCCTCAGGCGCGGTCGAGCGCTTCTTCGTTAGGGGTGTTCTGAGCGGCGGGCACCGTGCGGGCAGGTACGCGCAGCGGCACACCCTTCGGTACGGTCATCGGGCGCGTGCGGTAATCCGCCAGGCGGAAATGCGCGGTCGCGCGACGGAACTGCCACGTGAATCCCGGCCACAGCGTCGTGTTCTTGCCGGTCTTCGGATCGAGGTACCAGCTCACGCAGCCTCCCGCAGACCAGATCGCATTCGACAGCCGCTTCTGGATGCCGTCGTTGAAGCGGCGCTGCACATCCGGGCGCACGTCAATGGCGGCCACGTTGTGTGCGCGCATCGACTTCAGCGCATCGACGATGTACGCCACCTGCGACTCAATCATGAACACCATCGACGAGTGGCCGAGCCCCGTGTTCGGGCCCACCACCATGAAGAAATTGGGGAAACCCGACACGGTCGTGCCCAGGTACGCCTCCGCGCCGTGCTTGTCCCACGCATCGACAATGTCCACGCCCTGGCTGCCGAGCAGCACACCACGCGGGAACGGGTCCGTTGCGTGAAAGCCCGTGCCGAAGATCAGGCAATCGACTTCGCGCCGCGTGCCGTCGGTGGTGACGATGGCGTTGGGCTCCACGCGTGCGATGCCTGAGGTGATCACGTCGACGTTGTCGCGCGTGAGCGCCGGGTAATAGTCGTTCGAGATCAGGATGCGCTTGCAGCCGATGGTGTAGTTGGGCGTGACCTTCTCGCGCAGCACCGGGTCTGCAATGCGGCGCTTGATATGGCCGCGGGCCATGCGTTCCACTGTCTTCATTAACTTCGGATGGATCACGAAGCCGAGCACGCGCGATTCCAGCATCCAATAGATGCCCGTGCGCATCAGCTTTTGCGTGAACGGCAGGTGGCGGAACAGCCAATGCTCCGCGCGCGACACCTTGCGGTCGGGCTTGGGCAGGATCCACGGCGGCGTGCGCTGATACAGGTCGAGGCGGCCGACCTTCGGCGCAATCTGCGGCACGAACTGGATGGCCGACGCACCCGTGCCGATCACGGCGACGCGCTTGCCGCGCAGGTCGTAATCGTGTTCCCAGAGCTGCGAGTGGAAGGCCTTGCCCTGGAAGGTTTCGATGCCGGGAATGTTCGGCCAGGCCGGACGGCTCAGGCCGCCCATGCCGGAGATCAGCGTGCGGGCGCGGTAGCGGCGGCCGTCGGCCATCTCCAGGTTCCACACGCCTGCAGCATCGTCGAATGCTGCGCGCGCCAGTTCGTGATGGAAGCGCACATGCGGGCGCACGCCAAATTCATCGGTGCAGCGCTCCAGATACGCGCGGATTTCCGGCTGCGGCGAATACATGCGCGACCAGTTCGGATTGGGCGCGAACGAAAACGAATACAGGTGCGATTGCACATCGCACGCGCAGCCGGGGTAGTGGTTGTCGCGCCACGTGCCGCCTACCGAACCCGCTTTTTCGAAGACGAGGAAGTTATCGATGCCGTGCTGCTTGAGCTGGATCGCCATCCCCAGGCCGGCAAAACCCGTCCCGATGATGGCGGCATCAATCAGGGCGGGGGCGTCGGGGCTGTGCGAGGTCGGCGCAGAAGCGTCGGCACGCGGGAAATCGGTCCGTGCGTTCACGTGGTGTCTCCGTGGGCACCACTTGGGCGCCTCTTAATGTGACATTGATCGATGTCATCGTAGGAGGCTGCCTGGAGCGAGTCAATCGGCCGATTGGAATGGTTGATCTAAAAGCGATGCATCGACCGCTTGAAACGGTTTTCCCTTATGAATCCGTCACTTGCGTGCGGTGCACAACGTCCGCGACGGGCGATCCGAAGGCGCTGAGTAACCCGTTGATATGCGTCAAAAGCCGCATCGTGCGCGCGCCGGCAGCGCGGATGTCGTTCGCAGTGCCGTCATGCACGGCATGGCGGAACGCTTCGGCTACGGCGTCCACGCCCGGGTTATGCAACAGCGCGAGGGCACCACCGGTGCGATGGGCCCAACGGCGCAGCGCTGCACGGTCCATCGCGTCCAGCAGCGGCTGGAGGCGCTGGGCGTCATCGGCCAGCGAAGACAGGAAGACCTGCGCCAAGTCGACCGCGGCGGGGTCCGACCCGAGTGCGGCGCGCAAGTCGTCGAGCGAGATGGTGGGCGGTTGCTCCGCGGCCGCGCCGGCGCCTGCGGGAGCGTCAGCGCTCCACAGCGCTGACAGCGCTTCCTGCAGCGTGGCAAGCGTGGTCGGTTTCAGCAGGCTCGCGTCCATGCCCACGGCGCGGCAGCGCGCGTGCTCCTCGGACAGCGTTGTTGCCGTGATGGCGATGATAGGCAGACGAGGGCCGTCGCCTTCTTCCTGGCGGATATGCCGCGCGAGATCGAAGCCGTCCATGCGCGGCATGTGGCAATCGGTGAGCAACGCGTCGAAACGGTGTTCGTGCAGGCGCTCGAGCGCGACCACCCCATCTTCGGCCAGCGTTACGCGGTACCCCAGCAAGCGGAGTTGCTTTGCGATCAGTTCGCGGTTGATGGGATGGTCTTCTGCCACGAGGATGTGTGCACCCTGCGCGTCACACGGTGGTGCTGCGGCCGGCAGCGCATGTGTCGCGGCGCTGGTCGCCTGCACAAGGTCGGATGCGGGAAGCGCGCGCTCACACGCCCGCACAAACGCATGCCAGTTCAGCGGGTTGATGCTCAGGGTGTTGCCGGGTCCGGCATGACAGGGTTCCGTGGTGATGCGGACGGCGCGCGCATCTGAGTGTGCGGTCGCGCTCAAGAGAATGTCGGCGTCGGCCACGGGGCCTGCTTGCAGTCCGGCCGCGATCGCGAATTGCGCGAGGCTGTGTCGCACGGCCGGGTCGTCCACAACAATGGCAACGCTGCATCCCGCCAGTTGCGGTAACGCATACCGCGCCTCAAGCACTGGCACGGCCAGCCGCAGCGTGACGGCAGTGCCGTGCCCCGGGGCGCTTTCCATGACCAGTTCGCCGCCCATGAGGCCGGCAAGCTGACGAGAGATCGCCAGCCCGAGGCCGGTACCGCCGTAGCGGCGCGTGGTCGAGCGCTCCGCCTGCACAAACGGTGCGAACAGCGTGGCCTGAACCTCCGGCGAGATGCCGATGCCTGTATCGGAGACGCTGATGGCGAGATGCGCCGTATCGTCCGTTACGTGCGTGCATTTCGCCGAAAGCCGCACGCTGCCTGCATCGGTGAACTTGATGGCGTTGGAAAGCAGGTTGAACAGGATCTGCCGAAGACGAATGCCGTCGACCGAGACGCTGGCCCGCACCTCGGCGGCCACATCCACGTGCATGGCGAGCGCTTTTTCGTGCGCGCGGCTCGCCAACAGGCCGACCGTGCCGTCAAAGACCTCACGCAAGTCGGTGGCCGACGGTGAGATGTCCAGTCGGCCGGCCTCGACCTTTGCGTAGTCGAGGATGTCATCGAGGATATGCAGGAGGGCGCGCCCCGAATCCTGCACCAACGAGACCATCTGCTTCTGCTCGCCTTCGAGCTTGGTCTGCTGCAGCAGTTCGACCAGTCCCAGCACACCGTTCATGGGCGTGCGTATTTCGTGGCTCATCATGGCCAGGAAACGGTCCTTGGCATGCAGCGCCGATTCCGCTGCGTTCTTGGCCGCCTCCAACGCGTCGGCCTGCTCGCGCTCGGTGGTGACATCGCTCAGGTAGCCGTTCCAGACCGTGCGGCCGTCCGCCTCGCGGTGCGGAATCGAGCGTGCATGAAGCCAGCGCACCGAACCGTCGGGGCTGACGTGGCGGAATTGCAGGTCGAGTGGCGTCAACTCTCGCGCGGAGGCCAGCACGCTTTCCAGAACCCGCTGCCGGTCGTCCTGAAAAATAAGCAGTTCGGGCGTGGACAGGTACCGCAGCAAATCCTGCGGCTCGACGCCCAGCGTGTCGTGCGCCTTGCCAGCCACGTAGGTGATGCGTCCCTGCACCTCGCCCGGTGGCAGCTCAAACTGGTAGACCAACGCGGGCAGCGATTCGGTGACTTCGCGCAGGCGCTGTTCGAGGCGTTCCGCGCGGGCCTGCGCGTCGCGAATCTCGCTGATGTCGACCAGCGAGGCGACGGTGCCCGCGGGTTGCCCGTCCGGCAGATGGAACGGCTCGATCCAGTACAGCACGTTGCGCGATTGCCCGTCCGGCGTGTCGATGATGAGTTCTTCGCGCGTGCTTTCGCTGATCTGCGCGGCGCGCTGGTTGATATGGGACAGCGGCGACGTGTTGCTGACCGAATACAGTCCGAGCTCCTGCGGCGTGCGCCCCAGCAACGAAGCGCGGGGTTGGCCAAACATGTTGCAGAAGGCTGCATTCACGGCAACGTAACGCTGCGCGGCGTCTTTGGCGACGAGCGGGAACGGCACGGCCTCCATCAGCGCGCGCTGAAAGCTCAGTTGTTGGGCCAGGGTTTCTTCAGCGCGGCGGCGCTGATGATTCTCGCGGCGCAGTTGCATCTGCTTGATGAAGAGCGCCACTATTGCCGCCAGCACCAGTGCGGCCACCGGCCCGAACTTGCCGAGCACGGCCAACGCCGAAGGACCGAGCTGATAGCTGACCGACAGCCACTTGTTGCGGATGCTGACCTGCTCGCCTTCAGGCATGGCAAAAAGCGCGCGGTTGATAAGCGGTACCAGCGCGGCGTACCGCGCCGACACGCCCACGCCGATGCTCTCAATCGTGTTGGCCGAGCCTGTGACCTTCAGTTCGCCCGGAAAATGGTGGCGGATCAACGCGTCGGCCACCGGCAGATTGACAATGGTGAAATCGGCTTTGCCGCTGGCCACCGTAGACAGCGCGTTGTCGACCGAACCCGCCGGCACGAGACGGATTTTCGGCACGTTTTGGTGCAAGATCGCGGTCAGCGTATCGCTGGCAGGCAGTGCGACAGTCTTGCCGGAAAGCTCGGACAATGCCGCCACAGTCAACGCATCGTTGCGCCCGACGATAACCAGCGGCGTGGCGTCGATGGGCTGCGTGAGCGCAAATCCAGCTGGGCGAGCATCCTGGTCTGACATGCCGAGCAAGATGTCGACCTCGCCATTGCCCGCCTTGTCGAGCGCGTCGGCCCAGTCACGCACGGGGACGCGCTCGAACTGCAGGCCCAGCGTTCGCGAGAGGAAATTCTGGTACTCCGGGAAGATGCCGAGCAGGCCGCCGCCAGTGTCGTCAAAGGTGTACGGCATGTAATCCGGGTCGGCTGCGTATCGCAACGGGGGCAGCGATGCCAGCATGGCACGCTCATCGTCCGACAATTGCAGCGCCACGGTCGACGTACCGCCCTGAGCGATCCAACGGGCGCGAAGTTGGCTCATCGTGGTGTCAGGCAACTGCGCGAGATGGCGATCCAGATGGCGAATCAGCGTCGCGCGATTCCGGGGCGCGGCGAAATGGAGCGCGTCGACCTGCTGGTTTGCAAGCTGCACGATCGATAGCTCCCGGTAGCGCGGCCGCGCCATCAGTTCCCGTGTCGGGTAGGTGACGCCAACGTAGACGTCGACCGTCTTGTCGAGCACGGCGTCCAAAGCATCGGCTGCGGTGGGCGTGCTCATCAGCACGATGTTCGGGTATTGATGGGCCAGTTCCTGCTCGAGTGAAGAGCCTTGCTCGACAGCAACGCGAACGCCCGCTCCGAAAGGGTTCTGCGCTATTTCGGCGTTTTCTGTGCGCGCGACCACTGCGGTGGGGCGTTCCAGATACGGCGCCGAATACTCCAGGCAATGGTCGTATTGAGAGCGTGGTGCCACGCTCATGACGATGTCGACATCGCCGCGACATGCCGCATTGAGAAGCTCGTCGCGCCGATTGAATACGCGAGGGACCACTCGCACTTGATCGTGCGGCAACAGCTGCATGAGGAGATCCCCCGAGAAACCGCTCAGCCGGTCCGCTTCAATACCCTCCAGCGGCATCATCGAGTTGCCAATGACGCCCACGATGAGCGTGTGCGGAAAGCGGGCCAATCGATACGCTCCCCCATGCGCGGCGTCGTCAGCATCGTCTTGCAGTGCGCCACCGCCCCACCACGCAAGGATGGCCGCACAGATGACGGCGGATACCGCGAAGAGGGAACGCCTCATCCGATCAGGCCTCACCGCTGCCAAGCAGCCCGTTGCGCGCGGCAAAGTCGAACAACGCCGCCTCGGTGCCCAGATCGAGCTTGCGCATGGCCGCCTGCTTCTGCGCGCTGATGGTCTTGACGCTACGGTTGAGTTGCAGGGCAATCTCGCTGACCGTCTTGCCGGTCACATACATGCGCAGCACTTCCAGCTCGCGCTTGCCGAGCCTGGAGACGGGGTCGCCCTCGGTGGGCCTCGGCTCGCCGTTGCGGCAGAGCAGCTTGGCGTTGAGCAGCGGCGAGAGATAGATACGATCGGCGACCGCCGCGTGCATGCCTTCGAGGATGTGCTGCGGCTCGTCCGATTTGCTGACGATGACCTTGATGCCGGCGCGCAGAATGTTGCTCATCAGCGCGCGGGTCTCAAGCATGGTGAGCACCATCAGCCGCAGGTTCGGGTGACGGCGCACGAGGAATTCGAGCAGGATGATGCCGTCGCCGTAGCGGCTGCCCGGCATGGCGTAGTCGGTGATGGCGAGATCGCAGCGCACGCGGCTCAGCACGGCGAGCAGCTCATCGGCGTTGCTGGCTTCGCCCACCACCTCGTAGCCGTTGACCGCCGATACGAGGCGTCGCACGGCAGCCACGACGCCGGGGTGGTCATCTGCAATGACGAGTTGGACGGGGGGCTGCATGTCGACGTGTCTCCGAGCGTGTAACGTGCGGCAACGTGTTTGCCGCATTGCTGAGAATCGCCGAAGCCGCCACCGTGGAACATCGGAAAAGTCTTATTAGTCCGCCCCGATCTGCGCTCTTCTGGTGCAAATTTGTCGCGGTGCGTTGCGATTGTGTCGACCGGCTTGGTCCGAAGCAGCGCTTTTTGCGTGGCACAATGCTCGCGAATTCTTCCCGCGCTCCACTGCACCGATTCCCATGACGCCCACCTCCCAGACAGCCCTTTCCGCGGCCGCGCGCCAGCAGAGCGCCGAACGCTCCACGCTGGTCAGTGCGGGCGTCAATTGCCTGCTCTCGGCAGGGCAGATTGCGGCCGGGCTGTGGTCGCACTCCCAGGGCCTTGTGGCCGATGGGCTGCATACGCTGTCGGACCTGATCGCCGACGGCATCGTCTTTATTGCCAACCGCAACAGCCACAAGGGGCCGGATGAAGATCACCAGTACGGCCACGCGCGCTACGAGAACGCAGCGTCGCTGGGGCTGGGCCTGCTGCTGGTCGGAGCGGGCGCCGGCATGATCTGGGCTGCGGTGGAAAGCCTGCGCTCGCCGCAGGGGCCCGCGCCCGTGCATGGGCTGGCGCTGGTGGTGGCGATGATCGCCCTTGCAGCCAAAGAGGGGCTGTTCCGCTACATGCTGGCCGTGGCCAAGCGGATCAACTCACGCATGCTGATTGCAAATGCGTGGCATGCGCGTTCCGATGCGGTGTCGTCGTTGGTGGCGGCGATTGGCGTGGCGGGCAACCTGATGGGCTATCACTGGCTCGACCCGCTGGCCGCGTGCGTTGTCGGTCTGATGATTGGCCGGGTGGGCGTGCGCTTTGGGTGGGAAGCGCTCAATGACCTGATGGACCGCGCGTTGCCGCCCGCGCAGGTGGAGGCCATCCGCGCCAGCCTCGAAGCCACGCCAGGCGTGATGAACGTGCACGATTTGCGCACGCGTGTGACGGGCGACCAGGCATTGGTGGACGCGCATATCGAGGTCGACCCGCGTGTCTCGGTGAGCGAGGGCCATGCGATTGCCGTGCGGGCCCGCACCAACGTGCTGACGGCGCATACGGCCATGGCCGTGCTCGACGTGCAGATTCACGTCGACCCGCGCGAGCGCATCGCGACCGACCCCGTGCCGCTGCCAGATCGCGACGCGCTGCACGCCCTGCTGGCACAACTGCTGCCGCCCGGCACCCCGCTCGACGCGCGCCACTGCGTGCTGCATTACGTCGATGGGGCGGTGGAGGTCGACCTGGTCTTGCCACCGGCGCTGGCCGGTGAACTCGGCCGCATTGCCGATGCCGTCCACGCGCGGTGGGATGGTCTCGTGCGCCTGCGCGTGCTGGTCACCGACGCTTAACCCGGGCCTGCCGCGCTAGCGGCATTGATCGACCGCGTTGGCAGGCTGCGTTTTTGCAGGGTCGAAGTGCAGCTGTTCCAACCCCTTTTCCGTCAGCGACATCCAGTCGATTGCGCCCGACGTGCGCAGCAAACCGGTGCTGCCCACCGGGCGCCATTGCACGCGCTTGCCGTCGGTGTTCAGCAGCGTGGCCGATAGCGTGAGCGAATCCGGCCCCGCCTGCAGTTGGAGCAGGCGGCCATCGGCGGCGGGCGTATAGGCGACGTTCTGGTTCACGGTGATGCCCGCTTCGCGCACGGTTGCCGGCATGCACGTAATGGACGCGCGCACCTTGCCCGTGGTGTCGATCAAATCGGCAAAGCCGTTGCCTTTGGCCACGCCGACCAGCAGGTACCGCTCGATCGCCGGCATCCACGTGACGTTGTAGGTGTAGTACTGCAGATGCTTGTGCAGGAGCTGCTCGCCCGTCACGCGCCCGCTGACCGGGTCAAAGACCGCGATTTTCAGATTGGCTTCGGTCTCGCCCGGCACGAACTGCTGCCACGCGAGCAGCGCATTGGTGCTGCCGCCCGCCACCATGGGCCACCATTCGCGCCGGCCATCGGCAACATCGACGTTGTGCAGGCGGCGTCCGCGCCCGTCGTAGACCTTCAGGTAGACGCCGTTGCCGCTACCGAGGTTGTCGACACCGCCGCCGGTGACCCAGCCGTCGGAATAGAACACCACGAAGCGGTCGCCCACGGCCGTGATATGGCCGGAGTGCCCACCGGATTCCACCTGTTGCGGATACGGCTTGATGGGCCGCAGCGCCGTGTCATAGATGCCGAAGCGCTGGTTCACGTTTTCCGGCGCGTTCCAGCCGTCTTCAAACGACACCATCACCTGGCCCGCGCGGTTGCGGGCCACCGTCACGGGCTCTTGCGCTTCGGGCTTCTGGATGAAGATGCGCGGGGCATCGAGCACGCCCGTGTCGGCATGCCACTGCGCGACATAGACATCATGCGGCCAGCTTCCGGTGCGATCCGCGCCGCGCGGGGGCAGACCCGAGCTACTGAAGAACACGTTGAAGGTGTTGGCCGTTGCGCCAGGCACCGCGCCAATGCCATGCATGTATTGACGCGGGTCGGGCGCGCCGGCCGTTGCGACGGCCGGCAGGGCCAGCACGCAGGCGAGCGCCAGTACGGTACGGCGCAGGAAAGACAGTCGGGACACGTAACGCTCCATCTTCATCGGTGGCTGGGAGGCGGTTGCAGAACCGATTGGGCCACGGGCACCCGCCGAAGTTGCTGCGCGAATGGGGGAGCCCGTTTGGCGGAGTGGCACCTGGTGGTCCCGGACGTGAGGACGGCCCGTTTACCCCCCGCCGCGGCAATCAAGTTTCAGTTCCGTGTGCCGTTGTTCACAAGCAAGAGCGGAACCCATTCCGCCAATCCCTTCCCAGCGCGGACAGAGTGGGCACAAGCCCGCCGCCCACCGTGCCAGAACCGACCCAGCGAGAACAACATGACCCAGCGACTCGACGCCCGATGGCGAAGCGAAGTGACGGAGGCTCTACGTACCGTGGAAGCGCAGTTCGGCGTGGCACCGCAAAGCCTGCCGCGCGACGCGCTGATCGCGGCCCTGACGGACGCCATCTGGGCCCAGCGCGGCGCCTATGCGCGTGTGCGCGAGACGCTGGTTGCGTGTCCGGAGCTGGTCGACGAATCGATGTAGCGGCGTGCCTCGGTGCCGCTGCTGTTTTTCAAGAAGGTGATGTGATGCGGTACTGCGGTTCGCTGGATCTGGACCATCTGCTGCGCCAGCCGTTTGGCCTCCTGGGCCGCCTGGTGCCCGATGAAGACTCGGGGCGGCCCCTGCCTCCGGTGGAAGTGGCCGCGCGGGCGGTGTTGCTGCGCGCTGCCGGCTACGAAGTCATGCCTACCTGTGGGCACCATGACCGACGTGGCTTCTGTCTCGGCCACCCGGACCGGATCATCGGGATGTAAGCGCCGCGCCTACGACGCATGCGCCACGTGCGCGCAGTCATGCGCACATGCTGTTGCGAAAGCGCATCGCAGCCTGCCGAAACGGCCCGATCGCGTGTCGTCTGAAGCACCCAAAAAGCGTTGACTGGCGCACCTTCGCGGGCAATCCGTTGCCAAAAAGCAAACGGTAAAAATGACTTACATTCCGGTCCTTTTTCGGCCCATGGTTCTGGTGCATCCTGAATCAAGATAGATCGCACGGATGGCAGATTGTGCGACGTCGGACGCAACGTCAGGCCGGAAGTCGGAAGTCAATCGAATCGGCGACGCCTGCAATCTGGGGTCAGGGGAAACAACATGAAAACGCAATATCTCAGCAAACAAGAAATCTACGACGGCGCAGTCCGCCATCTGTTCGGCCAGGGCGGCGCCGCCATCCTGCCGCGTGGCGGTGCGGCGTACCACGGCCAGGGCGGCCGCTGCTGCCCGATCGGCAACCTGATCGGCGTGCGCGACTACACCACATCGATGGAAAGCGTGCCGGTGCGCTACATCCTCAAGCCGACCAACGAGATTCCGCGTTACATGGACGCAGGCGTCATCGCATTGCGCCGCGCGCTCAAGCGTGCGCGCATTGACGTGGATGACCGCGACACCGTAGAGCTGCTCTCCAAGCTGCAGAACGCTCACGACGTGTTCGGCACATGGGAGTGGAAGGAACGCCTGCAGTCGATTGCGCGCCAATTCGGCCTGAACGGCGCACTCGTCGATACATTCTGACCGACCGGCCGGTCACAGATCACCCTATAGAAGGTGACGCCATGAAAGGGAAGGGGACGTTCCTCGCCATCGAGGACATTTTTGAACGCGTGCGCGCGCACCTGCTCGCACAGCAATGCCGCTCCGAAGACGCTGACGGCGAGCCGCGCTACCGCGGGCTCGACAACCGTCGATGCGGCGTCGGCATCCTCATCGACGATGCGTTCTACTGCAGCGCCATCGAGCGCCTCGGCGTGAGCCTGCTGCGTGTGCCGGGCGAGGATCCGCTAGCCTGTGCGCTGCGCCGTTCGGGCGTGAATGTCGACGACGATCAGGTGGTGGATTTGCTGATCGATCTGCAGGACATCCACGATCTGACGGCCATTGAAAGCTGGCCTGCCGCGCTGGAAGATATTGGCCGACGGCTGCCCCGCCAGTTGTCCTGCCAGTTGTCCGCTACGCCGCTGGCAGCCTGAACGGTGCATTCACCGCGAACCCGGCCTCGCGCCGGGTTTCGTCATTTCAGCGCATCAAGCTCGGGGTAGTGGCGAAAGATGCCCATCGTGTTGAACCGAATGCGACGCGGCGATTCCAGATACGCCGCGATGTTCGGCAGCGCCGCCACGCGATCATGCAGCGCAACCAGATGCGGCAGCTCCCGCTCGTAGCGCTGGATGTGGCGAGGAAACGCGTAGCGCAGCCCGGCCACGATCTGGAATAGCGACAAATCCACATAGGTCAGCGCATCGCGCACGGCCCAGGTTGGGCCGGCGGGGTTGCGGTCGAGCACGCGCTCGAAGTAGTGCAGGAACTTGGGCGCGCGATTGTCGAGAAAATCCTGTGTGCGGCGTTTGGCTTCGGTACGCTGGTCTTCGTAGTACTCGCACGACGCAATGGGGTGGTGCGTGTCATGGATCTCGACCACGAAATCGGCAATCGTCAGTTGCAGGCCGTGCGTCCACAGGCCGCCGGCTTCGTCGTGCGGGGCCAGGCCATAGTGCTGGCCGAGATAAAGCAGGATGTTGGCCGTCTGCGCGATCACCAACTGGCCAGCCACCAGGAATGGCGGCGCGAACGGCGGTGTGGGAATGCCGGCGTCGTCCAGAAACGCCGCGATGGCGGCTTCATCTTCGCGGCCGAGGTCGGTATAGGGCACGGCGGCCTGCTCCAGCGCCAGCCGGACGAATTCGCCGCGGCCCTGGATTTCGGGCCAGTAGTAGAGCGTGGTTTCCATGGTCGGGGGATGCGCGAGGTGGGAGTTGCGCAGCAAGATCGATGCCGCATCGCAGCAGGAACGGCGCCTGCGAACGATAATAGGCGCTCGCCTCTGCGCTTGTTTCAACCACCCTCCGTGAACGCTCCGCTTTCTTCTCCGCCCGCCATCGAACCCGCTGATCCTTCGCGCTGGCTGGTGCGGGGCCACCCTGGTTATCTGCGCGCCAATCTGGCGTTGTTTGCCGCAGGCTTCTCCACGTTCTCCCTACTGTATTGCGTGCAGCCGCTCATGCCGTTGCTGGCGCACGACTTTGGCCTCACGCCCGCGCAGACCAGCCTCGTGCTGTCAGTGTCCACGCTGCTGCTGGCCTTTGCGATCCTGTTTGCGGGCCTGCTGTCGGAGTCGATTCATCGCAAGACGCTGATGGGCGTGTCGCTGGTGCTGTCGTCGGCGCTCACGTTGGCGGCGGCGATGCTGCCGGGCTGGCACGGGTTGCTGGCCACGCGGGCATTGCTGGGCGTGGTGCTGGGCGGCGTGCCGGCGGTGGCGATGGCGTATCTGGCCGAAGAGGTGCATCCGCAAGGGCTGGGCATGGCGATGGGCCTGTACGTCGGCGGCACCGCATTCGGCGGCATGGCGGGGCGCGTGATGACCGGCGCCGTGGCGGACCATTTCGGTTGGCGCGCCGCCATCGGCTTTACCGGCGCGCTGGGCTTGCTCGCGGCGCTGGCGTTCCTGTGGCTGCTGCCGCCGTCGCGCCGGTTTGTGCCGCGCAGGGGCGTGGCGCTGGTCGACCTGTTCGACACGCTGGGCGCGCATCTGCGCGAGCCGGGCCTGCGCGCGCTGTTCGCCATGGGCTTTCTGCTGATGGGCGGCTTCGTCACGATCTACAACTACGCGAGCTTCCATTTGCTCGATGCGCCGTATGCCCTCAGCCAGACGGCGGTGGGCGGCATCTTCATGGTGTACCTGCTGGGCATCGGTGCTTCTGCCTGGTTTGGCCGATTGGCGGATCGCCATGGCCGGGGCCACATGCTGCTGGCGGGCACGGTGCTGATGTCGCTGGGCGTGCTGCTGACCCTGGCTGGGCCGCTGGCGTTGGTGATTGGCGGTATCGCACTGCTGACTCTCGGCTTTTTCGGCGCGCACGCGGTGGCCAGCGGCTGGGTCGGACGCCGCGCGCAGCGTGCCAAGGGGCAGGCCGCGGCGCTGTATTTGCTGGCGTATTACCTGGGCTCCAGCCTGATCGGCACGACAGGCGGCAAGCTCTACGCGCCGTGGGGCTGGCCGGGCGTCGTGACGCTGGTGATGGGCTGCATGGCATGTGCGCTGGGCACGGCCGCCTGGCTCTGGCGGCGCGCCCCGCTGCCACCGGGCGCTAAGCGCTGAGGTTGTACGCCCGGGGAATTCGCGTATCGTGCCGTGATCGATGTCTGCATCTGGACGATCGCTTTTTCTGTCATGCGCACTCATTTTCTTTTCTGGACGCGGCGGCTGTGGCCGCTCGCATCGTTCCTGCTCCTGCTGATGGCAGGTGTCGCCAACGTGGCCGATGCGGCGCCGGTGTCGTTTGCCAAGCTGGCCGGGCTGCCGACTTCCACCACCAGCGCATCCGCGCCAGCGGCGGACCCGGCGCAGACGCGCCAATCGCTCGACACCGTCATCACGCTGCTCAACAACGACCAGCAGCGCACGGCCCTCGTCAATGAACTGAAGCAGTTGCGCGACGGCATGAGCGCGCAGCAGAAGGTGCAGGCCGAACAGGCGCCGGGTTTGCTTGGCGCGGTGGCCTCGCTCATCGAGAACGGCTCGCTGCAGGCCGATGTGGAAGCCGGTGCGCCGCGCTACTGGCTGCGCCGCATCGAGGCCGCGAGCGGTAACGCGAGCCTGCTGGTCGCGCCAGACAAGCGCATGCCGCTGGTTGCCGACTTTGCGAGCACGGTTGGCATCTGGGCGGCCATTGCCGCTGGCCTGCTCGGCCTTGGTTGGCTGATCCGCCGCGTCTTTGGCCTCACAGCGGGCCTCGGGCCCCATCCGACCACGCGCGCGTTGTTGATCGACGCGGCGCGCAAGATCGGTCCATGGGCGATTTCCTTTGCCGTCATCATGCGGCTGGGGCGCGATGCTTCCCCCGGCTTTGTCCTGGCGTTGGTGTTGGCCTACGCCATCGTATGGGGCGCGATCATCACGGCGGGCGTGGCGATGCTGTTCTCGCTGTTTTCCGGCAGCGCGCACCGGCGCGTGGCGGTCGAATATCTGTTCAAGCACGGCATGTGGCCGATCTTTCTGACGGCCAGCCTGGGCGCCTGCGGCGATGCACTGGTCGACCCGCGCGTGGCGTTGGTGCTGGGCGGCTCGCTCTGTCTGCTGCTGGCCACGGTGTGCAACGTGGTGGCGTCATTGATGCTGGCGGTAGGGGCGCTGTGGGCGCGCCGGCCCATCGGTCAGTTGATCGCCAATCGCCCGCTGGAACTGCGCAGCGGCGAGCACACGGGCAATCAGGTTCGCCGCCTGCTGGCCGCGTTCTGGCCGGTGCCGGTGCTGGTGCTGGCCGGCACCACCGTCACCGCCACGCTGACGACGCCCGACAACGTTGACGTTGTGGCGCGCCGCGCCGTGATGACGTCGCTGCTGCTGGTGGCCGCTTTTTTCCTGTCGGCGCTGGTCCGCCCGCGCGCGAATTGGCGCGCGCACCTGCGTCTGACGCGCAGCTCGCCTTATCTCGAGCGGCTCAAGCATTTTGTCGGCGCGCTGATCAAGCTCGTCATCTGGATCGCCTTTCTTGAACTGGTGTTGCGCGTGTGGGACCACACGCTGGTGGAGGTCACGCACAGTTCGGTCAATGGCAAGCGCATCGCCGATGCCTTGGTTGGCCTGATCGGCACCGTGTTTGCCACCTGGCTCGTCTGGATCCTGCTCGACACGGCGATCCTGCGGGCACTGTCGCCGGCATCCGCACGGGCGCAGCCCAGCACGCGTGCACTGACCATCCTCCCGCTGCTGCGCAATGGCTTGAAGGTGACGCTGGTGGTGACGGCCAGCATCGGCGTGCTGGCCAATCTGGGCGTCAACGTGACGCCGCTGGTGGCCGGCGCCGGCGTGATCGGCCTGGCGGTGGGGTTTGGGGCGCAGTCGCTGGCGCAGGACTTCATTACGGGCATCTTCATCCTGATGGAAGACACCATCAGCGTGGGCGATGTGGTGGACGTGGGGGTGGCCACGGGCTCCGTCATCAACCTGACCATCCGCACGGTGCGGCTGCGCGATGGCACGGGTGCGGTGCTGTCGATTCCGTTCAGCCAGATCAAGACCGTGCGCAATCTCTCGCGCGATTACTCCTTTGCCGACTTTGAAGTGCGCGTGGCGATGGAGGCCGAACCGCAGCAGGCGATCGACCTCGTGCGCACGGCGGCTGACCAGATCGCGGGTGAGCCGCGCTTTGCCTACACGCTGCTCGGCGGTGCGGAAATCTTCGGGCTGGACCGTTTCGAAGGTGGCGCGATGATCGTCAAGGGGCGGTTCAAGACGCGCCCGCAGAAGCAGGCGGATGTGCTGCGGGCGTTCAACGTTGTGCTCAAGGATGCGTTCGACAAGGCGCACGTGCCGCTGGCGGCGCCGGGGACGGTGTTGCGGACTTCGGCGGCGTTGGAGGAGTGGATGGCGCGGGTTACGCCGGAGAAAGAGGCATCGGCTTCTTCCAATGAGCCACCTGCTGCTGCGCCGGCGTAAAGGCGTTGGTGGTTTGCTGGGGTTTCGTCCCCTGCCGGGGCCGACTTACTTTCTTTGTCTTGCCAAAGAAAGTAAGCAAAGAAAGGCGCGCCCGAGATGGCGACCCATCCCTTGAATTTATGTCGCAGAGAGGGGAAGGGAAAAACTCGCTTCGCTCAGACAGTTTCCCTTCCTTTTTCCTCTCTGCAACAGAAATTCAAGGCGCCATCTAGGGCAGGGAAAGTCAACAGCCAAACCGGCTGGGCGCATTTGTTGGCGCCCAGGCCGTGTTTTCGTTTTAGAAGCCGTGGCGCATGCCGACCATGACGCCGGTCTGCGAGGCTTTCGGCAGTGCGGCTGCAAGGACGGTGCCGGCGTCTTTCTGATGGGTGTAGTCCATGCCGACGTACAGCCACGTGCGCTTGCTGACCACGTAATTCATGATCGCGTAGGCCGTGTAGCGCAGGCCGTCGGGGTCGCGCTGGCGCGTGGCCATGCCGCCCACCACGAGGTTGTACTGGCCGCTGAAGTCGTATTTCACGCCGCCGAGGATGAGGTCGTTCTTGGTAGGCGTGCCGTCGCGGTAGTTGATGTAGCCGAGCATCAGTTTTGCGGGGCCGACCTGCACGCTGCCGCCGGTCGTCCACGTGCGGGTGCCGACCGATTGCAGGTCTTTCTGCTGCTCCCATGCGCCGCCGAACGCGAACGGGCCGCTGGCGTAGTTGAGCGACAGCGCGCTGTAGTTGCCCGCCGAGAACGCCCCTGCCTGCTCGCCCATGCCGACCATCACGCCCGGGCGCCAGCCGTTGAAATCGCCCACGTACTTGACCGAGTTGTCGATGCGCACGCCGGTGGCCGTCACGTGCCAGGCGGTTGCGCCGAGGTTGCCGATCGAAAGCGCGTCGTACTGCCCGGCCGTGTTGAAGACGAGGTTCTCCTGCCGGCCGAACGTCAGCGAGCCGAACCCGCCCTCCAGCCCGACATACGCCTGGCGCCCGAACAGGCGCGAGGTGGCAGGCGTGGTCGGCTTGTAGCCACCCAGGCCCATGTCGTTGGTGGACCCCACGCCCGTGTCCGGCGCGAAACCGCTGACCAGGTGGAACACGGCCTTCAGCCCGTTGCCCAGGTCTTCCGACCCGCGAATGCCGAAGCGGCTGCCGCTGTAGTAGCCGCCCGCCATCTCGGCCTTGCCGTGGCCGTCGGCGTCGTTGTTGGTGCTGTAGCGCAGGCCGGTTTCCATCACGCCGTACAGCGTGACGCTCGATTGGGCACGCGCGGCGCCGCAGGCCAGCAGCGCCGACAGTGCAACGGCCGACAGCGGAATGGAACGGATCGAAATGGTCATGTGGCTCCCTTATTGTCGTAACGACTGTTGTGTCGGCCGGAACGGGTTTTCCGGCCTGGCTCGGGGGCCGACTCTCAGGCAAGTCTGCGCTGTAAGGGTTGAAGTTACGCATGCACCGGCAAAGCGCCGCACACGTCGCGCCGGTGGGAGCATTGCCCGCTGAAGGGGCATTGCGCGTAAACCGCGGGCTTACAGATTCTTGGGGGTTTTCCCTCGGGCAGGCGGCGCGGGGCGGGGCTGCCGCTACACTGGCGGCGCCGATTTCCGTTTGCCCCCCCGTACCGCCATGCCCTCGTTCTCCGTTCCCTTGCTGAACGCCTTGCGCGACCAGCTGCCCGCACTCTCGCCGGCGCAGCAGGGCGTGGCGCGGTTGATTCTGGAAGCGCCGGAGCTGTCGCTCGAACAATCGGTGGAGACGCTGGCCGTTCGCGCCGGCGTGTCGATGCCGACCATCGTGCGGATGTGCCAGGCGCTCGGTTTCGAAGGCTTGCGCGAGTTCAAGGCCACGCTGGCCGCCGAGCTGGCACACGCGCAGCCGACGCTGCCAGGCCATGTCGGCCGAGCAGACCCGCCGGCGCTGGTGGCGAGCAAGGTCATCGATGGCGCCACGCGGGCGCTGGCCAAGCTGCGTGAATCGCTGTCCACCACGCAGGTCGACGCCGCCGCCGAGCGCATCGCCCGCGCGCGCCGCGTCGATTGCTATGCAGCCGGTGCGGCTTCATCGTTCATGGCGAACGACATGCAGGCGCGGCTCATGCGGCTGGGGCTGGCGTCCAACGCCTACTTCGATGCGCATCTGCAGCTCGTGTCGGCGGCCATGCTGGGCGCGTCCGACGTTGTGGTGGCGTTCTCGCACGTGGGGCGCATGCCGTATCTGCTCGAGTCGATCGCCTATGCGGCCGAGCAGGGCGCATGCGTGATCGCCATCACCCAGGCGGGCACGCCACTGGCCGAGCGCGCGCAGATCGCGCTGACGGTGGACGTGCCGGAAGATGCGGTGATGCGGGTCGGCACCGAGGCGTATCTCGTGCATCTGACCGTGATCGAAATTTTGATGACGTGCGTGGCGCAACGCCGCGACGAGATGGTGCGCGCGCGCATGCGGGCCATCCAGAGGCTGCTCACCGAGCGCAGCGTTGATCGCCCGTAATCGACGGCGGCGGCGCGTCGAAGGCGAAAAAAATGGCGCCACGCGGGCGCCATCCTCCAAACATGCGGCGTTCAGAGCCGCGAAATCGCCAGCCCGACCGCCAGCAGACTCCCCAACCCGAAGATCGCCCAGCCGACCGTGCGGCGCTTGGTGGTCATCACCCACAGCCACAGGCCCGAAATCGACAGGAAGATCAGGCAGCCGGCCAGCGTATCCACCAGCAGAATCCACGGCACCGTCATGCCGACGCCCTTGTGCAGGTTCATCAGCGTGCCCAGGAAGCCGTTGTCGGTCTGGCGGATCGCTACCGAGCGGTTGCCGGCCCAGTATTCCGCCTGGATTTGCGAGGTGGCGCCGCCGAAGTTGAAGGTCCATTGCTCGGGCTGCATCAGCGGCTTGGCGGCGGGTTCGCGCGGTGCGTCGGCGTTCTTCTCGTTCTTGGCGCCGTCGCCCTTGGCTGGGCGTTCGGCCCAGGCCACCGGCTTGGCCTTTTCCACGCGCGTGCGGGTGGCCGGCTCCGGCGTGTTCAGCGTCTGCTGCAGCCACGCGGCCATTGCTTCGGGCGTGGCCGGCACCGGGTCGGACAGGGCGATCTGCGTATTGATGCGCTGTTGCGTCACGGGCAGCTTCAACACTGCGCGGTGGTTCAGCCAGATGCCCGACACGCCAAAGATCAGACCCATCACCGCGCCCCACAGGCCGAACCAGCCATGCGTCTTGCGCAGCCAGCGGACGATCGTGGCGCGGCGGTTGGCCGGGTGTTCGGATTTGGCCTTGGCCGGGCGTGCATTGGCGGCCGGCTCAGCCGAAAGTGGAGGTTGGGACAGGTCGGTCATGAAGCACAAGGCAGCGCACGGGCCGCCGGAGGGAGGCAAATCGACCGGCCAATATAGATGAGAATGATTCTCGTTGCAATCGGGCGCAATTACAGCGTAATACGCTCCAAGGCCCGCCGGGACGCCTCGTCCGCCGGATAGAAGCACTCGATGCGCATCTCCTGCAGCCCCGCATCGCGCGGCGTGCCCAGCGTGGTGAGCGTGGAGAACAGCGAGATCGTCACGCCGTCGCGCTGCAGTGAGGTCGGCAGGAAGGGCGGCGGGTCACCGGTGTCTTGCGCGTGGGAGGAGGGGGGCAACGGCGCCTCCGCCGCATCGAACAGCGCCGGTTGCAGCGCGCGGATGTCGTGCAGCAGCCGTTGCGTGGCCGGGTCAATAGCTTGCAGCGCCAGTTCCTGCCGCACGCGCCGGGCCAGGTAGCGGCCGACGGCATCGCGGTTGGCGATGGCCGGCCACAGCGCGGCCGGGTCGAATACCAGCTTCATCATGTTGACCGCGCCCGGCGCGCCTTCTGACCGGTCGTCGCCGATGGCCCAGCGCATCAGGCGGCGATGCGCGGCATTCGCATCGAGCACATGCCAGAAGCGGTCCAGCACGATGGCCGGATACGGCGCCTGCTTATCAAGGATCAGCTTCACCGCATGCCGCACCGCCTGCATCATCGGCGAGGTTTCATCGGGCGGCGTGGCGAGGCCCTGCTCGGAATAGGCGGGCGCGAAACCGGCCGCCAGCAGCATCTGGTTGCGATGGCGCAGCGGCACGTTCAGCTCCTCGGCCAGTTGCAGGATCATGTTGCGGCTCGGCGCCGCGCGGGCCGATTCCAGAAAGCTCACATGCCGTTGCGACACACCTGCCGCCAGGGCCAGCGCCAACTGGCTGTACCCACGCCGTGTCCGCCAGAAACGCAGCAACTGCGGGAAGCGCGACAGCGCAGCTTCGGGCGGCTCATTTGCCTCTGGAGCGGCATCGGCGGCGTCTTCAAGCATGAGGGTGTCGTCGGTGGCGGACGAAGTCTGGGATGAGGTGGCAGGCTTGGCGGGGGTCATGTCACCTATTGAAGCAGAGTCGGGTAGCTGCCGCGATTACCTGCCGCGTAATTGTGACCGCATCCGGCGGCGCCAATACTCGGTCCATCCCAACTTGATAGCCCGAGCGGAGTGCCCATGCAGCGCGAACCGATCGACTACCCCGCCGATGCTCTTCCCACCCGCGACGATCACGTCCGCACGGCCGACGGCTGGACGCTGCCCGTGACGGTTACCAGCCCCGGGCTGGGCGCGCACGGCACCGTGGTGATCTGCTCGGCGCTGGGCGTGCCGCGCCAGTTCTACGCGGCGTTTGCGCGGGCGCTGTGCCTGGGGGGCTGGCGTGTGGTGACGTTCGACTACCGCGGCATTGGCGAGGCGGCAGCAACCGGCCCAGGCACGCCGCGCTTTGCCGACTGGGGCCGGCGCGACATCGACGCGGTGCTGAAATGGGTGCACGACACGCTCGTCCCCGAGGGCTGCAGCGGACGCAGGCTGGTGGTGCTCGGCCACAGCGCGGGCGGGCAGCTGGCGGGGCTGGCGCCGCACATCGTGCATGCGGATGCGCTGGTGCATGTGGCGGTGTCGCTGGCGAATGCGCGGCTCTGGCCGTGGCGCGGGCCGCTGACACGTCCGCAACTCGCGTGGCTGCTGCACGTGCGGATTCCCTTGGCGGTGGCGCGGGTGCGCGGCGGCATGCTGCCGCTGGCGGCTGTCGGCATGGGGCCGATGTCGATTCCGGCCGCCATCCTCGCCGATTGGGCGCGCCTTGCCCGTCGGCGCAGCTATCTCTTTGCGCCTGGCGCGGGGCTGGATACGTCGCGTTACCCGAGGCTGGCCGTGCCGCTGCTCGCCTGGGGTTTTGACGATGACCCGATGGCACCGGCCAACGCCATCGATGCGCTCATCGCGCACTTTCCTGCCACGCGCGTCACGCGCCGCCAGGTGAGCGGCGCGGCGCTCGGTGCCAAGGGCGTCGGCCACATGGGCTTCTTCCGCGCATCGTCCGGCGCGCCGTGGTGGCGCGAAACCGTGGCGTGGCTCGATGCCCTCGCTTGAGCGAGCGCCTTGATCCGCCATGCCGCCCGCGGCCCGCAACGCCATCATCAAACGCGCTGGAGCCGGCCCCTCGGGTTCGATGCGCCTGACGATGAAAGACGACGGCCCGCACATCCCCCCCCCGGCCGGATCGCACGCGTGTTCGAGCCGTTCCTGCGCCTGGATGCCAGCCGCGACCGCCACACCGGCGGCTTCGGCCTGGGGCTGGCGATCGTGCGGCGTATTGCGCTCGTGCATGGCGGTGACGTTCGCCTCGATGCGGCAGCGGCGGGCGGGGCGCGGTTTGCCGTGCTGCTGCCCGCGATGACGATTCCGCCGCTGTAGGCACAGCAGGATCGTCTCCACTTCGGGGCGCTAGGGCTCGTCGCCGCCCGGTCGATGCAGAAACGCGCTCGGGCTGCTGCCGAACGCCCGGCGGAACATCGCCGAGAACGCACTCTGGCTGTTGTAGCCCAGCTCCTGCGCTACGCGCGACAGCGGTATCCCTTGCGACATCATCGGGATGGCGCTGGCGAGCACCGCCTGCTGGCGCCACTGCGAAAAGCTCACACCCAGTTCGTCCCGGAAGCGCCGCGCCAGCGTGCGGGCGCTGGCGCCCACATCGCGGGCCAGCGCATCGAACGTGAGCGGGGTGCCGGGGTCGGCCATCACGCGTTCGCACAGGGCGCGCAAGCGCTTGTCGGCGGGCATGGGCAGATCCAGTGGCAGCGGGGCGCTGCGGCGCAGCTCGTCGAGGATCAGCATGGCCAGCGCTTGCTCGCGCGCGGCCGACAGCGGCTGGCGGACGTCCATCGCTGCAATCAGCTCGCGCAGCAGCGGTGACACCTCCATGACGCGGCACTGCGCGAGCGTGCCCGTCACCACGGACGGGTCGGCATACAGCGTCCGCAGGAAGGCCGCCTCCACCACCCACACTTCGTGTTCGATGCCGGGCGGAATCCAGATCGCCCGCGAGGGCGGGACCACCCAGGCGGTGTCGCCGGCTTGCACGCGCAGCACGCTGTTGTGGCTGTACGCCACTTGCGCCCACGGATGCGTGTGACGCGGAAACCGCGTGTTGGCCTCCATCTGCCGCGTGTAGAGCCGTACTGGATGCGCCGCTGAGGGCGGCGTGCGGCCTTCGATATCGGTGGGCAGGAGGCGCTGTGGCATGGCGGGTTTGCGACAGAAACAGTCGGGCCAGTGTAAATGCGCCGGCAGGACTTGTCGAAGCCGGAGGTCGATGGCAGGCTATCGCCCGGCGTCGACGAGGGTGGGCGCCACACTAGAAAGCGGACCGCAGAAGCGGTCTCGACAAAAAAAACGCCGTTGCCCACGAGGCACGCGGCGACATGGGTGCGAACAATGCAAACGGGAAATCACACGCGCAGCCGGGGGGCGCGCGGGGCGATGGGGTGGTTGCGGCCGTGGGCCGCGCTTGCCGCGTGTGTGGCATGCATGGCTGCGTTGACAGCGCCGCCGGCCCACGCCGACATCAGCATCATCCAGTCTTTGCCGCTGTCCGGTACGCAAGCCGCGACGGGGCGGGCGCTCAATGCGGGCGCACGGCTGTATTTCGACTGGCTCAATCTCGATGGCGGCATTAACGGCGAGACCATCCGCCTGGTCGCCCGTGACGACGAGCAGAAGGTCGAGCAGACCGTTCGCAACGTGCGCGACATGGCCAAGATCGACAACCCGGTGGCGGCGCTTACCGTGGTCGGCACCGCCAATGTGGAAGCGCTCATGCGCAGCGGCGTGCTGACCGAAGCCAACCTGCCGCTGGTCGGCCCGGCCACCGGGGCCTCCAGCATGACCGGCGATCCGCTGGTGTTTCCCATCAAGGCCAGCTACCGGCAAGAGATCGACAAGATGGTGAGCGCGCTCGTCACCATTGGTGTCACGCGCATCGGCGTGCTGTATCAGGACGATGCGCTCGGCAAGGAGGTGCTGGCAGGCGTGGAGCGCGCGCTCAAGCCGTACAAACTCACGATGGGCGGTACGGCTTCGTACCCACGCAATACGGCTTCGGTGAGCGCCGCCGTCGACAAGCTGCTCGGCGCCGATGTGCAGGCCATCTTCCTGGGCGCCACGGCCGAACCCGCCGCGCAGTTCATCAAGCAATACCGCGCGCGCGGTGGCGGTGCGCAACTGCTTGGGCTGTCGTCGATTGATCCGGGCATTCTGCTCAAGGTGGCCGGCATCGATGCGGTGCGCGGCTATTCGCTGGCGCTCGTGATGCCCAACCCCGGCAAGGGCGTGAACCCGGTCATCCGCGAATTCAACCGCGCACGCGCGGCCGTGGGCGCCAAGGATGTCGAACTGTCGTTCCGCGCGGTGGAAGGCTTTGTGGCCGCCAAGGTGCTGGCCGAAGCCGTGCGCCGCGCCGGCCCCAAACCCACGCGCGACCAGGTGCGCCGCGAGTTGGCCCATCTGCGCAACTTCGACGTGGGGGGCGGATTTGTGGTGGATTTCTCCGACCGCACGCGTCCGGGCTCGCATTATGTGGAGCTGGGGGTGGTGGGGCCGAATGGGCTGGTGATTCAGTAACGCTGCGCTGCGATGATGGGGTTGGAGGTGGGGAGGAGCGGGGTTTCTTTGTTGGTGGTGCATCCCCCTTTTCGTTCCCTGCCGGGACCGACTTACTTTTCTTTGTCTTGCCAAAGAAAAGTAAGCAAAAGAAAGGCGCGCCCGAGATGGCGACTTCCCCTTGAATTTCTGTGACCGTGCGGGGAAGGAGGCAAACTCGCTGCGCTCAGACAGGCCTCCTTCCTTTTTCCGCCCGCTCACAAAAATTCAAGGCGCCATCAAGGGCTCAACGTCAAAAGAGAAGGTAATTCCTACCCAAACCGGACCAAAATGGGTTGAATTTCGAGGGTGGGAGTAGCCTGCAGAAGCTTACGCAGCAAGGGTTTCAGGTCCTCATCGCGATGGTTGAAGCGGTAGCAGGTTTCAGTCAAGTAAAGATGGAAGAATTTGCTGGGTACTCCACGGTACGGATAGAGCCAGTTTTTGGCGTAACTCCAGAAGCCCTCGATGCCGTTGATGTGGTCCCGGCCCACGGGCTTGCCCTTCTCCTTGCGCACCACCACGTGGTCGCCTCGTAGGCGCAAGGTGGCATAGGCCTGCCACGCATCGGTGTAGTACAGCGAGCCCTCGCGGGTATGGGCTTGGATCTGCTCCATGATGGTCGCCTGATCGTGCTGAGCGATCGGTGCGGCCTTCACTTCGCCGTTGCGTTTGACGATGCCGAAGACCACCACCTTGCCCGCTGCTCCCCAGCCCCGTTTGCCGTGCCGAGCCCCGCCAAACGTGGTTTCGTCGCATTCCAGAGCGCCAGTGAACGGCTCGCGCAACTGCTCTTGCTGCGCCATGCAGGCGCGGATCAGCCGGTAAAAGCGTTCTCGTGATTTGGCGCTGACTGACGTGTCGAAACGCTGCCGGTACACCGGCACGCCGAGCACGAACAACTCCAGCAGACGCGTCTTCTCGCGACTGCTCAGACGCACCGAATCCCACACCGAAGTCCAGCTAAACCGCTTCCCGCACGCGCGGCACTTGAGCCGTCCATCAGACAGTTTGTAGGGCCTGCTCGCAGAGCATTCAGGACAGCGTTTCATCGTCGGACCAGGGTAACTCTGGTCCGGTTTGGGTGGGAATTACCAAAGAGAAAGGCCAACCCATCGTACGGTTGGCCTTTTCGTTTGGGCTAGCGCCCCGAGGGGTTGGGTTTGTCCTTTAACTTTCCTGCCCTAGATGGCGCCTTCAATTTTCGTAAGCGGGCGGAAAAAAGGCGGGGAACTGTCTGAGCGCAGCGAGTTTTCCCCGCCTCCGCCCGGTTACGGAAATTGAAGGAATCTTTCGCCATCTCGGGCGCGCATTTCTTTGCTTACTTTCTTTGGGCAAGACCAAAGAAAGTGAGTCAGCCCCGGCAGGGGATGAAACAAGGGATGCACCACAAACAAAAATCCCAGAAGAAAACAAAAAGCAGAAAAGCAAAACGCCCCTCAGAGAGATACCCCCCCTCCGAGAGGCGTTCCTTCATCCCAAAAGGCCGTCAGGCCACAGGCGCCGTGCCCGCACCATGCTCATGCCTGCCCGCCGGCTTGACGATCGCCAGCGTGGCAATCAACCCGCACAGGGCAGCGAACGACACCCACACGCCGGGCATCGCCTTGTTGCCCGTCTCGTGGATCAGCCATGTGGCAATCGCCGGCGTAAAGCCGCCGAAGATGGCCGTGGCGAGGCTGTATGCCAACGAAAAACCGGTGGTACGCACTTCCGGCGGCATGATTTCAGTGAGCGTGACGACCATCGCGCCGTTGTAGCTGCCATACAGGAACGACAGCCACAGCAGCACGATCAGCATGCGTGCGAACGACGGTCCGCTCACCAGCCACTGCATCGCCGGATACGCCGTCACCAGCATCAACATGGTAAAGAGGATCAGCAGCGGGCGGCGGCCGACGCGGTCGGACACGGCGCCCATCACCGGCAGCCAGAAGAAGTTCGAGGCGCCCACGCACAGCGTGACGATCAGGCTGTCCATGTCCGACAGGTGCAGCACGCTCTTGCCGAAGGTCGGCGTGTAGGCGGTGATCAGGTAGAACGACACCGTGGTCATCACGACCATCAGCGTACCCGCGCCCACCAGGCGCCAGTTCTGGCCCATCGAGCGGAACACGGCGCGCAGGTCCGGGCGGTGCTTGCGCTTCTGGAATTCTTCCGTTTCCTGCAGCGAACGGCGGATGATGAACAGGAACGGCACGATCAGGCAGCCGATCAGGAACGGCACGCGCCAGCCCCAGGCGCTCATCTCGGACGGCGGCAGCAGGTACGACATCAGTACGCCCAGCAGCGCGGCAAACATGACGGCCACCTGCTGGCTGGCCGACTGCCAACTCACGAAGAAGCCCTTCTTGCCTGGGGTGGCGATTTCGGCCAGGTAGACTGACACACCGCCCAACTCCACGCCAGCCGAGAAGCCCTGCAGCAACCGGCCGATCAGCACCAGCAGCGGCGCCGCCAGCCCGATGGTGGCGTAGCCCGGCACCAGCGCGATCAGCAGCGTGCCGCAGGCCATGAGCGCCAGCGTGACGATCAGCCCCGTGCGACGGCCGTGACGGTCGATGTACGCGCCTAGGAAGATTGCGCCCAGCGGCCGCATCAGGAAGCCGGCACCGAAGGTCACGAGCGACAGCATCAGCGAGAGGAACTCGTTGCCGGCGGGGAAGAAGGTGTCGGCAATGGCCTTGGCGTAATAGCCATAGACCATGAAGTCGTACATCTCCAGGAAGTTGCCGCTAACCACCCGGAAGACGGTGCGGGCCTTGGATTCGTTGGGGTTGGAGGTATGCATGATGGTTCTCACTGAACAGCTTGGGTACAACGTGCGGGCGAGCCGGACAGCGCGCTGCGGGCCGCCTCATAAAAGGTGGTGATGTGATACGGCGTGCTCGACGGCATGTCGGCGCGCAGGCGCTGGCCGGCGGGGTCGACCACTTCGTTCCAGCCGTGCGCATGCAGGAAGCGCGCAGACCACGCCGGCAGAAGGCGCGCGAGCATGGCGCCCTGCGTTTCGGTGCAGAGCGCGAGCGCGCGGCCGTATTCCGTCTGCGCCCAGATGCGCTGGCTGGCGTCGCGCATCGTGCCGTCCAGATTGAGCGCCAGGCACACGCCCTGCGTCTCGGCATCCACGCCATCGGCGCAGGCGGCATCCACTGCGCGGGCGAGGGTCTCGGCCAGGCGGCGGCCGGCTTCGGACCGCGTGAAGACAACGGCGTGCCCTCGCACGAGATAAAACCATTCGAACTGGTGACCGGGTTCGATGCGGTTGTCGGTGCTGGCCTCGTCAACCGGCAACTCGGTGATGCTGCCCGTACGCGTATCGATGAAGCGCGCGAGGATGCCCTCGGCCAGCGTGCGCACGCCCGCCTCGGCCCAGGCGGGCGGTTCGTCCAGCGCGGCGGCGGCCAGGTACGCCTCGGTCAGATGCATCACCGGGTTCTGCGCGACACCGGCCAGCGTGGTGCTGAACGTGCCGTCCATGGATGCGACCGGCAGCGGTTGCGCTCCGGCCCGCGCAAAGCGTCGCGTGATCACATCGTGCGCGTCGTGCATCAGCGCGGCGGCACGCGGGTCGTCACTCACGGCCAGCCAATGTGCGGCGGCAAACAGCACAAAGGCGTGTGTATACAAATCCTTCGTGGTGTCGTGCGGGGCCAGCGCGCTGTCGATCGCAAACAGCCAGCCGTCGTGGATCGTGTCGCGAAAGCGGGTGTCCAGCGCATGGCACAGGGCGGCGGCGCGTTCGGCGCAGAGATCGCGATGTCGCTCGGAGAGTTGCGTGGCACGCGCGAAGGTATACAACTGCCGCGCACACGCCATCGCCCGGTAGCGTGCGGTGGATGCCGGCACCAGCGCGCCGTTGTCGACGACGAGCGCCTCATAGCAGAGGCCGGCCTGAGCATTCCAGCCGGGGCCCAGCCACATGGGCAGCAGGACGTCGTCGTAGTAGCGGTCGAAGGATTCCAGCGCCGCCGCAATCGCGGCGGACGGTTCGGTCGTGGCCGTATCGGGCGGCGGGGGCGTGGAGGGTTGTGAAAGCATGTGCGCCGTGTTGATCGTGGCGGGCGCCGACCCATTCTCGTCGGGCCGGTTGCTCGTATCTGTTCTGTCCACCATAGGCGACGTACATCCGTTCTACATGTGAACAGACCCGGGATTGTGCTCCAACTGGCGGCCCGGCGCCACGCACAAGTGGGCCAATCCCGGTCGCGGTGCAGGGTTGTGGGTCCAATGAAAGGTTTTTGCCGGATGCTGCCTGGGCGTGGGTTGTGCGAAGATGAATCACCCCTGGCTCATCCCCTGGTCCTGCCCCGATCCATGCACCGTCGCGACCTGCTCAAGCAGTTGGCCGCCGGGCTGCTTGCCCTGGCTCCTGGTTTGTCCCGCAGCGCCACGCCCGGCACCGCCGCTGGCGCCCCCGAACCGTTTGACGAAGCCCGCCTGCTGGCGCGCGCTCGGACCTTGGCGGCACGGCCGTATCGGCCGCGCAGCACGCAGTTGCCTGCGCCGCTGGCTGCACTGAACTGGGACGGCTATCAATCGATTGGCTATCGCCCCGATCACGCCCTGTGGGCAGGGCAGCACTTGCCGTTCGAGGCCAGGTTCTTCCACCTCGGGCTGTTCTTCAAGTCGGCCGTGCAGATGCACGAGGTGGTGGACGGCCAGGCTCGCCTGATCGCCTACGACCCCGCCATGTTCGATTACGGCCGGAGCGGACTGGCCCGCCAGGCGCTGCCGGCCGATCTTGGTTTCGCCGGTTTCCGGCTGACGACCAAGGCGGACCCGACGCGCGATGTGGCGGCCTTCCTGGGTGCCAGCTACTTTCGCGCCGTCGGCGGGCAGTGGCAATACGGTATGTCGGCGCGCGGCCTGGCGATTGACACGGGGTTACCTCGCGCAGAAGAGTTTCCGGATTTCACTGAATTCTGGCTGGTGCGCCCGGCCGCCGACGCCGATACGGTGCGCGTCTATGCGCTGCTCGATTCTCCGAGCGTGGCCGGCATCTACCGCTTTGACATCCGCCCCGGCGACACGCTCGTGATGGACGTGGCCGCCACGCTCTACGTGCGCAAGCCGATCGAGCGTCTGGGCATCGCCCCGCTGACCAGCATGTTCCTCTACGGCGAGAACGACCGCACCGACCGCGCAGGCGATCGCCATAGCGCTGCACGTCGCTGGCGCGCATCGGACTGGCGCCCGGAAATCCATGATTCCGATGGCCTGGCCATCTGGCGTGGCTCGGGCGAGTGGATCTGGCGGCCGCTGGCCAATCCGCCCGTGCTGCGCAGCCAGCGCTTTGCCGACGACAGCCCGCGCGGCTTCGGCCTGCTGCAGCGCGACCGTAATCCCGATCACTACCAGGATGACGGCGTGTTCTATGAGAAGCGCCCGAGCGTGTGGGTCGAGCCCACGCACGACTGGGGTGAAGGCGCGGTGGAACTGGTGGAGCTGTCGGCCAACGATGAAACATTCGACAACATTGTCGCGTTCTGGCGGCCGGCTGTTGCGCCGCATGCCGGGCAGGAGCTGGCGTTCGGCTATCGGCTGACGTGGGGCGCGCAACCCGCGGCGGCCTCACCGCTGGCGCGGGTGGTGGCGACGCGCACGGGCATTGGCGGCGTGGTGGGACAGCCGCGCAAATACTTCTCGTGGCGCTTCGTGGTGGACTTTGCCGGCGGCGAGCTGTCTCGGCTGGGGCGCAGCACGGCGGGGTCGACTGTGGAGCCTGTCATACGCGCCTCGCGCGGGCGGGTGGAGATTGCGTCGGCGCGGCCGCTCGCAAGCATCGATGGTGTCCGGGCGATGTTTGATGTGGTGCCGGATTCGAGCAATGCGCCGATTGAGTTGTTGCTGACGTTGCAGTCGGGGGAGCGGTTGCTTTCTGAGACTTGGGCGTATCAGTGGACGCCGCCGGTGGATCGGGGCGTGTGAGACTGGTTTCTTGGGGCGTCGGCTTTTATGGCTGGTGCCGGTCCATCCCTTGTTTCACCCCCTGCCGGGGGCGACTCACTTTCTTTGTCTTGCCAAAGAAAGTAAGCAAAGAAAGGCGCGCCTGAGATGGCGACCCACTGCTTGAATTTATGTCGCACGGAGGGAAGGGAGGCAAACTCGCTGCGCTCAGACAGGCCTCCCTTCTTTTCCTCCCTGCAACAGAAATTCAAGGCGCCATCTAGGGCAGGGACGGCCGCACCGTCGCTGCTGTTGTTTAATCGCGGGGCGGTGACTTGCCGAACTTCTTTGCCATTTCTGCCCAGCCTTCGGGGCCCAGCTTTTCCATCGTCGCGATATTGCGTTCGTAGATGTCCGCTGCGTCGGGCACGGCTGCGGCGGCGCGGGCGATGCTGTCTTCGCGCAGCAGATGCAGGATGGGGAGGGGCGCGCGGTTGGTGGCGTTGGCGATGTCGTCAGGCTCTGCGTCGGCGAAGACGAATTCGGGGTGGAAGCTGGCCAGTTGCAGTTCGCCTTCGTAGCCGGCCTTGGCGAGCACGGATTCAGCCCGCTCCGTGAGCGAATGGAAATCGAGGAAGTCGGCAAGGGCGGGGACGATCAGCAACGTGGTGTCGATCTGTGCGGCGGGGGTGGCGTGCAGCAGGTTCGCTTCGGCACGCAGGTGGTCGAGCACGTCGCCGTCCATCGTGGCGCGGCTGACGACGTATCGAACCTGCCGCTTGACGTGGACGGCCTTGGCGAAGGGGCAGAGGTTCAGACCAATGACGGCGTCTTCCAACCAGCGCTGTACCGTCGCGACATGAAGGGCGGCGGCGTTTGCGTCCAAGTTGACGGCATCGGCGGGGGGATCCAGCAGGACGAAATCGGGGGCGTGGTCAGACACGGCGTGCGGGCAGGGAAGAGACAGCGGGCAGTGTAGTCGATGGGTCGGGAGCGTTTCTTGCGACGGTGTAGACGTTGTGATTTGCAACGTCCGGCGCGCGCCGTTGATGTGCGCCGAGATCACTTCGGGTGCCTCGTGCGCCGCTTATGTGGTCCGTCCATTCCGTGTTTTTGTAAAAGAAGGAGCTCAACCATGATTGAACTGCGCCTGAAAACCGCCCTTGCCGTTGCCGCCACGTTTGCTGCGTCGGCTGCTTTCGCACAGATGACGCCGGCCCCGCAGACTTCACCGCAGACCACCGGCACCGTGCAGACCGCCCCGCAAGACGGGCCGGCCACTTCGTCGTCTGACCCGCTGGTTCAGAAGCGCATTGACGACAAGGCTGCAAGCGACGAGTACAAGGCTCGCAAGGCCGACGCCAAGGCTGCCTACAAGGAAGAAAAGAAGGCTGCCAAGGCCAACCGCAAGGCCGAGAAGAAGGAGGCTCGCGCCAAGCGCAAGGAAGCGATGAGCGAACAAGGCGGCCCCGCCCAGACGCCGAACAGCGAAGGCAAGTAAGCCCTTGTCTCGCTCATGAAAAAAGGCGACCTTCGGGCCGCCTTTTTTTTGGGCTCATTGTGCGCCTTCAGTGAGCACGCGCGGTCGGCAGGCGGACCTGCGCGACGGCTATTTCCCACTGGGCGATGCGATGCGCCGCCTCGTCGCGGCTGATGACCGGGTGGAACGTGCGCGAGGCACGCCATTGCTGGGCGACTTCCGCTTCATCACGATAGAAGCCGGTTGCGATGCCCGCCAGGTAAGCCGCGCCGAGCGCCGTTGTCTCGATGATCTCCGGGCGCACCACCGGAATACCCAGCAAATCTGCCTGGAACTGCAGCAGCAGGTTGTTGGCCGAGGCACCGCCATCGACGCGCAGTTCCGAGATGGTGGAAACGGCATCGCGCGTCATGGCCTGCAGCAGTGCCGTGCTTTGGAAGGCGATGGATTCGAGTGCCGCACGAGCGATGTGGCCGATGGTGGTGCCGCGTGACAGGCCGACGATGGCGCCCTGCGCGGTAGGGTCCCAGTACGGCGCACCCAGGCCTGTGAACGACGGCACGAACACCACACCGCCGGAATCGGGCACCGAGGCGGCCAGCCCTTCGACGTCGGCGGACCGCTGGATCGCGCGCAGGCCGTCGCGCAGCCACTGCACGACCGCGCCGCCCACAAACACACTGCCTTCGAGCGCGTAGCTGCGCTTCGTGCCGCTCTGGCAGGCTGCCGTGCTGATCAGGCCGTTGTGCGACTGGACCGCCTTGTCGCCGGTATTGAGCAGCATGAAGCAGCCCGTGCCGTAGGTGTTCTTTGCCATGCCGGGCTTGAAGCAGGCTTGCCCGAAGAGCGCGGATTGCTGGTCGCCGGCAATGCCGCCGATGGTGAGCGAAGCGCCGAGCCAGTCCGCATCGGTCTGCCCAAACTGGTACGCAGACGGATGCACCTCGGGCAACAGGCTCGGGTGAATGTCCAGCGCGCGCATCAGATCCGCATCCCATTCGCCCGTGTGGATGTTCCACAGCATCGTGCGGGACGCGTTCGATACGTCGGTCACATGGAGGCGGCCGCGTGTGAGTTGCCAGACGAGCCAGCTGTCGATGGTGCCGAAGGCGAGTTCGCCACGCGCGGCGCGCTCGCGGGCGCCATCCACGTGGTCAAGAATCCAGCGCAACTTGGTAGCGGAAAAATACGGGTCGATGATCAGGCCGGTGCGCTTGCGCACCTCGTCTTCCAGGCCCTCGGCGCGCAGGCGCTCGCAGATGGCTTCGGTGCGGCGGTCCTGCCAGACGATGGCGTTGAAGATCGGTTTGCCTGTGGCGCGCTCCCACACCATGGTGGTTTCGCGCTGGTTGGTGATGCCGAGCGCGGCCATGTCGGCGGCGGAGAGCTTCGCTTGTTCAAGTGCGGCGCGGCAGGTGGCGAGCTGGCTGTTCCAGATGTCGAACGGATCATGCTCCACCCAGCCGGGCTGCGGAAAATGCTGGGGAAACTCCTGCTGGGCGCTGGCGACGATCTGGCCGGCGCGGTTGAAGACGATGGCGCGTGAGCTGGACGTGCCCTGGTCGAGCGCGAGGAGGTATTCCATAAGGCAGATTCAGGTGACCGCCGGACCGGAGTGAACCTGTCCGGCGGTGGGTAAAACGGAAGCAGGCATGGTAGCCCGCCGGCCGATGTTTGGTCGACCGGCGGGCATGCGAATTAACGTACCTTGCCGGCCTTCCAGGCTGCGAGCAGCTTGTCGTAGGCCACCGTCTCACCCTTCGGACGCTCGTTGTCGAGCTTCTTCCAGGGGGCGTGTTCGGTCGACAGCCACTTCGACGGATCGCTTTCCGGGTTCAGCTTCGGCGCGCAGTTCTTCATGCCGGCGCGCTGCAGGCGGCCCATCACCTGGTCCATTTCCTTGGCCAGGTTGTCCATCGCGCCTTGCGGCGTCTTCTCGCCCGTGACGGCCGTGGCGACGTTCTTCCACCAGAGCTGCGCCAGCTTCGGATAGTCGGGCACGTTGTTGCCGGTCGGCGTCCAGGCCACGCGGGCCGGGCTGCGGTAGAACTCGATCAGGCCGCCGTACTTGGCCGCGTTCTTGGTGAAGTAGTCGCTGTGGATATCGGAGTCACGAATGAACGTGAGACCGGTGATCGACTTCTTGAGCGACACCGTCTTCGACGTGACGAACTGGGCGTACAGCCACGCAGCCGAGCGGCGCTCGAACGGGGTGGATTTGAAGAACGTCCACGAGCCGACGTCCTGGTAGCCGTTCTGCATGCCGTCTTTCCAGTACGGGCCGTGCGGCGACGGGGCCATGCGCCACTTCGGCGAACCGTCGGCGTTCACGACCGGGCCCGGTTTGGTCATCGGCGCGGTGAAGGCGCTGTACCAGAACACCTGCTGGGCGATGTGGCCTTGTGCGGGCACCGGGCCGGCTTCGTTGAAGGTCATGCCGGTCGCTTCAGGCGGGGCGTACTTCTTCATCCAGTCGATGTACTTCGTGAGGGCGTACACCGCGGCCGGGCTGTTGGTGGCGCCGCCGCGCGAGACCGATGCGCCCACCGGAGTGCATTTGTCCTTGTCATCCACGCGGATGCCCCATTCGTCCACCGGCAGGCCGTTCGGGATGCCCTTGTCGGCGGAGCCGGCCATCGACAGCCATGCATCGGTAAAGCGCCAGCCGAGCGACGGATCCTTCTTGCCGTAGTCCATGTGGCCGTAGACGCGCTTGCCGTCGAGCTCCTTCACGTCGTTGGTGAAGAAGTTGGCGATGTCTTCATAGGCCGTCCAGTTGACGGGCACGCCCAGGTCGTAGCCGTACTTGGCCTTGAACTTGTCCTGCAGGTCCTTGCGGGCGAACCAGTCGGCGCGGAACCAGTACAGGTTGGCGAACTGCTGGTCGGGCAACTGGTACAGCTTGCCGTCGGACGCGGTGGTGAAACTCGTGCCGATGAAATCCTTCAGGTCCAGGCCCGGGTTGGTGAACTCCTTGCCTTCACCCGCCATGTAATCGGACAGCGGCATGATCACGCCGTAGCGGTAGTGCGTGCCGATCAGGTCGGAGTCGGAAATCCAGCCGTCATAGATGCTCTTGCCCGATTGCATCGAGGTCTGCAGTTTCTCGACGACATCGCCTTCCTGCATGATGTCGTGCTTGACCTTGATGCCGGTGATTTCTTCGAAGGCCTTGGCCAGCGTCTTCGATTCATACGCATGCGTGTCGAGCGTTTCCGACACGACGTGGATTTCGGTTACGCCCTTGGCCTTGAGCTTGGCGGCGGCGTCCATGAACCACTTCATTTCCGCCATCTGCTTGTCTTGCGACAGCGTGCTGGGCTGGAATTCGCTGCTGATCCACTTCTTGGCTTCGGCTTCGCCGGCATGGGCTGCGCCGACTGCCAGGGCGCTTGCCAGTGCGATGGCACTGATCTGAAGCGTCATGCGCCAGGATGTTTTCATCGGTATCTCCTCGTGCTTTTTGTTCTCCCCGCAGCGAAAACATCCGACATTCCGACGCGGGGAGCGTGGTGGAATGCGTGTGCCCACAAGGGCGTGGAAGCGCGGCATTCTGCCGAGACTTCCGGTCTTGCGTAATCGAGGTTGCCTTCTAACTCAGCCGCGCCACATCACGATGATCAGCACCACCATCGAGGCGATGAAGCCGCCCCAGGCGCTGGTCTCTTCCGACGTGAGCCCAACCCACGCCAGGTTGATATAGGCCGCGGTCAGCAAGCCAATGAAGAGGCGGTCGCCGCGCGTGGTGGCAATGGGCAGGAAGCCCTTGCGCTCCACCGTCGGGCGGGCCACTTCCCACACCGTCATGCTGGCCAGCATCAAGGCGATGCAGCCAAAGAAGATCGCCACTTCGGGCGTCCAGGCCATCCAGCTGAACATGGCTGTGTCTCCCGTTCTTGTTTTAGACGCGGCCCATCGCGAAACCCTTCGCGATGTAGTTCCGCACAAACCAGATCACCAGCGCACCCGGAATGATCGTCAGCACACCGGCTGCAGCCAGCACGCCCCAATCCATGCCCGAGGCCGACACCGTGCGCGTCATCACCGCGGTGATGGGTTTGGCATCGACCGAGGTGAGCGTGCGCGCGAGCAGCAGTTCCACCCAGCTGAACATGAAGCAGAAGAACGCCGTCACACCCACGCCTGCCTTGATGAGGGGCAGGAAGATCTTCAGGAAGAACTTGGGGAAGCTGTAGCCGTCGATGTAGGCCGTCTCGTCAATCTCACGCGGGATGCCCGACATGAAGCCTTCGAGAATCCACACCGCCAGCGGCACGTTGAACAGCATGTGCGCCAGCGCCACGCCCAGGTGCGTGTCCATCAGGCCGACCGTCGAATACAGCTGGAAGAAGGGCAGCAGGAACACCGCGGGCGGCGTCATGCGGTTCGTCAGCAGCCAGAAGAACATGTGCTTGTCGCCCAGGAAGCGGTAGCGCGAGAAGGCGTAGGCCGCCGGCAGCGCTACCACGGTCGAGAGCACCGTGTTCATCGTCACGTAGATGATGGAGTTGATGTAACCCCAGTACCACGACGGGTCGGTGAAGATGATCTTGTAGTTGTCGAACGTGACGAGCTTCGGCCAGATCGAGAAGCCGGCCAGCGTCTCCTCGTTGGTCTTGAGCGACATGCTCAGCATCCAGTACAGCGGCAGCACGGCAAATGCCACATACACCGCCAGCGTGATCGCGCGGGCGATCTTGCGCTGGTGTTCGTTGTTGTTGTTCTTACGCATGGTCGTCTCCCACGGCCGTGCTCGCGCTGCCCATGCGTTGCATCCAGTTGTAGAGGACGAAGCAGAACAGCAGGATGATGAGGAAGTACACGATCGAGAATGCTGCCGCCGGGCCCAGGTCGAACTGACCTACCGCCTTCTGCGTCAGGTACTGCGACAGGAACGTCGTCGCGTTGCCCGGGCCGCCGCCGGTCAGCACGAACGGCTCGGTGTAGATCATGAAGCTGTCCATGAAGCGCAGCAGCACGCCGATCATCAGCACGCCGCGCATCTTCGGCAGCTGGATGTAGCGGAAAACGGCCAGGCGGCTGGCGCCGTCAATCTCGGCGGCCTGGTAGAACGCATCCGGGATCGAGCGCAGGCCGGCATACGCCAGCAGCGCCACCAGCGGCGTCCAGTGCCACACGTCCATGATGAGCACGGTGATCCACGCATCGAACGAATGCGACGTGTAGTTGTAATCGATGCCCATCTGGTTGAGCCAGTAGCCGGCCAGGCCGATATCGGAGCGCCCGAAGATCTGCCAGATGGTGCCCACCACGTTCCAGGGAATCAGCAGCGGCATGGCGAGCACCACCAGCGCAGCCGACGCCTTCCAGCCCTTGGAGGGCATCGACAGCGCCAGGCCGATGCCCAGCGGAATTTCCACGGCCAGCACGCACAGCGAGAAGATCAGCTGGCGCGTGAGCGCGTCCTGCAGATCGCCGTCGCGCAGGATCTGGCGGAACCAGTCCACGCCCACGAACACGTGCTGCTCGGGGCTGATGATGTCCTGCACCGAGTAGTTCACCACCGTCATCAGCGGCAGGATGGCGGAGAACGCCACGCACAGGAACACCGGCAGGATCAGGAACCACGCCTTGTTGTTGAGCGGCTTGTTCATCGGCCGATCCTCTCGTCATTGCTGTAGTACAGCGTCTGCGGCGCATCCAGGCGCAGCCACACGCGCGATTCGGTCACGGACACTTCGTTGGGCAGCTTGGCCTTGATCGGCGGTCCGCCGCCTTCACCGAGGCTGGCGGTCAGCAACTGGTGCGTACCCAGTTGCTGCACCTGATGGACGCTGGCGGCGACGGTGCCGACTTCGCCGGGTGCGGCCAGTTGCACGAATTCCGGCCGAATGCCGAGCTTGAGCGAACCGTTTGCGTTCTTGAGCGTGGCGAGCGTGTCCCGCCCCACCGACAGGCGCTGGCCGCCCAGCGCAATCACATCGCCATCCACCGTCACCGGGTAGAGGTTCATGCCCGGGCTACCGATGAAGTAGCCGACGAACGTATGGTCCGGCCGCTCGAACAGCGCTTCCGGCCCGCCTTGCTGCACGACCTTGCCTTCGGTCATGACGACCACCTCGTCGGCAAAGGTCAGCGCTTCCACCTGGTCGTGCGTCACGTAGATCAGCGTGAGCTTGAGCTGCTGGTGAATCTTCTTGAGCTGGCGACGCAGTTGCCACTTCAGGTGCGGATCGATGACGGTGAGCGGCTCGTCGAACAGGATGGCCGCCACGTCCTTGCGTACCAGGCCGCGGCCCAGCGAGATCTTCTGTTTGGCGTCGGCCGCCAGACCAGAGGCGCGACGCTTGAGCGCGTGCTGCAGCTCGAGGATCTCGGCCACTTCCTCCACGCGCTTCTTCACTTCGGCTTCCGGCGTCTTGCGGTTGCGCAGCGGGAAGGCGAGGTTGTCGAACACGGTCATCGTGTCGTAGATGACCGGGAACTGGAACACCTGCGCGATGTTGCGCTCGCGCGGGCTGGCGTGCGTGACGTCACGGTCGTCAAACAGCACCTGCCCTTCGGACGGCGTCAGCAGCCCCGAGATGATGTTCAGCAGCGTGGACTTGCCGCAGCCCGACGGACCGAGCAGGGCATACGCACCGCCGTCGCGCCAGGTCATGTTCATGGGCTGCAGCGCGTAGTCGCTCAGGTTTTGCGGATCGGGGCGGTAGCTGTGCCCCAGGTTGCGGAATTCAATGCGTGCCATGTGCGCCTCCCTGCTTGGGCGCGCTCACCAGCTTGCCCGCATCGTCGAACAGGAACAGTTCGGCCGGATCGACAAATACGTCCAGCGCCGCGCCCAGTTCGAATTCATGCACGCCCGGCAACTGCGCGACCAGGCCAATGCTGCTTGTCTGGCCAGCGGCGTGCGCGCGCACGTGCAGATACGTTTCGGAGCCCGACAGCTCGGCCAACTCTACCGTGCCCGGCAGCGCGACGGCACCACCGTTGCGTGGCGCCAGGTCATGTTCATGGGCTGCAGCGCGTAGTCGCTCAGGTTTTGCGGATCGGGGCGGTAGCTGTGCCCCAGGTTGCGGAATTCAATGCGTGCCATGTGCGCCTCCCTGCTTGGGCGCGCTCACCAGCTTGCCCGCATCGTCGAACAGGAACAGTTCGGCCGGATCGACAAATACGTCCAGCGCCGCGCCCAGTTCGAATTCATGCACGCCCGGCAACTGCGCGACCAGGCCAATGCTGCTTGTCTGGCCAGCGGCGTGCGCGCGCACGTGCAGATACGTTTCGGAGCCCGACAGCTCGGCCAACTCTACCGTGCCCGGCAGCGCGACGGCACCACCGTTGCGTGGCGCCAGGCGGATGTGGCTCGGACGCAGGCCGATGCGGCACCGCGTGCCAGCGGCCATCGGCAGCGGGCGCGTCCATGCAACGTCAATGCCTTGTGGCAGGCGGATCTGGTTGCCTTCCACCACGGTGGCGTCCAGCACGTTCATCGGCGGGTCGTTGAAGATGGCCGCGGCGTCAACCGACACCGGCACTTCGTACATGTCGAGCGTCGGGCCGTCCTGCAGCACGCGGCCTTCATGCATGACGACGGTGTGGCCGCCGAGCAGCAGCGCTTCCTGCGGTTCCGTGGTGGCGTACACGACCGTCGTCCCGCCGTCGGCAAAGAGCGATGCCAGCTCGGTGCGCAGTTCTTCGCGCAGCTTGTAGTCGAGGTTGACGAGCGGCTCGTCCAGCAGTACCAGCGGCGCCCGCTTGACGAGTGCCCGGGCCAGCGCGCAGCGTTGCTGCTGTCCACCGGACAGCTCGGCTGGCAGGCGCTGCAGCAGATGGTCGATGTGCAGCTTGGAGGCGACGGCCCGCACGCGCGTGTCGATCTCGCCCTTGTTGGTGCCCTGCAGGCGCAGCGGAGAGGCGATGTTGTCGTACACCGTCATCGCCGGGTAGTTGATGAATTGCTGGTACACCATCGCCAGATTGCGATCGCGCACTCCCACGCCCGTCACGTCCTTGCCGTCGACCAGTACGCGGCCGGTGGTCGGCCGATCCAGCCCGGCCATGATGCGCATCAATGTGGTCTTGCCGGCTTGCGTCGGCCCGAGCAGCACATTGATCGCGCCGGGCGCCAGCCGCAGGCTGGTCGGGTACAGATGCGTCTGCGCCCCGACCATGGCCGTAACCTGGTCCAGTTCCAGAATCAATTGATGTCTCCCGTCTTACTGCTTTGATTTCTTTGATGTCTTGAATCGGGCGCCTAGCCCCCGGTGGTTCAGGGCGCCCGTTCCGCAACTGGAGCGGTCTCACCTTCCGGCAGATGCCGCGCCAGCCAGCCTTCCAGGCGGCTGCAATCGGCATCGCTGGCGTGCAGGCCCAGCTTGGTCCGCCGCCACAGGATGTCCTGCGCCGTACGGGCCCATTCGTGTTCGATCAGGTAACGGATTTCGGCTTCATACAGGCCAGGCGTCACTTCGGCGCCCAACTCTTCGAGCCGCGTGGCGCCTGCGAGCAGCGTGTTGATGCGGGTGCCGTACTGGTGGGCGTAGCGCAGTGCCAGCTGGGTGGGCATCCACGGCAAACGTTTTTGCAGGCGCGTCACAAAATCGTCGAAGGTGTATTCGGCAACCAGCTGCCCCGGCGCTTCCAGATCACCGCCCGGCAGCGATGCGGTAGCCGTCCACGATGGCTTGCCGGCCAGCGGCAGATGCGGGGCCAATTGATCCAGGGCTTCTTCGGCCAACTTGCGGTAGGTCGTGATCTTGCCGCCCCACACGTTGATGAGCGGCGCGCTGGCGCTATCGGCGCCGGTCTCGCATTCGACCAGGTAATCCCGCGTGATAGCCGAAGCATTGGCCGCGCTGTCGTCCAGCAGTGGCCGTACACCCGAATAGCTCCACACCACGTCGGCTGGCGTGAGCTGCTGGGTGAAATAGCGGCTGGCCATTTCGCACAGGTATTGGATTTCGCCGGCATCGATGGCCACTTGGTCCACCGAGCCCTTGTATTCCAGGTCCGTCGTGCCGATCAGCGTGAAATCGTTTTGGTACGGGATCGCAAACACGATCCGCCCGTCCGGATTCTGGAAGATGTAGGCGAACGGGTGATCGAACATCCGCCGCACCACGATGTGGCTGCCCTTGATCAGCCGCAGGCCGCGCGTGCTCGGAAGCGCGTGCGCGGAGCGCGCGAATTCCGCGGCCCACGGCCCGGCCGCATTGACGATCGCCTTTGCGCGCACCGAGCGGATACCGTCCGGGCCGGCCAGCGAGGCGTGCCAGCCACCAGCGCGGCGCTCGGCGTTCAGGCAGCGCGTGCGGGTGAGAATCTGCGCGCCGCGATCCGCCGCATCGCGGGCGTTGAGGACCACCAGGCGGGCATCGTCCACCCAGCCGTCGGAATAGACGAAGCCACGCGTATAGCCTGCCTTGAGCGGCTGACCCGCCGGATGCCGCGCCAGCTTGATCGATTCCGAGCCCGGCAGAAAACGCCGACGCGCCAGATGGTCATACAGGAAGAGGCCTGCACGGATCATCCATGCTGGGCGCTGCGCGGCATCGTGCGGCATCACGAATCGCAGCGGCCACATAATGTGCGGCGCCATGCGCAGTAGCACCTCGCGCTCCTGCAGCGCCTTGCGCACCAAGCTGAATTCGTAATATTCGAGGTACCGCAGCCCGCCGTGGATCAGCTTGGTCGATGCCGAAGAGGTGTGCTGGGCCAGGTCGTCTTTTTCACACAAGACCACCGACAGGCCACGGCCCACGGCATCACGGGCGATACCGACGCCGTTGATGCCGCCTCCGACCACCAGCAGATCACAGTCCAGATGCGACGCGTCAGTGAGTTGCATGGGTTTGAATCTGTTGATTTTCGCGCCTTTCCTTGCGAATAGTGACGCGTTGGCGGATAGTTTAGTGAAGGGCGAAAATAAAGCAACATAGGGAATCGCCTAATCCGCTCACATAGGTTCGTTTGTGTTCATTTCGTGACTTGATGCTTCCGCGACACCGCCAGATCCTCGAATACGTCCGTCAACACGGCGATGCCTCCGTCGATGCGCTCGCCCGCGTGCTGGGCGTCACGACGCAAACCATCCGTCGCGATATCCGTCAGCTCGAAGATGAGCGCCTCCTGGCGCGCTACCACGGCGGCGTCGGCCTGCCGTCGTCGGTCGAAAACATCGATTACGACCAGCGCCAGGTTCTGCACATCGACGCCAAGCGCCGCATCGCCGAGGTCGTTGCGCGCCACGTCGAGCCTGGCCGCTCGCTCATCATCAATATCGGCACCACGACCGAAGAGGTTTCCAAGGCGCTCGTCGGCCCGAATGGCCCGCGTGGCTTGCGCGTGATCACCAATAACCTGAACGTCGCGTCGATTCTTTCCGGCAGCCCGGACGCCGAAGTCATCGTTGCCGGCGGTCTCGTGCGCAACCGCGACCGCGGCATCGTCGGCGAAGCCACCATCGACTTCATGAAGCAGTTCCGCGTCGACATCGGCATCATCGGCGTCTCCAGCATCGACGAAGACGGCACGCTGCTCGACTACGACTACCGTGAAGTCCGCGTCGCCCAGTCCATCATCGAGCAGTCGCGCGAAGTCTGGCTCGTGGCCGATCACTCCAAGTTTGGCCGCCGCGCAGTCGTCCGTCTGGGCCATGTCTCGCAGATCGACAAGTTCTTCACCGACATCCCCGTGCCGGAGCCGATGGCCGAAGTCCTCCGCGCCGCCGAGGTCGACGTGATCGTCGCCAGCGAAACGCGCTGACGTTGGATCAGGCTTTCCTGCAGTCTTTGCCTGCTCGACTACAGTGAAATGGCAAGGCGCGCACCTTGCGTGCCCCTTGTCATCCAGACTCGTCATAGGAGAGCATCGTGAGCAAGCACTCACATGCGGCAATCCTTTCGATCTTCGCGCGCATCGTCACCGAACACATCGCCGTGCTGCGTCAGGCGCTTGCCAAGCTGGCGGCGCCGGATCCCAGTCACGAAGATCTTCACCAGTTCCGTGTCACCCTGCGCCGACTACGCTCAGCCTGGGTGACCTTTGCGCCGGTTCTGCCAACCAGCTTTGTCGACCAGTGGAAACCTCGCCTGCGGGCGCTCGCCGCTTCGACCGGCCCTGTCCGGGAGTGGGATGTGCTGCTCTCAGATTGGTTACCCGCTGTCCGGGAGGTCCTCGCCGATAGTGACGAGACCGCTCGTGTATGGCTAGAGGAGGCGGTTATCAAGTCCCAACAGGCGCGCGACCGCGCTTGGGAAGCGTTGCGCGCGGAATTGGCATCACCGAATGTGCGCGGAGCGCTGCTTGAGCTGGAAGAGGGAGTCGCTGGCTTCCATACAGAAGGCGGGCCGGAGCGGCATCGCCGCTTTGCCCGGGCCCGGGCCCGGGCGCTCCACAAGAAGCTGATCCGCCGAGGGCGCCACCCCAAGCGCTCGTCGGCGCCCCGGCTACATCGAGCCCGCATCGCCGCAAAGCAGTGGCGCTATTTATATGAGGCGTTCTACCCGGCGCTCGGCGCCCACGCGAGCAAGCGCTACCGGAAGCATTTGCGCAATGTCCAGGACGCCTTGGGCGAGGTGCACGATGCGAGTGTCTCTCTCGACAGCGTGGCAGCCTTATTGGAGGTGCCGCCCCCACTTCCTATAGTGAGCGCCTTTCACAAGCGCGCCCGCAGCGCACGAAGGCGGGCTGCCGAGGAACTCCGCTGGGTGCGATCGCATACAGCGCAGTAGCCTCCCGAAAGTGCAGAAAAGACCCTATGGATAGAAAGGGCTTGCGCTGCTCCATAAACCCGCCTATAGTTCG